>Ga0164242_10006883_pt1 | contig 12477 bp, 11 predicted proteins | sample OricomgcompostMG_FD_108783 | JGI IMG/M metagenome (GOLD analysis project Ga0164242, IMG submission 108783) | Miracle-Growth compost microbial communities from Emeryville, California, USA - Original compost - Miracle growth compost (MG) ... | reverse complement strand
GAAGCTGCCGTTGTCGACCACGGCGGGCCAGATCCTCAAGGACGTACGCCGACACGGCCCGCCCGCTCACCTGCCCAGTGAGGCGGAGTTCAACGCCCAGTCCTCGACCTTCGGTGAGGAGTATGAGTCGGCCTGGTTGGCCTGCCGGGTGCTGGCCGAGATCGGCGGTGAGCACGGCCTGGTCGAGGTCTATGACCGGGTGGAGGCCGGCGAGCCGCTGGGCCGTGTGCTCCGGTCGGTGATCGGGATGTCGGTGGGGGCCTTCACCAAGGTCTGGCAGCACCGTTTGTCACACTGGGCGGCGTGACGCGACTCTCCTGGCTGGTGCTGTCGGTCGGGGCGGTGGCGTTCGTGGTGATCGCATGGCTGCTGATCCCGTGGCACCCCTATCCGGGCGGACCGCTCCGTCTCCCTCCCGCGGACTCGGTCTTCTCCCACGCCGAGCTCGCGCGGGCCACGGCGTACTCCCACGATGCGCGCTGGCTCGGCCGCGGCGCGCTGGTGGTCTCGGTGATCGTCGCCTGCCTGCTCGGCTTCACACCGGCCGGGCGCCTGATGACCTGCCGGCTGCCGGGACCGTGGCCGGTACGGGCGGTGCTCGCGGCGGCCGTGGTGGTGCTCGCCGGGCGGCTGCTGACCCTCCCGCTCGACATCGCCCTCCAGCACGAGGAGCGGCGCTACGGTCTCTCGACGCAGCCGTGGTGGGCATGGCTTCGCGACGAGGGCGTCTCGGCGGGGATCGCGATCGTCGCGGCCGCGCTCGCCGTGCTCGCGCTCCTGGGCTGCACCCGCCGCTGGCGGCGCACATGGCCGCTGGTGGCCGGGCTGGTCCTGGCGGGGCTCGTCGTGCTCGGCTCGTTCGTCTACCCGGTGCTCGTCGAGCCGCTCTTCAACCACTTCACGCCGCTCCCGGACGGGCCGCTGCGCAGCCAGGTGATGGCGTTGGCGAAGAAGGAGGGTGTCCATGTCGACGACGTGCTCGTCGCCGACGCCTCGCGCCGCACCACCACGCTCAACGCCTATGTCGACGGCTTCGGGAGCACCCGCCGGGTCGTCCTCTACGACACCTTGGTCCGGAGCACGCCACGACGCGAGGTGCTCTCCGTGGTCGCCCACGAGCTCGGCCACGCCAAGCACGACGACGTCGCCGTGGGCACCGGCCTCGGGGCGGCCGGGGCACTGGTCGCCGTCGGGCTGCTCGGGCTCATCGCCGGGCGTCGGTACGCCGGGCTCACCGACCCCGCCGCCGTACCGCTGCTGCTGGCGCTGTTCGTGCTCGGCAGCGCGCTGGCCACCCCGATCGAGAACGTCATCAGCCGGCAGGTCGAGACCCGCGCCGACGTCGACGCGCTGCGCACCACCCGAGACCTCGGTGCCTTCGTCGCGGTCCAGCGGGAGCTCGACGTACGGTCGCTGACCGATCCCACGCCACCGGCCTTCTCACAGTGGTGGTTCGGCTCGCACCCGACCTCGTTGCAACGGATCGCGGTGGCGCACCGGGTGCTGGGGGAGTAGCCGATCGGGCGCAGGCTCAGACGGTCATCCGGCCCAGCCAGACCAGCATCGTGGCCACCAGCACCGCGACCCCGGTCAACAGCAGCCCGTAGCGCGCACTCACCGGTCCCCGGTCGCGCCGGGTGAGGAGGGCCCTGACCTGCCTCATCCTCGCGTCCCGTTCCCTCACCTACGGCGAAGGCGCCGCAGCCCAGGGGGCTGCGGCGCCTTGTCCTCGATCAGATCACGGAGTGGTGCAGCCGCTCGGCGGCGTTCCGCCGTTGTCCGTCGAGCAGATGCTGTCCTTCGTGTCGCTGAAGGCGCTCTTGACCACTGGGCCGAGCGCCATCACCGCGACGACGATGACGGCGGCGATACCGGCGATGAGCAGGCCGTACTCGACGGCGGACGCACCGCGCTCCTCGTCCTGGCGGGCGGCCCGGGCCTGACGCAGGGCCTCGACGATGTTGAACATGGATTTCTCCCTCTGGAATGTCCGGGTTGCTCCCCCCGGGACGTGGTCTCGCGAGACCCACGCCCCGCGTGAGACTGATCCTTCCGAAATCCCGGGCCGGCCGAATCAGGCGAGCGTGCGAACCGTGATGGTCCGTTGTGACTACTCCGCGATGACACCGCTGGCACCCCGCCGTGACCCACTGTCCCGTGCCGCGTCCGTGAGCGCGAAGACGCCCCGATCGGATCACTATCCGTCGGGGCGTTCGACGCGTGTGGTGGGCCGGTCCGAGCCGGGTCAGGCCCCCACCGGCCGCAGGCTGGAGAGCAGCCCGATCCGCATCGCGGTGACGAGCGCCTGGGCGCGGTTCTGGGCGCCGAGCTTCTGGTAGATCCGGGTGATGTGGGACTTCGCCGTGGACTCCGACAGGTAGAGGCGGGAGGCGATCTGGGCCGCCCCGAGCCCGTCGGCGAGGAGGACGAGGACCTGGTGCTCGCGCTCGGTGAGCCGGGTGGACTCACCAGCCGCGCGCCGCATCATCGCGCTCATCAGTCCGGCACAGACGAAGGACGCCGGCGCGACGACGGCATGACGTACCGCGCGGACCACCTCGCCGGCCGGGGCGTCCTTGCCGACGAAGCCGGAGGCTCCCGCCTCCATGGCGGCGAAGATCTGGTCATCGCCGGAGTGCATCGTGAGGATGACGACCCCCACATCCCGGCTCCGCTTGCGCAGCGCCGGACGATGTCGAGCCCGGTCCCGTCGCGCAGCTGGAGGTCGGCGACGACGACGTCGGGCCGCACCCGGTCGAAGGTCGCCAGGGCCTCCTCGACGCCGCCGGCCTGTGCGGCCACGCAGAGATCGTCCTGCCGGTCGAGGACGCCGGCCAGGCCGGCCCGGATCAACTCGTGGTCGTCGACGAGCAGGATCCGGGTCTGGGCGGTGTCCGTCGTCGGGGTGAAGGTCTCGATGCTGGTCGTGCTCAATGCTCTGCTCCTTGGGTGACGGTTTCCCGGCGCCGCGCAGGCGAGCGCGGCGCCGGGACGGTCACGGTCACGGTGAGTCCGCCGCCGGGCGTGTCGCTCAGGGTCAGGTCGGCACCGATGAGATGAGCGCGCTCCCGCATGATGGAGAGTCCGTGGGATCCCGGGCGCGGGCCCTGGAAGCCGAGCCCGTCATCGGCGACGGTGATCGTGGCTTCCGGGGCGCGCACCTGGCAGTGGACGTCGATCCTGCGGGCGCGGGCATGTTTGACCGCGTTGTTGAGAGCCTCCTGGGCGATGCGGAAGAGCTCGCCCTCCACCTCCGGCCGGAGCCGGTCGGTGTGCTCATCGAGGGTGACATGGACCGGGACGCCGGAGACCTCCGAGAGGCCCCGGGCCAGCGTCCCGAGCGCGGCGCCGAGACTCTCGCTGGCGCCGACGCTGGTGCGCAGCGAGACCAGCGAGCGGCGTACCTCCGCCACGATGCCGCTGATCCGCTCGCGCAGCACCTGGAGCCGTTCGGGTGCGACCGGACCGTCGGCGGCGAGCGCATCGACGTAATAGCCGAGCGAGGCGAGATCCTGGGCCACGCCATCGTGCATCTCCCGGGCGAGTCGGCGGCGCTCCTCGGTCGTCGCCGAGTCCCGGAAGGCGGCGAAGAGCAGCGCCGTGTCCAGGTGCACTGCCCGGTCGCGGAGTCGGACGCCCAGCCGCTGGATGATCGAGGACAGGCCGATCCCGTCGGGGTCCACCCGCTCCGAGAGCGCACCCACGACGACGGCGGCGGTGCCGGCGTCCGTCGCGAGCGGGAAGGCGAAGACCCGATCCGCGACGAGTGGCGCCCCGGTCGTCCAGGCCTCCATTCCGACCTCCTCGCAGAGGCCGAGCTCCTCGGACCCGAACGAGCGCATCAGCAGTGGCGTGATGGTCTCGCCGCGCGGCACGTAGAGCGCCAGCGCGGCGGTCGGCAGCACATCACCCACCTCGGTGAGCACCTCGCCGCCGAGCGCCACCGGATCAAGATCGGTCTCCAGCCCGCTGGAGATGGAGATCAGTCGGCGAAGCAGACTCTGCGCATGCCGGTACGGCGCGAGCGGGTCCGCCTCCGCGCGGAGCATCCCGTGGAGGAAGGCACCGATCAGGCCGAGACCCAGACCGGCGAAGCACCAGCTGAAGACGGCGTACGCCTGGTCCGCGGTCGGCTGGGACCAGGCGGCGAGCATGGCGACCCCGAGTGCCCCGAGGACGGCCACCAGGGAGCGGACCAGTCCCCGGACGCTGCCGTGCAGGCCGGCGACGAAGGGCGGCACCACCAGCGCACCGAGCACCGCCCGGGAGTCGTCCAGGGCGACACCGCACAGAGCACCGATGGCGACACCCTCGAGTACGACGAGCACGGCGGCGATCCCCGCGGAGGCATCGTCGGGGCGGGAGGCTCCGTGGCCCGACAGCCTGGCCTCGGCGAGGGTGCTGACCAGCCAGACCGCGCCGACCCCGAGCAGCACGAAGACGGCCGTCGCGTCGCGCGCCCAGAGCACCGGCACCAGTAGGGCGACCAGGACGAAGGCCCGCGCCGTGGCGGCGAGGCGGAGGTGGGGGGAGGAGCGCGGGCGCATGGCTCAGAAGTTGTTCATGATCTGGATCGCGGCGGGCCCCATCACGGCCATGAAGAGACAGGGCAGGATGCAGAAGATCAGCGGGACGGTGATCTTGACCGGGACCTGCTGCGCCTTGGTCTCCGCCCACTGTCGGCGCTTCACCCGCATCTCGTTGGACTGGACGCGGAGCACCTGCCCGATCGGGATGCCGAACGCATCGGCCTGGACCATCGCGCTCACGAAGCCCTTCACGTCGTCGAGGGTGGTGCGCTCACCGAGCGCGCGCAGCGCGTCGGCCCGACCGGTGCCGAGCTGCATCTCGCGCAGCATCCGGGCGAACTCCTCGGCGAGCGGGCCCTCGGTGTTGCGGGAGACCTGCTGCACGGCCGCGTCGAAGCCGAGGCCGGCCTCGACACTGATCGCCATCAGGTCGATGGCGTCGGGGAGCTCCTTGCGGAGGCGCTCCTTGCGGTCGTAGGCACGCTGGTAGAGGTAGAAGTCGGGCCCGAGGAAGCCGAGGGCGGCGCCCACGGCGACGAGCACGATCCCGGTGGTGAGCGAGGCGCCGAAGACCACGGCGAGGAACACCCCGGCCAGGATCCCGAACCCGCCGAGGAGGATCTTGCCCGAGACGACCCGGTCGACGGTCCATCCGGTCGGATTGCCGGCGAGGTCGAGCTTGCGCTGGATCCGGGCAGCGCTGTCCGAGCCGGCCAGGCGGTGACCAAGGCGCAGCGCACGGGCCCGGAGCGGGTCGAGGACGCGGTCGGCGAAGGAGGGCTCGAGCTCCTTGGTGAGCTCCTTGGGCGCCTCGGTCATGGCCTCCAGGACCGCGAGCGAACGGGCGACACCCCGCTCACCGGGCTGGAGCGCCACGGCGCCGAGCGCGATCGCGGCGCCGACGCAGAGGACGCCGAGGACGAGAAGCAGGATCACCTCACACCTCCACCTTGATGAGCTTCTTCATCCAGAAGATGCCGACCCCGAGCCACAGCGTGGCTCCGACCAACATGATCAGGCCGCGTGGATCGGTGAACATCACCGAGACGTAGGACCACTGGGTGAGCATCAGGTAGAGCAGGAAGATCGGTGGCAGGCCGCCGAGCACGGCCGCGGAGAGCTTTCCCTCGGCGGCCAGGGCGCTGACCTGGCGGCGGAGGTACTGCCGCTCGCGCATCGTCCCGCCCACCGTGTCGAGGAGCTCGGCCAGATTGCCGCCCACCTCTCGCTGGATCTTGATCGCCATCACCACCCAGGCGAAGTCCTTGCTCTGGAACCGCTCGGCGATCCCCTCCAAGGCGTCCTCCAGCGAGATCCCGAGACGATTCTCCACCAGTACCCGCTTGAACTCACCGGCAATCGGCTCCTGGCCCTCGCGTACGACGGTGTCGACGGCCTGGGCGAGGGAGAGGCCGGCGGTGAGCGAGCCGGAGATGAGCTGGAGTGTGTCCGGCAGGATGTCGTTGAAGTGCTTGCGTCGGCGGCTTTGGCGCAGGCCGAGATAGACCCACGGGCCGACCGCACCGAGCATCAGCAGGAGGAAGCCGCCCAGGACCCGGTCGACGAGCAGGCCCACCAGCGCGGAGCCGACGGCGATGCCGAGATGCAGGAGGAGCCACTCCGCGGGCTTGAGCGGGTTGCCGGCCGCCTCGAGTCGGCGCGAGATCACGGCCTCGAGGCTCCGGTTGCGTCGGAGGAGATCGTCGGCGGCCCTGGTCGCACTGGCCAGGACGTGGTCGGTGTCGGATCGGCCTGCGGCGGGCGTCGGCGTACGGGCGTGCCTGGCGGTGTAGCTGAGGATCCGGGCTTCGGGGGTCTCGCAGGGCCGGCGCGTCGGGATCAACGCGACCACCAGCAGGAGGAGACCCAGACCTACGACCGCCGCGCCGGCATACATCGCCCAGCCGGGGAGGACGAGACCGTGGCCGGCGGCCGCGGAGACGGTGAGCGCTCCCATCACAGCCGGTCCGTGATGAAGATCGTCGGGTCGACGCTCACGTTGGCGTCCGCCATCTTCTCCAGCACCTTGGGCCGCAGGCCGGTGGGACGCAGCTGGCCGAGCGCTCGGCCCTCGCCATCGAAGCCGGCGCTGGTGTCGAACAGGAAGATGTCCTGCAGGGTGATGACGTCACCCTCCATCCGCTCCACCTCGGTGATGTGCGTGATCCGGCGGGTCCCGTCCTTGAACCGAGTCTGGTGCACGATCAGGTCGACCGCGGACGCGACCTGCTCGCGGATAGCACGCACCGGCAGGTCCATGCCTGCCATCAGGACCATCGTCTCCATGCGTGCGAGCGTGTCGCGCGGGCCGTTGGAGTGCAGCGTGCAGATCGAGCCGTCGTGGCCGGTGTTCATCGCCTGGAGCATGTCGAGCGCGGAGGCGTCGCGCACCTCGCCCACGATGATCCGGTCCGGCCGCATCCGGAGGCTGTTCCTCACCAGGTCACGGATCGTGACCGCGCCCTTGCCTTCGATGTTGGCCGGGCGTGCCTCGAGGCGTACGACGTGGTCCTGCTTGAGCTGCAGCTCGGCTGCGTCCTCGATCGTGACGATCCGCTCGTCGGAGGGGATGAAGCTCGAGAGCACGTTGAGCGTCGTCGTCTTCCCGGCCCCGGTGGAGCCGGAGACGATGACGTTGAGCCGGCCCCTGACCGCGGCCTCGAGGAACTCCCGGCTCTGCGGTGTCACCGAGCCGAACCTCAGCAGGTCGTCGATGGTCAGTGGGTCGGCGGCGAACTTCCGGATGGTGAGCGCGGAGCCGTCGACGGCGAGCGGCGGTACGACGGCGTTGACCCGGCTGCCGTCGGGGAGCCGGGCGTCCACCATCGGGCTGGACTCGTCGACCCGGCGGCCGATGCGAGAGACGATCTTGTCGATCGTGCGGCGCAGGTGCGCCTCGTCGAGGAAGTGGGCGTCGGCGTGCACCAGCCGGCCGCTGCGCTCGAGCCAGATGTCCTGGTGGCCGTTGACCATCACCTCGGAGACCTCGGGGTCGCGCAAGTAGGGCTCGATCGGGCCGTAGCCGAGGATGTCGTCGGTGATCTCCTGGGTCACCCGCACCCGGTCGCTGGTGCTGAGCGGCCGGTCCTGAGCCGCGAGGACGTCGACGAGCGCGGAGCGGACCTGCTTGTCGAGCTCCTGCTGGGTCATCTCGGCGTCGTAGAGACGCGGGCCGAGCTGCTTGAGCAGCTCGCTGTGCACGCTGGCCTTGAGCTCCTCGAGCCGGTTCTCCTGCTGGTCGGCGAGCTGGTCACCGAGGCTGGAGCGGATCGCCTGACCGGAGTGCGTCTCGTCGGTCTCGCGCGCGGCGACCTGGTCCGCGGCGCGGTCGAGGATCGCCCGCGGGATCGGAGGACGTGGAGCGGTCTCGGCGCGACGGCGTCCGACGTAGGTGAGCACCGGGTCGTCGTCGGGGAGCCCAACGGGCTCGGGCGCGAACGGGCCGACCGCGGCATGGGCGCCCAGCGCCGGGCTCCGACGCAGCGTGGCCACGCCGAGGTCGGCACGCGCACCGTCGGCTCCCGTGTCCGGCCCGGCATCCGGGCTGAGGTCGAGATCGGCGTTCAGATCGGTCTCGGCGTCGGCGCCGAGGGCACGAGCGCGGGCCGCGGCGAGACGTTCGGCGAGGCTCATCGACTACCTCCGCTTGAAGAGCCGGCGGCCCGACGGCTGCTCGGCGTGCTGATCGGTGACCGGGATGGGCGCCGCGATCTCCTGGCCGGCCAGGCGCCCGGCCAGCTCGAAGACCGCGCGGCTGCCGGGGTGGCGCGGGTTGCGCGCGACGATCGGCACACCGGAGTTGGTGGCCGCCGCGACATCGACCGATGAGGCGACGTGTGCCACCGGGGTGAGACCGAGGATGCTCTCGACCCGGTCCGGGCTCAGGCCGACCTCATCGTCGGCGCGGTTGAGTAACAGGTGGCGGTGATCGGGGGCGACGCCGAGCGCGTCGAGCGTCTCGAGCGCGACCTTGACGTTCTTCAACGTCGGCACATCCAGCGTCGCCACCAGCACGATGTCGTCGGTGGTGTCCAGGGCGGTGAGGGTCTGCTCGTCGAAGGACGGCGAGGTGTCGAGCACCACGAAGTCGAAGCTCTCCCGCAGCAGGCGCAGCACGTGGGCGACCAGGGTGGGCGAGACCCGCTCCCGCACGTCGGGGTGGGTCGGCGCGGCCAGCACCATGAGCGAGTCGGCATGCCGGGTGAGCAGGCCGTCGAGAAGCTCGGCGTCCAGGGAGGCCTCGGCACCGATGGCGTGTTCGATGGTGTGGTTCGGGAAGAGCTGCATCGTGATGGCGACGTCGCCGAAGGCGAGGTCGAGGTCGACGAGGCACACCCGGCGGGCACCTCCCTCGGTCAGCGCGAGGGCCAAGTTGACCGCCATCGTGGTCTTGCCGACGCCACCCTTGGGCGACCACACCGTGACCACCCGGCCCTGGTGCGCCGCGCCGCCGGGGCCTCGCAGAGCAGTGGAGAGCTCGTAGGCGCGCTCGACGGCCTTGAGCAACGCTTTCGGCTCGTCGGCGGGTACGACGTCGCGCGCGCCTGCCTGCATGGCGGCGGCCAGCGTCTCGGTGGTGACCTCGTCGACGACGAGGACGGGGGAGACCGTCGGGTGCGACGTGCGCAGCGTGTCGCAGATGACGAGCGCGTCGCCGAGCGAGGTGGAAGGGCCGACCACGACGACGTACTCGTCGTGGTGCTGGGCGAGCCAGGCGCGCATCCGGTCGGGGGACGCGACGATCTGGCTGCCGGCGGGGAGGCCGCGGATCAGCTCTGTGATCCGGGGCTGGTCGGGTTCGATGAGGATGGGCACTGCTGTCTCACTCGAAGAGGTTGGCGAGATCGGTCTTGGGACCGGCCTTGACCGCACTTCCCTGGCCGAGGAGTGCGAAGGCGAGCGCGCCGTTCTGCTGGGCGAAGAGGACCTTCTCCGCCTGGCGTTGGGTGACGGCGAGCGTGATGAGCGTGTTGGGCAGCGTCTCGGTGGGAGCGCTCGACGCTGTCGTGGTGTCGTTGGAGGAGCCGGTGCTGCTGGCCTCCGGAGTGGAGCCGACGCCGAGGATGGTGACCTTGGGCAGGAGCAGACGCGTGAACGGCGTCCCGCCGGCGTCGTTGCCGTTGAGGAAGACGGCGACCTGCGAGCCGGGCTCGACGTACCCTGCGACACGGGCGGGGTCGGTGAGTGTCACCGAGATCGCGACATGCTTGGGCGGGATCGGCAGGGTGCCGGTGTTGGGGGCGGCCGCCGAGGTGGTGCCGAACTCGGCGGCGATGATCTGCTGACCGGGGTAGATGGTGGCGAGCGCCGACTTGCCCGACAACGCGCTCTCGCCGTCCGCGCCCAGCGCCCCGGGTACGACGTCGTTGGTGACGACCGGGCGGGCACTGATCTTGCCGGCCTGCACGGCATCCTCGAACGACTCACCCGGCGCGATCTGCTGGGTCGCGGTGAGCACCTGCTGGGTGGCGAAGTGCGCCTGCGCCCGATCGTCGGCGCCCCTGACGTAGAGCAGCACCAGGACCACGCCCAGCGCAGCCACCACCGCGGCCGCGACGACCAGAAGTCTGCGTCGCTCCATGACGACCCCTCCAAGCACGGGAGGACACGCCGGACGACGGCCTCCCTGGTGCGCAACGGGCGCACGCCGTATCCCTCACTGGATCCCTCGCTGGAACGCTAGTGGTCGAGACCGGTTCCGCGAGGAGTTTCCAGATCCCACGAACGGGTGGTCTTGATGGCCGTTCGTGACCGGTTGGGAGGGCTTTCGATAGTCCGTTCGGACTAGTCGGTGCCCAAGGAGCGCCGACTGGTCCGACCGGCGGGTCAGCGTGGTTCGGGGCCGTTCGGGCCGTTCGGGTGGCTCAGCGGTAGAGCGCCTCCACCTCGTCACGGAACTCGCGCATCACGACGTTCCGCTTGAGCTTGAGGCTCGGCGTCAGCTGACCACCCTCCTCGGTCCAGGCGTCGGGGATGATGGAGAACTTGCGGATCGACTCGGCGTGGGAGACCGCCTTGTTGGCCTCGTCGACGGCCTTCTGGATCTCGGCGTGCAGGTCGGGGTCGTCGACCAGGTCCTCGATCCGCTCGGACTTGTCGTGCGACTTCGCCCATGCCGGGACAGACTCGGGATCGAGGGTGATGATCGCGGCGATGAACGGCTCGCCGTCCCCCACGACCATGCACTGGTCGACCAGAGCATGGGCCCGCAGACGATCCTCGAGGACGGCCGGGGCGACGTTCTTGCCGCCGGCGGTCACCAGGATCTCCTTCTTGCGGCCGGTGATCCGGACGAAGCCCTCGTCGTCGACCTCGCCGAGGTCGCCGGTGTGGAACCAGCCGTCGCTGAGTGCGTCGGCGGTGGCGCTCTCGTTCTTCCAGTAGCCGGTGAAGACCTGGCCGCCCTTGAACAGCAGCTCGCCGTCGTCGGCGACGCGGACCGACGTACCGGCGATCGGGCGGCCGACGGTGCCGATCTTGAGTGCGTCGGGGAGGTTGACCGTCAGCGCTGCGGTCGACTCGGTGAGGCCGTAGCCCTCCAGCACCGTGAGACCGAGGCCGCGGTAGAAGTGGCCGAGCCGCTCGCCGAGGGGCGCGCCACCCGAGACCGCGAACTGGCAGTTGCCACCCAGCGCGGCCAGGAGCTTGCTGTAGACCAGCTTGCTGAACAGCGCGTGCTGCGCCTTGAGCCGCAGCGGGACGCGGCCCTTCTCCAGCGCACGGGAGTAGGCGATGGCGGTGTCGGTGGCGATCTGGAAGATCTTGCCCTTGCCGTCGGCGACGGCCTTCTGGGAGGCGGTGTTGTAGACCTTCTCGAAGACCCGTGGCACAGCGAGGATGAAGGTCGGCTTGAACTCCCCGAGGTCATCGAGGAGGTTCTTGATGTCGGGGGAGTGGCCCAGCCGGGTGCGGGACTTGACGCAGCCGATCTGGATGATCCGCGCGAAGACGTGGGCCAGCGGCAGGAAGAGCAGCGTGCTGGAGTCCTCGGTGTCGAAGAGCCGCTCCAGTTCGGTGACCGCGACGTTCAGCTCGAACATGAAGTTGCCGTGGGTCAGGATGCAGCCCTTGGGCCGGCCGGTCGTGCCCGAGGTGTAGATCAGCGTCGCGATCGAGTCGGGGGTCAGCGACGTACGCCGCCGCTCGATCTCCTCGTCGCTGATGTCGGCGCCGAGCTTGATGAGGATCTCGACGGCGTTGTCGGCGAAGGACCAGACGTGCTCGAGGTGCTCCAGACCCTCGCGGACCTCGGCCACCCGGGCGACGTGGTCGGCACCCTCGGCGAGGATCGCACGGGCAGCGGAGTCCTCCAGGATCCAGTGGACCTGCTCGGAGGAGGAGGTCTCGTAGACCGGGACGGTGATCGCGCCCGCGAACCAGATCGCGTAGTCCAGCAGTGTCCACTCGTAGCGGGTCTTGGAGAAGATCGCCACCCGGTCACCGGGCTCGATGCCAGCCGCGACCAGACCCTTGGCGACCGAGGTCACCTCGGCCAGGAACTCGGCCGAGGTGACGTCCTGCCAGCCGCCGGTGGGAGCGGGACGGCTGAAGACGACGTCCTTCGGCGCGACGGCGGCGTTGGTCACCACGTCGTCGGTCAGATTGCCGGTCGAGGGGATCTCGTACGTCGCCGGCGTGGAGAACTCGCGCACTAGGGCCTCCGCATACTCCTGGTAGGTGATCACGGGGAGGTTACCCCTGTCACAGGCCGCCACGTCACCCGGGACGGAATCAGAGAGGTGATCCGGTACGCTCCCCACCGTCCACGGCACAGCACACGGACCGCCCCGACCAGCCCTTGGTGGAGGACACTTCCATGGCCGATCAGACCACATCGTCGATCGTGATCGACGCGGCCCCCGACACCGTCATGTCCGTGATCGCGGACTTCCCGGCGTACCCCTCGTGGGCGAAGGGGATGAAGAGCGCCACGCCGCTCGCCACCGGT
>Ga0164242_10006882_pt1 | contig 12478 bp, 11 predicted proteins | sample OricomgcompostMG_FD_108783 | JGI IMG/M metagenome (GOLD analysis project Ga0164242, IMG submission 108783) | Miracle-Growth compost microbial communities from Emeryville, California, USA - Original compost - Miracle growth compost (MG) ... | reverse complement strand
TGTGGGACAGAGTTCAAGCTTCCTTCAACTTCAGGTAGCCTCACGGCATGCAGACCACCGACTTGCTGAGTATCGGCGAGGTCGCCGCCCGGTCCGGCCTCGCTCCGTCGGCGATCCGCTTCTACGAAGCACACGGACTGATCAGTTCGGAACGGACCACCGGGAACCAGCGGCGGTTCCGGCGTTCCACGTTGCGCCGGCTGGCGTTCATCCGGTCCGCGCAGCGGGTCGGGCTCAGCCTTGAGGAGATCACCGCCGCCCTCTCCACCCTGCCCGAGGGTCGGACACCGACCCGGACCGACTGGGCCCGACTCTCGGAGAACTGGCGTCCGCGCATCGACGAGCAGATCCAGCGGCTGATCCGACTCCGGGACCAGCTGGACAGCTGCATCGGCTGCGGCTGCCTCAGCCTGCAACGCTGCGCACTGCAGAATCCCGAGGACAAGGCGGCTTCCTCCGGCGTCGGAGCCCGCTATCTGGAGCCCGAAGCAGCCCAATAGGCTTGCTTCGTGCCTACCAACGTGTCCAAGGTTGCTCTGCTCACCGCAGGCGGATTCGCGCCCTGCCTGTCCGCGGCGATCGGCGGATTGATCCAGCGTTACACCGACCTCGCCCCGGATGTGGAGATCATCGCCTACCGCTACGGCTACCAGGGTCTGCTGGCCGGCGACTCGCTGACCGTTGGACCCGAGGTGCGTACCAAGGCCGGCTTGTTGGACCGGTTCGGCGGGTCCCCCATCGGCAACTCGCGGGTCAAGCTGACCAACGCCGCGGACCTGGTCGAGCGCGGCCTGGTGGCCGAGGGCGTCGACCCGCTGCAGGCGGCCGCCGACCGGCTGACCGCGGACGGCGTGGACGTGTTGCACACCATCGGCGGCGACGACACCAACACCACCGCAGCCGACCTGGCAGCCTTCCTGGCCGAGAAGGGACACGACCTGACCGTCGTCGGCCTGCCCAAGACGATCGACAACGACGTGGTCCCGATCAAGCAGTCGCTGGGCGCCTGGACGGCAGCCGAACAGGGGTCGGTGTTCGCCCAGAACATCATCGCCGAGCACAACTCCGGTTCCCGGATGTTGATCGTGCACGAGGTGATGGGTCGCAACTGCGGTTGGCTGACCGCAGCGACCGCCGCGGCGTACCGGAAATGGCTGCAGGAACAGGAATTCCTGCCCGAGATCGGCTTGTCCCGACAAGCCTGGGACATCCACGGCGTCTACCTGCCCGAGGCAAAGCTGGACCTCGAGGCCGAAGGCGTACGGCTGAAGAAGATCATGGACGAGATCGGCAGCGTCAACCTGTTCATCTCCGAGGGCGCCGGTGTCGAGGCGATCGTCGCCGAACTGGAGCGGACCGGGGCCGAGGTTCCCCGGGATCCCTTCGGACACGTGAAACTGGACAAGATCAATCCCGGCGCCTGGTTCGCCGAACAGTTCGCCGAGACACTCGGCGCCGGCAAGGTACTGGTGCAGAAGTCGGGCTACTTCTCCCGTTCGGCACGGGCCAATGATCAGGACCTGCAGTTGATCAAGCAGATGACCGATCTTGCCGTTGACTGCGCGCTGCGCGGCGAGTCCGGAGTGATCGGCCAGGACGAGGAGCGGGGCGGCGAACTCCGGGCGATCGAGTTCCCGCGGATCGCCGGCGGCAAGCCGTTCGACATCACCACCGATTGGTTCACCGCCATGCTGGCCGAGATCGGCCAGGCCTGACCTTCCGACCCGGGATCGCCGGCACCCCAGAGGATGTGACGTGACAGACCAGGATCCGACGGCTGGATCGGACGGTGGCTTTGGCGATCAGCAGATCCCGCAGCATTCCCTGCTGCATGATCAGGTCGGCGACCTGACGATCGGCATCGAGCCGTTCGGCGAGACGGCCGACGGCCGTGCCGTCGAGCGCTACACCTTCGGGTCCGAGGACGGCATCCAGGTGCGGATGCTGACCTACGGCGCAACCCTCCAATCCGTCGAACTGCCGGACCGCAGCGGGGACCGGGCCAGCGTCGTGCTCGGCCTGCCGACGCTGGCCGACTACCAGGATCACAGCCCGTATTTCGGTGCCACCATCGGCCGCTACGGCAACCGAATCGCCGACGGGCGATTCACCATCGACGGCACCACCTACCAGGTCCCGGTCAACGACGGCGGAAACGCCCTGCACGGCGGACCGACCGGTTTCGACAAGGTGGTCTGGCGGGCGACGGTCATCGACGAGGACGATCGCGTCGGGGTCAGTTTCAGCCACCTCAGCCCCGACGGGGACATGGGCTTCCCCGGAAACCTCGACACCCTGGTGGACTACACCCTGGACCGCGACGGCAGGTTGACCATCAGCTATCACGCCACGACGGACAAACCGACCGTGGTCAACCTGACCAACCATGCCTACTTCAACCTGGCCGGTGAGGGCTCGGGCACCGTCGAGGACCAACTCCTCCAGCTCGCGGCGGACCGGTACGTTCCGGTCGGGCCGGGCGCCATCCCGATCGGGCCGCTCGCCGCGGTCGACGGCACACCGTTCGACTTCCGGACGGCCAAACCGATCGGCCGGGACCTCCGCGACGCCGACGAGCAACTGCTGCTCGCCCAGGGGTTCGACCACAACTGGGTGCTCAACGACCACCGTCCGGGCATCGTCCGGCAGGTGGCTGCGGCGTACGATCCGGCCTCCGGACGCTGGTTGCGCGCTTCGACGGACCAGCCAGGTGTGCAGTTCTATTCGGGGAATTTCCTCGACGCCACGTTTCCCGGTCTGACCGGCCGGATCTACCGGCAGGGCGACGCATTCACCCTGGAGACCCAGCACTACCCCGACTCCCCCAACCAGCCCGACTACCCCACCACGGTGCTCCGCCCGGGTGAGTCGTACCAGAGCACAACGATCTTCGCCTTCGGGGTGGCCTGAGCCGGCGCCCGGCGGGTCCACCGAACAGTCAGCGGGAGGAGCGGCGCCCGGTGAGCCGCTTCAGAGCCAGCGCGGCCAGCGCGCCCAACCCGGCACCGGTGGCCGCCCCGGTCAGATAACCGGCACCGGTCCCGATCTGCACCGATCGGGTCGCGACCTGCTGCGGGACGTAGCCCGGCGTACGCGACCAGTCGCCCCGCGGATCAGCGGGCCGATCCCTGTTTTCGTGATCATCGGCGTGTTCATCGCCGGCTTCCTGATCTTGGGTTTCATGATCATCCAGTGCCGCGAAGTCAGGTTCGGCTGGATGTTCGGCGGTGCCGATCCACGCAGCGACGAAGAGCACCAACCGGGCGAAGAGGTTCATGAAGACCATCAGCGCGATCACCGGACCGAACAGCGCAGCGGCAGGGTTCTGCGCGAACCGGCCGATCAGGAAACTCGTCAGGTATTGCAGGATGCCCAGGCCGATGGCGCCGATCAACGAACCGCGACGAACGGCGGCCCACGGCTCCCGGGTCTCCGGCAGCACCAGGAACAGATACATGAACACCAACCACCCGGCGCCGATCGAGATGATGATCGGCACGAACGCCAGCACCGGCCGCAACCAGCCGAACCGACCCAGGCCGAGCCAGTCGACGATGTTGCCGCTCAACGAGGTGGAGATCGAGGCCAGGCTGAAGGTGATGCCGATCAACACCAGCAGTCCGATCAGGATGAGGATGTTGCTGGCGTTCTTGACCAGGAAGTTCTCCTTCTTGACCCGCAGGTCGAAGCTTTCCCGCCACTGCGCCCGGACGGCGTCCTTGAGGTTGCCGATCCAACCGGCCCCGGAGTAGAGCGCGGACAGCAGGCCGACGATGCCGATCGCCTTGAAGTGTTCCAGGGCGTTGCTGATCACCGAGATGATGCTGTCCCGGGTGCCCTTGTCCAGACCGCCCAGCGCCGATGTCACCTGGTCGAGCAACTCCTGTCGCAGCTGCGGCGCCACCACGACGAGGATGAAGCCTAGGATCGAGAAGGCGAACATGATGATCGGCACGATCGCCAGCACCGAGAAATAGGTGATCGCCGCACCGAACTGGTTGCCCAGCCGGTCGCCGAAGCGCTGGTTGGCCCGCAACAGGTGTGCGATCGCCGGCCGTCGGGTGAACTTCGCGACGCGTTCCTTGACTGGGGGCATACGGCTAGTGTGTCAAGAAATCGCTGATCAGTGTGGCACCCGTGCAGCCCACGAGCAGCAGCGGCACCAGCACCAGGCCGCGCCGGGCGAAGCGGCCCCAGGGCACCCGCACCCCTGCCGACCGGCAACGCGCCGCCCATAACAGGGTCGCCAAGCTCCCCCACGGCAGGATCAACGGGCCGGCGTTCACCCCGATCAACAACACCACCATCCGGTGTGCCGTGTCGGCCAGCGGTTCCAGCGCCAGATACGCGGGCAGGTTGTTGACCAGGTTCGATCCGCCCGCCGCCACTGCGCCCAGCCGGAGCAGTTCCCAACCCGAATCGCCGTGCCCGGCGACGGAGCCGAGCAGCCGGCCGAGCCCGTGATCATGGGCGAACTGGACCAGCAGGAACAGCGCCGACACTCCGAGAACCAGCTGCCAGGGCACCAGCTTCCAGCGCAACGCCCGCGGATGGCGTACCAGGCAGGCGCCGACCAGGACGGCCGCTCCGATCGCCGCACCCAGTGTGACGTTCACCCCGAGGGCGAAGGCCGGACCGAGCCCGGCGCAGACCACAGCGGCGATCACGAACAACACCCGGTCACCGACCGGATGCCAGCCGGGCATCGTGTACGAGCCGGTCAGGGATCGTCGGAAGATCACTGCAAGGACGACGACGGTGATCACGAATGCCGCGACCGCGGACGGCCACATCAGCGCGGCGAAACCGGAGAACGAGCCGGCGCCGGCTGATGCCGGCCGGTCCGACCGCAACCAGCTCATCGCCAACAGATTCGTCAGGTTGGAGACCGGCAGCAGCAGCGACGCCGTGTTGGCCAGCCAGACGGCGGTGTAGGCGAACAGACCAAGATCAAGATGCAATCGGCGGGCCAGCACGAGGACCACCGGAGTGATCAGCACCGCGGTGGTGTCCAGGGACAGCAGCGCCGAGGAGGCCGCGGCGACCACAACCACCAGCAGCCACAGCACCAGGACCGAACCATGGGCCAGCCTGGCGGCGCCGTAGGCCAGGGCCCGGAAGATGCCGATCATGTCGGACAGCTCGGCGATCACGGTGATGCAGACCAGGAATCCGAGGATGGGTCCGACCCGCATCCCGAACGCCTGCAGATCCACGCGGCCACCCTACGGTGTGGTGTCGGCCGTCCGGCAACTGTGGCAGGCTGTCGCCATGAGTCGATTGCTCGATTCGGAAGAGATCGCTCGGCAGTTGGAACAGCTGCCGGACTGGCGACCGGACGGTAACCGGATCGTCGCCGACTTCGAATTCGAGAACTTCGGAGCCGCGATGGTCTTCGTCAACCGGACGGCCGAACAGGCCGAGGAGGCCAACCATCACCCTGACATCGACATCCGATGGAACAAAGTTCACCTGGTCCTGACCAGCCATGACGCCGGCGGCCTCACCCAACAAGACATCGAGCTCGCCCATCGGATCAGCAGCGGCGAGTGAAGCAGGCCAGGAGGAACGGCCCAGAGATAGTAGACGATCCGGGCGTGGTCAGCCACCCCGGAACGCGAACAGGTCACGCTTGGACACAATTTGTTGAAGATGCGGGCGGGTTTGTGTTGCGGGGGTCAAACTAGGCCCTAAGATCGCGTAACGCGATCTAGCCCTATGGGGTCACGCAGGCGCCGCTGCCAGCAGGCAGCGCCGCCTGTGAACGTCGGAAAGGAACACGATGAAGTCTTCCCAGATCACCCGCCGCGGTTTTCTGTACAGCTCTGCCCTGGTTGCAGGTGCCGCAGCACTGAGCGCGTGCTCCGGTGGAGGGAACAACAACAACACCGGAACCGGAAGCAATTCCGGTACGGGTACGGGCGCGTCCAATGCCAAGGGGTCGGCACTCAAGCCGTTGCCCAAACCCGCCAAGTTCCAGGAAGCACCGTCACTGAAGGGCAAGGGTCTGCCCCCGGTGGAACAGCGGCTTCCTGAGAATCCCTACGTCATTCCGCACAACTGGGTGAAGCCGGGCAAGTACGGCGGCAAGCTCAACATGAACACCTTCTCGACCCAGGGCGCGGCCAAGGCCGACTCCGACCGGGAGTTCTTCTACGGCCACTCCCCGCTCCGCTGGCTCAACGACGGTCAGACCGTCGGCCCGGGCCTGGTCGAGGAATGGGAATCCAACGACGACGCCTCGGAGTGGACCTTCCACTTCCGCAAGGGTCTGAAGTGGTCCGACGGCAAGCCGTTCACCACCGACAACATCATCTGGTGGTGGGAGAAGTTCATCCTCGACGAGAAGATGGGCCAGACCCCGCCGGACGAGGCTCGTTCCGGCAAGGGCACGTTGGCCAAGTTCGAGGCTGTCGACGACACCACGCTGAAGATGACCTTCGACGCCCCGGCGCCGCTGACCGCGGACCGGATGGCCATGTGGGTCAACGGCAACATCGGCCACAACGGCCCGATCTGGGTCATGCCGAGCCACTACCTCAAGCAGTTCCATCCCGACACCGGCAAGAACGTGCCCGACGACTGGGATACGGTCGGCGGCCTGATGGAGCAGAAGGCCGACTGGCACCGGAATCCGGACTGCCCGACGCTGATCGGCTACAAGTGCAAGTCCTTCGACAACAACAAGGGCGTCGTGCTGGAGCGGAACCCGTACTACTACGCGGTGATGCCGAACGGCGACCAGCTGCCGTACGTCGACGAGATCCAGATCAGCGTCGTCACCGACGCCGAGGCGGGCAAGCTGCAGGTCCAGCAGGGCAGCGTCGACTACTGTCAGGCCGGTTTCAACGGCATGACCCTGAACGATGTCCAGGGCGTCCGGGACAGCGCCGGCAAGTCCGACATGGACGTCATCCTGTGGGACAGCGGTTCGGGCACCGGCTCGATCCTGTTCTTCAACTATGACTACATCGAGGACGATCTGCGCGAGCTGATCCGCAATCCCAAGTTCCGGCAGGCGATCTCCCACGCGTTCAACAGGGAGGCCGTGCAGAAGGCGGTCTACTTCAACACCGGTGAGAGGACGACCGGCACCCTGAGCCCGAAGGCGAAGGAGTACCACGTCAACGCCGAGGGCGAGAACGTCTACAAGCAGTGGCGCGATTCCTACGTCACCTACGACCCGGACAAGGCCAAGCAGCTGCTCGACGAGATCGGCTGCAAGGAGGGCTCGGACGGCATGCGCACCTTGCCCAACGGCAAGCCGCTCAAGCTGCGTCTGGACTACCAGGCCGACGAATCCGACGAGCACAAGACCAAGGACGATCACCTGGTCTCCGACCTCAAGGCCGTCGGCGTCAACATGCAGATGAACCCCATCCCGCCGCAGACCTACGACGATCAGTGGAAGTCCGGCAAGTTGATGGCGCACAGCAACTGGGAGGTCGGCGACGGCCCCAACCACCTGCTGTACCCGCAGTGGCTGGTGCCGCTGGAGTACACCCGGTGGGCTCCGCTGGAGGGCCAGTGGTACCAGCAGATCGGTACCTCGACCAACTCCAAGGAGACCAACGTCGACCCGTGGAAGCGGCACCCACCGCGGATGGAGCCGGACAAGAACGGCCCGATCCAGAAGATGTGGGACATCTACAACAAGACCAAGGTCGAGCCGGACGAGATGAAGCGGACCCAGATGGTGTGGGATCTGATCAAGATCCACATCAGCGACGGCCCGTTCTTCCAGGGCACGGTGGCCAACTACCCGCAGGCGATGTACGTCAAGAAGGACCTGCGGAACGTCCCGAAGCGGGAGAACCTCGCCCAGGGCGGCATGGTCAATCCGTGGATCCATCCGACGCCGGCGGTCTACGATCCGGAAACCTATTACTGGGAGAATCCGGACCAGCACAGCTAAGTGGTAGTCGGCTGACGAGATAGGACTTTTCCGTGCTGGTATTCATCGTTCGCAGGCTGGCCTATGCCATTCTGACGATCGTCGCGGTGTCGTTGATCGCGTTCTTCATCATCGAGCTGGCGCCCGGCTCGGCGATCACCCAGGAGATCTCGAGGCTTCGTGCCCAGGGAAATGTGGTGAGCGTCCAGCAGATCGCTGCGATGGAGGAGCAATACGGGATCAACGACCCGTGGATCGTCAAGTACTGGAAATGGGCCAGCGGGCTGTTGCACGGCCAGATGGGTCAATCGTTCCTCTACCACGAACCGGTGGCCAACCTGATCGGGAGCCGGCTGGCGCTCTCGGTCACGTTGAGCTTCGGCGCGATCATCGTGGCGTGGGCGATCGCCATCCCGATCGGGGTGTACTCGGCCACCCATCGCTACACGATCCCGGATTACGTCGTCACGGTGATCCAGTTCGTCGGTGTCGCGATTCCCGAGTTCCTGCTGGCGCTCGGGGTGATGACAGCAGCGGTGCGATGGTTCGGCGTGGAAGTCGGCGGGCTGTATTCCAACGAGTTCCGGAACGCGCCCTGGAGTATGGCCAGATTCGGTGATCTGTTGGGTCACCTCTGGATGCCCTTGGCGGTGATCGCGGTCGGCAGTACGGCCTGGTTGACGCGTGTCATGCGGGCCAACCTGTTCGACGTACTGGGCCAGCAGTACGTGCAGACCGCGCGCGCCAAGGGTGTTCCGGAACGCAAGGTGATCTGGAAGCACGCAGTCCGCAACGCCCTGCATCCGTTGGTGATGACCTTCGGTACGACGTTGTCGGCGTTGATCTCTGGCGAGGCGATCGTCTCGATCGTCTTCGCCCTGCCGACAACCGGGCAGGCGTTGGTCCAGACCCTGATCAGTAAAGACACCTATGTGGCGGCGACGCTGCTCACCCTGCTGTCGATCCTGCTCGTGATCGGCAACCTGATCTCGGATCTTCTGCTCGCCTGGATTGATCCACGGGTCAAGGTCACGGACTAGGAGGCGCGACCATGAGTCAACTCGCTGAGGCAGAAGCCACCGACCTGATCCCGGACGACGATCGGGCTGCTCTCGCACCCGAGCAGTCGAACATCGGTGAGGTCTCCCAGACCCGACTGATGTTCCGGCGGTTCAAGCGGAGCAAGCTCGCAGTGGTCAGTGTGATCATCCTGGCGCTGATGTACCTGGCCGCGGTGTTCGCCCCGTTCCTGTCGCCGAACGACCCGGCGGCGGTGGACGCCGACTACAAGTTCTCCAAACCCAGTCAGCTGACCTTCAGCGGCGGACCCGGCATCTGCCGGGTGTCGCAGAAGATCGACCCGATCAACATCAGGACGATCTACACCACTGACTGCAACAACCCGATCCCGCTGCACTTCTTCGGCAAGGGGTTCGATTACAAGCTCTTCGGGGTCATCCCGACCGATCGGCACCTGGTGACCGTCAACGAGAGCAAGTTGTTGCTCTTCGGCGCGGACAGCCAGGGCCGCGACATCATGAGCCGGATGATCTTCGGTTCCCGGGTGTCGATGACCATCGGTGTGCTCGGGGTGCTGATCGCCACCGTCCTCGGCTCGGTGATCGGCACCATCTCGGGCTACATCCGCGGAGCGACGGACACGATCATCCAGCGGTTCATCGAGATCATCATGTCCATCCCGCAGTTGCCGCTGTGGGCGACGATGGCGGCGGTGTTACCGCAGAACATGTCGGTGACCAAGCGGTACCTGCTGATGACCTTGATCCTGTCGCTGGTCACCTGGACCGGCCTGGCCAGACAGGTGCGCGGCAAGGTGATGTCCTATTCCAGCGCTGACTACGTCAACGCAGCCAGGTCGGCCGGCTCGTCCGACACCCGGATCGTGCTGACCCACCTGGTGCCGAACGCCGCCAGCCACATCGTGGCCGTGTCGATGCTGGCCATCCCGGCAGCAATTCTGGCCGAGACTGCACTGTCCTTCCTCGGCATCGGCATGCTGGATCCGGCGATCAGTTGGGGCGTTCTGCTGCAGGACGCCTCCAAGATCGACGTGCTGCAGCAGTATCCGTGGGTGCTCATCCCGGCCCTGGCCGTGATCTTGTGCATCACCTGTTTCCAACTGCTGGGCGACGGCGTGCGCGATGCCGTCGATCCGTACAGCTGACCGGCCACCCTGTAGATGACTGACGGGAGAATGATGACTGACGGCCAAAGCGACACGATCGTCTCGGTGCGGGACCTCGAAGTCGAGTTTCCGACCACCCTCGGCGTCGTGCGTGCTCTCAACGGCGTCAACTTCGACATCCCCCGGGGCAAGGTGATCGGGATTGTCGGGGAGAGCGGTTGTGGCAAGAGTGTGACGGCCAGGGCGATCATGCAGATCATCGAGCGCCCCGGCCATGTCACCGGGGGCACCATCGAGTTCCATCGCAAGCGCACCGAGGGCGCGGCGACGGATCTGCTGAGCGAGCCCGAGGACAAGGACGCGGCGACCCGGTCCGGTGGTGTCGACATCGCCAAGCTGGATCCGAACAGCCGGGCGATGCGATCGATCCGTGGCGCTGAGATCGCGATGATCTTCCAGGAGCCGATGACCTCGCTGAATCCGGTCTACACGGTCGGTTCACAGATCGAGGAAGCGATCCTGCTGCACCAGACCGACGACAAGGAACAGGCCAGGACGCAGGCGATCGACATGCTCCGGCAGGTGGGCATGCCGAACCCGGAGCGGATCGCGAAGTCCTACCCGCACGAACTGTCCGGCGGTATGCGACAGCGGGCCATGATCGCGATGGCACTGTCCTGCCATCCGGCGCTGTTGATCGCCGACGAGCCGACCACCGCGCTCGACGTCACGACCGAGGCCCAGATCCTTTCGCTGATGCGGAATCTGAAGTCCGAGATCGGGATGTCGATCATGTTCATCACCCACAGCATGGGTGTTGTCGCCCAGCTGTGTGACGAGGTGATCGTGATGTATCTGGGCCGCGTTGTGGAACGGGCCTCGGTCGACGAGATCTTCTACAACCCCAAGCATCCCTACACCCGGTCGCTGCTCCGGTCGATCCCCCGAATCGGCGCGAAGCGGCAGGAGAAGCTGGAAGTGATCAAGGGCTCGATCCCCGATCCGTACGTCCGGCTCCCAGGATGCACCTTCCACCCGCGCTGCCCCGATTACATGGAGGGCATCTGCAACACGATCATTCCGGCCGAAACCCTGCTGCCCGGTCCGACCCGGCACGGGGTGCGATGCCACCTGTATTCGGAGAACAACGAGGGCGAGCCGGATCCCCGCGCAACGCCCCAGGGCGCCGACGGGCTGCAGGACGGCAAGCAGCCGGCGACCGCCGCGACCTCGGAGGCATGAGATGACCGAGACGACATCTGCACAGACCACGGCCGAGAAGCCCGCCGGCTCGTCGGAGGAGGAGCGCCCGCTGCTGCAGGTCAGCGACCTGAAGAAGCACTTCCCCATCCGGGGCGGGCTGCTCCGCCGGCAGGTCGGCACCGTCAAGGCCGTCGACGGGGTGAACCTGTCGGTCAAGCGCGGCGAGACGATGGCCATCGTGGGTGAGTCGGGTTGTGGCAAAAGCACCACCGGGCGGACCATCCTGCGACTGGAGGAGCCGACCGGTGGCGAGGTGATCTTCGACGATCCTGACCTCGGACCGGTCAACGTGGAGAGCGCCGACCGGCGCACCATGGAGAAGATCCGGCCGAAGATGCAGATCATCTTCCAGGACCCGTTCGCCTCGTTGGACGCCCGGATGACGGTCGGCCGGGTGATCGCCGAGCCGTTGGTGATCAACAAGGTGCTGCAGGGCCAGGCGCTGCGCGACCGGGTCGCGGAGTTGCTGACCCTGGTCGGTCTGCGTCCGGAACACGCCAGCCGCTATCCGCACGCGTTCTCCGGTGGCCAGCGCCAGCGCATCGGCATCGCCCGCGCGATTGCGCTGAATCCCGAGTTGATCATCTGTGACGAGCCGGTGTCGGCGCTGGACGTGTCGGTGCAGGCCCAGGTGATCAACCTGATGGAGGACCTGCAGGACCGGCTCGGCCTGACCTACATGTTCATCTCCCACGACCTGTCGGTGGTCGAACACATCTCCGACCGGGTTGCGGTGATGTACGTGGGCCGGGTCGTCGAGATCGGCACCACCAACGAACTTTTCTACAGCCCGAAGCACCCCTACACCGAGGCCCTGCTGCAGGCGGTTCCGCAACCGGATCCGCGGCAGCGCCTCGAGGTCGTCCCACTGACCGGTGACGTACCGAGCCCGGCCAACCCGCCGTCGGGATGCTATTTCCACACCAGATGTCCCTATGCCCAGCCGGTCTGCTCGGAGGAAACGCCGCCGCTCCGGGAGATCAAGATCAACGGTGTGGAGACCGGCCACCAGGCCGCCTGCCACTTCGCCGAAGAGCTGAGCTTGAAGGGGGCAGCGGTCTCATCCGAGGAGACCATTCCCGAGGCGGCATCAGCAGCAGGAGCAACAACCGCGTGACCAACCAAACCAGCAAGTCCGACCGTCCCGAGCGCCCTCGGTACACCGGAACCACCGC
>Ga0164242_10006881_pt1 | contig 12478 bp, 11 predicted proteins | sample OricomgcompostMG_FD_108783 | JGI IMG/M metagenome (GOLD analysis project Ga0164242, IMG submission 108783) | Miracle-Growth compost microbial communities from Emeryville, California, USA - Original compost - Miracle growth compost (MG) ... | reverse complement strand
GGTCACTGCTGGTCTCGGTCATGCCATGCAACAGCACGTCGGAGGAATGAATGCCGGCCGCGGCCAGTCCGAACGCCGCGGACCCGATGTCGGGCGGCAGCGTCAACGTCGTGGGCACGGCCTCCTGGTTCGGCTCGACTTCGAAATGCCGCCAATCCGGCGAGACCTCGACGTGCAGGCCGAACTGCGCCATCATCTGCACGGTCAACTGCAGGTAGGTGCGCTCGTTGGCTTCGCCCTCGACGTCGATGACGGTCCGGCCGGTGGCGAACGGCGCCAGCAGCAGCAGTCCGGAGATCCACTGCGAGAGCGTGCCGGCGATGCTGACGTGGCCTCCGGTCGGCCGCTTGCCCTCAACCGTGATCGGCGGGCAGCCGTTCGCCGAGGACAGCTCGACCCCCATCTGCTCGAGCGCCCGCAGCAGTGGCGCGACCGGGCGGCGTTGGAAGTACTTCTGGCCGGTCACGGTGACCGACCGATCCGACAGCGACGCCAGTCCGATCATGAAATACAAGGTGGTGCCGGAGCTGCCGGCACTGACCGCCTCGCGGGTCGGGTGGTAGCGGCCACCGTGCACGATGAACGTGTCGCCGTCGACCTCCACTTTGATGCCCAGGCCGCGCAGGAGCGTGACGGTGTAGTGCACGTGCTGGGCGTCCGACAGGCCGACGATCGTGCTGACGCCGGGTGCCAGCGATGCCAGGATCAACGCCCGATGTGCGTGGTATTTGGAGTTCGGTACGAGAACTTCGCCCCGCACCTCGCCGCTGATTCCCTCGATGGACAGATACACAGGTCCTCCCGCTACGACGGTCCTCCCGCTGCCACACTGGCTCTCCGGCCACATTCAACTCGAAGTCGTCACTCGTGCCTGCGGCCGGTGCCGCAACGGACGACGTCGCGGCGGCTCGACCGCGTGCTCGGCATCCGGCAGGGCGAGCGCTGCGGGCTCTGTGCCACCCAGCCCGAGCACCGGCGGCGGCTCGATGTGCGCCCGAGAGGTTACACCGCAGGCTCGGCGTACCCATGCCGGTAGCGCGGCGTGCCGCCCTACCGGATGTGGGCGGGGGCGGGGGTGGAGCGCACCGCTTAGGGTCTGCTACGACTGGTCAGGAAGGGGAGCGGGATCGATGGAGGTCGACGAGGTCGACCGGCTGCGCCGGATGGTGAGCCGGATCGCGCGCGAACTCAACGCGTCGGCGACCGCCGAGGGCCTCACGCCCACCCAGGCCTCGGTGCTGGGCGTCATCGCCGGCCGGGGGCCGCTCAGCCTCACGGAGATCGCCGCGATCGAACGGCTCAACCCGACGATGCTCTCGCGGGTCGTGGGCAAGCTCGAAGTGGCCGGGCTGATCACCCGCCAGCCCGATCCCGCTGACCTGCGGACGGTGACCGCACACATCACCGTGCAGGGTCGCCGAACCCACGCGCGAGTGAAGCAGCAGCGGGTGGCCGCCGTCGCCGGCCGGGTCGCGCGGCTGACCGCGACCGAACAGGCGCAGCTGGTGGCTGCACTGCCCGCGCTGGAGGCCCTCGCCGAGCAACTGCGGCGCGGCGACGAGGACGCCTGACCGCCCGGTAGGCGCCGGCACCGTGCTGGCTACGGTTTGGCCATGGTCGCCCAAACCGCCGGTACCGGCACCACCCTGCTGTCGATGCTGCTGGTCGTCGCGACGTCGGTCTGGATCGGTGGCTATGCCACCGCGATCGTGGTGGCCCGGGTTGCCAGCCGCACGCTCGGTCGGTCCGAACGGGTCGCCTTCTTCCGACTGTTCGGGCGGGTGTACGGCATCGTCACCGGCGCGGCGCTGGTCGTCGGGATCGTCGTCGGCGCGGTGCTGCTCCGCCAGCACGCGTGGGACGGGCTGATGACCACCGCTGCGGTGTTGGCGGCGGCGATCATCGCGGCCACGGTGATCGGTGTCGTCCAGGCACGGCACATGACCCGGCTGCGTGCACACGCGGCCCAGCACCGGGACGACCCCCAGGCCGCCGCTCGGGTTCGCCGCGGCGGCCGCAACGCCGCGGTGCTGCGCGGGCTGATCGGGGCGCTCAGCTTGGCGCTGCTGGCCGTCGGCGTGCTGCTGGCCGGCTGACCCGGCGGCACGAGCCGGGCCGTCAGGCCCGGCGAGGATCGACGAACCAGCCGTCGTCGAGCGGGAACAGGTAGCGGTCCGCTACCACGTTGAGCACCCGCCGCGCGAGATGGAAATGCTCAGCGTGCTCACGCAGCACCGCGACCGCGGTGGCCGCAGACACCCGTCGAGCCGCCTGCAGGTACCAGCGGCTGCCGAACCACTCCAACAGGTCGGTGCCGGCCGCCGTTCCCGGCTCGGCGTGCACGCCGGTCACGCGCGCCAGCGCAGCCAGATCGACCCGGCTGAACAGGCCGCGCTCGACCGCGTCCGGGAACACCCCTGTCAGGAACAGCGCCAGATCGCCCAGCCGCCACCACACGGACGCCCGCTCGGTCTCAGGCACCGCCTCGAGCAGCACCGCGAGCCGTCGGGGATCGATGTCGTTCCAGCGCCGGCGGCGCGGCCCGTGCGGCGTCTGCACGACTGCGACGCCGCTGGACACCCGGGCGAACGAAGCCAACAGTTCGGCCAGGAACAGCCGCCGATGCCGATGCGCCAGGTACTCCGACAGTTGAGCACCGTCGAACACCGGCACGCGCAGCCGCGGTGCGGCCCGATCGGGCACGTGGCTCGTACCAGCCAGCTCGAGCGCCGCCCGGTGCACGGCGGCGACGAACACCAGAAACGGCGTCACCATGGTGAAACGGCCGTCGCCCCGCTCGGCCGAACCGCTCAATACCCGGGTGGTGATGGCTGGCCGGTCGAGCACGTCCAGCACCAGCGCAGGCTCGCGCCGCAGCGCGTCGACCCGGCGCCCCACCGCGTGCTCGGGCACCGCCTCGGCGTCGGCCAGCAGCCGCAGATCGGCGTCGGTGAGGTGTTCCAAGTAGGCCGCACCCAGCCGGTCGGCCTCGTCCAGATGCGTGTTCATGGGCCCAGTGTGGCGCCGATCACCACAAAGGTGGTCGTTCGACGCGGTGTCGCAGCGGTGTCGCGCCCGCACCGTGGTTGCACCATCATGGCTGCCACGCACGCAACCCTCGTCGAAAGGACGGTCAGCCGTGTCAGCGCCGGTGCGCTTCGTCGCGACTACGTACAACCTGTGGGCCGAGTCCCGTTGGCCGGAGCGAGCCGAGCCGTTACGCGGCTACCTGCGGCTCACCCAGCCGGATCTGCTGTGTGTACAAGAGCTCAGACCCGACACCCGGGCACTGCTCGACGCCGAACTGACCGGCCACGAGCGGGTGGACGACCCGTTCGAAGGCTGGCTGCGTGAAGGCACGCTGTACTGGTCCACCAGCATGTTCGACCTGCGCGAGTATGGAGCCGAGCAGATCGGCATGCTCGAGCCGCTGCGCCGGCTGTTCTGGGTGCGGCTGTCGATAGTGGGCACCGACCGCACCGTGGTGGTGTCGACCGCGCACTACACCTACCAGGGCAACGAAGCCGAACGCACCGAGGGCGTCAGCCCGCGGCTCGAGCAGGCACGCCGCACCGTCGCCGCGCTCGACGCGCTGACCGGCGACGAGGAGCCGGTGCTGTTCATGGGCGATCTGAACGACACGGTCAACGCCATCCGCATTCTGCGGGAGGGTGGATTCACCGACAGCTTCACCGCATGCGGGTCACCGCTGCTACCGACGCACCCGGCCCGGCCGACCGCCGACGGCAACCCGCAGGTGCTGGACTGGCAGTTCCACAAGGGGCCCGTACGGGCGATGAACAGTCACGTCGGCGGCTACTTCCTCGGCGACCTCGCGCCCTCGGACCATCTACCGGTGGTCGCCACCTACGCGCTGGACTGACCTGCTCGGCTGCCTACCGCCGATCAGCCGCCAGAATTGCGCAGGAGCGCAACGAGGAAATCGGACCCGGGCTCGAACGGCTGCAGATCCCAGGTGGATAGCAGCAGCTCCGGCCGCCAGCCGGCGGCCGTGGCGTCGCCGAGGAACTCGTCGAAGTCGTAGCCCCGGCCGGCGCCGAACCCGAACGCGGCGCGTGCGGCCGGTCGCGCATGCGCGCGTAACCGGGTGAGCACGTCCGCCCGAGTGCTCGGGGCCAGGAACGGCACGACGTTGCCGACGCAGATCACCGCGTCGAACGGCTCGGCGATCCCGGCCGACGGCAGGTCGAGCTCGGCCAGGTCGCCCACCAGCCAAGTGCCGTCCGGGTAGTCGGTGCGGGCCGCGTCGATCAGCGCCGGGTCGACGTCGACGCCGACCACCGTGTGGCCGCGTCGGGTCAGCTCGGTGGCGACCCGGCCGGAGCCACAGCCGGCGTCGAGCACCCGTGCCGACCGCGGCAGCATCGCGTCGATCGTCCGGGCCTCGCCGGCCAGATCCTCACCACGCTCGGCCATGGCCCGAAACCGGTCGATGAACCACTGCGAGTGCCCGGGATTCGCCTGCACCCGCTGCATCCATCGGCTCGGCTCGACCATCCGACCATTGTCCACGACCGGTCGCGCGCCGGCTCGGCGTCCGCCGGCCGGCCGTACAGCGCACTACGGTGGCAGGGTGCTGCCAGCGCCGAGCCTCGACCAGTTGCGTACCGGCTTCGCCGAGCCGCCGGACCAGGCTCGGGTGATGATGCGCTGGTGGTGGTTCGGCCCGTCGGTCGACGACGGCGAGATCGACCGCGAGCTGACCGCCATGGCCCAGGCCGGCCTCGGCGGTGTCGAGCTGGCCTTCGTGTACCCGCTAGGCGAGGCCGCCACCGCGTTCGGCAGCGAGGAGTTCTCTCGGCACGTGCGGCACGCCGCCACCCGGGCGCGCGAACTCGGCCTTCGCTTCGACCTGACCCTGGGCAGTGGCTGGTCGTTCGGCGGACCGCACATCGCGCCGGCGCACGCGGCCCGGCAGCTGCACTGGGACGTGCGCGAGATCGGTGCCGCGCCGACGCGCATCCGTACGAGCTCGGCGTGGCCCGGCGACGACTTCGTGGCCGCCTACCTCGCTGACGGCGCCGGACTGGCCGACGCGGACGAGTTCACCGAACTGGCCGTGGTCGACGGCGACCTGGTCGTTCCGCCCGGCAATGCGCCCCGGACCGTTACGGTGCTGACGTCTCGGCTGACCGGGCAGAGCGTCAAGCGGGCGGCCGCTGGTGCCGAGGGCCCGGTCCTGGACCACTACAGCGCGGCCGCTACCCGGGCGCACATCGAGGCCGTCGCCGAACCCCTGCTGGCCGCAGTCGGCAACGAGCCCGTCGGCTCGGTCTTCTGCGACAGCCTGGAGGTGTACGGCGCCGACTGGACTCCCGGCGTGTTGGCCGAGTTCGCCGCGCGCCGCGGCTACGACGCCCGACCGCTGCTGTACCTGCTGGCGGTCGACCGCCCCGGAGCCGACCGTGTCCGCGCCGACTACTACCGCACGCTGTCGGAGCTGTACGAGGAGAACTTCGTCACGCCGTTGGCCAGCTGGGCCGGTGCGCACCGCGTCCCGTTTCGCATCCAGAGCTACGGCACGCCACCGGCCACGCTGGCCAGCTACCGCGCGGCCGACATCTGCGAAGGCGAGGGGTGGCGGTGGACCGCGATCCCCGAGACCCGCTGGGCGTCCTCGGCCGCACACGCACTCGGCCGCGACGTCGTCTCCGCCGAGACGTGGACGTGGGTGCACTCGCCGACGTTCCGCGCCACCCCGCTGGACCTGCAGGGGGAGGCACACCAGCATTTTCTCAACGGTGTCAACCACCTGATCGGGCATGGCTGGCCGTATTCGCCCGCTGATGCGCCGGGGCTCGGCTGGTTCTTCTACGCCGCCGGCGCGTTGGACGACCGCAACCCGTGGTGGCCGGCCATGCCCGGGCTGGCCCGCTACCTGCAGCGGTTGTGCTGGTTGCTACGGCAGGGCACGCCCGTGCGCGACATCTCCGTCTACGTACCCACCGACGACGTCTACCACGAGTTCGGGCCGTCGACAGGTGGGTCGCTGAACCTGTGGCGGCATGCCGCCAGCCGCATCGGTGCCGCCGTGCCGGCCACGATTCGCCGGCACGGCTGGGACTTCGACCTGGTCGACGACGAGACCCTGGGCGCGCCGGACGGGCGGCTGGTGGTGCTGGCCTCGGCGACGGTGGTGCCGCCGCGGACACGGGAATGGCTGGCGCAGGTGATCCGCACCGGCGGCGCCGTGGTCGCGGTCGACTGCCCGGACTTCGACCTGCCCGGGGCGACCGCGTGCACCTCGGCCGAGCTGGCCGAGGTGCTGGCCGCTCACACCGAACCCGACGTCACCCTGGCCCCGCCGGCCGAGGAGGTCGGCGTCGTCCACCGGCGGCTGCCCGAAGCTGACGTCTACGTCGTCGCGAACACCGCGAACACCACGCAGGCGTTCACCTTCACCCCGCGTACACCGGTCACCAGCTTCGAGCGCTGGGACCCGGGCACCGGGACACGAGTCGGACTGCGCACGGCCGCGCCGGTGCCGCTCGAGCTCGCACCGTACGAGGCGACCGTCCTCGTCGGCTCGCCCGCCCAGCCGGACCCGCGGGTCGAACGCCGCTCGCAGGTCCGCACCCAGATGCTGTCCGGCTGGCAGGTCACCTTCCCCGGCGATCCGGGCCCGGTCGCCGTCGACCTTCCCCACCGGTGGGAAGACGACCCGGCACGCGCGGCGTATTCGGGCACCGCCGCCTACGAGATCGACATCGAGGTGTCCGCAACCGACCTCGACGGCCGTGTCGTCCTCGACCTCGGCCCCTGCGAACCGGCCGAGGACACCGAGACGTACCTGCCGCCCAACTCGTTCCACACCACCGTGCACACACCGGTGCCAGCCAGCGCCCAGGTGTTTCTCGACGGCCGACTGGCCGGCACCGTGTGGGCACCGCCGTACGCGATCGACCTCCCCGCCGAACTGACGCCGGGAACCCATCGCCTGCAGGTCGTGGTGGCAAACACCGCCGCGAACCGGCTGACGGTCGAGACGCGGATCGGCGACCTGGAGCAGGCGAGCGCACGACGCTACGGCCGCCGCTTCCGCATGCAGCATCTGCGCCATGCCGGTGACACCCTCTCGTCCGGCCTGCGCAGCAGGCCGTGGCTGCGGTTCGAACACGACAGCTGATACGGCAAGGAGCACGAGCATGGGCGTTCTGGACAGCTTTTCGCTCGCCGGCAAGGTCGCGCTGCTCACCGGCGGCAGTCGCGGCCTCGGCCGGGCGATGGCCCAGGCCCTGGCCGAGGCCGGTGCTCGGGTCGCGCTCACCGCGCGCTCGGCGGCCGATGCGGCCTCGGCCGCCGACGAGCTGACCGGGCTCGGGCTGAGCGCGATCGGGGTACCCCTCGAGGTCACCGACCTGGAGTCGGTCGACGCGGCGGTCGAGACGGTGTGCACCTCGCTGGGAGTGCCCGACGTCCTGGTGAACAACGCCGGTATCGGCTACGAGCACACTGCGCTGGCTGCCGATCAGGCCGACTGGACGGCGATCATGGCCACCAACGTGGACGGGGTCTGGAACTGCAGCAGGGCCGTCGCCCGACGGATGATCGGCCACGGCGGCGGCGCCATCGTCAACATCGGCTCGATGTCGGGCTACATCGTCAACCGGCCCCGCTGGCAGCCGGCCTATCTGACGTCGAAGGCAGCCGTGCATCAGCTGACGAAGGCCCTGGCTGCCGAATGGGCACCCCACCACATCCGGGTGAACGCGATCGCGCCCGGCTATTTCCTGACCGAGCAGTCCCCGGTGGACCAGCCGGAGTTCAAGCCGTACTGCGTCGATCCGGCCGCCATGCAACGCTTCGGCTATCCGGTGGAACTGGGCCCGGTGGCGGTGTTCTTGGCCAGCGACGCCGCCAGCTTCATGACCGGTTCGGTGGTGGTCGTCGACGGCGGTTTCACGTTGTTCTGAACGAAAATCTCGTACGGCCTGGTCGTCATGCGGGACGAAGGAGGATCTGATGCTCGACATCGGCATCGTCGGCGGTGGAATCCGGGGTCGCATGTATGCCGGCGCGTTGCGGGGGCTCGACGGCGTCCGCGTCGTGGCGGTCGCCGAGCCGGCCGCGTCGGTCGCGGGACCGCTTGGCGGCGACACCGGCCTGCCCGTGGTGTCCAGCCACACCGAGCTGCTGGAACGTTACGACCCGGACGCGGTCGTGGTCGCCACCCCGGACTTCGCGCACCGACAGGTGGCGTGCGACGCGGCCGCCGCCGGCCGGCACCTGCTGGTGGAAAAGCCACTCGCCACTACGTTGGCCGACGCGCAGGCGATCGTGGCGGCGGTCCGCACCGGCGGCGGCAGTTGCCTGGTGGGCTTCGAGAACCGGTGGAATCCACACGTGCGTTCGGCATGGCGAAGCATCCAGGCGGGCACGGTCGGTGCCCACGTCACCTCGTCGGCGACATTGTCCAATTCATGGTTCGTCCCCACACGCATGCTGTCGTGGGCCGCGAAGTCGTCGCCGGCGTGGTTTCTCATGCCGCACACCGTGGACATGTTGACGTGGTTCAGCGGCGCAACCCCACAGCGGGTGTGCGCGGTCGCGTCTCGCGGCCAACTGGCGCGCCGCGGCATCGACACCGAAGACGTCGTGCATGCGCTGATCACCTATACCGACGGCACCACGTCTGCGTTGACGTCGGCGTGGACGCTGCCTGACGGGAGCCCGAGCATCGTCGACTTCCGCTTCCACTACGTCGGGACGACGGGCGCGATCACCGGAACGCCGATCGAGCAGGGGCTCGACGTGGTGACCGACCGGGTGCGCACGCAGCAGACCCTCATTGACCCGATCGGTGGCAGTCCGGTCGGGGCGCCGGTCTGGATGGCGCGCGAATGGGCGGCCGCGTTGCGCGACGGGCACCCGATCGGGCCGGGTGCCGACGTGGGGCTGCAGGTCACTCGGGTGATCTGCGCGTTGGAGCGCTCGTTCCGTACCGGCCAGCCGGTCGACCTGCAGGTCAGTGACGGCTAGCCCGCCGCGCGCCCGGCCGGTCCCGACAGGTCCAGCGACCAGGTCTCACCGGTCAGCCTCTGCCCCCAGTAGCGGCCCGGCTCGCGCGCGACGACAGCGAATCCCGCGTCGGCGTAGATGCGCCGCGCGGTCGTCAGTCTGCTGATCGTCCACAGCTCCAACCGCTGGTAGCCGGTCCCGCGGGCGAATGCGATGCACTCGTCGACCAGTCGTCGGCCGAGCCCGCGCCCGCGCGCCGGCGGATCCACGTAGAGAATCCGCAGCTTGGCAGTATCCGGATGGTCGCCGGCGACACAGGCCACGCAGCCGGCGCGCGCGCCGTCGACCCGGGCTATCCAGAGCCGCTCGGTGCGCGGGTCGTGGTTGCTCCCGTAGTCGGCCACGATCCGGGCGATCAGGGCTTCGAACGAGACGTCCCAGCCCTGCTCGGCGGCCTGCACCTCACCGTGCCGTGCCACTATCCAGCCCAGGTCGCCCAGCTCCGGTTCGGTCAACACCGGTTCAGACATCGACGACACCAAGGCTCCGCGACAGGTGTGTCAGCGTGCTGCCAAGAGCCGCATCCACCCGGTAGGCGGCACGCGTGTCGCCGCGGGTCGGCCCCGCGTTGACGATGCCGACCGGGATGCCCAGCTTGGCCGCCCGCAGGACGAATCGGTAGCCGCTCATGACCGTCAGCGACGAGCCCAGGACCAGCAGCAGGCGTGCATCCTCGACCAGAGCGAAGCTGCGGTCCACCCGGTCGCGGGGCACGCACTCGCCGAAGTACACCACGTCGGGTTTGAGCACGCCGCCGCAGCGCTCGCAGTCGGGCACGACGAAGCCGGCCACGTCCGCGTCGGTCAGCGGCACGTCGCCGTCGGGATGCACCGCGGTGACGGTGACCTGATCGGCGAATCCCGGGTTCGCGGCCGACATGCGTCGGTCCAGCTCGACGCGTGTGACCCGATGCCCGCAGCACAGACAACGAACCCACGCGAGCGTGCCGTGCAGTTCGACCACGTCGCGGGCACCGGCGGCCTGGTGCAGCCCGTCCACGTTCTGCGTGACGATGCCGGCGACCAGCCCCGCGCGCTGCAACGCTGACACCGAGCGATGGCCGGCGTTGGGTGTGGCCGTTGCGATCAGCCGCCAGCCCAGGTAGCTACGAGCCCAGTAGCGCTGCCGCCCGTCGGCACTGCCGACGAACTCCTGGTACGTCATCGGCCGGTGCTCGCGGCGCACGCCCGACGGTCCGCGGTAGTCCGGGATCCCCGATTCGGTGGACAGCCCGGCACCGGACACCACCACGACGCCGCCGGCACCGACCGCCTCGGTCAGCGCCGAGAGTGCGGTCGTGGCCGGCGCGCTCGTCGTCAGCGTGTCACGCCGCCCAGACGACCGGGAACGTGTCCCCGGTGAGCTTCGTGCCGTCCGGAACATGGATGAACTGGCCCATCACGTGCCGGCCCGCCGCGTCGTAGCAGGTGTCGTCGCCCATGTAGTGCAACGCGATGGCACGGCGTGGACGGCCGCTGGTGTTGTCGTGCGAGCCGTGCCAGGTGAGAGAGTGGTGGTAGTGCACTTCGCCCTTGGCGACCGGGCGAGACTGCGCGCTCACCGGGCGGCCTTCGAACTGCGCGGGCAGGTCGAAGCCGGCGTGCAGCGTGTTGAGGTACTCGATCTGGTCGCCCCACTGGTGCGACCCGGCGACCATGCTCATGCAGCCGTTGTCGACGTCGGCGTCGTCGAGTGCAACCCATGCGGTGACCTGCGTGTTGGGCCGTAGCACGGGCCACAGCGGAGCGTCTTGATGCCAGTGGTTGGTTCCGCCCTGCTGGGCCGGCTTGTATTGGATCTGGTCGTGCCAGATGCGCAGCTCCCGCGCACCGGTGAGTTGGGCGATTTCCTCGGTGATACGCGGATGGTGGATGAGCTCGGCGAACGGTTTGCTCGCCTGCCAGATGTTGACGATCTGCCAGACCGGCCGCTCGTCGGTGCCGAGGTTCACCAGCTGCACCGGCTGTGGCACATCCGCCGACTCCCGGTCGGCGATCACCCGCTGCACCTCGGCCCGCAGCTCGTCGACCTGCGCGTCGTCGAGCACGCGGGTGCCCTTGATGAACCCGTCGCGGTGGAACTGTGCTACCTGCTCGTCGCTCAGCATTGCTCGTGTGCCTCCGAGATCAGTGACTGATCGTTTCCCCGGAGTCTAGGAGGCAGTGCAGCAGTTTGGGCCGGTGTGCCGGTGGCTAGCCTGGGTCTGGCCTGGACGGGCCGCAGCGCGCCGGGCCAACCGACCAGGAAGGACGTGTGTGCCTGTGTGTGGCTTGGCCACCTTGTTCCGACCCGGGCTCGACGGCCCCCTGCCCGACCGGCTGGCCGACGTGCTCGACACCGCCCTCGACCGGCTTACCCACCGCGGTCCGAACGGTTGCGGCACGATGCGCACGCGCGGGGAGTGTCTGCTCGGACATCGCCGGCTCGCGGTCATCGACCCGGCCGGCGGCCGGCAGCCCCTGGCCACGTCCGACGGCGCCGGGCTGGTCGCCAACGGCATGATCTACAACGACCGGGCACTGCGGGCAGAGCTCGGTGCGGACCGGTATTCCACCGGCTCGGACAGTGAGTCGATCCTGCACGCCACCAGGGTTTGGGGCAATGCCGGCGCCGAGCACCTGGACGGCATGTTCGCCTACGTCTATGCCGCCGGCGACCGGGTGATCGCCGCGCGTGACCCGCTCGGGATCAAGCCGCTCTACCGCGTGCGGATCGGCGACGTCGAGGGCTTCACCAGCGAGGTGAAGGCGTTCGACGGCATCGCCGACCGGATCGAGGAGTTCCCCGCCGGTCACGTGTTCGACAGCCGTACCGGGTTGCGGCGCTACTACGACGTTCCCGACCCCGAGTTCACCGCCGCGAGTCCAGCCGAGATCGCCGCCGATTTGGGCGAGGCGTTGGATGCGGCCGTACGCAAGCGGCTGCGCAGCGACGTGCCCTTGGGCGCGTTGCTGTCCGGCGGTCTGGACAGCTCGCTGATCTGCGCGCTCGCGCGCCGGCACGTACCCGAGCTGCACACGTTCGCGGTCGGGCTGGCAGGCAGCGACGACCTGCGCGCGGCCCGCGTGGTCGCCGACCATCTGGGCACCATCCATCACGAGCTGGTGATCACCGCCGAGGACGTCCTGCGCGAACTGCCCGACACCGTCTGGCACCTCGAGTCGGCCGACGTCGACCTGGTGCGGTCGGCGGTCGTGACCTGGATGGTGATGCGACTGGCCGCCGAGCACGTGACCGTGGTGCTCACCGGTGAGGGTGCCGACGAGTTGTTCGCCGGCTATCGCTATCAGGCGGACTACGACGCGCCGGCGTCGATGCAGGCCGAGCTTCGGCGATCGCTGGGCAGCATGCACAACATCAACCTGCAACGCGTGGATCGGATGTCGATGGCGCACGGGCTGGAGGCGCGGGTGCCGTTCCTGGACACCGATGTCATCAG
>Ga0164242_10006880_pt1 | contig 12479 bp, 10 predicted proteins | sample OricomgcompostMG_FD_108783 | JGI IMG/M metagenome (GOLD analysis project Ga0164242, IMG submission 108783) | Miracle-Growth compost microbial communities from Emeryville, California, USA - Original compost - Miracle growth compost (MG) ... | reverse complement strand
CACCAGCTCACCCCACTTCTCGTCCGGTATGCCGATCACCGCCACTTCGCGCACCGCGGGATGGGACATCAGGACGTCCTCCACCTCGATCGAGGAGACGTTCTCACCGCCGGAGATGATCACGTCCTTCTTCCGGTCGGCGATGACCAGGGCCCCGTCCTCCAGGTGGCCGCCGTCGCCGGTGTGGAACCAGTTGCCGGCCAGTGCCGCCGAGGTTGCCTCCGGGTTGTCCCAATAGGCCTCCAGGTTGTGGTTGGTCTGCGCGAGCACTTCGCCGCTCTCGTCGACCGCCAGCCGGACACCGACGGCCGGGTAGCCCGCGCGGCCGAGCTTGCGAGCCTGATCGGTCGGCGACAGCTCCTCCCACTCCGAGCGCATCCGGCTCATCGTGAGCAACGGTGCGGTCTCGGTCAGCCCGTAGATCTGGATGAACTCCCAGCCGAGCTCCTCACGCACCCGCTCGATGGTGCGGGTGGGCGGCGGCGCGCCGGCGACCACGATCCGGGTCCGGTCCCTGCCAGGGACCGGACCGTCCCAGTCACGTGCTGCGTCCAATGCCGCCGCGACGACGGCCGGTGCGGCGCACATCAGGGTCACACCCTGGTCGCGGACCCGACGCAGGATCTCGGCGCCGTCGACCTTGCGCAACACCACGTGTCGACCGCCCATCCCGGTGACCGCGAACGGCATACCCCAGCCGTTGGCGTGGAACATCGGCAACGTGTGCAGGTAGACGTCGTCGTCGGAAACACTTGCCTGCCAACCGAACACCGTGGCGTTCAGCCAGTTGTTGCGATGGGTGAGCTGCACACCCTTCGGTCGGGCCGTCGTCCCGGACGTGTAGTTGATCGTGGCGGTCGCGTGCTCGTCGCCCTCCCACGGCTGCGGCTCCGCCGCGCAGCCCCACAGCTCGTCGTCGGACTCCCCGAGCAGGAACTTGCGCTCGCAGTCCACCTCGTCGAGCAGGTTCTTCAGCTCCGGGTCGACCATCAGCACCTCGGCCCCGGAGTGCCGGACGATGTATTGCACCTCGGGCACCGACAGCCGGAAGTTGACCGGCACCAGGATGCGCCCGTAGCCACTCACCCCGAAGAACGACGTCAACAGCCGAGCACTGTTGTGCGACACCACCGCGACCCGGCCGCCGACCGGCACCCCCATTGCGTCGAGTCCCGCTGCCTGCGCACGGGCGAGCTGCGCCATCCGGCGATAGGTGATCTCGCCACCACCGAACGGCGTCGCCGGCTGGTCGGGCTCGTCCACGGCCGCGACACGGTCGCCGTAGACCGTCTCGGCCCGGTCGAGGAAATCACGGACGATGAGCGGGAATTCCATCGGCAGCCTCCTGATGTCGGATGCCGCCATTCTTGCCACCACAGCTGGATGGCGCCAGGGATCCGCCGAAGCTATGCCAGCCGCACGACCTCGGCGTGCAACTCACCGGCCCGAAAATGTGCGAGGCGAGTGGCGCGGGCGGACGGCTCGGCATCACGCAACTCCGGCGCCCGGCTGACCGATCGCAACACCCCGACCGCCTCGTCGCAGACCCAGATGCCCTCCGCGTGCCGTGCGCTCATCAGCACGTCCATCAGTCCGCGGTTGTCGACCGAGCACAGGAAGGACGAGCCCATCACGATCGGCAACCGCCCGAAACCGAAACCTTCCGAAGCCACCACCTCGAACGCATCCCGCCGCGACACCACGATGTCCCGCTGGTCGACCAACCGCGCAGCGCGACGCACGCGTTCCTGGGCGGCCACCTGCTCGGGCTCGAGCAGGGAGAGCATGCGGTCGACCACTCCGTCCTGCCGTGGGTCCAGCGGATGCAGGTCGTAGCCGCGACGGGCCACCACGTGATGCCCAGCGAGCAGCTCGGGCTCGAACGCGTCCGCCACGAGCTCGAAACCGGCAGCCGCGCCCACGGCGACCAGATCGAGGGTGACCGGACCGGCGAACGTCGTTCCCAGGTAACGGTCGGCCAGCCGCAGCATCCGCACACCTGCCACGGGGTCGTTGAGCGGCACCGGGTCCTCCTGCAGGAGCCGCCCGATCGGGCCGCGCCGGTCCCGCAGACGCTCGGTCCACAGCTGGTAGGAACGGTTGTCCGGGCGCAGCGCGCCGTCCAGGACGGGGAAGTATGCCGCCAGCGGCATGTCCCGTCCGGTCAGCCGGAGGTCGAGGCTGGTCGCGCGCAGCAGCCGCTGGGCCGCCCGCCAGTCACCGAAGTCGAGACCGTATGCCGTGAACGCGGTGAACGTCCGGTCGTCGATGCCGGTCTCCGCTCCGCCGAGGGTGCACCAGCGGCGATACAGCGGACCGGCGAAGCGTTCGGCGGCAGCCGCGAACGCTGCGCGGCAGTCGGCGACGATGGTCATGGCACTGTCAATGTAACCAGGGCCGGACGAGCATCACACGGTGAGCTCGGCGAGCTGCAACAGGTTGAGCGCCGACCCCTTCCGGAGGTTGTCCGCGCAGATGAACAGCTCGATCGAGTTGGGGAAGCCCTCACTGCGACGCACCCGTCCGGCGAAGATCGGGTCGGCCCCGACGACGTCCACCGGCGTCGGCCACGCGTCGTCAAGTGAATTCGCCGAATCATCCAGCACGACAACCGAGTTCGACGACTCCGTGAGGATGCGCACCGCGTCGTCCCGGTCCGTCTCGGCGGCGAAGGTCGCATGCAGCGAGACCGAATGCGTGCGAACCACGGGCACCTGGACACAGGTCACGGCGACCGGCAGGTAGGAGACGCGCAACAACCGCCGCAACTCATCGCGGACCATGCTCTCGGTGGTGGTCGCACCGTCCTCGGCTTCGTCGCCGACCCACGGGATGACGTTGAACGCAACCGGGGCGAGGAAGGGCGAGGTCCCCAGATCGGACAGCATCCGACGGACGTCCCCGGGTGACTGACCGACACTCTGGTTGCCGGCGAGCTCCATCGTCTCGTCATACAAGCGCAGGGCACCGGCCACACCGGCATCGGTGACGGCCTGGAACGTCGTCACGACGGCCGAGGTGAGCTGCCAGGCGCTGTGCAGGGAATGCAATGCCCCGACCATCATCAAGGTGGCGGCGCTCGGGCTGGCGACGATGCCGGCCTTCGGCTCGCGCGCGCCGTCCGGGTTGATCTCCGGCACCACGAGGGGCACATCCGGTGCGAGCGTGAAGTGGCCCGAGCTGTCGACGACGACGGCGCCCGCGCCCACCGCGATCGGCGCCCACTTGGCGGCCACCGCGGCCGGCACGGCCATGACGACGACGTCGACCCCCTCGAACGAGTCGGCGCTCAGCTCGCGGACCGGCGTGTCGTGTCCCAGGATCGACACGCGTCGGCCGGCCGACCGGCCCGAGGCGATCGGCCGGATCTCACCCCAGATGTCGTCCCGGGTGGGCAACAGGGACAGCAGCGAGAGCCCGACGACTCCCGTCGCGCCGACGACTGCAAGGGTGGGCTTGCTCGCCATGGTCAGCGCCCCGCGGCGATGACCTCGGCGATCTGGATCGTGTTGAGGGCAGCACCCTTCCGCAGATTGTCACCGGACACGAACAGCACCAGCCCCTTGCCGTCGGGCACCGACTGGTCCTGGCGGATCCGCCCGACGTAGGACGGGTCCTTGCCGGCTGCTTCCAACGGCGTGGGCACGTCGGTGACCACGACCCCGGGAGCCTGCGAGAGCAGCTCGCGCGCCTCGTCGGGAGTGATCGCCCGGTCGAACTCGGCGTGGATCGCGAGGGAGTGCCCGGAGAAGACCGGCACCCGCACGCAGGTGCCCGCGACCGCGAGGTCCGGCAGGTCGAGGATCTTGCGCGACTCGTGACGCAGCTTCTGCTCCTCGTCGGTCTCCTCGCTGCCGTCGCCGACGATCGACCCGGCCATCGGGAGCACGTTGTAGGCGATCGGCGCGACATACTTCTTCGCCGGGCCGAGCTCGACGGCCTCACCGTCGTGCGCGAGGCCCTCGAGGTTGCCTTCGACTCCCTGCCGGATCTGCCCGGCCAGTTCCTCGACCCCGGCGATGCCCGAGCCGGAGACAGCCTGATAGGTCGCCACGATCAGTCGGCGCAGGCCCGCCGCGTCGGACAGCGGCTTCAGCACCGGCATTGCCGCCATCGTGGTGCAGTTGGGGTTGGCGATGATGCCCTTGGGGGTCTTGGCGATCTCCTGCGGGTTGACCTCGGAGACGACCAGCGGCACCTCCGGGTCGCGGCGCCACGCGGACGAGTTGTCGATGACCGTGACACCGGCCGCGGCGAAGCGGGGCGCCTGCTCCCGGGAGGTGGCACCACCGGCGGAGAAGATCGCGATGTCCAGCCCCGTCGGGTCCGCGGTTGCCGCGTCCTCGACGACCAATCGCTTGCCCTGCCAGTCGATCTCGCGACCGGCAGACCGCGCTGAGGCGAAGACGCGCAACTCGCCGACCGGAAAGTTGCGCTCCGCCAGGAGCTTGAGCACGACGCCGCCGACCTGGCCGGTGGCGCCGACGACGCCGACGTTCAATCCCATGGAACTACCTTCAGTCACGATCGGGGCCCCCGCAAAGTATCGGAGCGAGGAACGAGCGGAGAACTTTGTGGGGCATTTTCATCGACCAGTACCTCCGTAGACCACTGCTTCTCCGTCACTGGAATCCAGACCGAACGCCGTGTGCACCGCGCGCACCGCGTCGTCCAGCAGATCGCCCTTGGTGACGACCGACACCCGGATCTCCGACGTGGTGATCATCTCGATGTTGATGCCGGCGTCGGCGAGCGCCTGGAAGAACGTGGCCGAGACACCGGGATGGCTGCGCATGCCGGACCCGATGAGGGACAGTTTGCCGATCTGGTCGTCATACTGCAGCGACTCGAAGCCGAGCTCGCCCTTGGCGTCCTGCAGCGCCTGGACCGCGCGCTGACCGTCACTCTTGGGCAGGGTGAAGGACACGTCGGTCTTGCCGGTGGCCACCGCCGAGACGTTCTGCACGATCATGTCGATGTTGACCTGCTGCTGCGAGATCAGGTTGAAGATCGCTGCGGCGCTGCCGGGTGTGTCCTTGACACCGACGACCGTGATCTTGGCCTCGCTGCGGTCGTGCGCGACACCGGCGATGATCGGGGCTTCCACGTCGTCTTCTCCTTCGACTGCTGCTGGGTAGACCCAGGTGCCCTCGCGGTAGCTGAACGACGAGCGCACGTGGATCGGCAGGTTGAACCGTCGGGCGTACTCCACGCACCGCAACATCAGGACCTTGGCGCCCGACGCGGCCATCTCCTGCATTTCCTCGTTGCTGATGCGGTTGACCTTGCGGGCCGTCGGCACGATGCGCGGGTCCGCGGTGAAGATGCCGTCGACGTCGGTGTAGATCTCGCAGACGTCGGCGTCCAGCGCAGCCGCGAGCGCCACGGCCGTCGTGTCGGACCCGCCACGCCCGAGCGTGGTGATCTCCTTGGTGTTCTGACTGACGCCCTGGAAGCCGGCGACGATCACGATGTGACCCTTGTCGAGCGCGTCGGTGATCCGCCCGGGCGTCACGTCGATGATGCGGGCCCGGCCGTGGGTGTCGTCGGTGATGACGCCCGCCTGCGAGCCGGTGAACGAGCGGGCGGAGTCGCCGAGGTTGGCGATCGCCATCGACACCAGGGCCATCGACATCCGCTCGCCGGCGGTCAGCAGCATGTCGAGCTCCCGCTCCGGCGGGGCCGGCGAGACCGCATCGGCCAGCTCGAGCAGCTCGTCGGTCGTGTCACCCATCGCCGAGACGACGACGCACACCTGATTGCCGGCCTTGCGCGTGTCGACGATGCGTCGTGCGACGCGCTTGATGCTTTCGGCGTCGGCGAGCGAGGAGCCGCCATACTTCTGGACCACGAGAGGCACTGCGCGGGATTCCCTTCGGGGACGTCAGTCTGGACAAGCAACCGCCGCGATGGGCGGGATGCCGATTCTACCGGCGCCTTCTCACGCACATTTCGGCGCCCGTATGGCGAAACGCGTGTCCACCCGTTGGACGCGCGTTCACGTCGCCGCACGTGGTGCCCACCGGAACACACCGTTCGGGTCAGCGAATTTCGACCCGTGAGACATCAGTGACAGACTTGATGCGTGGCGCGTAGTTCGGAAGGGGTCGGCGACCTCACACTCTCACAGCGCCGTGCCGAGTCGGGCCCGGCGTTGCTACCCGTGGGTTGGCGAGCCTACCGACCGCCCCGCTGGTGGTTCGAGGTCATCCTCATCCTGGTGCTCGACACCGTCTACGAGCGGTTGCGTGACCTGGTGCCGCTGCGTGAGCACGAGGCATACGCCCGCGGCTGGGACCTGTTCCACTTCGAGCAGCGCCTCGGCTTCGACATCGAGCTGATGCTGAACCGCTTCGTCATGCACCACCACTGGCTGGCGAAGATCGCCAGCTACGACTACTCGTTCTTCCACATCCCGGTGACCGCAGCGGTGCTGATCTGGCTGTTCTGGCGGCACCGCCGGACCTACAAGACCGCCCGCAGCGTGCTTGCCCTCACCACGATCATCGGGCTGATCGGCTTCTGGCTGCTGCCGACTGCGCCGCCCCGCCTGCTGAACGGCGCCGGGTTCGTCGACACCACGGTGTTCTTCCACACCCCGGGCTCGTGGAGCAGTCGCACCGTGAGCGAGCACTCCAACCTCTTCGCCGCCATGCCGAGCCTGCACTGTGCCTGGGCGTTGTGGGCGGGGTTGTCGATCTTCTTCGTGGCGCGACACCGGCTGTTGCGCACGATCGGCATCCTCTATCCGATCTGGACGCTCTTCGTGGTGATGGCGACCGCCAACCACTTCATCTTCGACGCGTTCGCCGGCTACCTGTGCGTCGCCGTCTCCGTGGTCGCCGTGTGGGCACTGTTCGGTCACCACCCGTGGAGCCCGGCCCGTGACAAGGACGAGCTGACGCGCGCGAGTCAGCTGAAGCACGATGCACGCTCCACCGAGGACGACCGCGCCCCGTCAGCCGTCTGAGCGGCCCGCGCAACCCGCTGCTGTCGTCACGTCCTCGCCGCCGGCGGTCCCGCTCAGGGGTGCAGCGCCTCGAACTCCGCGTCGGCGACCGTCTCGTCGTCGGCGTCCAGTCGCAGGTGTCCCAGGATCGTCTGCACCACGCGCAGCGCCGCCGAGGACCGCACTCCCCATTGCGACAGGTAGCTGAACTGCCACCACCACAGTGCCTCGCTCAGCCGGCCGTGGTCGAAGTGCACCAGTCCGTGCTCGAGCGCTCCGACGATGTCGGCCAGGTCGTCCGAGAGCGCACCACGCGCAGGTTCCACCGACGTCATCGGGTCGACGACGTCGGCGTAGTCGTCGATGCCCTCGAGCATGTTGGCCAGGCCCATCCGCAGCGCGTCGAGGTTGCTCTCCGGGCCCGGGTCGGCTTCGTACCGCTCGTCCGGCACCACATCTTGTATGGCGCCCAGCCGCGCGCCGGCCACCTGCAGCTGCGAGAGCATCAGCAGCATCAGCGGCAGCGCGGCGTCCGGCGCGGATCCGGCGGCGAGCCGGCGCACCGACTCGCAGAACGCCCGCGCGTCCTGGGCCGTCTCGACCGCGAGCGTCCCCACCTGCAGGGCTTCGGCGTCAGGTGTCTCAGGCATCGACAACTCTCCGTCCTTCGAATGCGCGGCCGAGGGTCACTTCGTCGGCATACTCCAAGTCTCCCCCGACGGGCAGTCCGGAGGCCAGCCGCGTGACCCGCAGACCCATCGTGCGCAGCAGCCGCGACAGGTAGGTCGCGGTCGCCTCGCCGTTCAGGTTGGGATTGGTGGCCAGGATGACTTCTTCGATCGGCTCCCCGCCGAGGCGCCGCACCAGCTCGGTGATCTTCAGCTCGTCGGGTCCGATGCCGTCGATCGGGCTGATGGCGCCGCCGAGCACGTGGTAACGGCCGCGGAACTCGCGCGTCCGCTCGACGGCGACGACGTCCTTGGGTTCTTCGACGACGCAGATCAGTGCGTCGTCGCGCCGCGGGTCCTGGCAGATGCGGCACAGCGTGTCCTCGGCGACGTTGAAGCACCGCTCGCAGAAGCGGACCTTCTCGCGCACGACGGCCAGCACCTCGGTCAGCCGGGTGACATCGGCAGGGTCGGCCTGCAGCAGGTGGAAGGCGATGCGCTGCGCCGACTTCGGACCCACCCCCGGCAGCTTGCCGAGCTCGTCGATCAGGTCCTGGACCACACCTTCGTACACAATCAACGAGCCTAATGCTCGGGGTCGACATCGCCGCGAGCGACGCTCCCACCCAGGACATCCGGCACGCGACCGGCACCCGGTGGAGCCGCCTGCTGCTCCCGATGCGCGTAGCGTGCGATCCATGAGCGCGGATCGGTGGCAGCGGCACGACTGGTGGGGCGTCGTGCTCGACGCGCCGGACGTCAGGGCTCTCGCGGAGTTCTACGCGACGTTACGCGGTTGGCGGATCCACTCCGTGGACGAGGACGACGCGTCACTCGACGTCGGTGAAGGCGTCGCCTACCTGGCGATCCAGCGCAACGACGCGTACGTACCGCCGGTCTGGCCGTCGAGCGCCGATTCCCAGCAGATGATGCTGCACCTGGATTTCGAGGTGACCGATCTTGCAGGCGAAACGCGTCGCGCGATCTCCTTGGGTGCGCGGCAGGCGTCATACCAACCGCAGGACGATGTGCGGGTGCTGCTCGATCCGGCCGGTCACCCGTTCTGTCTGTATGCCGCAGACGGCCCTACCGATACCACTGAGTGACGGCGACTTCGGCGAGTGACGGCGCGGCGGCACCGTCACTCGGCGAGGGAGCCGTCAGTGGCCGAGGGGGGTGGGTCAGCCGGCCGGGCGTTCGTTGTATGACGACGCGCGCTCCTGCCCGGACAGCGCGGCGATGGCGTCCATGATGCGGTCGGTGGCGACGCGCCGGGCCTTCCCCGCCGGCATCGCCTTGAACTCCTCGCCGAAGGTCAGCGGCGCACCGAATTTCACGGTGACCTTCGCCAACCGCGGGATGTTGGTGCCGATCGGCTGCACCGCCGGGGTGCCGATGACGGCGGTCGGCACGACCGGCACGCCCGCCTCCATGGCCAGGTGTGCGACACCGACCTTGCCGCGGTAGAGCCGGCCGTCGCGCGACCGGGTGCCCTCGGGGTAGATGCCGAACGCCTCGCCGTCGCGCAGCACGCGCAGTGCCTGCTCGAGGGAGTTGACCGCGGCGCGGGAGTCCTCCCGCTCGACCGGGATCATGCCCATGGCGTTGAACCAGCTCCGGGACGCGACACCCTTGACGCCCTTGCCGGTGAAGTATTCGGCCTTCGCGAGGAACACCACCTTGCGCGGTGCGACCAGCGGGATCACGACGCTGTCGATGAACGACAGGTGGTTGCTCGCGATCAGCACCCCACCGGTCCTGGGCACGTTGCTGCGGCCTTCGACCTGCGGGCGCCACACGGCCCGCAGCAGGGGGGCGATGGTCATCCGCGAGATCGGGTAGAGCGGGCCGCCACTCATCAGTCCACCTGCTCGTCGATCACGGTCGCGCCGAGCACCGCCTGCATCACGGGTAGCCCGACCGCACCGGGGTCGTCGACGTCCTCGTCGTCCATCGACTCGGTGATCTCCTCCTCCGGCTTCGGCTTCGCCTGCGTCGTGGGCCGGCCCGCCGCCGCGGGGTTCTCGGCGGTCGCCCACTCCGGCGGTGGCGCGTTGACCGAACCCCAACCGCCACCGGCGTCCGTCGCACCAGAGCCCGCCGACAGACCGGCCTGGGCCAGCGCCTCGGCGGCGCGGGAACGACGCTGGGCGGGTGGCTGCGCGCGCGACGCGGACTGCGCCGGCGCCTGATCGGTGGGCCGGTGGCCGGTCGGCGCATGGTCGGTCGGGCCCTCGCCCGCGTCCACCGGCGGCCGACTCGCAGCCGGCGGCGGACCGTCGGTCGCCGGCGCTGCCGGAGGTGGCACGTCACCGGCCGGGCGGGGCGCACCACTCGGGGCGTCGGCCGGCTCCGGGGGCAGGCTGGGTGCGGGCGCGCCCGAGTCGGGTCGAGCGGTCACCTTCGCTCGTATGCCGAGCGCCTCGAACAATGCCGCGGACACCACGTCCGGGTGCGGTGGCCGCTCCACCGCCTGTGCCAGACCCGGGCTGCTGGTGCCGAGCACGAGGGTCTGCCCGTCGAAGTCGGCCACGTGCGCATGCTGGCTGAGCAGCGTCCAGGTGACCCGCTTGGCCCGCGCGATGCGCTCGAGCACGTCGGGCCAGGCGCGTCGGACGGCATCGGTGGTCACCGCGCCCGGCGGCGCCGCAGGTTGGTCGCGCTCCCCGGGCCGCTGCGCAGCGGGCTGGTCGGGCTGCGGCTCGGGAGGTCCGGGCACGGGCTCCTCCGCCGCACTCCCCCGTCCCCCGCGACCCGCAGACGTCGCCTCCTCCGCGTCGCTCCTTCGATCCGCGGGCGTCGCCTGCTGCGGGGCGTGCACGGCGGCCGCCGCGGCCGGAGGATCCGCGGCCGCAGCCGGGGCCGGAGCAGTCGGGGACGGAGCAATCGGGGTCGGCGCCGCCGGGACCGCTGTGCCCGGGGCCGTGGCGGGGGCACCGCCGATGTCCATGCGGCGCTCGAGCCGGTCGAGGCGGGCGGCATACCCCTGCTCACCGGAGACGGCCGGCAGCAGCACCCGGGCACAGATCAACTCCAGTTGCAGCCGCGGGCCGGTGGCGCCGGTCATCTCCGACAGACCGGTGTTGACGATGTCGGCGGCCCGCGACAACTCGCCGGGGCCGAACGACGCGGCCTGCTGCCGCATCCGGTCCAGCTGGTCCTCGGGCACCCCACGCAACACCTGCGCCGCACCGTCCGGCACCGCGGAGATGACGATCAGATCGCGCAGTCGCTCCAGCAGGTCCTCGATGAATCGCCTGGGGTCGTGGCCCGATTCGACGACGCGGTCGATCTGCCGGAAGACCGCACCACTGTCGCGAGCCCCGAGCGCGTCGACGGTCGCATCGAGCAGCTCGCCGTCGGTGAAGCCGAGGAGTGCGGCGGCCCCGGCATACGTCAGACCGTCCTCACCCGACCCCGCGATCAATTGGTCGAGGACCGACAAGGAGTCACGCACCGACCCGGCCCCCGCTCGGGTCACGAACGACAGGACGCCCGGTTCGACGGCGACTCCTTCGGCGTCGCACAGCTGCTGCAAGTAGTCGGTCAGACGCGCCGGCGGCACCAACCGGAAGGGATAGTGGTGGGTCCGCGACCGGATCGTGCCGATGACCTTCTCCGGCTCGGTCGTCGCGAAGACGAATTTCACGTGCTCCGGCGGCTCCTCGACGATCTTCAGCAACGCGTTGAAACCCTGCGGCGTCACCATGTGCGCCTCGTCGATGATGTAGATCTTGTAGCGCGACTGCGCCGGGCCGTAGGACGCCCGCTCGCGCAGATCACGCGCGTCGTCGACGCCGCCATGGCTCGCGGCGTCGATCTCGATGACGTCGACCGTGCCGGATCCGCCGCGCGACAGCGCCACGCACGACTCGCACACTCCGCACGGCGTCGGCGTCGGGCCCTGCTCGCAGTTGAGGCAGCGGGCCAGGATGCGTGCCGAGGTCGTCTTGCCGCAACCGCGCGGTCCGCTGAACAGATAGGCGTGGTTGACCCGCCCGGTCCGCAGCGCCTGCATCAACGGCTCGGTCACGTGCTCCTGGCCGATGACGTCGGCGAAGGTCTCGGGCCGGTAGCGGCGGTACAGCGCGGTGGTCACGTCTCCGACTCTATTAGCCCTCGCCCACACGCGCCGAGAGAGCCGTGTGCTGCGGTGGCCGGCGCGGTCTTGCCGCAACCGAGAACTCTTCGGCGTCCCAGGGCTGATGGCCTGGTGCCCGGCCGACATCGTCGTCGACCGGGCACCGCGCGCTGGTGAGATCAGCGCAGACCGTAGGCGCGGATCACCGTCTGGTCGATGCGGTTGCCCGCGTCGTCCCAGGCGCCGGCCCGCAGGGAGACGAAGTGCGCCCCCCTGGGGTTGTCGATCCTGGCGGTCCATCCCTCACCCGTGCTCGTGAGCTTCACCTTCTGCCACGACGTGCCGTCGTCGAAGGACACCTCCAACGTGGCGCCCTCCACCCTGCCCTGCCCGGGTGCAGTCTCCACAGGCACGGCCGACAGACCCAGGGTCGTGTGCCGGCCGGGGCGTACGTCTCCGTTGGCGTCGGTCGCGACGTCGTAGTCGAGGGACAGCAGCGGCAGGTCGGTCTTCTCTTCCGTTGCCGCGGAGGTGAACTGCCACTCCGTGTGAGTGCTCGTCGAGGTCCGGAAGCGGGCCGGGTCCCGAGTCGCGTCCAGCACGAGGCTGTATGCCGAGGGCTTCGCCGGCGCCGGCCACAGATCAAGTGACTGACTGTCGACGTCGGAGACCAGCGCGCCGTCCCGATAGAGCTTCAGGTGGGTACCGACCCCGTAGTCCATCGCCCCGGTGTGGTTGTCACCCGAGTCGGCGAACGGCGGGATGTTGATCTGCAGGTCCT
>Ga0164242_10006879_pt1 | contig 12481 bp, 9 predicted proteins | sample OricomgcompostMG_FD_108783 | JGI IMG/M metagenome (GOLD analysis project Ga0164242, IMG submission 108783) | Miracle-Growth compost microbial communities from Emeryville, California, USA - Original compost - Miracle growth compost (MG) ... | reverse complement strand
TCTAAGTTCGGACAGAATCACAAATGGGGGGACTTCCCTGCGCTTTCCGCAGCCTGGAGAATCTCACAGGAACCCTTTATGAAATCAGTTGACTGGTTAAATGAATTGAAACTCCGTGTGGATTATGGAGAAACCGGCAACCAGGACTTTAGTAGTTATAAGTCTATTTTGACCTATGGCGGGTTTGGATTTTTTACTTTTAATGGAAGGAACTACCAGGTCATTGGACCTACCCAGACGGCCAATCCGGATCTGGCCTGGGAAAAGGCGCAGAATTTTAACCTGGGCATGGATTTCGAAATCAAAAACGGGCTTGTCTCAGGGAGCTTAAATTATTATATCAGAAGGAATAAGGATTTATTGGGCGATTATCCTATACCGGTTCCACCCAATATTGAAACCAGTATTTATGCCAATGTCGGCACGATGAAAAATACCGGATTTGAATTGCAATTGGATGCACAAATTGTCAGAAAGAAAAATTTCACCTATAGCGCCTCCTTTAACGGTGCTACTAATAGCAATGAATTTGTATCCTTTTCTAATAGTTTATATGAAGCCTCTAATTATTTGGATGTGGTGGGTATGCCTGCCCCCGGATCACCCGGCACGATTCAAAGACTTCAGGAGGGCAAAAGAATCGGTAGTTTTTATTTACTGAAATCAGCGGGAATAGACAGCACCGGGGCGCTTCTGGTATATAATAAAGACGGAGAGGTAATAAGAGGCGACAAAGCCAGTAATGACGATAAGCAATTTATCGGTAATGGACTGCCTAAATTTACGGCAAGCCTGGGTAATAATTTTACGTATAAAAACTGGGATCTGAGTGTGTTTTTCCGGGGAGCTTTTGGTTATGATGTGTTTAATACAACCGCATTTTATCTGGGAACACCCGCCACTCAACAAGATGCGAATGTTTTGACATCCGCTTATGGCAACGGAAAATACGCTAAATTGACAAATGCAGCGACATCTGCAATTTTAAGTGATTACTTTTTGGAATCAGGTAGTTTTGTCAAATTAGATAATGTAACACTAGGATATACTGCCCATTTTGAGCATACATATATTCGGCAGTTACGTGCCTATATTACAGGCAGAAATCTCAAAACTTTTACAAAATTTAAAGCAGGTGATCCTGAATTAATTCAAACTAACGGACTGTATCCGGGTGTGACTAATAGTCTGGATTATTTCCCTTCTACCTTGCAATTGATATTCGGGGTACAGGTGACTTTTTAATTCGGTTTTGATAGAAATTATTCAATCCATAAAATATTAAATAATGCTTAATAAATTTAAGAATCATAAAATCCTGATGATCGCATTAGTATTTGGGTTAATGTTCAATTCAGCATGTACTAAATTGGATGAAACCGTTTATGATCAGATCAAGGGAGAAGATTTTCCCAGTAATAAAAATGATGTTATAAGAAGTTTTTTGCGGCCATTTGAACATGCCTATTGGAGTATACAGGGGGGAAGTACTTTTATGTTGCAAGAAAACAGTTCTGATGAGCTGATGACGCTTAACCGACAGGGGGATTGGTATGATGGTGCGCAATATCAAAGAGTGCATTATCATACCTGGACACCAAATGATGGGTATACCAGTGATGCTTGGAACGCCTTTTACCAGGGGATTACGCTAACCACCAATTCTCTTGAAGTATTAAATAAAGTGGATGCTCAAAAGATGGACATGGAAGAAGGCGAATTGAAGGATTTAAAAGCTGAACTCCATACTTTAAGAGCTTGGTTTCATCTTCGGGCCTTTGATTTTTACAGAAATATTATCATTGTTGATTCTGTAGGAGATAACACGGAACCTATGACGCAATCAACGCCCAAAGAGACATTTGATTTTATAGAAAAAGAATTGATCGATGCAATCCCTGATTTACCTACCGTACAGGATCTAGGGGCTGCAAACGCTATAGGCAGGTGGACAAAGGCCGGAGCCGCGGCACTTTTAGTCAGACTGTATCTTAATGCTAAGGTGTATATCGGGGAAGATAAGTACGCTGAGTGTGCTAAGATATGTGAGGATATCATTAGCGGAAAGTATGGCAGTTATTCTTTAGAGAACAAATGGGACGCTCCTTTTGATTATACCAATAGTACTTCTTCAGAGACAATATTTGGATTTCCGGGTAGCCTGAATCAGACCCACTGGCAATATACAGACGGGATGTATTTTTGGTGTGTGACATACCAGGCTCCCAGGTATTTTGGCTTCTCTGATTTCGGAGATGCCAATCCTAAATTTGCCCTGCAGCCGGGCAGAGATGTGGACAGTGTAGAATATAGTTTTAAGTTAGGTAAGCCTTTTTTGAAATTCCAGAAGTATAAAGATGATTACAGATTAAAACTTTATAAGAATCTGGGAAGTAGTAAAAGGGAAGGAATGTTTTTATATGGTTATCTGCCATATACAAATAGTGAAGGAAATCCCGACACGGTGCGGGGCAATAAGGGAGATTATCCGTTATTTATCCGAGACCAGGTTGGGATGTTTCTGGATGCAAAACCCGGTACCAGGATTGCCGATAAAGAGTCTGATATGAATCATGCAGATCATAATTCAGGTGTATTCCCGGTGAAATATCCATTTTATCCTGACGGAGATGATAACCGGATTACATCGGCTTATGCTGAGATCAGGCTGGCTGAGATATATTATTCGTTAGCGGAATGTAAATACAGGGCGGGGGATAAGGCCGGCGCTGCTACCTTATTAAATGATGTCAGGAAAAGAGATTATCCGGATGGCTCAGCCAGTTTATATAAAGCGGATGGTAGTCAATTGACGGATCAGGAAATGCTGGATGAGTGGGGAAGAGAATTTCTGGTAGAAGGAAGAAGACGGACAGATTTAATAAGGTGGGGTGTCTTTAACACCGGAACCTGGTGGGATAAAAAACCAGATGCTGATAACCATACCGAGATTTTCCCTATTGGTGTAAATGTGCTGAATGCATCTGCCGGGTCACTTAAACAAAATCCCGGATATGAATAGTTCATTAAACTGATCAACCAATTGCCATGTTTATTTAAAAATTGGTTGGTTGTTGGCGCTCCTTTTTATGTGGGGAGCGCCATTTTCCTATGGTTGAATATGGAACTTTAATAAAAATAACTTATATTGTGTTTCAATTTATAACCTTTAAAAGAAAAATATCATGGCAGTATTAAAAGTTATTGAAGTAATGGCCAGTTCATCCAAAAGCTGGGAAGATGCGGCGGCGCAGGCAGTTACAGAAGCCTCTAAAACGCTCAAAGGTATTCGCTCCGTATATGTTAAGGAACAAAGTGCAGTTGTGGTGGACAATAAGATTACTGAATACAGAGTGAACCTGAAGCTTTCTTTTACCGTGGAGAATTAATCCGCAAATTTCAAATCAGTGCATTTAAAGAGTTCTTAAGGCTAAAACCTACTGAGAGTTCTATTGTTATTAAAAAGACCATTCAATATTGAATGGTCTTTTTAATAACAATGATATCTTATAGTATCTGTTAATTTCTAAGAGATTTATAAGCGTTGATCAGACCGTTGGTGGAGCTGTCATGTGCACTAACGCTTTGATCATCTTTTAATTCAGGGAGAATTTTGCCAGCCAGTTGTTTACCCAGCTCAACACCCCATTGGTCAAAACTGAAGATATTCCAGATAACGCCTTGCACAAATATTTTATGCTCATATAAAGCGATTAAGCTGCCCAGCGTTTCCGGCGTAATTTCCTTTACCAAAATGGAATTCGTCGGGCGGTTCCCTTCAAATACCTTAAAGGGCGCAATTTTTTTAATTTCTTCAGCCGACTTTCCTTGTGCTTCTAATTCTTCTATGACGGTTTGCTCTGATTTGCCGTTCATAAGAGCTTCAGTTTGGGCAAAGAAGTTACTGAGCAGTTTTTGATGATGATCACCAATGGGATTGTGGCTGATGGCAGGTGCGATAAAATCTGCTGGGATAATAACGGTTCCCTGATGGATCAGTTGATAAAATGCGTGCTGACCATTGGTGCCGGGCTCACCCCAGATGACCGGGCCGGTACTGTAAGAAACTTCATCGCCTTTTCTGTCAACGCTTTTACCGTTGCTTTCCATATTGCCTTGTTGAAAATAAGCACTGAAACGGTGTAAGTATTGATCATAAGGTAATATGGCCTCTGTCTGGGTGCCAAAAAAGTTGGTATACCATAATCCGACCAGCGCCATAATGACCGGTATGTTTTCCTTAAAGGCCGTTGTTCTGAAGTGCTCATCCGTTTTATAGGCTCCTTTAAGTAAAGATTCGAAGTTGTTATACCCGACACTTAGGACAATGGACAGTCCGATGGCACTCCATAAAGAATAACGACCGCCTACCCAATCCCAAAACTCAAACATATTGGCAGGGTCAATACCAAATTTCTTTACTTCCGTTTCATTAGTGGAAAGTGCAACAAAATGTTTTGCGACGTGCGCTTCATCCTCAGCAGACTTTAAGAACCAATCTCTGGCCGTATGAGCATTGGTCATGGTTTCCTGCGTAGTAAAAGTCTTGGAGGCAATTAAAAATAAGGTTTCTTCTGGAGTGACTTTTTTTAAGGTTTCGGCAATCTGTGTTCCGTCCACATTACTCACAAAATAAGGTTGTATTCCTTCTACCCAATAAGGTTTCAGGGCTTCAGTTACCATCACCGGACCTAAATCGCTGCCTCCAATGCCAATATTGACGATATATTTGATTTTTTTGCCGCTATAACCTGTCCAGGCACCGCTATGGATTTTTTCAGCAAATGCCTTCATCTGTTGCAGGACGCGGTTAACATCTCCCATGACATCTTTGCCATCGCTTAATACCGGCTTTCCGGAGAAATTTCTGAGCGCGGTATGTAAAACGGACCTGTTTTCGGTTTCATTGATCTTATCACCGGTGAACATCGCTTCGATGGCCGGTTTTAATTGGCATTCCTCCGCCAAGGCTAATAGCAGGTTAATGGTTTTATCTGTAATGATGTTTTTGGAATAATCAAACAGTATGTCATCCAATTTAAGAGAGAATTGGTTAAATCTATCGGGACTTTTTGAAAACAGATTTTTCATCTGCGTTTGGCTCATTTCTTCCTGATAATGTTTTTTCAGCAGGATCCAAGCCTGTGTGGTTGTCGGATTAATTTTCGGTAGCATGACAATTTTTATGTTTAATTGATAAAATAGTTGATTTTATTTTCAATTGATGAATGATGACAAAATTAACCCCAAAATCCTTAAATACCTGCTTTATTTTTGATATATGAAAATTTGTGATAATGTTGAAGAAAGCGGCATCTGGTTACCTACTATATTTTGGAAACTGGGCACAATTTATCCACATTAAGCAGTCGTCTGGGTAAAGGATCGTTTAGAAATTGCTGAATTGTTTATCTTGCATCACATATGGACAATTTTGTAGTATCAGCCAGGAAATATCGCCCCCAGACCTTCGATACAGTTGTGGGTCAAGGACATATAACAACAACATTAAAGAACGCAATTAAGAATGGTCAACTTGCACATGCTTTCTTGTTTTGTGGTCCAAGAGGGGTGGGGAAAACAACCTGTGCCCGTATTTTGGCTAAAACCATTAATTGTGAGAATCTGCAACCAAATGGTGAAGCATGCGACCAGTGTCCATCCTGCAAAAGTTTTAATGAGGGGATTTCCTTGAATATTCATGAATTGGATGCTGCCAGCAATAATTCGGTGGATGATATCAGGGCACTGGTGGAACAGGTGCGGTTTGCACCACAAGCGGGGAAATACAAAGTGTATATCGTGGATGAGGTGCATATGTTAAGTTCCAGCGCCTTTAATGCCTTTTTGAAAACATTGGAAGAGCCCCCTTCTTATGCGATATTTATTTTGGCCACCACTGAAAAGCACAAAATTCTGCCGACCATTTTAAGTCGATGTCAAATTTTTGATTTTAAAAGAATTACCAATCAGGATACAGTTGGTCATTTAGAACAAATAGCCACTAAAGAGCATATTGAAGCTGAAAAAGCTGCCTTACAGTTGATCGCACAGAAAAGTGAGGGCTGTATGCGTGATTCATTAAGTATTTTGGATAAAATCGTCAGCTTTACCAACGGAGCGGTGACCTATCAAAATACACTGGAGCATTTAAATATCCTGGATGATGAATATTATTTTCAGCTGCTGGACAGTCTTGTCGCTCAGGATATGGCCAGTGCATTGTTATTATATGATCAAATAAATAAAAAGGGTTTTGAGGGGGATATCGTGCTCAACGGCTTTGCAGGATTTATCCGTAACTTACTAGTTTGTCAACAGCCCAAAGCATTGGAATTATTGGATGTCGTTGATGCCATGCAGGTGAAATATAAGGAAAGGGCAGGGCAGATCTCTGCTTCTTTTCTGGTCAGCGGTCTGAATATTTTAAATCAGGCGGAAATTGAATATAAGATGGCCAGAAATAAACGACTGCATGTTGAAATGGCACTGATTAAACTTAATTTTTTGCAACAGGCCATTGAACTGTCATTGGATGAGTCCGGAAAGGTGGTAAAAAAAAAGCAGATTGATGGTCCGGTAGCCTATAGAGAAAGAAAGATTCTAAGCATGGATGTTGCCAGTTCTGCCACTGGTAAGAAGACCGCCGCGCCGGTACTTAATCATCACGCTAATGCATCTGCTACAGGTTCTGCGCTATATGTACAGCCTGAAAATAAAACGCCCGCTGCCACAAATGAGCAGTTTAATGCAAATCCCGTTGTAGGCAATCTGCGGTCAAGTGACCCAATCAGCCCTTCTGAACCACCTGCTTCTGTTACCAGTCGTCCGGTGGAACAAAAAATAGAAGGTAGTACCGGAAATACGCTGAAGAGGCCGGCCAGGCAAAATCTCCTGGATGCCATTAAGGCAAAAGTCGGCCGTGAATATGAGGTAAGGGAAGTGGAAAACCCTGATCCGCTTACCATGGAGAAATTAAAGCCGCTATGGGATGAATTTGCTGATAACTTACTGGCCCAGGGCAAGCACTCTGCAGCGAATACTTTTAATGCGGCAAAATTAACGATACAGTCAGAGGAACTCTTTCAAATTGAGGTGCAGGCTGTGACGCAAAAAAAGATTATTGAACATGAAAAAATGATGTTGTTGGATTTTCTGCAAAGGAAATTTAAAAACAGGTTACTGACATTTACGTTATATGTGCCGCCGACGGCGATGGAAGTGAAATTGCCTCCTAGCAGCAGGGAACGTTTTGATGCGATGGTGAAGAAAAATCCCGCTTTACTGGCACTAAAAAATCAATTAAAACTTAATTTAGATTATTAACCCAAGCGGCTTTGCCGCTTATTTATTTACCCTAACTTCTCTCTTTTATGGATTACATTCAGGCCATTATTCTTGGAATTATAGAAGGTTTAACTGAATTTTTACCTGTTTCATCTACCGGCCATCTGATTATAGGAAGTTCCCTGTTAGGAATTGATCCCAATGATCAGTTTGTCCAACTGTTTAACGTCGCCATTCAATTAGGTACTATATTATCGGTAGTGGTACTTTATTTTAAGCGCTTTTTTAAATCCCTTGATTTTTATTATAAACTGTTTGTGGCCTTTATACCGGCCGTAGTACTTGGTCTTTTGTTTAATAAGCAGATTGAAGCTTTTTTAGGCAATGTTACGATCGTTGCTATTTGCCTGTTGTTGGGCGGTATTGTGTTGTTATTTGTAGAAAAGCTATTTAAGAATCCGACCCTGGACAATGCGGATAATGTCCCTTATCCAAGTGCCTTTAAGATTGGTATCTGGCAGTGTCTGGCAATGATTCCGGGTGTGAGCAGAAGTGCGGCAAGTATCATTGGTGGTATGCAACAAAAATTGACAAAAAAGGCTGCGGCTGAGTTTTCTTTTTTCCTGGCCGTACCTACCATGTTTGGCGCTACTGCAAAAAAGCTCTATGATTTTTATAAACAAGGTCTCGTTATCAGCAGCCATGAATGGGGAATCTTAGGTGTAGGTAATTTGGTTGGATTTATAGTGGCCATAATCGCTATTAAATCTTTTATTGGTTTTGTGACCAAACACGGCTTTAAGGCGTTTGGTATTTATCGTATAGTTGTAGGACTGGTGATTTTAATTTTGATTTTCTCTGGCCATAGTTTACAAATGGTATAGTTTAAATTTAAGCTCCATGGAAATGACTGCTGCTTCCAAGAAGATGATCCGGGGATGGGCGATGTATGATTGGGCCAATAGTGCTTACAATCTGGTAATCACCTCTACGATATTTCCGGTATATTATGATGCACTTACAGCAGTCAAGGATACAGGCGGCACCGTGATCAGCCGCAGTGTGGATCTGTTTGGATGGCATGTTGAGAGCGGTGCTCTCTATAACTATGCTATTGCATTCGCCTACCTTGTCATCGCTTTTTTATCCCCGATTCTCTCCTCCATAGCAGATGGCCGGGGTAATAAAAAGCGTTTTTTACAGTTTTTCTGTTACTTAGGGGCTGTGGCCTGTTGCCTGCTTTATTTTTTTACTAAAGAACGCCTGGTTTTAGGCCTTGGAGCCTGTATTATTGCTGCCATTGGCTACTGTGGCTCTTTAGTGTTTTACAATGCCTATCTTCCAGAAATAGCACCGGTGGAATTGCAGGACAAAGTGAGTGCCAAAGGGTTCGCCTATGGTTATGTGGGTAGTGTGTTGCTACAGATCATCTGTTTTGTGCTTGTTCTGGTAAAACCTTTTGGGATGTCTGACGGACTGGCGGCCAGAATATCCTTTTTATTAGTCGGATTATGGTGGATGGGTTTTGCGCAGATGACTTTTAGGGCACTCCCTGGGAAGTCAAAAACAGCGGGCGCCCAGGTTACGCTTTGGAATAATGGCTTGAAGGAACTGAAAAAAGTCCTTTCCGAAGTGAAAACAATGCCTGTGATGAAAAGATATTTGACTGCGTTTTTCTTTTATAGCATGGGAGTGCAGACGGTTATGATTGCCGCGACCTTATTTGGCAGCCAGGAACTGAACCTTAGCGCCACTCAGCTCATCAGTTGTATTTTGATTATACAACTGGTGGCCATTGGAGGTGCCCAGATGATGGCCTGGCTATCGGGGCGTTACGGAAATATAAATGTATTATTATGGGTTGTGCTGGTCTGGATTGGTATCTGTATATTGGCCTATTTTATTCAGACTGCAACCGGTTATTATATCGTTGCCACCCTGGTCGGTATTGTGATGGGAGGTATCCAGTCTCTGAGCAGGTCGACTTATTCGAAGCTTATGCCTGCAACCACAGACACTGCGTCTTATTTTAGCCTTTATGATGTTACTGAAAAAATAGCGATTGTTTTGGGCACCTTTAGTTTTGGTTTCGTGCAACAACTTACAGGTAGTATGCGTTACTCAGTGGTCGCTCTTGCCATTTTCTTTTTAATCGGTATGATTGCCTTAGTCACTATCCGAAAAAGAGTATCCCTCAGCAGGTAATTTGATAGCTAAATTTTAGCTCAGAGGAACAATTCTGAATAAAAAAGCTTAAATTGTATGTGGTATTTTTGATTTCCCCTACATCGAAATTAAAAGGCAGGAATTTCTCTCAAAAATAGAGGCAGTTATGGCAAAAATAAAGGCAAAATATGGGATTGATGCACCTGGTGTTATCAGAAATTTAATTATTATTGGCGTGGTGCTTTATGTCCTGGGGATTTTTGTATTACCGCGGATTAATGCAGGGTCGTGGCTGACAACCCTTAACTGGACCATGTTATATACAGGGATATTTATGATCATTGAAGCTTTGCTGATGATCTGGTATAGCAAATACGGCAAACTCAGGCACAGGGATCGCATGTTGGCGCTTTATTCATTTACCGGACATGAAAAAGTATTGGACGTGGGAGCGGGCAGAGGGCTACTTGCCATAGGGGCTGCCAAGCACCTGACAGATGGCCAGGTGACGGCCCTTGACATCTGGCGTACGCAGGACCTGTCTGATAATACAAAAGGTGCCTTGCTGGCCAATGCCAGAAGCGAAGGGGTGGAGGAGAGAATAGATGTGCTGAGTGATGATATCTGTACGACTAATTTGGCGGATGATAGCTTTGATGTAATACTTAGTAATTTGTGTTTACACAATATACCAAAGGCAGAACTGCGGGCTCAGGCTTGTCATCAGATTTTACGAATTCTTAAACCGGGCGGCACGGCCGTTATTTCTGATTTTAAACATACGGCTACCTATAGTAAAGTATTTCATGAGGCGGGAGCCGGGGTCAGCAAAGTAGGTACCTATCTGTTTAGTACATTTCCTGCCCTAACGGTCATTAAAATAACAAAACCAATCTGACTTCAATAAAGCTCAGACTGGTCTTGTTTTTATCTGCCGTTCCGACATTGTCAATCGGAAGAGCGTGGTATAGAGTCCAATCGTGTAATAATCTAAAGCCTCTGTTTACAACCGTATTACCTGTTTTTAATCTTTGAGGTATTTTTACTGAAATTCTATTTTAATAGGTTACTGCTGCTCTATTAAATGGTGAAACCAAACCTGCGTACTGTCATTGGGATCGGCATTATAATTAATGGAAAGTTCTTCACCTTTGGAAATGGCTCTAACTGTTTTAATCGTAATGGTGTTGTCATCAAAATCCATTTCATATTCGCAATTAGACTTATAACTGTGGTTATATACAGATACATAACCTAAAGCGACAGCCGCTTTTTTGCGGGATTTGCCCCATTCAAAAATATAATTGAATAATTCAGTCTTTTCGATGTGTTTTCGGTCTTTGGCAGACAAAACCACTACCGGAGAAATCTCTATAATCTGACCTTTTGGGATAGCCTGAGTGGTAAAGACTCCTCTACCTTTATTGCCGGAAGGGGCAATAGTAAGATAAGGCATTATCATGTTTGTTGTAATAATTTAAAAGTACAGGTAAAATTAATGCATATATTGGCAAAAATGCAATTATTTTTCCGTGCGGGTTAAAAGGTTGGCAATCTTGTCCAGATCTTTTTTCCGTTCCAGGTCTCGGGCAGACAGGTAGCATTTGCCGAGCTCAGCTGCCATATTTCCGATAATCATCTGATGGGAGAGCGGTTTAAAATAACTATCCTTTTTGGGAATGCGGTATTGTTGAAAGTATTTGTCCAGATCGTATTGACCATAGAGCTTGCCTGTCGTAGCGTCTATATAAAATAGAATCTGTGCCTGAAAAGACTGGTCAGTCACTAAATCTCCCATAAAACCTCTTTGAAAGCAGGCTAGTATATTTTGATCCGGAACAGAGATCTGCAAAATAGGGATTTCCAGCATCTCACAGAGTAATTGGTATAATATCCCAGTAGATAACGCATTTCCCTTTTTCTTTTCTACAACTGAATGCAGGCAAAAATGCTCAAGATGTTCATAGTTATTTCGTTCGCTGCGAATTTTCTGGAATTGAAACAATATTTTAGATACCAGGGTGGCCGTCTCCAGTGATGTAAGTAAGTCATTGGTTTCCAGCCATATTTCTTTTTTGATATGGGCTACCTTTTCCCGGAGCGCATTTAAAGAAAGATGCGGATAGGAATAGCTGGCAATCAGGTGACTGCCTGTTAAAAGATCATGGGTGTTTTCCGCATTCCAGAGCTGGATTTCGCTGACAAGGCTGTCAAACTGAACCTGCCGGATGATCTCCCCAATGCGACGTTGAATCTTATTGTCGGGAGTTTCTTCACAAAGGTCTTCCAGCCGTGGGATCACTTCCCTGCCGTAAGTGACAATTCTTTTTGAGATCAGATCGAAGATTTCTTCATCCGGATCATCTATTAAAGAAAATAAAGCATTAAGCTCGGCGTTCAGGTGCATGGCGCTTTGTGAAAATGATTAGGACAAAACAAAGCAAAAAAATGTTTATTTTAAAACAAAATAATCCACCAGTGTTAATAATTGTGAAGCCCCTGCATAGATAAGGGGCTGAACTGCAAAATATTCTCTTTGATGTAAAAAAGTTGTATCTTTGTAAAAGTTCTTTGAGTCAAAAGTGACTACAATTTACTTGTTAAGGGGCTGTACCTGGTTTTGACAGCGCTAGTAGCGGTAGGTGTAAGCATGCAGCGCGTTGTGTAATTAGCGCTTAAATCTGAATACTCAAAATTCAAATGGCAACAGACAGTTTGCTATGGCTGCCTAATTAGTTAATTAGACAACCGTTCGGGCCGCGTTGAGCAGGTCGTCCTGATACCAGGCTCCGCCGCCGACTCAAAATCAAACACAGGATGCTGTCACCTCAGGCTGTGCCGGTGACAAAAGATTTATTCAGCTAAGGAAAAGGTTGGTTGGTTCTTTCCCTGCCTTTTTCCGACAAGTAATAAAGAACTAAGCATGTAGAAAGCTTATGGTAGCGGCGTTTGGACAGGAGTTCGACTCTCCTCAGCTCCACCTTTTATTTCCTATTGAGTTATAAATGACCTTATTTACCAGGAAGTA
>Ga0164242_10006878_pt1 | contig 12484 bp, 15 predicted proteins | sample OricomgcompostMG_FD_108783 | JGI IMG/M metagenome (GOLD analysis project Ga0164242, IMG submission 108783) | Miracle-Growth compost microbial communities from Emeryville, California, USA - Original compost - Miracle growth compost (MG) ... | reverse complement strand
GGGGGGAAACCCCCCCCCCCGGGCCCCCACTGAGGGCGGGTAAAACGCCGCCTGGTAAAGGCCTCTCCGCTTCCCGTGCCCGTTAGGGGGGGGACAGGGACAAGGCCCCCGGGGGGGGGGGGGGGGCCACTCGGCGGAAGGGGTGGGCTCCACAGTTTGGAGGAGGAGGGAGGAGGAGACCAGCGGGAGGAAGACTGGGCCGGGGAGGGGGAGGGGGTGTGAAGGTGGAGGAAGCGAGCCACGTATAATACTACAACTACCACTCTAACACCGTATTACATCAACTACGTATCCGTACGAAAAACGCTCCTTGGGGGGTGTTAAGGGAAAGGACTGTGACGAAGCAGGGCAATATTCCAAGTGGAACCGCTAAAACCGAGAGAGGCGTGTGCCAGTGCCGCTCGGAGGTGGAACCGCTTGGGTAGCAGAGTGTTGTATAGATTGCCAAGGATATTTGACGCGAGAACCGACGGAGCGCCGGGAGAACAGGAATCAAGATCGCTGTCAAATTAGACATATAGGGAAAGCAAGCCAATAGAGGGGATTACGTACGCCTTGTCGAGGTGTAAATAGGCAGAGTAGATTGTGGTTTAGCTCGGGGGAGGAGGGGGGAGGGGGAGGGTCAACCGATTCTTCGGGAAGGGGGCAAACCTGTCTCCCACTGGACAGGTCGTGGTGCTGGTGGTGGGTGTGTTGGTAGTGTCCGTAATCTCGAGGAAGCGTTGAGCTTGAGGGCAATGGCTGCTGGGGTGGAGCCAGGAGGTGTGATGGAATGGGATTAGTGTACAGACTTTTGTACTGGAAAGAACCCCCGTCAGGCGTCACGTCCACGCGCTATTACGCGTAGCGATTCAATGGGTAGTGGATTGAAAATGGCAGTGGATTGAATGATACTGGTACTCGAGGAGGTAAGTGGTGGTACTCGAGTGCTAGTGGTACCGCCAAGTCCCTCCAACCAAGTCCGGGGGGGGGAGGCAATGACGGGCGGGAGGGATTCGCTCCGCATCCCTGGACAACCACCTCCTGGGCCGCTGGGGTGTTGACCCGGGCCCGGAGAGTGCGGTACTGTACGTATATTTTATGCATGTACTGTAGATATATACGGATACATGTCTAATCTGAGGTACGATGGATGTATGTACATGCGATACATTGACTACTTACACCACCCCACAAGATGATGGAGATTAGATCTCTCCAGCCTGGGAATTTGGGATTTCTGCCCCAGGCTCGGGGGATATTGCCTGTTTCCTTACGTAAGTATTGCAGGTACCCGGTGTGGGTACAGTACCTATATACAACTAGGTACCTTACCCTCCTACCTCCCGTCGGGCAGTTAAGTGCGAGACATCCCAGACGGAGCGAGTGTTGTTGCAGCATCGGGGGGCAGCTCTCCATATTGACCTCCACCCCCCGCTCGCCCCCTTCTGCATGACTTCCTTGCACGTCTACTTCGATAGATTCGATAGATCTCTCCAGGGGGGACAGAAAAGCTTTCATGGCTCCAGGATTGTTGCGCCAGGGGGGGCGGCCCAAGTTTAATCAAAATTCGGTGATTTGAACCCGTGCAGCATGGAGGCGGGATGGATGGCGGGGGAGAAATGGGCACGTTTTCTATGTAGCTAAGGTAGATAGATGTATCTGCATGCATGCATGCACATATGTAATACACACGCACCGCGCGCACATTGATATACCTATACTACTTACTACCTTACCTTGGTATTTGAGCGCACAAGTACCGTACATGCGAAGATACGTAGGTACCTACCTCCCCATGTAGGGTATCAACAAACAGTGAGGCTTCCAACCCCAGCGGGTATTTCGCAAGAATTCCTTTCGCTCACCGTTCATGTCTCCGCCTGCTAATTACCCTAGTCTCGCGCTCAGTGCTACCTTGCCTCCTACGGATGTCGATGAACCCCCTGCCGCCGCGTCTGCCCTATCCCCAGCTGGAGGTAGTGGAGGTACACGTAAACTTCGTTAGAGAAAGGCCGTGCGTTTTGGAGCGATCCGACGCTAAACGAGGGAAAAAGCCTTGGGCGGGGCAAAAATTTGCAAGGTACTGTGCAAAGATGGAACATATTAAGAAACTCGTACGTCGTAGATTGGATGTTGATTCTGTGGAGGTGTCAGGTCGCGGAGGTATCAGGTGGCACGCGAGACACACATCTGTGGTCTCCCCTGGGATGCACAATGCCTCGCGAAAAGTTCAGCGAGGCGCGTCATCTTACTACTGCTCTTACTCCTGCTCTCAGGTTCTTGGACGACACCTCTCGTCGCAAAAGGAAGCCATGTCCACATGCGCCACAAAGTGCATGGATAAAAACCCCCTGCCTACCTGAAGTGCCTGGGATACGGCTGCATACTGGGTTCGATGATCAAGCGGCCGTTTTGGACCCGGACTTCGGTCAGGTCTCGGAGCGCGAGAGACATCATCTTTTTTTGGTAGGGCTTATATTACTGGCTTACATTACGCAGACAGGACCGCACGGAGCTTTTCTTTTTCTCGAAGGATGAAAAGTAACCGGGAAGGAGAGGGGACTCAGAGGAGCGTGGTTGGGACCTTTGTGCTTTCCTGCTAATTGAATGTGCAACTTTTGTGTGCAGGTCCTGTCAAGTCCACGGTTTGTTATGCGTAAACCTCGCACATAGGCTGCATGAATCAACAGGTGAATCAAAGAGGTTTAATCAGAACCTCGGACCCCGATGATTGGCTTCCCAAGCTTTGACGAACTTGGACCCTTGTTGAGATGAACCGCCAGTCGACGGGGATGGGTGGGTTCAACAATGCTTGGCACGAAGCCCGACGGGGGAGAAACTGGGGGGCCGGCCGACGGAATGAGCCTGGCGGGGCTGGAAATTGATGAGGTCTGTTGGTTCTACCGCGCGGGACCCCTCGTGGGAAACCGTGGACTGCCTTTGACGAGTACTACCTACGATACGTCGTACACACCTTATGGAACGGTGTGTGTAGCGCAAAAGCTGCTCCCGTTTCCTCTGCTCCTTGTTGCAAAACATGGCGCGCGCATTGGAAGGTGGAGGGCAGGAGTCGCTTTTCGCTTGCCAAAGGGGGGGGGACCAACAGGGCGACGTAAACTTGTAACTTGTCTGTCGCGGCACGAGGATCTATCTTTTTGGTCCCCCTCTTCTCCTTTTCCTTTTCCTTCTCCTCTTCCTCCTCCCCTTTATCAGAAACCGCGCTCCCCTTCTCTCCCGTCCTCCTCCCTCGCGTGTGCTGACGCCCACTTCTGGAAAAGGGAAAAAGGGGAAAAAAGAATAAAAATATGGGGCCACCCTTTTGACAGGGTACATGGATCGCGCATATGGAGCTACGACAAGTGGCTTGGCAATGACCTCATCATGCTCCCCACCTCGCCGCCCGCCCCACCTGAAGGACCCTGGCTCGTCTCCACTTCCGGTTTGCTTCGACTGGCAAATCCTGCACGGTTGCACTTTTACACGAGATGGGCGGCCACACTTCCCTTCCTCCCCTCCTCCCCTCCTCCCTCCCCCCTGTAAATTCGCCGAGGGAAAGCCACCCACGACTGCCAAGAAACCGCTCCAAGGAGATGGCCGGCCCCCATAAAATCGATTTGCAGCCCATCCCCCGCCGTAGGGTATCAATAAGCAACCGAATCCGTCCCGACCTAGCGTAGGGCATCTGTAGGGTCCGACGATCTCATCAGCCAGGCGGCCCAGCGTGGCACACCCCTTTCTTTTCTGTCTTGCTTTCGTTTCCCACTAACTCGACGCCATCCGGTCGGCCTGCTTCCCAGCAGCTAAATATAGCGACACGTTAGCTCGTGCGGTTTTTACACTACCACGTAGACACGTCGTAATTACATGCGCAGAGCATGGGGCAAGATAACCTCATCCAGCATAGGCACCTACTTACTTTGTAGGTACCTACAGTACACAGTAATGTAGGGATACAGGAATATTACGTCCAACGCGCTCGGATGGATCTACCGCTTGGGGACGGCAGAGAGGCATCTCTCTCCCTCGCCGAACGCATCTTGCGACGACGTGCCCTCCCAACCCCCATAACATCTGCCTTGGAAAGGGCATACCGGGGTCAGGCCATCCGTACGGATGTAGGCCACATGAAATAAACTAGAAATAGGGAGGCAATATGAACTATTGGATTGCAGCCTACCTGAAAAAACCTCTGCGGGTGCATGAAAGGCCGGGGGACCCTCCCCTCTTCCGCATTCCACCGGATTTAATAATTTCTCGCTTATGGCCGAACTGATTTTCAATTATCGAATAATCACGGATCCGTATTGATCCCCACTGTGCGGCAGTATGTTGCTCCACATTTCCGATGAGCCGCTCGGCCAATCACTGCACGCCCCCACCTCCCCTCGGTTGACAGCTATCGACAGCTCCAGCCTCGCCTCGAGCTTCAACCGCCCACATCATCTCCAACTCTCAGCCTTGTCGCTAGTATTTCGTGCATGATGGCAGGCTCGGTGTCCTCCTTCCTTGAGACGATGGAGGGTCTAGGAGGTGTGGTCGTTAAAGGTTCGGAGCCCATTTGTCGCTATGCCACTGCACGATTTGCACCCCTCCCCCTCCGTGGATTTCTGCTTTCGAGAAGGCCCTCGTAGTAACACTACATGAACTCCTTTAGATACACCAAAGCTCGATCTCGATCTCTACATCGCAAATTACATAGGTGAGTTGGCTTGCCTACACCTGTCGGCCACGGTTCGTCCGTCTAACTCCGTCGATAGGCCGCACCCGATTCGATCGACTGTTCCTTATCGGACGCACATCCCAAACCTTATGTGTTGACGCACTGAAAGCTGCAGTCGCGGAAGCGAAGAGGGGGAAAGATCCTCAGCGGTACCGGGACGCGGTGGAATGCCTGTGTGCCGCTGCCCCGTCCGAACCAGAGGCAGTTCTCGATAAATCCTGGATCAACCACATCGAGTCCTCCAACAAGGCACACACACACCGTCTGGAGGCAGAGCTGAAGATTTATAAGAATAACCTCATCAAAGAGAGCATCCGGGTAGGATTTACCCCAGGCAAGGTGTTTTGTGGGGGCCTAGGTCAACTAACTCGCCAACTCTTTATAGATGGGCAACGAAGACCTGGGCAAACATTACGAGAGCATAGGAGACCTTACCAAGGCGATGGATGCATACTCTCGAATGAGGCCGGATATCAGCACGCCAAAGCACATTGCTGATGTCGGAAGACATCTTGCTGGAGTAGCTTTGCAACGCCGCGAGTGGGCTGTGGTCACTGCTCAAGTTAACAAGATGACCGGCAACCAGACCCCCGAGGACGAAAGGCACCTCCAGCCGTACCTGAAGATCGTCAACGGAATCGCACTTCTAGGACAGGAGAAATACCACGACGCTGCCCTGAGCTTCCTGCAAACCGATTCCGTCATTCACAGCTGCAGCTATAACGAGGTTGCGAGCGCGAACGACGTTGCCATCTACGGCGGTTTACTAGCACTGGCATCCATGGACCGAGGAGACCTGCAGACCCAGGTGCTCGAGAACACCAAGTTCCGGACGTTCCTTGAGCTGGAGCCTCATATTCGGCGGGCAGTTACTCAGTTTGTGAACGGAAGATACTCGGCCTGTCTCGCGACCCTAGAATCCTACCGCCCGGATTGCCTACTCGACATCTACCTGCAACGCCACATCCAAACTATTTACGGCGAAATCCGAAGCAAGTGCATCGTGCAGTATCTCGTTCCCTTCTCCTGCGTGACGCTTGAGAGTATGAACGAGGCCTTTGCCGCACCCGGAGAGTCCATCGAGAAGGAGCTCGTCACCATGATTCGATCCGGTAGGCTGCAGGCGCGAATCGATACTATCGACAAGGTCAGTGTTTCACTTGCACAAGAGGTTAGTGAGTGTGCCTATTACTGACCTTTGTGTGTAGCTCGTTATCGCCGTATCGACAGATACCAGATCAAAGATGCAGGCGAACGCCCTAGCCACGGCCAGGGGTTACGAAAAGCAGGCCATTGAGAGACTTCGCCGGATGGGTATCGCCGCCGCGGATCTTGAGGTCAAGGGACAGCGAAAGATCCCCGGTCAGTCGGGCCTAGGCCAGGCCATGAGTGCGTCGCGTGACGATGCTTCCGCAGCTTAGGTAGCTAGCATGGTGGAGAATTGGGATCATCGGAGCTAGGTTTTTATGCATTGGGGCAGAGTCTCTATGGAGTTGATACAGGAAGGAGTCTACGGGAGCTGGAGTGCAGGTATTAGGGATAGCATTCAGAGATATGACTATGAGTACATGAAGCACCACACTCACGCACTGGGAGCCAGAATCAGCCAAGCTGATAAATAGTTGGCGATAGCCAAACTAAGACTGAAATACCCAGTGCCCATTCATGTGTTTATCAAACGACAGGAGCATGAGTGTGAAATCTTCTCGAGGTCTATTGTGCCAAGGTTGAATATCCTATTTCCCTCTCTCTTCAAGGGGGGTATCTTCATAACCATCCCACTCAGCCCATAAGCTGCCGGACATCCTCAGGCGGCCACCTCACCTGCGCAAAAGTCAAGCACCTCTTGATACTCTGCAAGAACTTCCGCGTCACCTCGTCGCCCATCACATGGCCCCTCTCGCCATTATGAAGCTTCTCCCGCGCACTTCGCTCGTGAATGCCCACCATAGTCACACCGATCGGCCAGGCGGCCTTGCCGATGCTCAGCCGCAGATAGCCATCGTTGGCGTCCACGTACCGCCGCTCCTGCGCCGCCTTGACGATTTCGACGATCGCTTCTAAGATGCTCTCATCGAGAGCGCCTTTCTCGAATTTGCGGAAGAGCTGTGCGAGGATAGAGGTTAGCTAAGCGTGCCACGATGTAGATGACCAAAAAAGTAAAGGGGATGGATCAGGACTCGAAACATACCGGCTTCATGGTCTCCTTGCTCGACAGCATGGCGTTAACCGCCGCCTTGGCCGCCGAAGTATCGCGGTTCCCCTCCTTTGCCAACGCAATCTCCCACTCACGTAACACCATGTTGAAGTACGAGGCCAGCTGCCTATAGAGCCACTTGCGCCCGGCCTTGTCGTCCACCTTGGGGACCGTGTCGGGCACCTTCATATCCTTCTCCTCAACCGACACCAGCGTGGTGGCGATCGGCCCCGTGGTATCCATTACCGGGCCCGTCAGCCTGCGGAACCGCCTCAGCCTTGCAGCATGACTCTCCCCAAACAGCGCCACCGGTTCACCCATCTCCCTCAACTTTTCCACCAGCTCCTCCTCTGGCACATCGCCGCCATCTTCATCGTCCTCATCCCCAGCGCCCTCCTCGCCCGCGCCCGGCGGGGGCAGTTCGGGCAGGCCGAGCCTTTTCCTCCTCGCGCGCTCCTCCTCGGCCTCCCTCTGCTCCCTGCGCAGCCGGCTCTCCTCGGCGAGACGGCGCCGCTTCTCCTCGCGCGCCTTGGCCTCGTCGGCGGCCTCGTCCTCGCGCCGCCGCTTCGCCGCCGCGCGGGCCGCGCGCTCGGCCTCGAGGCGAGACTGCTCGGCCAGGTAGGCGGCTTCGCGCGCGGCTTCGGCCTCGCGCCGGCTGATGAACTTCTTGGGGCCGCCGGCGGCTGGGGGGGAGGCGGTCGGGGATTTGGATGTCGGTGGGCTTTTATTGGTGTTGTTGCTGGTTGTTTTGGAGATTTGCTTGGCCATGAGCGATGCGAAATCCATGGTGTTGGGTTTGGTGCGACCCTGTCGCTATATTCTACGTCGAATCTAGGGCTTGTGTCGGGTTTGTTCGGGTTACTTGTGTTAATAGTCGGGGGCCTTCCTTCTAGGCTTTGGTTTCGTTAATTTGCGTGCGTCCGTCGGTAGGGGTAGGTACTCTTATGTTGGATTCGGTGTTATGGAGATGAGCGGAAGATCGAGATAGTTCAAAGTTCCTAGAAGTTTTGGAGAGGCATGACTAAAAGCTTGGCAACGACTTGACAAGCTCGAAGTACCCCAGCACATGCATTTCCAACATCATAGCTTCAATATTACAACCTCCCCAAGAGCTCCAATGATAAGCAGGGTCCTCGTCGACGACCAAACGCATACTTTCGCCCGCTATGAATTAACATAAATCTGTCGCCAACGTCATTGTCATTCAATCCCCTAGAGCGCCAGGCTCTAATTGCACTGTCCAGCTATGGAGACTTCAACCACAGTCGACCGGGACTCGGCAACGCCGTTCCTCCTAAAGCTCTTCTATCGAACCGGCGCATTCCACAGGTTTGTCGATCCCATGATGTTTGCGCCAAAATTCCATATCATTACCAAACTGACACTCATGGCGCACCTTCGCAGACTAGACGAGTTCTCCTCTCCGTCCTACCTCCCGCTCCACCTCCCCATACACACCTGGCCAACCTGCACCCTCACCGAGCTATCCCACCATCTCGCCGCCGCGAGCCCGCCAGTCCTCCCAGATCCCGCAATTGGCACACGCCTCGTCTTCCGGCTCATCTACGCAGACGCCCGAGCCGGGGCCCCCAATGCCCCCGCGCGCTTCGTCTCCAAGGACCTAGGATCCCTCGTGATCGGCCACGGCGGGCCCGGCACTGCCCCCGACGACGCCGCTACGGCAGAAGAGGAGGAGGGCAAGGAGAAGACAACTACCGTCGACGATGACGACGATGACGACGGTGGAGCCGCGGCTAACAAGACACTGGCCGACGCTAAGTTCGTTGTCGGAGACTACATCAGCTGCGCAATCATGCCGCCGCTCGAGGACACGGGCGCTGTTGCGCCCGCAGCCGGTGCGCGCCCGGGACGTGGCTCGGGTGTTGGCGAGGCGCCGGCTCGGGGACCGCCGGTCGTGCCGCTAGCTAGGGGTCCAAGGGCGGATGGTGGTCGGGCGAGTTTCGGTGCCGGCGACCCTTGGGGAGGTGGCGGGCGCGGTCGGGGGTTCGGCGGTGGCGGCGGTGGTGGTAGGGGGCCGAGGCATTTCGGCGATAGGGAGCGGGAACGGGAGCGGGATAGAGATAGGGATAGGGATTTCGGGTACCCTACCGGCGAGTGGCGGCGCGGGGAAAGGTTACCTGACGCGCCACCTAGTCGAGGACGGGGTAGGGGCTCGAGGTGGTGAGGTGGCCACGAGATCTACATCTTGAGACCGGTTCTTTGGGAGTGGGCGTGGCAAGGCGTTATCGGTAGGCATCGCATTGGAGACATGCGGAAAGTCTCTAGAATTTCCAGCACGGTGTTATATCCTGGGACGGACCATTACCGTTTTGCAGGGGAACAAAGATAGCATTATAAACTTTATCCCTGGCGAGAAGATGGCGTATCCAGTTCTAGATGCGGTTCGTTCTAGATGCAGTTTTTCCCTACCATAGGTATTCGCGCAATCGAATATCCTGCCTATGTACAACGGCCCCGCACACCCCCTTCTACCTCTCAGATATCATGTCGCCCTTCCGCTTCCCCCGTAGGTCGTATAAACCCTAGATGCCGAACTCAGGTCAGCAATTGCACTCGGTGTCCCAAGACCCATCTGTTCCTCCAGAGTAACACTTACGTCCGTCTTGTAAGCAAGGATGCCCACCATGGTCGGTACCACCAGGACGTATGCGAATGTGATCCAGGCGGTCCGAGGTGTCCACCTGAAGTACTTGTGGCGGTTGGTGTTCATGTCTACCGAGTATCAATTAGCAAATATCCTCCCTTAGCAAAACAATCCCCCTCAATCGATGTCGCCCATCGCGGTGCTGGGCTCTCGGGATCGTGTGGGAGGGGAGGACATACTCCCGAGCCGGACAATGGCCGGGTCCAGCGCCATCTCTATTTGGGGGGCACACACGTTAGCATCACGGTCAGTCGCCAATTGGGATCAAGGTTGACAAACTGAAATGTTGAAGGCCGCCCATCTTGCCGGATGTTGACTGTGGCCGTTCTGTGGTTTGTTTGTGGTCACGATTTGCGAGAGAAGCGCTGGGCTGATGTTGGAATTGGCTCTTGTGCCAATCAACGCATTGAGCCTCACATTTCACTGGGCTTCTTGGCATGCGCTGGCTTGCAGAGGGACAGGTCAAGTCACATGACCGGGACTCATGTGGTCTGTGCTGCACAACCTCGGCTTTGCCCAGCGCAGAAACGCGTAAAGCACTAATTACTACTATCCTAGTACAGTGCGATGGGAATCCTTGATGAGAATGACGACGGACCCGTTTTAGCATGTGTTATTTTGCCAAGCAGAGAATATCTTGGTGCTTGGTGACCTTAAAGGTAGGTAGCCAAGGTAGCCTGGCATGACTTGACACTTACCAGGTTAATTATTAATCGGTAGGATTTCCGGCCCTTCCCGATTCTCGTCTCACTCACTCCCTCCTCTTCCCATGTTTGTTGAACTTTCATCCTACCGCCTAAGGAAAGTGTGTTCCTCTTATATATCAGTCCCCGTACTTCCTCCAAAACAACCCCACATCGCGCAATGGCTGAAGAGCAAGCTAAAGTAAAGCTTCATTGGTACGCTTGCCTGTCCGGTGGTGGCATTAGGCTGGCACGCAGTCGTAACTAATCACAGACCAAAGGCTCAATGGCTCGCGGGCGCAAGGCACGCTCTTCCTGCTTGAGCAGCTCCAGGTTCCCTATGAGCTGGAGATATACCACCGAGCAAAGGATATGCTAGCCCCGCCAGAACTGGCCAAGCTCCATCCGCTTGGCAAGTCCCCGCTGGTGACGGTCACGGCGCCGGGCACCTCAGAGCCGATCATTCTCGCAGAGAGCGCCTTCATTGTTGAGTACATGTGCGAACACTTCCCCAATGGCAAGACGCTGGTGCCCAAGCGCTGGAAGGACGGCCAAGAGGGGAAGATTGGCGGGGAGACGGACGAGTGGATGCGCTATCAATACATGATGTATTACTCAGAGGGCAGCTTTATGTCCTCGTTGGTCACATACTTCATCCTCTCCGGTACGGCTTCCTAATCACTTCTTCTTATTCACTTCTACACGGCTCCTATTCGTCCCGTCGTACTCACAACTCCTACAGCTCTCCGGGGAAACAACGTTCCCTTTTTCATCAGGCCCCTCACCAGGTTAATCGCCAACCAAGTCATCGCTGCGGTCTCGTTTCCGCACATGAAGAAGCATTTCGTCCTCTTGGAGTCATTCCTATCGACAGCACCCGGAGGGAAGTACTTCTGCGGCGAGCAGCTAACCGGGGCGGACTTGGTGCTGGCCTACCCACTAATCGCCGGTCTGGGCGGTGCCTTCGACGAGATTGGCAACTGGGAGAATGGGTCTTTTGAGAAGACGTTCCCGAAGCTGTGGGCTTACATGCAAAGGCTTGAGAAGGAACCAGGTTGGGTAAGATCTGTCGACAAGATTCGCGAGATCGAGGGCAACTTTTCAATTTTGCCTTAGCCTCTGTCAGTGAGGTGTCATCCGGAGGCAAGCTGGTATTGTATACGATAATAAGGGTACGGTGTAAAAAAAACGAATACAAATCTCTCCTCGAACGTGTAATCACACTGTGTGATTACTACAGACCACCAAGTGTGATGAGTGTCCAATGCTGCTCAATTATTAGTGTACCAAGTCTGCAAGTGTACGTACACACAAGTGGGTCAGCAACTCGGTGATCTTGATAAGGAGCCGAGATTTCCAAGGAACGTCATCCTGATTCAATAGAGGCAAACGCCCGCCCATTTGCAAGCTTGTAAAGCCGCGGGATTTTAGAATGATTGGCCCCCAATTCCCCCGTATCTCGTACCGACCTTCCTAACTCTGGCTAATGAGCAGTTACCCAGCTAATACTGCAGTGTCCCTGTAAGCAGGAAGCCGGCACAGGAAGGAGGCTGAGCGACCCGGGGGAAATATAAACAAATGAGCGGCCGCTCCTCACTTCAGCTGCAGCGTGGCATTCTGGGGATTGCCAGCAGCAGCGCGCTATATATTTTTCAGACGCTTGCTAACATGAGATGAACTCTTGCTCAATTTTGCCTCTGCTATTTCTCCGGCCGGTTTCCACGGGTAGTGTCTATGCGTGCGCTAAGCCGACGATACCACCTATATATATATGATATTGACCCAGCTCTCCCGAGAGACCCGGGCTAGCCGATTTGTCTTTTTGTATTTCGTCAAAACAGCCATGTGCAAGTGCACCTGGCCAACGAACCTTTGACACCACGGCCTCAATTACTGAACCATGTTGGAAGGGGTCAATCCAGCAGTCGGGGCCACGTCGCCGGGGCTGAGCGAGGAGGGGACTCTCGGCACCGCCACCGACTCCCCATCCACGACGTCCGACGATGCTGGGGAGGAGGATGACTTCTACGGCGACCGGGATGACGTCCAATCCTTCATACAACCCGCTATCAGCCCAATTGCAACCCGACTTACGTCTCCGAGCACGCCGGCAGCCGAGAAGGCCGCTGCCATGGACTGGCTTCCCGGCGGACTCACCCAAATCGTCGATGAGTGGGAAGGACCCAGCCGAATGCCAGCGCCCTTGTCAACCATTCCGCCAGCCTCGCCTAGGAAGC
>Ga0164242_10006877_pt1 | contig 12485 bp, 12 predicted proteins | sample OricomgcompostMG_FD_108783 | JGI IMG/M metagenome (GOLD analysis project Ga0164242, IMG submission 108783) | Miracle-Growth compost microbial communities from Emeryville, California, USA - Original compost - Miracle growth compost (MG) ... | reverse complement strand
TAAAATGCTGTGGACCCGACTTAGCGCTGCTTTGCTGGAACGGGTTTTATGTAGAGAAACACTAATGTTAAACAGGCAACGGTGCCAAATCCGACTGGAATAAATAAAATGGCGGGAGGATAAGACTATAAGCCTCACGAATCCAATTTTTTAATCCAAATAAACCTTACCTAACCCAACTAACGCTACCTTGAAAAGTGCTCAGCAAGCTGAGAGGGCGGAGCTATGCTTAGCCGAAAAAAATACCCCGGGAAGGGAAATTTTATTAAAATTGACTCTGAATAGCTGAGTTTTCTTCACAAATTTGTTTTTGATAATATTAAATGTTTATTTTACCTTTATTGTGCATTTTTTTTACCTGCTAAAATGTATGTATTTAAAAGATGATAAAATGAAAGCCATAGAATTATTTATAACTTTTAAAACAAACATTAGTAAGTGTTCTATTTGCCGATACCTTTTGTCTTATATTAGATGGACATATTAATTAAAATAATGAATCAGATAATAATAAAATTAGCAATATGCCTGTTTCTTTTATTTTCGGCCGATCACTGTTTTGCGTCAGATTCTCTTACTGTAAGGTATTTGGGCATCGAGCAAGGTTTGTCAAACAATGCTGTTACTTGTATATATCAGGATCATAATGGATTTTTATGGTTTGGTACTTATGACGGGCTGAATAAGTATGATGGTTATTCATTCAATATTTTCAAAAATGTAATAGGTGACAGCACATCTATACAGGACAATCATATATTTTGTATCGGTTCAGATTTCCAAAATAATATTTGGGTCGGCAATTCAAGGGGTTTCAGCATTTACAATCCCGTAAAGTCAATTTTTCTCACGCCTCATTTTAAAAAAATTAATTCTTCTAAGATTTACTCTATTAACAGTCAGGCATTGGCAATACAAGCAGTAGAAGGTAATATTTTAGCAGGAACAGCGGGAAACGGTTTAATCGTCTTCAATAGAGACAGTCTTACAGGGCAGCAGATCCCGCTTCAAGACTCTAATGATATAAACTACAATGTTCCATGTATTGCATATGATTCGCTGCATCACAATACCTGGCTTTTTATTGTGGGCAAAGGTTTGTATCAATATGAAATGGAAATGAAGAAATTAATTCTTGTCGCATCCAATATTAAACAGTGCAATCATCTCTTTATTAGGTCAGACGGTAACCCATTTGTGTGTAACAATAACGGAGTATTTATGCTGAATGGCAATAACCTTATTCCATTCGATTTAATTCCGAATATGAGTGTACGAAATATGCTTGAAGATAAAAAACACGGCATCCAGATTGCATCTGACGGAAACGGCTTGTGGTATTTACCTCCGGATGGTGGTAAAGCTTATCCGTACATCATTAACGGAAAAACATTTAACAGCAATTCTATTTATGATTTGTATGTTGATGCAACAGGCAGAGAATGGATTGGTACACTTAGAGGCGGAATAAATATTATTGAACCGAACAATAATCTTTTTACTACCGTCTCTTTTAATAAAAATATCAATCAAGATGGTGCGAATGATTTTATATTATCGTTTTGTGAAGATGATAATTCAAATTTATGGATAGGTACCGATGGTGCGGGTTTGCGATATTGGAATAAACATAATAATACATTTACGGAATATACGCAGACTTCATCACCAAATTCATTAAGTAGCAATTTTATTACCTATATTATGAGGGATTCCCGAAAAAATATATGGTTTTCGACTTGGTTTGGAGGCATTAACAAGTTTGTTGCTAAAACACATACTTTTAAGAAATACAAATGTTACAATCCCATTAAAAAAAGTGAAGACAATGATATATGGGATATGTACGAAGACAAACATAAAAACTTATGGGCTGCAGCAAGCAATGAAGGTGCTTTATATTTGTATAATAATATCTCTGATCAATTTGAACTTTTTGACACAGCGCTCATCAATTTGCAAACGATCGTTGAAGACAGTTCAGGTAATTTATGGGGTGGTACTTATACTTCGCTCATATTAATTGATCCGATTAATAAAAAACATAAGATATACAACATAGGCTATCCGGTCCGAAGTATTCATGAAGACAAATTCCATTCTTTCTGGGTAGGTACAGAAGGTGGTGGCTTATTAGCGTTTAACAGAAAGACTGGTAAATATCTTAGACTTACTACTAAAGACGGCCTTCCCAATAATACGATACTTAGAATTTTGGAAGACAAGCACGGCGATCTGTGGCTAAGTACATATTATGGAATAAGCCGCTTTAGCCCTGAAACTAAAACGTTCAAAAATTTTACGCGGTATGATGGTTTACAGAGTAACCAATTCAGTTTCAATGCAGCAACAATTACAAGTAACGGTGAATTTTTATTTGGTGGCATCAAAGGTTTCAACAGTTTTTATCCCGATAGCATTTATGATAAAAAAGACATATTAAATATATTTCTTACCGGCTTGAAAATAAATAATATCCCGATTGAAAATTCCATAAATTACATATCAGAATACAATAAAGATATTGTTACCGGCATTACTATCCCTTACAACAAAGCAATGCTTGTAATAGATTATACTGCGTTGGATTATTCAAATGCAGATATACTGAAATATGCTTACTTTCTTAAAGGATATGATAAAGGATGGAACGCTGCTAATAAAAACAGAACCGTTAATTTCAGCCATTTAAAAGAAGGAAAATATGCTTTTTATGTGAAAGTTATGGATGCCGACGGCGCGTGGAGTGGAGAAACAAGATTGCTTTCTATTATTGTATTACCGCCATGGTACAGAACCTGGTGGGCTTATCTGCTGTATCTGATGACTGCGAGCAGTTTTTTTTATATTTTTCTGCTTTATTACAAACGTCAGGAACGATTACGCTATGAAGTAAAACTTGCATTCGTGGAAAAGCAAAAAGAAAAAGAACTAACAGAAAGAAAAATCGAATTCTTCACACATATATCTCATGAGTTTAGAACACCGCTTACGCTTATTGTAAATCCTCTGAAAGAGTTATTAACTGAAAGCACTTCGGAAAAAATTAATAAAAAGATTTTAATTATCCAACGGAATGCAAAACGGCTTTTAAGCTTGGTAGATCAACTTTTGCTTTTCAGAAAAGTTGATTCAATTGATCATCAATTAAGGATTGAACATTTTGATATTAAAGAAGCTTGCCAAGAAGTATTCCTAAGCTTTACACAATTGGCTTCGTCGAAACATATTGAATTTACTTTTCAACATCCCGAAGGAGATATAATTTATAATGGTGATAAAGAAAAAATCGAAATTATTCTATTTAATCTTATATCCAACGCATTAAAATATACGCCGGAAAACGGCAAAGTAGAAATGTCAATTAATGAATATTCAGAGAACATCAGTATTACAGTCAGCGATACAGGTTGCGGAATTACTGCGCACACAAATGATAAACTATTTGAATCTTTTTACCGGGCAAACAATTCCCGTGAGGCCTTTCAGACAGGTTTTGGTGTAGGTTTATATGTTTCGCAAAAGTTGACCATAGCACATTCAGGCAAACTATCTTACGTTAGTGAAGAAGGGAATGGCTCCGTTTTTACTTTAACATTACCTAAAAATTATTTTGCAGATTATGATCCGGTAAAGAAAGCAGTTAAGAGAGATAACAGTTCTATATTACAAGAATTAGTAGAAGATATTCAGGAAGAAGAAGCACATAAGGAAAATAATGTCAATGATAATAAATCCTATGTTATAGATAGAGTGATTTCCGGCCTTCCAAATATGGTCATTGTCGATGATGATGCAGGATTAAGAAATTATATAAAAGATATATTCATCGATTCGTTTAATATTTATGAAGCCGAAGACGGCATCCCTGCTTACGATATCATTAATAAAGAGATGCCCGATATAGTCATTAGTGATGTGATCATGAAAAGGATGGACGGCATAGAACTTTGCCGAAGACTGAAAGAAGATATAAAACTGGCGCACATTCCGGTGATTCTCCTAACAGGCGGGGCTTCGGAACAATCAAAATTAAAAGGTATAGAATGCGGCGCGGAAGACTATATCAATAAGCCTTTTGATAATGATTTAATTGTGGCACGCGTTCAAAACATTTTGAAGTCCAGAAAAAGGTTACAGCATTATTTTTTTAATACGGTAACATTGCAGCCTGTATCAAGCATCGATGCCGATCAAAAAGAATTTTTAGAAAGATGTATTCAAATAATCGAAGCGCATTTAGACGATTCTGATTTTACGATTCAGCTGTTTTGTCGCGAGATAGGCATGAGCCATCCTACGCTGTATAAAAAAATCAGGGCAATTTCCGGTCTAACAGTGAATGTTTTTATCAGATATTTGCGCTTGAGAAAAGCCGCCGAATTATTAATTAATACGAATAAAACAATTACAGAAGTTACTTATATCACGGGCTTCAATGACATGAAGTATTTCAGAGAACAGTTTTCAAAATTATTTGGTATGAATCCTTCGGAATACATTAAACGTTATCGTAAGACATTCGGTAATAAAATATTTAATAAGGGAAATTGAATTTTTCAATCTTCCATTAGCAACATCTATGCATCCTTACTACACATGAAATTGCGCAAATAGGTATAAATTTTTATTTTGCCTCGGATGAAAGTATACACTTGACCAATGACACCTTGTTTCTGATTGAAGCCCCAGGTACCTTTGCCTAAAATCATTCAATGAAAACAAATGCATCAGCCCCTGCGACCATACTCGATCATATTCGCGCCTATGAGTCCGGTAATAAAGGACTTAAGTTGTATTGTTTAGATGCAGGGATATCTTTTAGCCAAATGCAATATTGCTATTATAAAAAGTATAAAAAAGGAGAGCCAATTGCTGCTCCTGAAGGATTTACTGAGGTTTCTTTACCAACAACCACAGCCACCACCTGTAATACTATAAATGCTGCAGTAGAGGTTAGGTTGCCAAATGGGGTCCAAATCACTTTTATGAACAATATTTCAGTTGAACAGATAAAAGCATTATTATGAGCCTTTTAAACTTATCTTCTGCCCGTAAATACTATATTTATAACGGTAATTTAGATATGAGGAAAACCTTCAACGGCATAACCGGAGTTATACGTGGAGAACTTGGGCGAGACCCTCTTTGTGGTGATGTGTTTATATTTTTTAACCGTAACCGTACGCAAACAAGGTTATTGATGTGGGAAGGGGAAGGATATTCTATTTACTGCAAGCGGCTTGAGAAGGGTACTTTTGAATTACCTTCTGGCCAGCCAGGGCAGGCTGGTGGTCCCATAAACTGGCAGGACCTGCAATTTATCCTACAGGGAATAGATTTAAGGAGCATTAAATACCGAAAAAGATACAGCCATCCCCAACTAAAATCTGCATAACATCTGTGCTGGCTGGTTTCCACCTGTGTGGCAATAGCTCCATTAACTTGTCGGTATCCTTTCCGCAGGGAGCAATCCGGTATATGACGTCGTTAATCCACATTGCAGGATCTACCCCGTTCATTTTACAGCACTCGACCAAGGAATATAATAACATGGCCCCCGAGGATTGTGCCACTGAACCTAAGAAAAGGACATTCTTTCTTGCGAGCGTAAGTGGCCTAATAGATCTTTCAGTTATATTATTGTCAATCAATGAGTTAAGTATATGCGGGTAAGCTGATAATCCCTCCCAATGATGAGAATATACTGCATTGCCTTTCGAGGCGCCTCCTTTGGAGCATAGTTACCAATGTTATATTCAATATACCGTTTAAGCATCACCAATATCCTTACACTGCTTTTTTCTCTTACTGTTTTTAATTTTTCTGCGGTTAAATCTTTGTTGTCCGCCTCAATTTTGTAAAGCCATCCAATTAATTTTAAAATTCTTTCTAAAACGAGATCTTCGCCTTTCGCTGGTCGTGAATCCCGTATTTCTCTTCTTGCGTGAGACATGCATTTAGAGTGATCAATTTTGCCATCAGCTTCTGCTACGGCTTCATTATAGCCTGGATAGGCATCTGTCATCAGGTTGCCAACAAATCCGTCTAGCAGCATTGTTGCATTGATAGATGCCCTACTGGGGCTGAATCGGTATAATACTAGCTTTGACAATGGATTCAGCAGTGTCCAGACGTATCCGGTTAATAGCTCTTTACCTTGGGCTAGGCCGTTTTCTATATCGTCATCCGGAGGTGGTGGATTCTCTTTTTTGACTTCCTCTTCTTCACCACCTGTTTCTGTTTTGCCTTTATTGGCCTCTGTTTTCAGCTTCTTTCTTTCAACACCTTTCGCAATCAACGCCTCTTTAAATTCTTTAATTTTTTTTGGTGTATCCAACACCTTAAACTGCAATTCGGCTGCTGGCGTAATATGAATTTAAAAGAAAGTCACGTAAATATTAGGTTACGTGGCTTTTTTTGTTGTTCATTGCTATTACGGAAGACGTAATATTACATTATGGCCAAATCAAGCACTTCTCCTTATCCAGAATGGGTATTGAAATTCAGGAAACCCGGTACAGAAATTCGTCGAAAAGGCGACAAATTTTATGTGTATAAAGTGAGCTCTGTTTATGACCCAGATAAGAAGCGAGCAAAAAAAATAACCGGCGCTTATTTGGGTAAGATTACTGAACTGGATGGATTCGTAGCTAGCGATAAAATTAAAGTGTCTAAGACACTCCCGATCGTCAATAGTGATAAAATTACGACCAGGGAATATGGAATGAGTATGTTTGTTCAAAGGTATTGTAAGGATATTATTGAGATACTAAAAATATACTTCCCCGAACAATGGGAATGGATTGTAGCCTGCCTATATTCAAGGCTTACTTACAAATCTTCAATTAAAAAGATAGATTATTATTACAAAAGAAGTTATCTGAGCAAAGACGCTAATTTGGTGCTAAACCCCAAAAATATCAGCACGTTATATAGGGATTTAGGAGTCAATAGAGATCCCATACAATCCTACATGCAGGCGTTTTTAAACAACAGCACGGTTGCACTGATCGATGCCACAGATATTATCTCTTATTCGAAAAATTTAACAAGAAATAAAATAAGTAAAACCAAATCTGGAACCTATGACCCACTATTCAATCTTTTATATTTCTATCAACCCGGCACCTTTTCACCTGCATATTACCGTTTGTTTGACGGAAATATCAAGGACATAAAAATGGTCCAAATGGCCGTCGAAGAGTCTGGCTATAAGGATGCAATAATAATAGCAGACAAGGGTTTTAGTTCAAAAGAGAATTATGAAATACTTGACCAGGCCGACCTCAAGTATATTAAATAGGGTTAGTTTTTCCTAGAGGCACGAAAGGAAAAATAAACCCTGAATTGTACGAAATCGGTGGTGGGAACTCGCTAATATCTATGGGGTTTCATATCTACCCCATTTGGCTCTTTGGCAGGTCATGACCTGCTTACTAATAAGGCAATCAATTTCTTTATCATTTTAGTTAAGCAATCTCAGGTCTTTCTCCCCATTTTTTAAGGCCTAAATGGCTATTTTCTATCTGGTTAGGCATAGCTCCGCCTCTAGGCCGGCTTTAGCCAATTTTTAAACGACCATTTTCAGTAAATCCGCTGCCCTTTCCTTCTGATTCTCGATAGGAGGTCCTCTATGATCAACGCTGATGAGCTTTTCAAGCGTCTCTTTTCCACAACAAGGACATTTTCGAGGATTAAAGAATTCAGGTTTTGGGCCTTTTTTCTTTTTGACTTTCTTTTCCGGTAGTGACGATCTGATTAAAGGAATGGTATCCTTTTTTGATGCATTGCTAAGAAACCCGTAATGCCTGATTCGAACCAACGCACGAGGTAAAATATGCATAGAAAAGCGCCTGACAAATTCAGTAGCATCAAGTGTCATCGTCTTTTTCTTGCCCTGTTCCTTATAGTCTTTATATGAAAAACTCACTTTACCTGCGCTGATATCCTGCAGCCGGTGGTTGCTAATAGCAACTTTGTGTGTATACCTTCCCAGGTATTCAATCACGGAGTGGACAGATCCAAAAGGTCGTTTTGCATACACCACCCATTCCTTGTTATAGAGTTCGTTTATTAAGTCCTGCGTTAGCAGATCCGGGATTTTAATTTTTAGTTCCTCTATAAATCTGGCTCTGAATACCTTACTCATGGCCTTGACAGAAAACAGGTATTTGTTTTTCGATTTGGACATAGTCCATCTTCCATCATTAGTGAGCCCACCGCCTGGTACCAGGCAATGCAAATGTGGATGTAAGTTTAACGTCTGCCCCCAAGTATGTAAAATAGCGATCATGCCCGTCTGTGCACCCAACCATTTCTTATCATGTCCGAAGCTATTAATAACACTCCAGGCTGTTTTGAATAAGATATCATACAGTACCTTACCTTTAAACAGACAAAATCTATTTAAAGTGTCTGGAATCGTAAAGACAACATGAAAATAGGGCACCGGGAGGAGTTCCTCCTCCCGAGCCTGAATCCATTGTTCCCTTTTTTGACCCTGACACTTCGGGCAATTTCTGTTCCTACACGAATTATAGGACACTACTAATTGCCCACAATTGGTACATCCATCAATATGCCCTCCAAGTGATGCCGTCCTGCATCTTTTGATGGCATTAAGCGTTCTTAGCTGCCAGCTATTAAGATTACTCTTTTGCTGTAACTCTGACCAATATTCTTTTAGAATATCAGCCACTTCATATTTTGGCACCATTATTACTGCAGATTGAAGACTAAATCAACAGGAGAAACCTCTTTCTGTGCGGGGATGGATACCAGTTGAAGGTAAATCATGGTTGATTTAATGTCTGAATGTCCCATATATTGTTGAACGGAGGGCAAAGGTGTATGATTTTCAATGAGTAGCGTTGCATAACTATGGCGTAAGCTATGCGGAGTCACCTTTTTAGTGATCCCAGCTTCCTTAACGGCTGCCTTAAGAACCTGATTGATTCCTGCAATAGGAATAGCACGACCTGAACATTTAAGATCTTCAAATACAAATTTTTGGGGACTCCAATATGCAAGGTGTGTCTTTAACTTTCCAAGGACTCCTTTGCCAATAGGGATGCTCCGATCCTTGTTTCGTTTACTTTCTCGTACATGGAGTCTGGAGCGTTCAAAGTCAATGTCACCGACTTCCAGGGCAGGTACCTCACTGATACGTAAACCGCAGTCAAGCATTAAGGCTATTATTAAGGCATATACCTTATTATATACAGCGACCGCAATAAGCAGGGCCTTGGCTTCCTTCATATTCAGAACGACCGGTAATTTTTTTGCATTTGGAAGCTTTGGCAATTTGAAATGCTCATAAGGAAGATCATAAACTTTGCAAGCGGCACGCAGTGCATGGACGGTTAAAATAAAAAAAGTCTTGGAGACGTCCTCCGATTTTTTCTTTAGGTACAAATAATCAGTCACTTGGTCAGCGGAAAGAAGAAGAAGATTTTCATTAAAATGCAGTGCCATATGCGCCAAATGCCGAATATAATTACCGTAGGTGCTATCGGACTTGCCATTAATCACTAAATTCTTCTCAAGTTTGACCTTAAGATCATTAAAACCTTCTACATTTGCAATAGCTCTTTCAACAATAGTAACTCTTTTAGGTCTACCAGACCTAACCGTAGTGTAATTTTGCATATTTTATATTTTCAATTAAAAAAGCAAAAAAAGCACTCCATTTTTTAATGGAGTGCTTTACACTACTGGTTAATATCCACATTAAGTTAACACTCGCTTAGCTATCGAAGATTTCGTACAATATGCCCCTTAAACGGGACTGTTTAAAAATCAAAAAGGAGATCTTTGAATTTCTACCAAAAACCACAAACATATTCCTGTATGCGGATAGAATAATATACTACAGCAGCTACCCTGATCCTGAAGAGGGAACACAAGAGAAGCCCAACAGTGGCAGGCCAAAGAAAAATCAAAAGCCCAAAAGGTGGATACATTTATTTGTGGATGAGGAAGCGATGGTGAAGGAAAAAAAGGATTATGTTCATAGAATGATGAAGCATCCAACCAACTACACGGAGGAAGGATTTCAAAAAAAACTAGATGACTTCGGATCTTTTAGTGTGATAACCAATATTGATGAAGACGAAAAGACTATATATCAGTATTATAAAAGCCGGGTGGGTGTAGAGGTGCTTTTTGACGGATTTAAAAATACCATGCACTTTGATACCCCTTACATGCAAAACGATGATGCTTTAGAAGGATGGATGTTCATTAATCATCTGGCCTTACAGATACATCATAAAATATATCAACTCTTAAAAGAGTATAACATGCTTAATAAGTATTCAATAAACGACTTTATTGAATACCTTTCAGACATACGAATTATAAAAATAAACGACAGCTGGGCAATGGAAACTATGCCCAAAGCTCAGACGGAAATTCTACAAAAGTTAGGGCTGCATATTACGTAGATAGCCGAGTTACAGATTAAAGGTTGACTCATCCATTGCCAGTATTCGGGCATCCTCTAATACGGATGCTTCCAATAATGGCCCTAATACTTCAATGATGGCAAAAAATCTTGAGGCCCACCCCATGAGTGTTGAGTAGCTCTGTCCACTTTGTTGTATGAGCTGTAGGACGCGGTAATATGGCATATGCAGCGCAAAGCGCAAATACATCATTGTACAAATTAACTCACCGGAAGCTTTAAACTTATAAAACGGATCCTCATTAGGCATAGGGGGAATAGCGAAGCTATTATTCCTGGTCGCAAATTTATGGCGAATGTCTTTGTTGACAAATAATTTAATTTGAAGTGAGCGTGTTTCCGTTATCTCCGGTGCAACTTGCCTGGGTGAACATTCATTAAAACCTTAAGGATAATGATGGTTTACTACCCTGGGTAAATGATCCGGAAGTGGAGCTCTGCCGGGATGTCCATTCTTATATCGGTTCTGTGGCTTTTCGACATCTGTGGACACCTGAACGCTATTAGTACCACTTTCACCTATATTATCTTGTCCCGTAGTACCTTCCTGCGAATTTTCCCCTTCTTCCACTTTATTCTGATCAGCAACGACTTTCTTAGTCTCCTTTTTTCTGCTTTTTTCACTGGTAGATGCGAACAAGGCTCTGTTGCAGAGTCCCAGCTGACGCTTGATTTCTAGAAGAGAAGCGGCCGTTTCCTGGATGTTACCATTTTGTTCATCAATGATTTTTTTCAATGAATCTATAAAACCATTAGCGTCCGTTAAAGACTGGATTAGTGACAGAACGGAGTTGATCAATTCTGATTTCGTCTTCTTTTTAAGCTCTTTAAGCGTAAGGCCTTGATGCATGAGCCAAATATACATATTATATATTGCACCACCTAAAATAAATTTACTTTTTTTCGACTTTATTTATCATTTAACGCACCTTTACAAAATGGAAAGATTGACACTAAAGAATGCTGAGGATATACGTGCACAAATACTGTCTGCCATGGTTTCTGATGACCCAGACATACAATATATCATTAGACTTAACGCTATCCTTTTATTGACAATGAAGGACGGTCCAAGTGCTATCCAAATTGCGGACCTTTATGGATTGTCAAGACAAACCGTTACCAGGTGGGCAAAAAGGCTCAATGAACAAGATCGTCCAGATATAGACATTCTAAAAGATAAGGCTAAGCCAGGACGCAATACCAGAATGAGTGCGCAGCAAATCTCAGAGATTGATAAAATATTAAAAGCCCCACCTAAAAAAGTTGGATTGAATAAAGAGGTATGGACTGGCGCACTATTAAGCGACTACCTTAAGGATAAATATGGAATCGAATTAAAGACAACTATGTGTCAATGGTGGATGAGATGATTGGAAGACAAAAAAGAAAAGGTACCAAGACGTTAGCAGGAAGAGCAATTGGACTGGGTCGTGTACTTGCTCAAGTGTTTACGGATGAAACTTCCGTTGAAAGCTTAAAAAATTTCAAGCACTCCCCTATTTTTTATGATTTTGCCCCTCTGCATACCTACTCATTTGAGCATAAATTTGCACTATCGTTTGTAAGTATTAATCTGGATAAATTTTATTTCCCATTTTTTTTGCAAATGAAAGAAAGATATGATCAAATATCAGGCATCAAAGATTCATTAAACAGATAGTTCATTTTATAATTTTAAAACCATGATTATTGTTGTAAATTTTACAAGACGCTTACAGAAAAATATCAAAAAGTTTGTCGGTGCTGTTTTTGTATTATTATCTGTTGCAGCCAATGCAACATTAAAGCTTTACCCTGTACTAGCTGGTATGCAAGGCTGTCAATTCAACTACACAATGCAGGTCAAAGAGCCCGGAGATTTGTTGTGGCAAACAGTACCTTTATACAATGCACTTGTTACAACCAGTACCGACCAAGGTGAATACAATACAACTGTTGCCAATTTTGATTGTGACGGACCGGTTGACATAAAAATTATTTTTTCCAAGCCGGTTTCAAGTGCGGCAGTATATCC
>Ga0164242_10006876_pt1 | contig 12485 bp, 9 predicted proteins | sample OricomgcompostMG_FD_108783 | JGI IMG/M metagenome (GOLD analysis project Ga0164242, IMG submission 108783) | Miracle-Growth compost microbial communities from Emeryville, California, USA - Original compost - Miracle growth compost (MG) ... | reverse complement strand
CTCTCGACAACTATCTGGAAAGTCGCTCCGGCTATCGCGGCCGGTTGCACGGTGGTGCTCAAACCAGCCGCCGAAGCCTGCCTGACGCCTTTGCGCTTTGGCGAACTAGTCCTCGAAGCCGGCGTACCCCCCGGTGTCGTCAATATCGTGACCGGCGACGGCACACCGGGCGCTGCGCTGGCCGCCCATCCCGGCGTCGACAAGGTGGCCTTCACCGGATCGACCGCTACCGGACAGGAAATCATCAAGGCGTCTGCGGGCAACATCAAGCGCCTGTCGCTCGAGCTGGGGGGAAAGTCGCCGGACATCGTCTTTGCGGATGCGGATCTTGACGCGGCGGTTCCGGGCGCCGCCATGGCCGTCTTCGCCAACTCCGGGCAGATATGCAGCGCGGGCACCCGTCTCTTCGTGGAAAGCAGCATCTACGACACCTTCATGAACCGCATGGTCGGCTATGCGAAATCGCTGGTCGTGGGGGACAGCCTCGACCCGGCCACGCAGTTGGGCCCGCTCGTGTCGGAGCGTCAACTTGGGCGCGTTTGCGGCTATCTGGAAGCGGGCAGCGCGGAAGGAGCGACAGTTCTCACCGGCGGCACGCGCATTGCCGACGGCGCGCTCGCTGACGGATATTTCGTATCGCCGACGGTCTTTGGCGATGTTCGCGACGATATGCGTATCGCGCGCGAGGAAATTTTCGGGCCTGTAATCTCCGCCGTCCGGTTCGACGATATAGACGAGGTCGTCAAGCGAGGCAACGCAACCACCTTCGGTCTGGGAAGCGGCCTTTGGACAAGGAACATCAGCACTGCCCACCGGGTGGCCAAGTCCATCCAGGCCGGCACGGTCTGGATCAACTGCTATCAGGCAATGGACCCCGCCGTCCCGTTCGGAGGGTACAAGATGAGCGGCTACGGTCGCGAATCCGGCCTCCAGCACATGGAGGAATACCTGAACATCAAATCCATCGTCCTGAAACTCGCATAGGTTTCCTGGAGATTTAGCAATGTCAGCCTACACGGTAGGAGACCTCGTCGCGGAGTTTCTGTCTGCATGTGGGGTGCGAACGGCTTTTGGCATCGTCTCGGTGCACAATATTCCGCTGCTCGACGCAATCGGCCGCCGTAACGCTATCCGTTTCGTGCCAGTACGCGGCGAGATGGGGGGCGGACACATGGCCGACGCCTATGCCCGCGTGTCGGGTGAGTTGGGCGTGCTCATCACCAGCACGGGGCCCGGCGCAGCGAATGCGGTTCCGGCGCTGGTGGAAGCGCGATTCGCCGGCAGCCCCTTGCTCCACATCACCGGCCAGAGCGCGACCCGCTTCCTGGGCCGCGATGCCGGTTCCGTGCATGACGTTCCGGGTCAGCAAGCGATGCTTGCCTCTGTCGGCAAGGCGTGCCTGCGCATCGCCCATCCCGAGCAGGCTCTTGGCGTGTTGATGGCGGCCGCCGCCGAAGCGCTGTCGGCCCCTATTGGTCCGGTCAGCGTCGAAATCCCGATCGACGTGCAGCGAATGCCTGTCGTCCGCCCTGAGGTGCTCGACCGGCTTGAGCTGCCTGTCCGTCCTCCGCTGAGGCCGGCTCCGGCCGACCTCGATCGATTGGCGAAGTTAGTGGCAGATTGCAACCGCCCAATGCTATGGCTTGGCAATGGAGCACGGGGTGCCGGCGATGCCGCTCTTCGGTTGCTCGATCTCGGCTTCGGCATGGTCAATTCCTGGCGCGGGCGCGGCATTGTGCCGGATGACCATCCAGCCACGCTCGGAGCCATGCATGGTTCAGGCACGCCGGAAATCGAGAGCTTTTACGAGACGGTCGACCTGATGGTCGTTGTAGGATCCCGGCTGCGCGGCCATGAAACCCTGGACGGCAAGCTAGCACTGCCCAAGCGCTTGGTCCAGATCGACATCAACCCGATGGCGGACGGCCGGACATATCAAAGCGAACTATTCGTTCCGGGTGACAGCCGCCTGGCACTAGAAGGGTTGGCGGACCGGCTTGAGCAGCGCGGCTTTCGCGCCGACTCGGTCTTTGCCGGCGATCTGGAAAAAGCACGCGCCAGTGCCGCGGAAAGCTACCTGGCGACCCTCGGTCCCTACGAAAGCTTCGCTTTGCAACTACGCGAGGCCATGCCGCGCGACACGATCTTCGTGCGCGACGCGACCGTTGCCGCCAACACCTGGGGACACAGGCTTGTGCCGGTTTATGGACGTAATGATTCTGTCCATTCGGTTGGCGCTGCCATTGGTCTTGGTCTTCCGCTGGGCATTGGTGCCGCCATCGCCGCGGCTGAGCAGGGTAGGAAGGCCCTGACTCTTATCGGAGACGGCGGCTTCGCGCTATCCATGAATGAACTGTGGACTGCCCGGCAGGAGAACGCGCCGATCGCTATCGTCGTCATGAATGACGGGATCTACGCCGCTATAGGCCACATGCAAGACGTGGTGGCGGGTGGCAGACGCAACTTCCTGGACATACAGGGTCCGGACCTTCTGAAACTGGCCGAGGTCGCGGGTATCCCGGCCGCACGCGTCAGCAGAGCAAAGGATTTCGGACAGGCCGTCGCAAAAGCACTAGCCATTCCCGGCCCGGCCCTTGTCGAGGTCGACATGCGCTCAATCGGCATGGTCCCAGCATATAACACCTGGGGTGGAGCGCCCAAGAAAAGCACGGCGACGTAAGGCTTTAGAACTGAGCGAGGGCCTGAATGCAGTGCGGAACAGTCACTTATATTGTATGTCATACTCCCTGACTTAAAAGTCGACACTACGCGACGCCTTCTATGATAACCAAGACCACCCCTCGCGATAATTTTTTAGAATGTCCCACACGGGCCTATTACGCAGATGTGCGTGAGGTGTTCGATGAGGGGTGAAGGGATACACTGATTGGCGTTTTGCGCTTGTTCGGCCGGTGAGAGCATGGGGTTTGCGGCCTTTAGCAGATTTTGGACACAGCTATGGCGTGATCGCCGCCATCGGAGCAGGTTGAAGGCGACGGCCGCGAGCGCAATCTGGGCGCTTGCTTTCCGACATAGTGGACACAGGCCAGGCGCATGCGGTTCTTGAGCGTGGCAAACGTGGTCTCGAAGGTCACCCTGAACTAGGCGTGGCGGGCATGCAAGCGGCAGTTGTCTCGGCTAAGACTTGGCACAGGCGCTGGCTATGGAGACTTATGCACGTCTTCGATTATGTTCACCGACGCCGTACGACCGGCAACCAGACGAAGTGACGCCGGCACCTTGTCCAACGCGATCCGCACCGGGATGCGCTGCGCAAGGCGCACCCAGGCGAAGCTCGGATTGACGTTCGGGAGCAGTTCGGCATTGGTCGTGCGGTCGGGATCGGTGACAGCAGCGGAAATGCCCGATACGTGACCGGTGAGGGTACCGTTCTCGCCCATGATGGTCACCCGGGCCTGGTCGCCGACCTTGATCTTCGAAAGCTTGGTCTCTTCGAAATATCCGACGGCGTAGAATGAATCGCTATCGACGATCGCCATGACGGGTGTTCCGGCCGAGACGTAGTCTCCGGCCTGGAGCGCGAGATTGGTGACGATACCATTCACCGGAGACTTTACGGCCGTGCGTTCGAGATTGAGCCTTGCCAGATCAAGGGCTGCCTGTGCCTGCTGGTCGTTGGCTTGCGCCTCGGCAACCGCCGTCGCGGCCTGTTCGCGCTGCTGAACCGAGGCGACATTGCCGAGCTTGTCGTAGCGCTCCAGATCGTGCCGGGCCTGTATGAGGGTTGCCTTCACCTGCGCCGCCGCCGCCTCGGTCTGCCGAAGAGCAATCTTGTAACGAGTAGGATCGAGCTGAAACAGCGCGTCTCCCTTCTTCACGGGCTCGTCGTTCTTGACGGCGATATCAACGACATGCCCCGCCACGTCGGCTGCAATGGTCACGACATCGGCGCTGATGCGCCCGTCGCGGGTTCGAGGCGCCAGTTCATAATAGATCCAGATATTCCAGACCACGATCCCGGCCAGAACGACGAGAACGATGGTGACGGCGAAGCGGCCGATGGATTTGAACATGACGCGAACCAATTGTTATCTCAAATGGTGCCGAGGATCGGCAGGATTCCGCCTCTATCGGCGTTGAAAAGCACGAAGACGGCCCCGACGACGACGATGAAGAGCGCGACGTCGAAAAGGGCCGGGTGCCAGACGAGCCGATAAAAGCCGATCGCCACAAGCAAGCGGCGGAGCGCCGCGGTCACCGCCGCGGCAAGGAGCGCGAAAACGAGAAGGCCGGGCACGAAGATGCCGTAGATATCGAACTCGCTCATTATTCCGCCGCCAAAGCCATCTCGCCTTTACTCGGCGACGCGAGTGTCAGATCGGACTCGCCCCGCACCTTCGGCGCGTGCGCGAAAAGCCCCCGGCGTATGCCAGCCAAGGCCAGCACGATCTGCGGCCTGTGCACGGCGGCGGATTGCTTCATTGTCGCCAGCAATGCCTTGTCGATCTGGTACACCAACCAAGACGGCACCGGGGGCTGCCGCGTGGCCCCTTGTCGGTGGAAATACCGGGAGACGCCGATCAGGACGCGCTTGACGCGTTCCGACGCCTCGCCGCTCAGCTCTTCACGCCAGCGCTGAAGTTCAATCAGGCTGAGGCCGAGCCGCAGGTCGGACAGCGCATCGGCGGTCTGGAGATCGTGCGCGCCGTCTGCCGCCGCCAGTCTCGGGGCAAGCAGGGCCAGCCGGTCGAGCATCCGGTTGGTGAATGTTGCCGCATCGGCCATTGCCCGCGAACCGGCCAGCGCTTCCAGGTCGCGCCAGCCGGCACGCAGGATCCGGCGCGCACTGACATCCGCGCCGATGGATTTGACGACAGCGCTGACGAGAAAGACGATCGAGACGCCGAAAATCATGCCGAGCATGCCGTTGATGTAGGCTGCGAAGCCCGTGAAAGCCGTGCTTTGCAGCGTGATCATCGCGATCGGCATCAATGCGATCATGAAGGTCGCCGGCTCGCTGGCGAAAATGCCGAGCGGAATGAGAGCAGGGATGAAGGCAATGACCAATGTCGGAAAACTGTGGGTCGCCGGCATGATGACGAAGAGGTAAAGCGTGTCCAGGACGATCGCGAAGCACAGAACCTTGATCATCAGGCGCAGCATCGGGACGGGATCGTCCATGGTGCCGAAGAAGAGCGACATCAGTAGCGCCATCATGGCGGCGGTGCTGCCTTGCGGCCACCCGGTAGAGACCCAGAATGCCGCTGCGATCAGGAAGGAAAGGAAGGATGCCGCCATGGCCCAGACAATCATGCCCGGATCGCGATGGGGCGCGGTGACGGTCTCCCAGGCCAGCCTTGCCAGATGAAGGGGCGGCTTTCTCTGCGGCGCTTGCGCCTGACGCCATAACTCGGTGTAGTCGGTCCACAGATTCAGCAATTCGGCGAGGCGTGCAGCGAGGCTGACAAGAAGAATTGCGTGCCATTCCGAGCCGGCATGTCCGTGGGGGTCAAAGGATTCGACCCTGCGCTTGAGCCCTTGCAGTTCGTCCGGAGGCGCTCCCGCATCGAACCAGTTGCGCAATGCCGACAAGATCTCATTGAGATGCGTAGGTACCGCATCCTCGCCGCGCAACTCGCCAAGCCGATCATCGATGGAGGAAAGGATCGGCAAGATGAGAAGCATGCGATTTTGAAGAATGCGCAGCCAGCGCGCCCGTCTCGGACTGTCCTGCATTTCGTAATCGAGATGGACGAGCATGGTGTCGATTTGCGCGGCGTCCGACGCGAGCTTACTCCGATCGGCGGCCGTGGACCCGCTTTTGCCGTCGAGAACGTCGCGCGCCCAAGCCTTTGCATCCCGAAACCAGTCCGCGATCTGCGAATCGACGATGGGGCCGATACGGCGGGGAAAGAAGATGCTGTCGACAAGGACGGCGCACAGGATGCCAAGGCCGATTTCCTCGATGCGCGCGAGAGCGTTCTCGAAAATGGGACCGGAAGACATGCTGCTTCCAGGCCAGCCGACAAGCAGGGCGGTCAGGCCGGCGAGCAGAAAGAAGTAGCTGCGCGGGCTTCGGTCGCTGAGCGCGAAATATCCACAGAAATAGAGCCAGCAGACGAGCCCAGCCATCATCGCAAGGTCCGCTCCGCCGAATACGCTATAGAGAAACACGCCGGCGGTCGCACCCAGGATCGTCCCGCCCAGGCGGAACATGCCCTTGGAACGAATGGCTCCCGCGAATGGCTGGGAAACGACATAGACGGTCGTCATCGCCCAGTACGGTCGCTGCAGATCAAGGGCGTAAGCGATATAAAGCGCCAGCATCGCCGCGGCGAAGGCTTTCAGCGAGAAGAGAATTTGCCAGGGAGCAGGCCGTGCCAAGGAATTGCCAGGCAAAGCCTGCTGAAGCCAGGCGTCGGCAAGGCGGACAAAGCGGATCATGTGGCTGGTGTGCCTTCGGCCATTCGAGTTGCCCCAACGTCGAGAGCTTTGAGGAGTTCAATCGTCTGGCGCATGTCCCTCTCGGAAATTTCCGCGAATATCTCGTCGCGGAGTTCCTGACCGATCCGGGCAACCAGCCTGGCCTGCTCATTTCCATATGGCGTCAGAACGACCTGCTTGGCCCGGCGATCTCCTGGCATTTCGTGTCGGACGATCAGGTCCAGCTCTTCCATGCGGTCGAGCAGCCGTCCCATCGTGGGTTGCTCGAGCTCCAGTTCGCAGGCGAGCACCTTCTGCGTGATGGCCGGTCTCTCCAGCAGCCGCAGCAAAGTTCGCGCTCGGGGATACGTCAATCCATGTTCGGTCACTCGTGCGTTGAAATTCGTCCGCAGCTTGCGGCTGAGCTTCGTCAGGGAATCCAGCAAGTCACGGCAGAGCGCTTGGCGGGCGGTTTGGCTGGTATCCATAGAAGGGTGACCTTCAGTTCATAAGCAGGCTCTTTATATGTGCACATATAGAAAGTGCACTTTGCATTCAAGAGCCGACGTTGAAGGAGCGCGTCGCTGAAGCCGAAATCGGACTCGACAGCGCACGCAGCCAACCATTCTCGGCCGCTCGCGGGAAAAATGCGGATTCGTGACGGCTGAGTACCGGTGGCGGCCAGGCTTATTCTTGCTTTCGTCGACGAGCCCAGCGAAGCTTGAGAGCAAGCAGTCGGCCGGACGCTAAAACCCCGCCCTCTTTTGTGCCCGGTGGAGCAACCACGTCGGCAGCAGCGCAATCAGGAAAACCACCATGACGGCCAGAAATCCGTCCTGATATGCCAGGGTATTCCGGCATCTAACGTCAATTTCCCCGCCTCTACCCCTCCCTGGCGCGCGAACACGGCAGACGGTACCAGCTTGCCGCGCTTGCGCCACGGCCCCGAGGGCGAGGCGCAAGCAAACCCGTCTCGCTCGACGGCTCGACCAACTCGTTTACAAATCAGGCCGACGCGAAAAAGCCACCCCGCTTGCTAAAGGCCACGGCCCTGGTCAATAGACGCACACACGCTCATGCAACGCTGTCGTTAGCGGTCTTTCCCATCGCGGTTCACTCCTTCAAAACCGCAATGAACTGCTCAATCGCGTCCAATCACCCCTCTCAAAGGGGATTTACGACCCAAAGTTCAGGCACATCGCCTAATAAGCCATCAGTTCGATCATGTGGAAGATGGGAATACGCGGAAAAAATCGTATGAAGGATCTTTCTCCCGCCGGCCTGGGAACGGCAGCCGGTGCTCACGCTCGATCTCGCCTTTCGACCATGGCTTATGAAACCAGTCCACAACGACAAGACGCTCGGCAATGCGCCAGCCGATTTCACGTTTTTCAAAACGATCGAGATACCGTCCTCCAAGCGGGACCAGTTCATCTTCTCCCGTTGCCTCGTTTATGGCCGGACGAAATCCAAGAAAGTAGCTCTCCACCAGCGCTACATCACCGCGCAGGTCGATATAGGTATTGGTCAAATGGTGCTGACCAACGATCTTCGGCCTATCAAACCGTGCCAGCACGTGCTTGGCGAAGTCTTCGGCCGGCGCATCGTGTAACGTTCCATGCCGATCCATCGCACCGGGATGATAGGCGCTTAATATGAGGTCCTCGTCACCACGGTCGACACCACGGCAGTATCGCACCAGAGCCTGACGGATTTCGATATGCGCCGAAATGGCTTCGATGTCCATGTGGCTACTCCCTTCCGTACTGATCGTTCGTTCGCTTTTCCGTGATTGCTTCGAAGATGTAGTTGAATTTTTCTGCGGACATTGCGTCGCTTACCGGCATCATCTCCGTGCCGGAACGTTTCGCTAGCGCCTCTACGACCTGAGCAAGATCGTCAGTTTCGATCTCATAGAGAGCCAGATATTTATAGGGAGAGACCGCCACCGGACGCTGGACAGCGGCGATGCGGAAACGGCGAGCCGAAACCACGCCCGGTATGCCGATCACATCCGAGAGGTGACGGTTGGTATACCAGTCATTGAATTCGTTCTCGCGCCCATCTTCCGCATTGGTGAGGACAACAAACGTATATGACTTCATTGGTCTTTCCCGTCATTTTCTGCTGAAATGAAACGCTCTGTCCTTGCGGCCGCATGCTCGACCGCACGAAAGGCAAAGACGATGGCGGGGCCGATCGTGACGCCTCCGCCCGGATAGAGGCCGCGCATCGCAGAGGCGAGCTCATTGCCGCACGCATAGAGACCGTCGATGGGGTTTCCCGAGGTGTCGAGCGCCTGCGCGTCTCCGTTCGTCCTCAGGCCCCGCGTCGTACCTAGCGTCGCGGCATGGATACGTAGCGCGATGAAGGGCGGCTCGACGATCGGCACGAGGTTCGGGTTGGGCTCGACGCCCTTGTCGCCGAACTGACGGTTGTAGACGTTGGCGCCTTTCCCGAAATCCAGGTCGATGCCGGTTCTTGCGAATTCATTGTGCCGCTTCACTGTTTCGGCGAGGCCCTGGGCATTGACACCGATCTGCCTGGCAAGACCTGTCAACGTGTCCGCGGCATGGATGTAACCGGATCTCACGAAAGGCTTGATGCTAAGCGTCATCGGGCTTGGGCGCATGACGCCCAGGCCATGCTTACGGACAAAATTCCGGTCGCAGACAAAATAGAAATGTGCCCCGTCGCCCGCGCCCTGTTCATACATGGCCATGACGATGTCGTGGTAGGAGTTAGACTCGTTGACGAAGCGCTTTCCTTCGGCATTCACCGCTATGATGCCTGGCCGTCCGCGGTCGAGATAGCCGTAGATGACGGGGATTTCCTTGCCGTCGCGGTCCTTGACCACGGACGCCGGTGTCCACAACCCGGGGCTTGCCAATTCGGTATCGACACCTCCGCCTACCGCAAGCGCCGCCTGGATCCCGTCGCCCGTGTTGCCCTCATAGGCGAGCGTGAAATCATGCGGGTAGTCGTTGCCGTATTCTCTGCGCATCGATGCATTACGCGGAAAGCCGCCGGTTGCCAGCACAACACCGCTTCGCGCGTGGATCCGCAGCGTCTTCCCGCCACGGCTAAGGGTTGCACCCACAACCCGGCCACCGGATGTCAGGAGGCTAACCAGAGGCGCCTCTGTCCAGATCGGCACGTTGCGCTGACGCAGGCTGAGCAAAAGCCTCGACACTAGAGCGTTGCCGTTGCGAACATCTGTTCCACGCTGGTTACGGACACGATCCGAGGCGTAGCGCGCGACCTTTCTGACGACGCGGCCGAACACCTTCGGTGATGCGAACGGATTCAGGAAGTCGGGAATCTCCTCGGCACCGATCATCAGGCCGCCGAGGATCATCAGGCGATGGATAGGTGGTCGTACGAGCGCGAAGTCCCGGCCCAGCCGGCGCCCGTCGAAGGGTCGAGCGACGACGGAGCGTCCCTTGGGCACCGCGCCCGCTTGTTCGGGATGGTAGTCGGGCCATGGCAAATGATCGAATTTGACCTCGGTATCCGTCTCGATCGCATTGAGCGCCGTACGGCCGCTATCGAGAAAGGCGTCAATAAGGTCTGCCCGGTAGTAATTTCCAAGTTCATGTCGCAGGTAACTTCGGGCGTCGTCGATGGAATCTTTCAACCCCGCCTGCTTTGCTTGATCGTTGCCCGGTATCCAAGCCACGCCCCCCGATGTCGCGGTAGTTCCACCGATGAGATCGCTCTTCTCACAGAGCAACACCTCCAGACCTTTCTTCGCGGCGAAAAGGCTCGCCGAGAGCCCGCCCGCACCGCTGCCGAATATGAGCAGATCCACCTCGCGGTCCCATAATCTTGGTGCGGGCGATGAACGGTCCGGTGTGTCCAAAAGCTGGGTCATTGCCTATGTTCTCTTGGCTTCATGATGGTTGCGTGGGGTCGATATTAAGGAAGTTGAGCGGCAGGCCTGCCCGCGGCCAATCGATCTCGATCAGTTTGCCGGTCGCGCTCAGTGTGATGTAAGCTTTCCGCAGACCGCCTCCGCCAAAACAGATGTTCGTCGTAAGAAGATCCGGCAACGCGATGTGTTCGACGGACGCGCCGTCCGGGCTGACGATGCTAATGCCACCGTTCATCATTGTGGCCACGCAGATGTTCCCGTTGGCCTCGACCGCCAGCGAATCCAGAAGCTGGTATCCAGGCAGGCCGGCGACCAGAGTGCCGCCATGAGGGGAGGGAAAAGGCGCGCGCTCGACTTCTCCGGGACCCGCTATCTTGAAGCGCCAGATGCGGCCGGTCGCGGTTTCGGCCATGTAGAGCAATTGGCCGTCGGGCGACAACCCGATGCCGTTGGGGTGCGGATGGATGATCGGATGGATCACGCGCCGCAAAAGCGTTCCATCCGCCCGGCCGTAAAGGATCGACCCGTGGTCGCGGTCGTCGTCCCGCGTCTTTCCAGAATCCGTGAGCCAGAATCCGCCATGGGCATCGAAGACGAGATCGTTCGGCCCCTTGAGTGGCCCGGCGTCCGAGTTTTCGTAAAGCAGTTCTACCGAGCCGGTTGACAGATCGACGCGCTGAATGCGGCCTCCGTCGTAGCCATCAGACTGCATTCCTCCGAATAGCCCGAAGCCGGGCCGATCATGCCAGCGGAAACCGCCACTGTTGCAGACGTAGCACTTGCCGTCCGGACCGATTGCGGCGCCGTTCGGGCTGCCGCCTAGATGCGCAACCCGTATCACCTCGCCGTCTGGCGAGACGCGCGACAGATCGCCTGACGCGATCTCTACCAGCAGGACTGATCCGTCCGGCAGCGCAACGGGTCCTTCCGGGAAGGACAGGTGTTCAGCCACCACTCTGAAATGCGCGCCTATCATGTCTTTTGGCAGATCCCTTGTTGCTATTGATCCATGCGCTCATTTCCCGGGCAACCAGAGTGCAAGTTCTGGAAATACCAACAGAAGAAGAATGAGCGCGAACATCATGGCGTGGAACGGAACCGTCCCGATGACGACATCTTTCAAGGTACCCCGCCAAAGGCTTTGGATCACAAAGAGATTGATGCCAATCGGAGGCGTTATCTGCCCCATTTCCATGAACACGACGAGAATTACGCCGAACCAGATTGGATCGATGCCGTAATGCGCCAGTATCGGGAAAACGAGGGGGACCGTGATGACGATCATACCCAGGCTTTCCACGAGGGCACCCATGGCCGAGTAGAGAATGAAAAGGACGATCAGGAATTCGACTTTGTTGAGGTCGAGACCGATCACATAGTTCGTAAAAGACTCGCCGACGCCCCCCATGCTGATCGCATGGGAAAAAACATACGCCGAGAAAACGAGGAACATGATGTTCCCTGTCACCAGCGTTGTGCGACGGAGGGCGAAAAGAAAACCTCGAAAATCGAGGCTTCCGAAGGCCACCGAGAGCACGATTGCCACGACGCAGCCGATGGCCGCGGCTTCAGTCGGGGTGGCCAGGCCGGTGTAGATACTTCCCATCGTGACGGCGATCAGAAAACCTAGCGGCAGAAGCGCGACAATGAAACCGAGGCCCTGCCGGAAGCTTTCGGGTCCCCGCTCCCGCGGTGCCAAATGCGGCTGGACCAAGGCTTTGACGGCAATGTAGGCCATGAACATGGTCGTCAGGATCGCTCCGGGAATGACACCTGCCAGAAAGAGTTGCGACACGGATGTTTCGGTGAAAGTGCTGTAGATGATCATTGCAAGGCTTGGAGGTATAAGGATGCCAAGCGTGCCTCCCGCCGCCAGTGAACCGGCGGCAAGCTTCTTGCTGTAGCCGCGCTCCAGAAGTTGCGGAAGCGCTGAGGTGCCGATGGCGGCGGCCGTCGTGACGCTTGACCCGCTGACAGCGGCGAAAACCGCGCAGCCGAAAATATTGGTCTGGAGCAGGCCGCCGGGGACCGGAGACATGAGGCGCGCCAGAGCATTGTAGGTTCGTTGTATCAGCCCGCCTCGTTCGAGAATTTCGGCCATCAGGATGAATAGTGGTATGGCTGTCAGGGTGAAGCTGTTCAGATTGGCCCAACTGACAACGCCAAGCGCTTTGAAGCCCGCCCACCCTGAAAGTAGGTAAAGATACAACACGCCCGGCAGCAAGAT
>Ga0164242_10006875_pt1 | contig 12485 bp, 9 predicted proteins | sample OricomgcompostMG_FD_108783 | JGI IMG/M metagenome (GOLD analysis project Ga0164242, IMG submission 108783) | Miracle-Growth compost microbial communities from Emeryville, California, USA - Original compost - Miracle growth compost (MG) ... | reverse complement strand
TTTATCTTTTAACCCTGGCGTAACCACCTGATAATCAATTCTCCATCCCACATTTTTTGCCCAGGCCTGACCACGATTCGACCACCAGGTATATTGATCCGCTTCCTGATTAACCTGGCGAAATGCATCAATAAAACCCATGCTGCCAAATACTTTATCCAGCCACGCACGTTCTTCCGGCAAAAAGCCGGAATTTTTTTGATTGCCGCGCCAGTTTTTTAAATCAATATTTTTATGGGCAATATTCCAGTCACCACAAATAATATATTCGCGTGATTGTTTCTGCATTTTTTGCAGGATTATTTCAAAGCGTTCCAGAAAATCAAATTTAAGCGCCTGCCGTGCTTCGCCACTGGTGCCAGAGGGCATATAAAGTGAGGCAATACTGATATTTTTAAAATCAACTTGAATATAACGCCCTTCGTTATCGGCTGTTTCCCAACCTAAGCCGGTCACTATTTTTTGTGGTTGCTGGCGCGTATAAATCGCCACGCCACTATAACCTGGTTTTTGCGCATCAAAAAAATACGCATGATAACCCGGTGGGTGAATGGCTTTTTCTAATTGATGCTCTTGTGCGCGGGTTTCTTGCAAACAGATAACATCAGCATCTTGTTGTAAAAACCACTCCAGGAAACCTTTTTTAGCAGCAGAACGGATACCGTTAAGATTTAAAGTAATAATTCGCATGGATGTTAAAAAGGTAATTTTAATTGATTGTCTAATGCTAATAATTGTTCACGGAACAATGCTTGGATACGCTTTAATCCTGCTTCATCGCTGGCTTCAAAACGTAATATTAAATACGGCGTTGTATTCGAAGGACGTATCAAACCCCAGCCATCAGCAAAATCAACCCGCAAACCATCAATAGTATTTGCGGTACCATTATTAAACTTTGCTTGATTTTTAAAATCTTCCATAAACGCAAATTTGCGTTCTTCCGCCATAGGTAATTTTAATTCCGGTGTATTAACACTATCCGGCAACGCTTTAAAAATAGTGCTGATTGAACGTTTATCTTTGGCAAGTATTTCTAACAAGCGCACAGCAGAATAAATGCCATCGTCAAAACCATACCAGCGTTCTTTAAAAAATAGATGCCCGCTCATTTCGCCGGCCATGGCCGCTTGCGTTTCACGTAATTTCGCTTTAATGAGAGAATGGCCGGTTTTCCACATAATCGGCTCACCGCCGTTTTCACGGATGACTTTGGCTAAATGGCTAGTGCATTTCACATCAAAAATAATCTGCGCACCGGGATTGCGCGTTAAAATATCTTTGGCAAATAACATCAGCTGACGATCGGCCCAGATAATTTCGCCTTGTTCAGTAACAACGCCTAAGCGATCAGCATCGCCATCAAAAGCCAAACCAACATCCGCTTTTTGTGCGCGCACAGTTTTAATTAAATCTTGCAGATTTTTAGGTTCGCTGGGGTCTGGATGATGATTAGGAAAATTACCATCGACCTCACAAAATAATTCGATAACTTCACAACCTAATTTTTTTAATAACTGCGGCGCTACACTACCGGCAATACCATTACCACAATCAACCACCACTTTTAAGGGACGGGCTAATTTAATATCACTGGTAATACGTTCAATATAAGCCGGAATAATTTCATGCGTGGTTAACTGACCCTGACCTTGGGTAAAATCACGCGTTTGAATACGTTCGTAAAGTTTGTAAATGGCTTTATCCGCTAAGGTTTCGCCATCCAGCATAATTTTCAAACCATTATAATCCGGCGGATTATGGCTGCCGGTCAGCATCACACCTGAATGCGTTTTTAAATAATAAGTGGCAAAATACAGCACGGGCGTTGGCACCGCACCAACATCAATTACATCACAACCGCTATCACACAAACCTTTACTTAAAGCTTTGATTAACTGCGGACCTGATAAACGGCCATCGCGGCCCACCACCACCGTTTGCTGTTTACGCGCACGCGCTTCGCTGCCAATGCTTAAACCAATGGCATAAACCACATCAGGCGTCAAAGTTTGACCAACAATACCGCGGATATCGTAGGCGCGGAAAATAGAATTCGAAAGCACATTTGGTAATGTATATTGCATTTATATTGTCCAATTATCTAATTTTAAGCTATCAACACGATCAAAATGCCTAACATTATTGGTTACTAAAACCAGCTGGTTACTTAAGGCATGCGCTGCAATTTGAGTATCTGCAATTCCTATATCTGTTCCATTATTTTGCAATCCAGCACGAACCATACCATATAACCAAGCTGCGTTTATATCAAATTCTAAAATATTCATATTTTGAGTAAAACCTAAGATAATTTGTCGTAAATTATACCTTTGATTTGGCGGTAACTTATAAATTCCCAAGGTAATTTCCGCAACTGTTATAGATGATATATAAACATCGGCAGGTGAAACATTTAACAATTTATTTAAAACTTTAGTATGAAATGGACTCCGCTTTTTCATGATATAACTTAGCGTATCCGTATCAAGCAAATACTGCATTTAGAATAAATTTCCATTATCAGATAAATCAGGTTTATTTTTGGCAAATTCTAAATCATCTGGTAATGATTCGATGAACTTTAATAAAGGCTCCCAAGAAGTTATAGTAGGACTTAATACGATTTCTTTACCAACCTTCCTGACAGTGACTTGGCCTGCACTTTTAAAACCATATTCTTCTGGTAAATTTATTACTTGCCCATTCTTACTAACTGTTGCTCTGATTATTCTCATAATAATCACCTCTTAATCTAAGTATATATCTACTATCAGCCCAAAAGTAACAGCACTTATCATATTTCTAGTTACTTAGCCGTATGAAGATTATTATACCGTAAGAAAATTTAGATATCCATTTAAATAATTTTCTTTAATTCTTAAAAACATAGCCCTTGATACGCCTGGGTTTTAGCCATTATTCCACATTTTATCCACAGCTTATTAAAAGCTTATTCCACAATATCATGTGGTTGCAAGTTATGCTGACCACATGATATTGTGTTTGCCAAGGAATTATCCACTAACAGTCATGTTATAATCACAACAGGGAGAAATTATGCAAAGCGATATCCAAATTACACAAACATCGGCAAAAACTATGATAAAAGACAACCTTACTTCGGATTCATCCGAGTTAAATATGACCGCTCCTGGCCAGCTACGCGTTATCAAACGTAACGGCAAATTGACCCCTTATGATGCGGGCAAAATCAGTGTGGCAATGACCAAGGCTTTTCTGGCCGTTGAAGGCGGCAATGCAGCAGCTTCCAGCCGTATTCATGATGTAGTTGCTAAATTATCCGATGACATTACTGCTGCTTTTACTCGCCGTATGCCTGCAGGCGGCACCATTCATATCGAAGATATTCAAGACCAGGTCGAACTCATGCTGATGCGCGCAGGTGAACATAAAATTGCGCGTGCTTATGTACTTTATCGTGAAGAACGCCGCAAAGCGCGCGAAGATGAAGAAGCGGCTGGCAGCGCTGGCGCAGGCGGTATTCAAGTTACCTTAAGCGATGGCAAACGCGCACCGTTAGATATCGGCTGGTTACGCAACACGATTAACGAAGCCTGCCAGGGTTTAACCGAAGTAGATGCCAAAGCCATCTTAGAAGATGCTTTACGCAATATTTACGATGGCATTCCGCTCGCTGATTTAGACAAAGCCTTAATTATCAGCGCACGTCCTTTAGTAGAACGCGATCCTAATTACAGCTATGTTACAGCACGTTTATTATTATCTGCACTGCGCAGCGAAGCGCTTACTTTTTTAGGCAAGAAAAATGCCAGCCAGGCAGAAATGGAAAAACTCTATGCTGAATATTTTTCAACTTATATTGATCGCGGCATTGAACTGGAATTACTGGATCCCAAATTAAAAGAATTTGATTTAACCAAAATAAGTAAAGCATTAAACGCTAAACATGATATGCAATTTACTTATTTAGGTCTGCAAACCTTATATGATCGTTATTTCCTGCATCACCAGGGTATTCGTTTTGAATTACCGCAAATGTTTTTCATGCGCGTTGCGATGGGTCTTTGCATACAGGAAAAAAATAAAGAAGAACACGCGATTGAATTTTATAATCTGCTCTCTTCATTTGATTATATGAGCTCAACGCCTACCTTATTTAATTCCGGCACTTTACGCCCGCAATTATCCAGCTGCTTTTTAACAACGATCCCGGATGATTTAGATGCGATTTACGGCGCCATTAAAGATAACGCTTTATTATCCAAATTCGCCGGCGGTTTAGGCAATGACTGGACCCCCGTCCGCGGCATGGGCGCACACATCAAAGGCACCAATGGTAAATCACAAGGCGTAGTGCCATTCATGCACGTAGCCAACGCAACCGCTATCGCCGTTAATCAAGGCGGCAAACGCAAAGGCGCGGTGTGCGGTTATTTAGAAACCTGGCACATTGATATCGAAGACTTTTTAGAACTGCGTAAAAATACAGGTGACGATCGCCGCCGTACCCATGACATGAACACGGCTAACTGGGTACCTGATTTATTCATGAAACGTGTTACTGAAAACGGCGACTGGACATTATTCTCACCCGATGAAGCACCTGATTTACATGACTTATACGGACTTGATTTTGAAATCACCTACAAAGCTTACGAAGAAAAAGCCGCTAAAGGTAAAATCCGTAACTTCAAGAAAATTCCTGCCAATAATTTATGGCGTAAAATGTTAGGACTGTTATTTGAAACCGGCCATCCCTGGGTAACTTTCAAAGACCCTTGCAATCTACGTTCACCACAACAACATATTGGTGTAGTACACAGCTCTAATCTGTGCACAGAAATCACCTTAAATACTTCAGCGGAAGAAATTGCTGTCTGTAATTTAGGCAGTATTAACATGGTGCAGCATCTTGATGCCAAAGGTAATATCGACAAAGAAAAATTACGTAAAACCGTGCGCACTGCCATGCGCATGCTGGATAACGTTATTGATATTAACTATTACACCGTACCACAAGCACGTAATTCCAACTTAAAACACCGTCCGGTTGGCATGGGCATTATGGGCTTCCAGGATTGCCTGTATCAATTAAAATTACCGTACACCAGCCAGGCGGCGATTGAATTCGCTGATCGTTCCATGGAATTAGTCAGCTATTTTGCCATCGAAGCCTCCAGCGACTTAGCCAAAGAACGCGGCAGCTACGCCAGCTTTGAAGGTTCATTATGGAGCAAAGGCATACTACCGCTTGATTCCATCGAGTTATTACAAAAATCACGCGGCCAGCAATACCTGGAACAAAATCGCAGCAAAACCTTAGACTGGGATGCTTTACGCAAAAAAGTCATGAAAGACGGCATGCGCAATTCCAATACCATGGCCATTGCACCCACAGCGACCATCTCTAATATTTGCGGCGTATCACAATCCATTGAACCAACCTATCAGAATTTATATGTTAAATCGAATATGTCGGGTGAATTTACCGTTATCAATCCTTATTTAGTACAAGAATTAAAACGCTTGAATATCTGGGATTCCGTTATGGTGAACGACCTCAAATATTACGACGGCAGCGTACAATCCATTAACCGCATTCCAGACGACATCAAACAACTCTACGCGACCGTGTTTGAAATCGATGCAAAATGGTTAGTAGAAGCCGGCTCACGCCGCCAGAAATGGATTGATCAATCCCAATCACTCAATCTCTACATGGCAGCACCTTCTGGCAAAAAACTCGATGAACTTTACAAACTCGCCTGGTTACGCGGCCTAAAAACAACTTATTACTTACGCACCTTAGGCGCCACCCACGCAGAAAAATCCACCGTGGACAAAGGCACTCTAAACGCAGTAAAACCCGTAACGACTGAAGAAGAACCTAAAGTATGCTCCATTACTGATCCAGACTGCGAAGCCTGCCAGTAAAACATACTAATTAAAAATAAAGACTAGTTAAAAAAGAACTAGAGTTCCCGACGGAAATCATCTGAAGGGGTGGCGCTGCAGGACCCTAAAAATTGCGATAGCGATTTTTAGGGTCCTGCAGCGACAGGACCCCGTAAGCACCCAACCCCAAACGGGAACCGTAAAGAAAACGTTAATTTAGATTACACAATCTTAATAAATATCAAATTGCCAGCCCCACCAAGCTAGCAATACACTAAACTTAAAAGAGGAGAAAATCATGCTAAGTTGGGACGAACAAGAAACAGCAACCGATGCAAAACGAACGGCAACAAACACCATGGCAAACATCCTAAAAGAACAAAGCGACGAAGAAACCGGCAGCGACAGCGGCAGTAGCAGCAGCACCACAACCGGCGGTGGTTACACCGGCTTAGAAACCCTCGAAATGGGCGCCGCACGCCTACGTGTTGACGACAAAAAAATGATTAACTGCCGTGCTGATTTAAACCAGCTAGTACCCTTCAAATACCGCTGGGCCTGGGACAAATACCTCGCCGCCTGCGCAAACCACTGGATGCCCAATGAAATCAACATGGCCGCTGACATTGCAATCTGGAAAGATCCCAACGGCTTAACCGAAGACGAACGCATGATTATCAAACGTAATCTAGGCTTCTTCTCAACCGCCGACTCCCTGGTCGCCAACAATCTGGTATTAGCCGTTTACCGCCTAATCACCAACCCAGAATGCCGCCAATATTTATTACGTCAGGCATTTGAAGAAGCATTACATACCCACGCTTATCAATACATTATTGAAAGCTTAAGCCTGGACGAAGCCGAAGTCTTTAATATGTATCGTGAACTACCTTCCGTTGCACGCAAAGCCGCCTGGGCCTTGCCGTTCACCCAAAGCTTAAGCGATCCGACCTTCCAAACCGGCACCGTAGAAAACGATCAACGCTTACTAAGAGACTTAATTGCTTTTTACGTAGTATTTGAAGGTATTTTCTTCTACGTAGGCTTCACCCAAATTTTAAGTATGGGCCGCCGCAATAAAATGACTGGCACCGCAGAACAATTACAATATATTTTACGCGACGAATCCATGCACATGAATTTTGGTATCGATATGATCAACCAAATTAAAATCGAAAATCCACAGTTATGGACAGCAAAATTCCAGCAGGAAATCATCAACATGATCAAAGAAGGCGTAGAACTCGAATACCAATACGCGGTTGACACCATGCCACGCGGTATTTTAGGTCTGAATGCCAACATGTTTAAAGAATATCTGCAATTAATCGCCAACCGTCGTTTCGCGCAGATTGGTTTAGCAGAACAATATCCTGCTACCGAAAATCCATTCCCTTGGATGAGTGAAATCATGGATCTCAAAAAAGAGAAAAACTTTTTTGAAACGCGTGTTACTGAATATCAAACCGGTGGTACATTGAGCTGGGATGATTGATAAAGTCTATTATAAAAAAAGCCCATCCATTGATGGGCTTTTTTATTGAAAAACAGATTTATCTTTTACACTGAGGAGGCTGAGTATTATTTTGCGGCGCAACCACCCGCGTAATATTCGGTGGATTCGCTGTCTGTTTATTTTTTTCAATTTCTATTAATAAATTCTTTTCCAGTTCGCTATAAACCATTTTTATACATGCTAATTCCTCAAGAGATGCAGCAAGATCTGAAGTATTAATATAATTTTCCAGGGTTAATTCTATGCTTTTAATAGCTTCACCTAACATGTTGTCTAAACCTTCGTTACCGAATTTATTATTTTCAAATAACTCAAGCATAAAGGCTAATTCCTTTGCTAATACAGCACAATCATCTTCGTATTTCATTTGCTCTGAAGGTACTTTTGGTGACTTTCCTAATTCCAACATAATTGATGTATATGAAATCTCCTCATTTTCTTCGGTGATTGCCTTTTTAGGTTTTTTAGTCGACCCTTCTAATTCTTGAGTAGAACTCTCGGCTTCACGTTTTCTTAATGTTACTACCCTCTGAATACTATTTCCGCCAGCTGACACATAAGCTTGCGCCAGATTATTATAATGCTTTTCAATATAGCCAGCATTTTTATCATTAAATACCAAGGAATACTCCGTAGAATTTTTTTTCTTATTTTCTACTTTAATAATATTTTTTTTCAAAAAAACCTCTTTAAAAATTACAGTAATCTTGTCTCTTAAATTGTTTGCATTTTTATCAATATTGAAATGATTCTCAGGTATATAATCAACCTTTTTTATTGCCCCAAGATCCGTTAGAATTTTATCGCGAATATCAGTAGCAGTGAAATTTGATTTAGATTTTATTATGGCATCTAAAACTTTATAATCGAGTGATTCTTCCAAAGCCTCATAATTTGCTTTGCACATAGCTTTGTATTTACCTACTCGTTCTACCAACGTTTGAAGGTCAGCTTTTTCTTTTATCTTCTGCTTATCTATATACCAACAAGTAGGCATAATATTTTTAACCTCTTCTATAATTAATTTAATCAATATTTCAATGCTTTCGCATTCTTACCTTAACAGCCATACGCTTAACGTATTGCTTCAAAACTGGAACAAACCAAAGCTTACCATATACACCTATATTACCAGTCTAAACTTAAGGAAAGCTTAACGCGTCTTAAAAAGGCGAACAGCAAACAAAGCTATTTGATAACGACGCTATCTTCGTATAGGATTCATAAAAAGCTCTCAAATCATGGGGTTTTTACTATGCAACGCGAAGAATGGCATGCCGATATTACAATTACTGAAGAACTGGTAAAGTCCTGCCTGCAAGCACAATTTCCATCATTAATGCCCATAAAAACCATAAAAAACATTGGTGAGGGCTGGGACAATAAAGTTTTTCTAATTAATGATAATTTAATCTTCCGTTTTCCACGGCGCAAAATAGCCGTAGAACTGCTTGAGCATGAAAATAAAATATTAACCAAGCTGCCGTCTTTTAGTCCTCTTGCAATACCAACCCCTCAATATTTAGGCCAGCCTAGCTCCTATTATCCTTATCCTTTTCAGGGTTACCACTTGATAAAAGGCGTAGCCGCCTGTCATGCCCAATTAAGCCTGCAAGATCGCATCGCAAGCCTGCCCGCGATGGCTGATTTTTTAAAGCAATTGCACCGTATTAATGAACAGCAAGCGCTTGAGATGGGAGTGGAGGCGCAAGCATTTGATAGCGCAGCCATTACAAAGACAGTGCAGACTTTAAATAAGCGCGTAAGCAAAATCATAGAACGCAGGTTATGCCCTATCAATAAAAATTGTTTTCAGCAGGAAATAAATGCGATACAACAATTGCCATTGTCTTTTACGGATAGATGTTTAATCCATGGTGATTTAGATAGCAGACATCTGTTATTTGATAACGGGAAACTGACCGGCATTATTGATTGGGGTGATATGGGTATTAGCCATAAAGCAACTGATTTAGCGATTATCTGGATTTTTTATCCCGCCAACTGTCACCCATCATTTTTTGCCATGTATGGCGCCGTGGATGCAGCTACCTGGCAATATGCGCGCTTTATAGGGCTTTACACCGCATTCACGTCGTTACTTTATGGTCATGACATTGGCGATGCTTTGCTGGTTCTGGATGCTATTAATACCCTTAAACGCATCAATCCAAACCTTTTAATAATTTAACAATTGACGCGCTGTATCCCTTACCGCAAAATAACCTTCTTTTAGCTGTTTTATAATAATTAAACCAATGACTTACTACACCGTTCACATCAAACCCAGCGGCTATAATCTCGTCGTCAAAGCCGGCGAAACCGTTTTGTATGCCGCTTTACGCCAGGGTTATCAATTTCCGCATGATTGTGCTTCAGGTGATTGTGGTACTTGCCGCGGCAAGATATTAGAAGGCCATGTAGAATATGATGAACCTCATCTGCCTGGCTTACACGATGATGAACGTGAAGCCGGCTATGCCTTATTCTGTTCAGCCAAACCTATTTCCGATTTAGTGATTCATATTGATCAAGTCATTGGTCCGGCACAATTGCCTATAAAAAAATTAACTTACAGCGTAAAGTCCTGCGAAAAAATCGGTAAATTTATTTATAAAATCATTTTACTGCCACCGGCAGAAGAGGCTATTGAATATTGCCCGGGACAATTTATCGAAATCTTACAGCGCGACGCCAGCCCACTGCCTTATTCAATTACGAATGCGACATTAAATGATGACAATCATCTGGAATTACATATCCGGCATTTACCAGACCATGCAGAAACCAGTGAATTAATTAAACATATTGAAACCGAACAAACCATCCGTTTACGCGGCCCCTTAGGCAGTTGTATTTTAAAACAAGAGCCGCCTTATCCTATTATTTTTTTAGCGGGTGGCACGGGATTTGCACCACACAAAGCATTAATTGAGCAGGCACTGGCAGAAGGCATTCAGCAAACCCTTTATCTTTACTGGGGCGCACGTACGTTAGCGGATTTATATTTTCATGAACAAGCCTTACGCTGGGCCAAACACGTACCCAATTTTCACTACATTCCCGTGTTATCAGAAGCCACTCAAAATGATCAATGGACAGGACGCACCGGTTTAGTACATGAAGCGGTTATGGAAGATCATGCTAATCTTGCCCATTTTCATGTATACGCCAGCGGACCTTATGAAATGGTATATGCCGCACTGCACGGTTTTCAAAATTTAGGCTTAAAGCGCGCATTTTTTTATTCAGATATGCTGGATTATAATGCCGGATAAAGCGTTGGCGTAAATTAATCGCGAGCGATTCAATTACAGCAAATTAAAAATAATTTTATTTTTATCTGGATCATTATTGCTGGTTATTTTTTCAATCACCGTACCTAAAAACCATTGACGCCCATATAAAATTGCCGGCTGACCTCGCAGTGCATTAATGATGTCAGGCATGCGACTGCAATAATCACCATCCACCAAAAAATCTTGTGGTTCTTGCGTAACATTATCAATATAAGCAATGCTGGTCGTCTTAATATTACCGGACTCACAACTAATATTTGTAATATCAACTCGCCTAACAAAAGGCGTATTTGCCCAATACATAGTAGGTATTGCTGGCATTACCGGCAATGCCAACTCCAATAAAATACCGGTTCCCAACGGGACAGTTATCGCGGTAAACAATAATACCAATCTATTTTCTCTAAGCCGAAATAAATCATTCATCCAGGGTGTACTTAAGATAAACCAGCCTATAGCATCTTCTAAATCGGATTTAATAAAAATATAGTAATACCAGCCAATAACTATCAATGGCGCAATTATCCAACAGCAAATAGGAGCATAGTAGTCGGGAGCAACATAAGGAATCATGAGGGAAATAAACATCACGATAGCAACCAGTACTAATCCCAAGGTGAAACAGGTTTTTTTCAGAGCATCGCTTGCGCTATCTTCTCGAAAATAACAGTAAATAAACGTAACTACAAAAGCGCCTGCTATGGTTCCTGCAATAGTATTAAGCATTATGAAAGCCTGACTAATTTATTAGATTTGCCTACAGAATGCCCCACCACTAATGCCAGCCCTTCTTTATAAATTGCACAAGCCTGTTGTGGATCAGCAATTTTTTCAAATAATTTAGCTAATTCGAAATAAGCTTCCGATTGCGGCTGAATGGCAATACTACTTTCCAGATAACTACGCGCCTTGCCCCATAATTGATTACGCAGACAAATACGGCCCAGCGTTAATAATAATACCGCATCATTTTCATGCACCGGCAACCATTTCTCAGCATGACGCAATTGTTCATCGGATTTTGCATAGTTTAACAAACCATACACATGCACAAGTTCTGTATTCCATTCTTTTGCTAAATAATTTCTAATTAATTTTTCTGCCTCAGCAGCATCCCGGCTGGCGAGCGCATTAGCATAGCTTTTTAACAGATTGGCATTTTTGCGCAAATTACGTGGCAATGCTTCCCAACGCGCTTTGATATTCGCTAAATCCATTTCCTGCTTGCTAAGTTTATTTAATAACGCGGCCTGTGCACACACCTCGATATGCTCTAATTTATCGGCTACAATAGCATTTTGTTTGCGTGCCTGGGGTAATAAAGCCAATACCGTTTGCCAATCTTCCAAACGCACACACAATTGAATTAATAAGCGCAGTATATAATTCTGTTTAGGCGCTAACTGGTGCAAGCGCTGTAAAATCGCCAGTGCCTGTTCAAACTGTTGCTGTTCATATTGAAACTGAAACTGCTCAATACCTACGGCAATCTCGGCATCTTTACTGGCTTTCACAGCCTGTTGTAAATAAAACTCCCGTTTTTCTTTATCATCACGCTCATAAGCTGCACGCGCAGCAGCCACATAATTCAACCAGGCCAGCGCATTGGCAGGTGTTGCTTTCACGAGTTTCTTTTCGGCTTCCGCCCAGCGTCCATAAGATAGCGCTATTAAACCTTGATGCGTTAAGCGTTGATTGATCCGTGCGCGCCGTCTGGCAGTCCAGTTGCGGATTTTGCGTGGCAGGCGGCTCACATTCTTGACCAAACGCACCAGTAAATACAGCAGCAT
>Ga0164242_10006874_pt1 | contig 12485 bp, 8 predicted proteins | sample OricomgcompostMG_FD_108783 | JGI IMG/M metagenome (GOLD analysis project Ga0164242, IMG submission 108783) | Miracle-Growth compost microbial communities from Emeryville, California, USA - Original compost - Miracle growth compost (MG) ... | reverse complement strand
GCGCGGGCGTTGGCGGTCGATCCGGAAGTACTTTTGATGGACGAACCTTTCGCGGCGCTGGATGCGCAGACGCGCGATCATCTGCATATTGAGCTGCATAAATTGTGGGAACAAACCCGCAAAACGATTGTTTTCGTGACGCACAATGTGCGCGAAGCGGTCACGCTGGCCACGCGCGTGGTTATTTTCACGGCGCGCCCCGGCGGTATCAAAAGTACTTTTGACCTGGAAGATTTGCAATTTCCCCGTCGCCCTACTGAACCGTTGGTGGCCGAAATGGTGTCGCGCATTCAAGGTGCGTTGCGCGGCGAAGTGGCCAAAACCGAAGCGGCGGAATACGATCACGATACAAATTTGACGGAGGCGCTATGAAAGTACTTTTACAGCGCGGCGCTTCCGTTAACAATGAATTCTGGCAAACGATTGCAATCCGCATCGTTTTTATCGGCGTGCTGATCGTGTTCTGGCAAATCATTTTTATGGTAATTTCAAACCGCGCCGATCCCGCCTTAGCAATACTTTTTCCGTCGCCGTGGCAAGTGTGGGAAAGTTTGATCAAAGGATTCAGCAGCGGCGGCAATAATTATCCCAACGCAATCTGCGTCAGTTTGTGGCGTTTGGTGCGCGGCTATTTCATCGCCATCGCGCTGGGCTTTCCATTGGGATTGGCCGTCGCGCGTTGGAAGCTGGCGCGGCAAACTATCGGCTGGTTATCGCTGTCTTTGCAAGCAATGCCATCAATCGGCTGGGCGCCGCTGGCGATTTTGTGGTTCGGCGTCACCAGCGACGCGCCGGTGCTTTTTGTGACGGTGGCCGGTTCGCTTTTCGCCACGATCCTCGCCGTTTCGGACGGCATCGCGCAAGTGCCGCCGCTGCTGATTCGCGCCGGACGCACCTTGGGCGCAAGCGGGCCGCGACTTTATTTTTCGGTATTACTTCCGGCAGCATTGCCGCTGATTGTCAACGGATTGAAAGTCGGCTGGTCATTCGCCTGGCGCTCGCTTTTGGCGGCAGAATTATTAGTTACCGCGGGCGGTTTAGGACGCATTTTGCAGCAAGATAAAGATGCCCACGCCGCCGCCGGATTATTCGCCACGATTATTGTGATTATCGCGATCAGCCTGGCGGTGCAAACGTTGTTATTTTCGCCGCTGGAAAAACATTTGCGAATTATGTGGGGATTGGAGAAAGAATGACAACTTCTACTTTCCCCGTTTCAACATCCGTCCCATGAATTCTTCGTATCCCAAACTCAATCCATTTTCTAATATCGGATCGTGTCCGTTCAAACGCGCCACTTCTTGCGCGCGCCATTCTTGTAAACGCTGCAATAATATATCTTGTTGCGGCAGATTTTGATCCGCCGCGTTTTGTATCTCATTAGGATCGTTTTTCAAATCATATAAAAGTACTTTTGAGTCGCGCGGATTTCCGTAAAAATCCGGCAAGGCATTGCCGTTGACATCTTCAGTAATCGGCACAATCAATTTCCAATCCGGCGTGCGGATGGCGATGCTGGCCTGGCGTGACGATTCCACCAAAATGATTTCATCGCGGGAATTGAACGGTTGATTGTGGAACGCTGGCGCGAATTGATGTTGCGATGAAATATCTGTTGGCGTTTGCCAATTCATCAGCGTGCATATTGTTGGAAAAATGTCTTGCGTAGAAACTATTTCGCTGCAACGTCCCGCTGACGCGCCGGGAACGCGGCACATCAGCGCCACGCGCGTGGTCGCGTCATACAAACCATGATGATCGAAATAAAAATCGCCCTCGCCGAAACATTCGCCGTGATCGCTCATCGCGATAACAATCGTATCATCCAACAGATTCTGCGTTTTAAGCGAATCCAGCAAACGACCGATTTGCGCATCGGCATACGATATTTCGCCGTCATATTGCGCCACCACATAATCGTAATCATCGGCGTGCGCCAGTTTCATATCTCCCAGAAAATGTTCATAATATTCCGGCGCCAGCGCTTTCACTTTCGCCATCTTTTGGCGCGACGCTTCGGGAAAAGTACTTTTATAATGCAGCGTATCGTAAGGCGGCGGCGGGCCGTATGGCGTGTGCGGATCCCACAAATGCAGGAAGAGGAAAAACGGATTTTCTTTTAGATCGTCAATGAATGTAATGGCGCGATCGACCAATTCGGCGCATTGCGCGCTGAATGGTTTGAACAAAAATCCCGAATAATAATCGTAACCGCGCACAAACCAACTGCCGCGCCCGCTGCTTTGCACGGCGAGATTATCGATGCCGATTGTCGTCATTCCATTGGCTTTGGCGACTTGCGGCAACATAAGTACTTTTGAATCCACGCGCTGCTCGCTGGCGTGCGCCGTGATGCCGTGACGATACGGATGTAATCCTGAAAGTAACGTCGTGAAGCTCGGCATGGTCGGAATGCCCGGTGCGAAGGCGGCGTCGAAAACAATGCTTTCTTTCGCAAGCTTATCCAAATTCGGCGAAGTATTTTTGCCATAGCCATAACATCCCAGATGATCGGGTCGCAGGCTGTCAATGACAACGATGACGATGTTCATGATTTCAATGGTATTGGGTTTTGGGTTGTAGGTGAATACTATTTTTTCGACGTCATTCTGAGCGAAGTGAGGAACGAACGAAGTCGAAGAATCCCCCGGTTACGACGGAGTGTGTTGAAATTTCGGGGGATTCTTCAGTCGCAAGCTCCTTCAGAATGACGTCGCACTAACATACATAAAAGTACTTTTACTGCCACATGTTCATTGTTCATTGCTCATTGCCTTTCCATCCCACAACGGCTTATCCTGCAAAAGATGCCAATACACGCGGCGCGGCAACGCCGCCCACACTTTGGCTTTCAAATCCAGCTTCGCCGCTATTTCGCGAATTGCGCTTCTGATTTCCGCATCAGTGTAGCGTGTGGAAATATGATATAAAACCACATTTTCCACTTCACTTTCTTTTGCCAAAAACAACGCATCCCAAACCGTGGAATGCACGTGGCCAATATCTTCGCCGGCTTCCTCGCTATCATAATCTTCGGGTTGCAAAAAAGTGGCTTCGTGTAAAAGTACTTTTGTGCCGCGCACCTGATCCGGTTGCAACGGCGCGCCGTCGCCGCTGATGGTAATCCAGCGTTCGTCCACGTCGCGTGTAATTCCGTCACGGCCAATCTTTCCGCGCACTTCATCCAATTGGCTTTGGCTTAATTGTTGATATTCCTCGCGCAATTTCTGCTTGCGCCAGATCAGATCAAAACCCAGCGAAAGCGGCAGCTCTTCGATATTGTCATGCGCATAATGCCGCGTGCGAAAAGCGCGCATGAAACGTCCATCCACGCCGGACGGCAATTCATCGCCCGCTTCCAACGCGTGCCAAACGGCATTGCGAGAAGCACCGGGATTAAATTTGAGACAGAAACTTTCCAGCATTTTAAACGAGTTACTGCCCGCCGGAAATCCCACCGCAAAGGATCCTGCTTCACCGCGCTGATTGACAACTTGCATCAAACCGCCGATGTGATCGCGGTGCGCGTGTGTCGCCAAAACCGTATCTACCTTATGAATTTTATATCCCATCTGCTGCGTCGCACCGTCGCCCGCGTCCAACAACAAGCGCCAATCGGGAAGCCACAGCCATGTTGAAAAGCGCGGCGAAGAATGTATTGCTAACTGAATTTCCATAGAGAAAAGTACTTTACACTGCTCACCTACTTGATACCACCCCTCTCGTCGATATAGAATTCCTTGCGCATGACAATTCCCACGCCAACTCAAAAATCCGGATGGAACTTACAACGGACTTATCTGCCACTATTGTTACTGATGATTGCGGGATATTGTTGTAAACCACTTACCGCCGGAACCGATTTTTGGGCGCATGCAGCAGTGGGACGCTGGATTATCGAACATCATCAAGTTCCGTCTCACACCCTATTCTTATGGAGCAACAGCATTTCCTGGATTTGGCATTCCTGGCTTTCGCAAGTGATTTTCTATGAATTGCTGGCACATATTTCCGAAAATATTGGCGCTTTGCTGGCCATGATTTTGACGGCATTGGCTGCTGCATTTTCATTGCTGATTTGGTGGCCGGTTTGGATAAAAAACCATGGCAAACTCGGAGCTAACGCGGCTCCTGGATTTGCCATGGCGCTTATATTTATACTGGCAATTTTCACAGCTCACGATCGGTTTCATCCGCGTCCCGAAATCTTTAGCGCCGTTTTTGTATCACTGCTTTTACTGATGCTGATTCGCGGCATTGCGTCATGGCGATCACTTATTGCCATCTTTGTCATGTTTGCTCTGTGGGCAAATTTACATGCCGGGCTCGCAATGGGATTGCTCGTTTTGGGAATCAGCATCATATGCAATCTCGCGCAGGACCGCTCCTGGAAAAAAATCCGTTGGGAATTATTGGCTCTAACCGTCGCAGTAGCAAGCGTTTTCATCAATCCATATGGATGGCATTATTGGGCGGCGCTCAAACCCGTGACCAGCATCACCTTTTCCTTCATTGATGAATGGAAGCCATTCTGGAAATTCCCGTTTCTGGATACGCCCACCATCATTTGCGCATTCCTCTGTTTCGCCGTTGCATTATTAGCGTGGCTGGGCAGCGAGCGCCGAAGATTGGTTCATCTGGGCTGGCTCATTGCAGCATTCGCCTTATTTATCGTGGCGCGTCGCAACCTCTGGACACTTGTTCAAATCGTCCTGGCAGTCATCGCCTGCAATCCCCGAATATTTATCACGTCGAATATCTGCAAAATGTGGCACACATTGATTCGGCGAAAACAGCCTTTTGTTCCGCCGTCTCCCAAGCGCCAAAAGCTGGTGCGAAGGTGCGTTTTCGGATGCCTGATAATAGCCGCGCTGATAGCACAATCGGATGATTTTTGGCAAGGGATTTTTGTGAGTCCAAAGGTACCTGCGGGATCCGTACAATATCTGCGCACCATTCCTGCGGGGAAACGCATTTTTAATGATTATCAAGCCTCCAGCTATCTCGAATGGAAGCTCGATGGCAAACCGCCACTCTTTATTGACTTATTGAATGCTTATCAACCCAGAATTATGCAGGATTACGTGAAGGCAATTGACGGCGGCGACGAGGCTGCGCAGTTGCTCAAAAAATGGCGTATCGATTACGTCGTTTTGCCGCAGATTGGAGATGACCAATATATTGGGCGTCTCTTTATCTGGCTCAGCATTCAGCCGAAATGGGAAATGGTCTATAATAAACCGGACGGCGTCATCTGGAAATATAACCCTAACGCAAAACCAAAACCGCTCTTCCAGCTTCAATGAAAACACGTCTCTATTACAACTTTAACTGGCTATTGCTAATGCTGATTACCGCCGCTTTTTCCTGGCGAGCGCTCAGCGGCGGCGTGGATTTTTGGGCGCACGCGGCAATTGGGCGTTGGATTGCCGAACATCATCAAATACCTCATCAAACGCTTTTTCTGTGGGGCGGACATTCTTCCTGGGTGGCGCATTCCTGGCTTTCGCAATTATTCTTTTACGAAATAATGCATATCGGCGGTCCGGCGTTCGTGCTGTTTCTTACGGCGCTGCTTAATTGCGTAATGGTGTCGCTGATTTGGTGGTTGTGGAATCGCGAGAAAGGATTGAGCTTTCTCGCGCCGGCGCTTTTCGCCTTTGGAATCTGGTGTGCGCAGGCACGTTTCAATCCACGCCCGGAATTATTTTCCGCATTTTTTGAAGTGTTGCTTCTTGTCCTCTTAGTATTAACGGATCAAAAGTACTTTTGCCGCCGCTATTTATTGTGGCTTATTCCCGTATTCATTTTGTGGACAAATTTACACGGCGGAGTATTAATGGGAATTGCGCTTTTGTTCGTTACGCTGATCGCGGAAACGGCGCAACGATTGTATCAAAAAGAATCGCTACGTCCAGCGTTGGCGCTCGGCGCGGTATTCATAGGATGCGTTGCAGCCATGATTATCAATCCCTTCGGCTGGCATTATTATGTAGCGCTGACCCAAGTCGGCGGCGCTATGTTCGCGCTGATCGACGAATGGAAATCGCCTTTCATTATTCCTATGTTGCCGCCCGAAGCGCTGGCCTCACTTTTTATCCTAGCTGCATTTGCGCTATTTAGTTGGCTGGGAAATGCCAAACGCAAATGGTCACATTTGGCTTGGCTGCTGCTGGCGCTTGTTATGTTTATCGACGCGCGGCGCAATCTGGAATTACTGGCGCTGGTTTCGCTGATCGTCATCGCCGCCAATCCGCAGCTATTACAAAAATCGTTAAGCGCTAATCTGCAACGCTGGATTCCAGCAATTGCAACCGTTTATGCCGTTATTATGTTGATCGCCGCCATGCCGCAAAATTTTAATCCGCTCGCGCCAACTCTGCCGCGCGGCGTCGCAGATATTGTATTGCGCGAACAAAAAGTGAATCCCAATCTGCGCATTTTTAATGATTATCTCAATTCGAGCTATTTTCAATGGCGCTTCGCCGGACATCCGCCGTTATATATTGATTTACTAAATGCCTATCCGGCGGAGCTATTACAAAAGTACTTTTCTGTCATCCACGCCGATGCAAAAGGATTAAAACAGTTCCAGGAATTGCATGTGGATCTGGTGGCTTTCGGCCCGTATACAAAAGCCAATCGGCAATATCCTTTAGCGCGCTATTTGGATAATAGCAAAGAATGGAAACGGATTTATCATGGGGATGATGGGAGTGTGTGGAAGTTGCAAAGACAGCCTAATAAACGTAGTAATGACGGATCATTACCACCAGACAGGAACGGCTATCTAAATAATTCAGGTGCTCTGTTACATCCCTCTCGCTATGGAATTTTTATCGACCTTTCATAAATCACTAAGAGCTTCTGAGCACAAGCCACGGAACCCCTCATTGCATTCCTCAATGTAAGTACAAAGCACATCGTTTTTGAAAGTACGATGCAATAAGCATAGTACTTCTATTGCCAAATAGTGAGAAATGAAAAGTGCTTCTTTTATTTTTTGTTTATTAAATTCATCTGCACCTCGAAATATGTAATTTATCTTACCCACCCTTTTAGACTGAGAATGTGCATGTATCATGGATGGATGAGCCACCTCAATTGTTTTATAATAAGCATCAACAACCGCGTGTCCTAATCCAACATCCTTTGCTCTGTCAATAAGATTTACTTTTGTCCAATCGTGTTGGGGAACAGAGAGTTTTCCATCAGCATCAACATATTTACTCAAGGCATCTTCTATTGATTTTTTGATTTTGGGGTTTGCGGTTCTACCAGTCAAAGTTTCAGTCTGTCCCTGAACTTTTTTGATGAATATGAGAGCATAACGTTTGAAATCTTCTGATTTCTCTGGATGAGCACTTATATAACAGGCATTAACTAATCCCTCAAACATCGCTCTAACCAAAGGCATTGTGCCATCACCTCTATTCTGAGAACAGAGAATAAAAATATCCTGTAGTCTATCGACACAAAGCTTAGACAAGACAAGAACAAAATGATCGGTTTCACTTGTGACAGGCACTTGAAGAGCCATTTTAAGCGCGTCTTGAAGTTTCGGTAAGCATTCCATAAAACTAATGTTTTGCTTTTTAAATTGCTCCAGGTTCTGTGAAAGAAATTCTAAATCATCCATAATTGTAAATTAATGTTTCTGCTTAACATCACCAGTTGTCCTAAAATAAAACACACATGTCTATCAACATCTTAGCTGTCAGCGGCAGCATGCGTGAGCAATCTCATAGCGCTCATCTTTGCCGCATTGTTTTGGAGGAATGCGAATTCTTTGGTGCACAAACGCGTCTGCTGGATTTGGCGGAACTGGATTTGCCGATGTTCCGTTCGCACGTTCCCCTGCCCGATCACGCAGGTTTGCAACACGCGTTGGAAAGCGTGCAATGGGCGGATGCGTTTTTTTTAGTGTCGCCGGATTATCACGGTTCTCTTTCGGGCGCGTTGAAAAATTTTCTGGATTATCACTGGAGCGCGCACGCTGGAAAGCTATTTGGCTATGGCTGCATTTCTCACGAAAAAGGATTGACCGTGATGGATCAAATGCGCACCGCTATCCGCCAGTGTTACGGCTGGAGCATGCCTTATGGAATTTCCGTCAATGGTAAGGATGATTTTGATGAAGTGGGGAACTTCACTAATCCCGTTTTGCAACAACGCGCAAAAATGTTAGCACGCGATTTAACGCATTATGGCGCGCTTCTTCGCAAGCAATTCCAGCAAGATTTGAGAAGCGATTCGCCGCATACATTCGCGGCGAAATATCGGAAGTAATTGCGAATTATAAATTACGAATTACGAATTACGAATGAAAGTACTTTTGCCACATTCGTAATTCGTAATTCTCAATTCGTAATTTACCCAGCCGCCCACCAGTCTTTCAGTTTCTCCACAGTAGCTCGAATATCGCGTTTTTGCTCGTCGCCGGAGATTTCGCGTTCGATAATTAAGTCGCCATCAAACCCAAGTCCTTTCAGCTTTTTGATGAATTCCGGAAAATTCACTTTGCCTTCGCCAGCCGGAACTTCCTTGCCCAGATTATTTCCATCAACGGGATAAACGCCATCTTTGACATGAACATTTGTCACAAACTTGCCGATGACATCCAGCGAATCAATCGGATTTGCCTTGCCATACATAATCAAATTCGCCGGATCGATATTGATACCCAGATTATTAGTACCGATTTTCTCAAACGTGCGCAGCAATACCACCGGCGTTTCCTGACCGGTTTCAAACCAGAAGCCAATATTCTTCTCTTCGCAATATCGTGCAACTTCGCCAATCGCATCTACGACTGGTTGATATTCGGGATCGGTCATATTTTCCGGGATAAATCCGCAATGCGTGATAATGGCGGGCGCACCAATCAAGACAGCAAAATCCGCCCATTTTTTGAGCGCTTCAATTCTCTCCGCGCGATATTGCGGCGGCACCAAACCCAGGGTAATAGGCCCTTCAGTAAAATTCCATTTTGCCGGGCCAGGAACGCCCGCCCAAACCGCGCACACGCGCACGCTCGCTTCCGCGGATTTCGCTTTTACCACTTGCGCCACTTCTTCCGTCGCCAGAGACACGTCCCAACATGAAAGCTGACACACCTTTAATCCAAATTCGCTCACGTGAGCGAAACAATCACCGCCATTAATCATGCGGTTAATCACACCAATTTCCATCCGTTCATTTCTCCTTAAAAACTGCCAGCTGGATTATACCAATATTCCAAAAGTACTTTTTCTATTGCAACAAAAATAACACCGTTCCCGCTTCCGGCACTTGTATTGTGAATTGCCCCTTCTTCACCGGATAAACGCGATCCGAAAATAATTCTTTCGCGGAATGATATTCCTTTTCCACCGTAAACACACGCTCGCCACCGGCCAAACTGTGCACGGCAAATAAATTTTTGGAGACATAAGTAATGTCGCCGTCATTATTATTTATCACTGGCACATCTGCGGATTTTGCGATGTTACGCAACAAACCCGCCGGCAATGTTGGCGCGGCGGAATAAATGGATGTCCAATTATCAAACTTCTTGACGGCCAATGAGGTTTCTTCGCTATCGCTGAAATGCCCCAATTTAACGCCATCCTGCGCCGAGAAACGTGGCCCTGTAACGCTGGCGTCACCGTAAGTTTTATGGGAGAGATTTTGTGCTAGAGAATCATCGCCTTGAATAACCGTCATCAACGGGCCATCGGAAATTTGTTTCACATCGAATCCCGTAACGTTGCTCACGCCAGCCCGATCATAAACAGCCTGGGCAAAAGTACTTTTACTGCCTTGATCGATAATTCCAGCCGCTCCTACAAACACCAATACATTGCCATCTTTCTTCAAATTTTCAATTTCCTGTTTTTGCTCGTCGGTGAGGTTGAAACAGTTGAGGAACAGATAATAATGATATTTGCCAATCTTTGATAAATCGCTCAATAGATAATTATCCCATGCCGCGCCGCTGCGATTGAGTTGATCGATTTCGCGGTTCGCAACCTCATCCTGAATCATCGAATCTACTTTTGTATATAAAATTGATTTTTCATTGAGAATGACAGCGATGGAATTTTGCGCGTTCATGGTCTCGCGCGGCGTGTGCTGCAATGTATTTTCAATTTGATGCATCTTTCCAATAGCTTGCATCATGCGCGCGTCGCCGGCAATCCAACCATTGCCGAAGTCATACCACTGCGATGCGACACCGTTCACGACCGTATTGGCAAATTCTCGTTCCAATACGGAAACGCTATCTTTCAGTGTATTCAATCGTGCTAATTGTCCGCCGGGGCCGGTGGCGCGAAAAGTGCGAATGTCGGCTTGATCGATATATAACTTTTTATGTAATTTAACGGAATCAACAACCGTCATAAATCCTGAACCACCACCCAAACCGCGATCCGCGTAACGCGATGGTGACATCACAAAATCTATGTCGGGCGATGAAAGTACTTTTCCCAACGCGTAATGACCGGAGTGTACGCCAAAATATGCCCTGCCGATATACATAACGTAACCATAATAGGTTCCGCAAATAGCATTGCCCTGAGTTTCTTCTTTTACAATGTGGCAGAAATTCAAAATGTCACCGGAAATTACCTGCGTGAAAAACTCGCGCAGATCGACTACTTCACCACGTTTTTGAGGATCAAGGAATACACCGAAATCAGCGCTGCTTCTCTCTTCTTTGGACGGCAATTTGATAGCATCAAAACCGTCAAAATTTGTATTCCATGTCTTATTCAAAAGCGCCAAATCGCCATGATATTGTTGCTTCGCCCAATTTGCAAAAGCTCTGGTAAACGGTACGGAATAATCCACAAAATCTTTGCTCTGCGCACCCCAATAAAACCATTCCCAGCTAATGCCGGAAATTGGCACATAACCAATCACGTGATCGGCATACGAACTGGAACGAACGTGACGAATCAATTCTCTCCAGGATTGCGACGCATCATTTTGCCAGATCGGCGAAGCGTAAGACGCGGCCTTTGTTACCGCACCGTGATAACCACCGACGTTGGTGCTGCCATCATCTTTTTGCACTAATTGATCGGGATGCAAATCAATCCATTTGCGCATTCCCGGATTATAGACTGGATCAAGCGGCACATTTAAAACCAAGTATGCCTGTGGATTTGCATCCAGCACAGCGGCGATGCTTTTATCCATTTTCATAAAACCGGCTGGCGCGTCGAGTTCCCAATCGAAGCCTTGCGGCACATTCAGCCAGATTAAATTGATCTTATTATCGCGACTATTTTTGACGATGCGTTCATTCATTTCCGGCAGCACCGGATGTGTCATCACGTGCATCACGGGAAATGTTTTTCCATTGATTTCAAAAGCCGGAACGTGCCCGGGCAAATAAATCACTTTGCAAATAGGAGATTTAACCGCCGCCGGCAATGTTAAATTGATAGGATTTTTTAGCGCCACACTGTCCTGCTCTACAGATGCATAAGTCAGGCTTGCTGTTAAAAAGTACTTTCCCGGCTGAAAAAACCGTGGAATTTGAACCTTTTCATTCACATTAATTTCTATATCTTTTTTCCAATTTAAAGTATCTAAACGAATAAGCGGGAAGTCGTAAGAAACTGCATCCGGTGCAGAAATTACCGGCGTTAATCCAAGCTTTAATGCGGCGGGATGATACTTGTCCGTTTTCGGAATAAAACGAAAGTCTACTGTTACGACTTGTCCTAAATTGGCTTTATTGGGCGATTCAAATGTCTTTACATGCAGCGGCATTTTTTGTCCTAGATACACATACGGAACTTCATTCCACGGCGCCACCGGCGGCACACCTAATTCTTTTGCAGATTGCCAGGAACTATCATCAAAAGTACTTTTAGCCCAATCATTACTTGCTTTTCCGACGAAGAAACGCCAGCTTTTATCGGAATTAATATCAACTTGTCCGCCCGGATATTGCACATTCAATTCCGCCAGCATTCCTTCGGCGCTGCCCTGATTTTGCGTGATGATTCCAATCACATTTTTGCCGTTTTTCAAATAGGGTTTAAGATCGTAAATATCCAACAATTTCCATTCGTTCCAATTCGCGCCCGCAGGTAATGCTCTTCCATTAATAACAACGCGCACCGTATTATCGGCCGTTACTTTTATTTTTGCTGACGTGATTTTCGATATATCTAAAATTGTAAATTCATGACGAAAATAACGTGACGCGTCAGGTTGCGTATCGACGCCAGAAGCCATAATCCAATTAGCGCGCCAGTGTTCTTCCCAGGGATTGATAGTTGTGAATTGTGTCGGTGATGTATTTAATGAAACGTTGTCCAATGTCAACTGTGACTCAGGGATCAGCTGGAATGTAATTTGTCCGTACGCCGCTATATTAGGAACATCAAAAGTACTTTTCAATGTTTGCCACGAAGAAGAAGATTTTAACAACTTACTCAAAAATTGTGGTCCAAGCGGCTGATGAAATACATCAAAATAATGAACCG
>Ga0164242_10006873_pt1 | contig 12485 bp, 9 predicted proteins | sample OricomgcompostMG_FD_108783 | JGI IMG/M metagenome (GOLD analysis project Ga0164242, IMG submission 108783) | Miracle-Growth compost microbial communities from Emeryville, California, USA - Original compost - Miracle growth compost (MG) ... | reverse complement strand
TGTTATTCCGGCGAACTTCGGCTGGAGCGATTTGGGAACCTGGAACTCGGCATACGATAATATGGAAAAAGACTATCTGAGCAATGCCGTTTCCGGCAAGAATGTGATGGTCATCGATGCTACTCAATGCATGGTCAAAACGGCCGATGAAAAGCTGGTCGTCTTACAGGGGCTCGATAACTTCATCGTGATAGATACGCCGGACGTCCTGTTGATCTGCAGCAAGGACAAAGAGCAGGAAATTCGCGACTATGTGGGGGACATCAAGCGGCATAAAGGGGAAAAATACCTCTGACACCGGACGGCTCCTTACTCAAAAAAGGTAACTTCTCCGGAATAAACATTATACAAAGCACCAATGATGGCTATCCTGCCGGATTCCGCCAGTTTTCCCAAAACGGGACTTTTTTCTTGTATAAGTGCCACAGATCTAAGGACGTTTAGCCGGGAAACTTCGTCCTTAAAGGAGGAATTGATTTCCTGACCGAGGCTTTGCCTGGCCGCGTCCACCGATGGCTTGATCTTCGATATAAGCTGATGCAGGTGACCGTCTCCATCGCTCTCGCAGGCCGCCTGGATGGCGCCACAATTCGTATGGCCCTTGACAATGATCAACCGGGTGTCGGCTACCGTACAAGCGAATTCCAGACTTGCCAGCACATCTTCGGAAATAACATTCCCGGCCACCCGGACGCTGAACAGGCTACCGATACCCTGGTCGAATATGAGTTCCGGCACTGCCCGGGAGTCGATACAACCCAGTATCGTAGCAAAGGGTTTCTGGCCGCCCGCCGTTTCCTTCACCTGCTCCAACAGGTCGTGTATCATTCTGTTATTGGTGATAAATCTTTTATTTCCGGCCTTAAGCCTTTCCAAAGCTTCGCTGGGGGAAACCGAACTTGTTGACATGCTGTTAATTTTGAATGCAAAAGTACGCGCTTCGGAAAGTAGAAACAAGTCGGAAACAAACAATCCACACATCATTAATATCAACCGTTCATCACATGGACAGATGGAGGGGATATACCATTAAACCGCTATCCACCAATAACTTAAGTCCAGGAGCATACTTATAAAGTAATTCTTTATTTTGTTAGATATAGTATTATGTGTTGCATAGTACTTATTTTATGCATACCTTTGTGTTGTTATAGTATATAAACTTCGGGAGATGAACATCGACAACACACAGTCACAAATGAGAAAGGGGGTTTTGGAGTTTTGCATTCTATCCATTATCCGCCAAGGTGAGGTTTATCCGTCCGATATCATTGAAAAAATGAAAACGGCCAAACTGGATATCCTGGAAGGAACCCTGTATCCCCTTTTGACAAGATTAAAAAATGCCAATCTGCTTTCCTACCGCTGGGTGGAAAGCAATTCAGGTCCTCCCCGAAAATATTTCTCCATGACAGAGAACGGAGAGGCGTTTTACAGGCAACTGGAAGAAACCTGGAACGAATTGGCGGGAGCCGTCAATCAACTCACCCAACCGATATAACATCCCTAACTGCAAATCTTTCCCTGAAGATGAAAAAGATCATAAACATAAACCTTTCAAGCAGACTGATTCCGATAGAGGATACCGCTTACGACTTGCTGAAAAGTTATCTGGACGATTTAAAACGCCATTTCGGACGGGAAGAAGGCGGAGAAGAGATCGTCAGCGACATCGAAGACCGGATTGCTGAAGTATTCCAGGACAAACTTAAAAAAGGAGCTCACTGTATTACGGACGAAGATGTCTCAACCATGATCAACGCCATGGGTCGTCCCGAACAGCTGGAAGAGGAAACCGCCTCAGAACCTCAGAGTAAGCCTGCATCCGCGGCCGGGGCACAAGCACCACCCAAAGGAAACAAACGACTTATCCGGGATGAGAGCGATAAAATTCTGGGAGGCGTGTGTTCAGGGCTTGCCGCTTTCCTGGGTATAGACCCGGTTATCGTCCGCATCATCACTTTCCTGCTCATATGGGCCTGGGGTTTCGGGTTATTGATATACATCGTACTATGGCTGGTGCTTCCTTCCAGTCAATCCTTAAAAAATCCGATTCACAAGCGACTTTACCGGAATCCTGACAACAAGGTGATCGGCGGAGTAGCTTCGGGTATTGCGGCGTACCTGAATATTGATCCTGTAATCCCCCGTATACTTTTCGTGCTGCCACTGATGGGAATTATCTTCACCAGTATCTTTCATCATTGGGTTTGGTTTCCCGGATTCTTTTTCCCGTTATCCGTAGGATCTCTGCCGACTCTGATCGTTTTATACATCGTTTTATGGATTTCGGTACCGAAGGCCAAAACCGTAACCGAAAAACTTGAAATGAGAGGCGAGAAAGTAGATATTCAAAGTATCGCCAATGCCATGAAAGGCGAGGAAAAAAAAAATGAATCAGTCACCCCTCAACCAATAGGGGAGACGGTTCCGCAGCCGGAAAGAACGCCAGCAAGCGCTTATCCCGGTCCCGAGCCGAGACGCGGCTCAGGAGCCGGAGCGTTCATTGCCCTTTTGTTCAAAATTTGTGCTTACTTCATACTGGGTATCGTAGTGATTTGCATCTGTGTCGCGCTGATCGGTATAGCGGGCGGCTTCATTGGAGCAGCCGGCACCTCGACCCTGATGCTTCCTTATAAGGATTTATTACTGCATGGATCCAGCCAGCACATCTTGGCGTGGCCTGCCATTTTACTCACGCTTGGCATTCCGGTAGTAGCGATCATCTGGTTATTTCTGAAACTTGTCACAGGCTTCCGTCCCCAAAGCCGGGTTGTTGGAATAAGTCTTTTCAGCCTGTGGATCATCGGAGTGATATGTGCTATCTGTCTTTGCATATCCGTGGTGAAAGACTTCCGGATGCGCTACCGTGAAGCCACCCAGATCTCGATACAACAACCTTCCGCGGGTGGGCTACTGCTCACCGAAACACCATCCAGCGTTTCCATAGGCGGATGGGATATGTTGGACGATTTCATAGAGGTCGGCGACGATACGGCTATTCTTAAATCAGTTTCCTTGCGTTTATATAAAAGCCGGGATGACAGTTTTCACCTGGAAGTGCAACGTTGCTCCAATGGGCACTCCGTCAGCCAGGCAAGGAATTATGCGCGATCAATCGACTTTAACATAACGCAGGAAGATTCGGTCGTATACATTCCGGATGGCTTTCCGCTTCCCAGACAGATTCCCTTTCGAAACCAGCATTTGATATTGCGTTTATACGTTCCAGTTGGAAAACGAATTCAAATAGATGAAAGTCTCCGCAAGCTAAGGCATTCCCGTCACTGGTCGAATGATGACTGGTCGGACGACGATCATTTTGAAGACGCTGAAGACTGGAATTATAATAATGAATATCAAATGACAAAGGACGGCCTGGAACAATCTGTCCAGCAAATTGACGATACGGTCCCCACACCACCTGAGCCCAAAATCGACTCGGGAAATAAAAAGAAGACGTCCTATCGCTATAAGGGGACTACGGCCTCTACTGCTTCATACTAAAAGCTGCAAGTGCTGTCCTGATTCAGCGGATATTTTCCCGTAAACCAAAATACGGAAAGACCTTATTGACTTTTTTGTTTGTAAACGGGAACGGTGCTGCATGGCTCTCCAAACATCACGCTTTTTGAAACGGGCTTGAGTTTTCTCATCAAAGCTATATACACCTCGGGTGGAACGGAACGATCACCACAACCTTTGATAACAATCCGGTGATCCCGGTAAAGCTCTGGATTCAGCCTGTTAATAGCAGACAGCGCAGCCTGAATACCCGCAATCTCATGGTTTCCATAAAAAATATCGCTCGCAATACCTTCCAGATAACTCGTCACCAGCATATAGGCCCACATAGGTATAATCGCATCTGCGCTGCAAGTAAGCGTCACTTTTTTGTCACGGAAGTCTTCCCAGCGTTGAGATTTAAGCGCATCCCGGAAATCCTTTTCTTTCAGGATGAGCTCGCGGAATAAAAAGGGTTTCAGATCGAACACGGCGATCTCCGCCTCGCTAGGCAGGAAATCTGCCGGGTCGAGGGTTACCAGGCCGCTGGAGGCTATTTTATTAATAATTTCTGCCATTTTATGGTATTTATTCCAAAACTAAAACATTCTGAAAGGCTTAAAGTTGAAAGACCACCCCAATGGGGTGGTCTTTTTGAACCGGTAGAAATTACCGTCAGAAAAATCTTAGCCTGTTATCTTCTATATCAGCTTCTTTTTTCAGAATATCCAGTATCTGCGAACCAACCTGTTGCTGGAGCATCATTTGCTGTTGCTTCAGATCCTGGTCCGATTCCGCCGTCGAGGGCTTTTCCTGGGTGACGGAATCAACTTTCAATACATAGACTCCATTATTGCCATAAATAGGAGCGGATAATTTATTGCCTTTCAGGTCAGGATTGAAAGCGGCTCCTACTACTTTGGGTTCGAAACCTGCATTGGGAATGAAAGGGGTCATAAAGCCGATATGCTGCGCCTGGGAAACGGTATCCTTCAAATTTGTTGAAATCTCCGAAAGACTGGATCCTTTCATCTTGGCGGCGATTTGATCGCCTTTCCTTTCGCGACGAACAAGGGCTTCTATTTGGGGCCGGACATCCGATAGTTTGGCCGTTCCTTTTTCTTTAATACCCGTCAATACGGCAATCACATTATGGTTGCCAAAGGAGAAAACCTCCGATACATCGTTCACCTTAGCCTTAAAGGCCCACTGGATCAGATCCCGCGCGCCGCCAATTCCCTGAATGTCATAGTCGTCCGGCGAAATATTTTCCGCCACCTGTTTGGTTACGCCTTGCTGTCCCTGGCTGGATTTCTCAAAAGCAGCCCTGGTACGATTTGTACCGGCGAACCGGCTGGCTGACGCAAAGGCCGCGTTGTCAGTTTCCTGACTCGGGTCAAGGTGCCGGGATAGATAAGCAATTTCATAACCGGTTTGAAAGTTCTTTTGGTCGGTAATGTGGAGCAGCGAATAACCATATTCCGTTTTTACGACACCTACTTCTCCTTTTTTATGGTCGAATGCAAAGTTATTAATCGGTTCGGGGATGTTCGGATTCCCCGGGGTTAACACCAGTTGTCCGCCATTTTCCTTGGGTCCGTCCGAGAACTGCGCTACCAGGGCAGCAAAATCAGCTCCTCCGTTTACAGCGCCGAGCAGGCTGTCTGCCAGACGATGTGCCGTGGAATCGGCCATAGCCTGCACGCTGAGCAGCAAATGCTGCATTACCACGGTATCTGGAATCATTTTCTTACCCATCATTTTAGCATAGGTAAGTGAACCATTATCGTAATAAGGCCCCAGGACACCTCCGTCGGGCAGGTTGAGCAAAGAATCTTTTTCCGACGATTGAATCATCGACGCCGGAACATATCCCTCGTAAAACTTGGTCTCCGAATTGCGGGTAATAAAGGCCGGTATTTCGGATGCCGGCAAGGTATCCATATCCGCCTTTATCGTATTGATTTGCTTTGTTAACGAGGCGGTATCCTTACTGGTAGGAATCGCATCGAACGTAACATATTCAACACTCCGGGACGCTTCCTGCTGGAAAAGCTGCTGATGCGTATTGAGGTATTCCTGTAAAACGGCATCGGTCAGTTTAACCGTGGAATCGGGTATCGTGGTATAAGGCACAGAAACATAAGAAAGCGTCGCATAAGCCGCCTTTTCAGCCGCTTTCTCTTTGGCAAGCCACTTGGGTACATATATAGCCTGGGTGATCAGCGAGGAAAACTTGCGGATGATGCTGTTATTTTCGATATACTGTTGTAACTGCATCCATTGTGCCAGTTGCTGAGCAACTTGAGGATTGTCTTGGGGAGCACTTCGCAATTGCTGAATAAAGGAAGCCACGCGGTTTGGCTCAAATTGCCCCGTTTGGGGATTCTGGAAAGCCGGAATCGCTTTAATCTGAGGATCAGCATCCATGGTCATGGTGAGATCACTCAGTTCTTCGCTGGAAAATCCGATGCCGAGTTTCTCATATTCCGCCCCTAAAAGCTGATCCTGGATAAACTTATTCCAGATGCTCTGGCGGATCTGATGCCTGACATCATCCGTGATATTCTCGCTCGGATTCTGTGTACGGCGTTCGTTCTCAGCATTTTGCACCTGATTGGTAAAATCCCGGTAATCCAGACCCTGACCATTCACCACCCCCACATCAGTGTTCTGATGGAAAAAGGATTTCGGACCCACCAAGGCGTCCATGAGCAAAAAGGCTACCAAACTCAGGCACACTACCACAACCATCAGGGTCGCATACTTTTCGCGAATCGTTTGTATTACTGACATACAATATTATATATATAGCGTCATTTTTAAGGAACGCAAAAATATACCAAAATAAGCTTAAGTACAACAAAAGAGTCTCTCAGGACCAAAAAAGGAGCTATATAACAGATAATCAGGAAACAATTTTCTTATTCACATGTTAATTTTATCGTATTTCTCAAACGACGGTGGACGGGGGCTTTTAATTTTTCTTTTTCCACAGCCATTGTGGATAGCCTATGGAAAAAGAAGGAATGGCTCACCTGGAAATGATGAAAACTTTTAGTGTTTGTCAGGCGAAGCAGAAAAAATAAGTTTTTACTGTCTTTTGTCACGCCGACGGATCCGTTTATCCACGGGTAGACACATTTCCAATTATCCACATCTTGCTTTTAAACAAAACCTGAATAACCTGTTAAGATCCTTTCTGGAAAAGGCCTTCAGGATGTGTATATTCTGTTGAATACTGCCTTTCCAATATTAACATTTACTTTTGCAAGTAATTCCTTAAAAAGAAGTGAACAAATTCACACCCCTAACGATAGTGGTCTTTTTTTAAAATTATATTAATATTCTATTATTATGATACCGGTGCTTGAGGCAAAAAAAGATTTGCAGAAAAATGGATATTTGACCCTGGATGTCGATCCGTCGCTGGACCTTTTTCAGGAAATTGACCGTCTTAAAAAAGAAAAAAATGCCATTTTACTTGCCCATTTCTACCAAGAACCTGATATTCAAGATGTTGCAGACTTTATTGGGGATAGTTTGGGACTTTCTCAACAAGCCGCGGCAACCGATGCGGATATCATCGTTTTTGCAGGAGTTCATTTTATGGCTGAAACGGCCAAGATTCTCTGTCCGGATAAAAAAGTACTGCTTCCCGATTTACGTGCGGGTTGTTCCCTTGCGGACAGTGCCCCGGCCGCTGCCTTTCGTGCCTTTAAGGAAAAGCATCCCGGACATTTAGTGATTTCCTATATTAATTGCTCGGCAGAAGTGAAGGCCCTGAGTGATATCATCTGTACATCTTCTAACGCGCAAAAGATCATCGAAAGCCTTCCCGAAGATCAGCCCATCATCTTTGCTCCGGATAAAAACCTGGGAGCTTATCTGAATAAAAAGACTGGACGTAACATGGTGCTTTGGAACGGATCCTGTCAGGTCCACGAAATATTCTCCGCTAATAAAATAAGCCGTTTGAAAATCCGTCACCCGGAGGCGAAAATAATTGCTCATCCAGAGTGCGAAGAAGTTATTCTGGCTATGGCGGATTTTATCGGTTCTACGACGGCGCTTTTGAATTTCAGTAAAAAAGATAATGCTCAGACTTTTATCGTAGCTACGGAGACCGGTATTCTACACCAGATGGAAAAGAGTTCTCCCGAGAAGACGTTTATTCCCGCACCTCCGGATAATAACTGCGCCTGCAACGATTGTCCTCATATGAAATTGAACACCCTGGAGAAATTGTACCTCTGCATGAAGTACGAAGCGCCGGAAATTGAAATGGAGGCTTCCCTGATCCAGGCCGCCCGAAAGCCTATAGAAAGAATGCTAGAGATTTCTGCCCGTTATGGGCTTTAAAGCGCCACTTGTACGGTTATTTGGAGCTTTGGTCGATTTATTATGGGTATTTGAACGATACACGGGCGGAATTTCGTAATTTAATAGGCTGTTTTCCGTATCGTTATCCTATAAATGCCGTAATGTATGAAATTTTTCTTCTTTCCTAAGCGCGCCTTATGGGTGCTTCTTTCAGGAATGCTTTTAGTCGCTTCCTGCAAAAAAAATGACAACCCCCATAAAACCTCCGGAGATGGCAGTTATTCGATGGAGGACTCTCTTAAGTTTTATACCTGGTATTATACCTTATCCGATTCCGCCAACCTGGCGCAGTATTACTGGAATGACCAGGTACCTACCCTTAATCCTTTTAGTGCCCAGTTTCCTAACGCAGACTCCCTGCTTTACGGACAAAATGGTATTGCAAGCTATCCCGAAGTAAGCGGAAAAAAGGTTGACCGTTATAGTTTTTTGGATCGGACCGGCGCGGTTTCCGACCAGATCGAAGGTGGACAGCTCGGCAATATGGGGATGGAAATTACCTGGGTAGATGAAGGAAGCGGGAAGACCAGTTTGTGGGTCATTTACAGTTACTCTAGCTCTCCGGCGGGACAGGCTGGTATAGGAAGGGGATGGGAGATCATTGGGGTGAACAATAGCACGGATGTCAGTTATGATGGACCAGGTTACGGCGATGGCAGCAGTAAGAATGCGAATAATGTGATTAACGCGGTTTACAATTCCCCGTCTTCTACTTTTACTTTCAGAAAACCTTCCGGATCCGATACGACGATCAGTCTTGCGACGGCACAATACAGTTTTAATCCTATTTTGCTCGATACCGTGTACACCGTGAATGCGACCAAGGTAGGTTACCTGGTCTTTAGTTCGTTTGTCGATGTGTTTACCTATGATCAGGACGGGAATGTGGCACAGGGGACCGCTACTAAAACGGCTATAGACAATGCTTTTGGTAAATTTCAGGCAGCTGGTATCAAGAATCTGATCGTTGATTTAAGATATAACGGGGGTGGTGCTGTCAGTACGGCGGAATACCTGGATGATCTGATCGTGCCTTCTTCGGCGAATGGAAAAGAGATGTATGAATACAATTTCAATAAGGAGTGGAATGATTTTTATGCGGCCAATAATGTGACTTTAAAAGTTAATTATAGTAAGCAGGGTAATCTTGAATTGGACAATGTGTTTTTTATTGTGGGTCCTGACACTTATTCCGCGAGCGAATTAACGATGAATAATCTGAAACCATACATGACGGTAAAGCTGGTGGGATCCACTACCGGAGGAAAACCTGTGGGTTTTATTCCCGCGTCGATTTATATCGTGAACGACACGACCAAACAGGAAACCTATGCAGCTGATTTGTACGCGATTAATTTTGAGACGAAAAATGCTTTGCAACAAGGGGGTTATTTCTTCGGGATTGATCCGGATCAGTCAGAAGGGGATTATGTTGATGTAAGTTGGGGTGATACGAGTGATCCTAATCTGGCGGACATTTTCGGATATATTAAAAATGGAAGTTTTTCACGTAACCAGGCCCGTTTGAGTGAAATGAAGGGCGTTAATATTTTCAGAAATGCACCGTCTCCAATCTTAAGCAGAAGATTTAACGGAATGGTTGATTACAGACTTAATTTGAAAAGAAAATCTATTTCTAAATTGAAATAGATGCCGAGAAGAGGTTTTCCGCCGGAAATGTTCATCGACGTTTCCGGCGTTTTTTTTATGGGCTATTTTTATGGCTATGTATTTCGAAAAGAATAAGGAACTTTGTTTTTTCACATTGAGTAAGGGTCTTGAATGACTTTTAAATAGCGTTATGTTAGAGAAAGAGATATTACAGGATTTTATTTGCACCGCTTTGCGGGAAGACGTGGGTTCGGGAGATTATTCCACGCTTGCCTGTATTCCGTTCACTGCACGTGGGAGAGCGGCGTTAAAAGTTAAGGATTACGGTGTCCTGGCCGGGGTAGAAGTAGCCGAAGCCGTTTTTCGTTATATCGAACCCGATATTGTCTTTTCTAGGCATATGCTGGACGGTTCTAAGATGGTTCCCGGAGAAGAGGCGTTTATCGTGGAAGGCTTGGTGCATACACTTTTGAAAGCGGAGCGGCTTGTATTGAATTGTATGCAGCGTATGAGTGGCGTGGCGACGCTGACATCCCGTTATGAGGAACGATTGAAGGGATATAAAACGCGTTTATTGGATACACGCAAGACAACGCCCAATTTCAGGGTGTTGGAGAAGGAAGCTGTTCGTATAGGCGGTGGCGTTAATCATCGTATGGGTTTGTATGATATGATTATGTTGAAGGATAACCATATTGATTTTTGTGGCGGTATTACACAGGCTTTAATCCGGGTACAGGAATATCAGCAAGCACACGATCTCAGACTTCCGGTGGAGGTAGAGGCAAGAGATATGGACAATGTAAGGGAGATTGTATCGGTTGGTTTGGTGGATCGTATTATGCTGGATAATTTTTCGCCTGCCGATGCGGCTGCCGCGGTTTCCCTCATCGATGGACGGTTCGAGACGGAAGCGTCGGGTGGTATTACGCTTGACTCACTGGAAGCTTATGCCAAGGCTGGTGTCGATTTTATTTCGGCAGGAGCCGTCATACACCATGCGGTCAGCCTGGATCTGAGTCTGAAAGCAATTTCCGGGTAATTTTTCTTTCCCATTCCGTTTCTTTTGAATGGTTCGTTCCGTGGCGGGTATCCCGGTCAAATGTTTCCTGCAAATCATTCATCTTCCGCCAGGCGTCCAGGAATATCATTTTTATTTCCATTGGATAGTATTCTGGTGAAAGGTGATCGCGTAGTACGGAATCCTTAAATTTGATCTCGCTTATTTTGGCGATATCAAAATGAAGTTGTTCGTGCGACAGGGCATAGGTATTATTTTCGCCGGGACGGACCCAGGATCCGGATCTCACGAAATAAGTTTGGAGAAATAAATGAACATGGATCGTATCCGGTTTGACTAATATGCCGGCATCATAACTGAATCCCGAAAATGATAAAGCCGCCGAAGGGCTTTGTTGCCTGACTCTCCCCGTGAAATCGGACCATCTCAACGGTCTGTTTTTTCCATAGTAAACGGTATCCTCTGTAATTGTTCCCGGAGCGGGTGATTCGGTTACGGTAACCTTAACTACCTGTGCCGAAAGAAAGCTATAACAGATTATACACAGTGAAAATAGAATAGACCACTTTCCGGTTGAGGTTATGCACATTGTGGATAAACTAACTTGAATAATCTAGAAACACGAAATTAAGGCCTTTTAAGCGCTTCAAAGCGGGTTTGAATAACTACTATCGGTTCAGGATCGATCCTTCAAATTTGAAGGGTTTCTGATTGAATTTTAAGTAATTGATAATCAATTAGTTATTAAACTGCAGTCTATGTTGCGTTCCCTGGAATAAAAAAGGTGTGTTCATCGTATTTACAGCAGGAAACTGGCAGGAAGTAGCATAAAATCCTTAATTGGGTTGCCCGCCTATTTTGATAAGCTGCTGGATTTAATACACAGTAGGACTTATTTTGTGGAAAACGTTTTCCACATGTATTTCTGAATATTTTACCTGCCCATAAATACCATCAATACCTGTACGTCGCTTGGGCTTACGCCGCTGATGCGGCTCGCCTGGCCAAGTGTCGTTGGCCGTATTTTCATAAACTTCTGACGGGCTTCAGCCGAGAGAGACCGAAGTTGATCAAAATTAAACCCGGCGGGAATGATCAAATCTTCCAGCTGATTCATTTTACGAACAAGTTCTTTTTCTTTTTCTATGTATACCGCGTACTTAATTTGTATTTCCGCTTGTTCCAGGCTTTCCGGATCATAAGCGGACAATGCACTGTTTAACGCTGGAACTTCCGATTTCATGGAGAACAAATCCACGTTTGGACGAAGTAACACTTGGGCTGCTTTTTGTCTTTGTCGCAGGGGAGCGGAGGCCTTTTGCACCAACAGCTCGTTGATCTGGTCGGGTTCAAGTTGTATATTTTCCAGCAGTGTGCTAATTTCTTCAACGGAAAGCTTCTTTTTGAGTGTCTTTTCCAGGCGCTCATCCGAAGCCAAACCAAGCTTGTGGCTGAGGGGTGTCAGGCGTAAATCGGCATTATCCTGCCTTAACAAGGTCCTGTATTCTGCCCGGGACGTAAACATACGATACGGCTCTTCTGTGCCTTTATTGATGAGGTCGTCTATGAGTACCCCAATGTATGCTTCACTTCTTTTGAGAATGATAGGGTCCTCCAGATGAATTTTGCGGTGCGCATTAATTCCAGCCATCAGTCCCTGGCAGGCGGCTTCTTCGTATCCGGTGGTTCCATTAATTTGTCCGGCAAAGAAGAGGTTTTCCAAAAGTCTGGTTTCGAGGCTGAAATGCAATTGGGTGGGCGGGAAATAATCGTATTCTATTGCGTAACCGGGCCTAAATAGCCGGCAACGCTCGAATCCCGGGACCTGGCGTAAAGCCGCGAATTGGACTTCTTCTGGAAGGGAAGTGGAAAATCCGTTCACGTATATTTCCACCGTATTCCAGCCCTCAGGTTCTATGAAGAGTTGATGACGTTCTCTTTCTGCGAATCTGTTGATCTTATCTTC
>Ga0164242_10006872_pt1 | contig 12487 bp, 9 predicted proteins | sample OricomgcompostMG_FD_108783 | JGI IMG/M metagenome (GOLD analysis project Ga0164242, IMG submission 108783) | Miracle-Growth compost microbial communities from Emeryville, California, USA - Original compost - Miracle growth compost (MG) ... | reverse complement strand
TCCAGCGAATCCAAATCGCTCCTGCCCTATCGAACGACGCGCCATCGGCTGCTCTCCTGCTCGGAAAGCCCATAGAATCAGCAATCAACACCCATGTCTACGCCCACCCGCGCACAGGTCTCCCTTAGAGCCAAGCACGATCGGCTTTGCACAATGCCGCCACCCTGAACTTGTTTCAGGGTCCAACGCGAAATGGGTCGCTGACACTGTGTTGAATACCGCCGGAATTGCGCCAAGCATCACGTTGGATGCTGAAACAAGTTCAGCATGACGGTTCAAGTTGATCGGATTTGGGTCCAGCCGCGCCCCTACCCCTGCGCCGCGCGCGCCTGCCGGGATCGTTCGTTGAGCTGGACGAGCGTCTCGTCGAACCGCCCTTCCGCCTCGGCATCGCGCAGGAAGCGCACGCGCTCGACAAGGATTTCCTTCGGCGTCGGCACCTGGGCGAACAGCGCCATCACTTCATCGGCGAATTCATCGAGCGGCTGATAGCCGGGCCGATTCTCCTGGCCGGGAGTCAACTCGGTCTGCACCCCCGGCGGCGCCAGCTCGATCACCTCGACCTTGCCCTTCAGGATTTCGCGCAACGAGATCGTGTAGGAATGGATCGCCGCCTTGGTCGCCGAATAGGTCGGCGTCAGCGTCAGCGGCACGAAAGCCAGCCCCGAGGTGACGTTGACGATCGCGGCATCGGGCTGCTGCGTCAGATGGTCGATCAGCGCATCGATCAGCCGGATCGGGCCAAGCAGATTGGTGTCGATCGTCGCCTCGGCATCGGCAAGGTCGCGCGACCGGTCGAGCGCTTCGTACCGCATGATGCCGGCATTATTGATCAGCACGTTGAGCCCCGGATGCACCGCCACCACGCGCCTGGCGAAATCGGCAATGCCATCGGCGCTGTCGACGTCGAGCGTGACCGCGTGCATGTTCGGCCGGCCCGCGATCGCCGCGTCGAGCGCCTCTTGCCGCCGCCCGGCGACGACCACCGTATTGCCGAGATCGTGAAAGCGCTGCGCCAGCGCCGCGCCGATGCCCGACCCGCCGCCGGTCATCAGGATCGTGTTGCCGGTCTGCTTCATTGGGCTGCTCCCTTTGCGGTGGTTGGCGTAATGTAGGTGGCGTTCGGTGAACCGGAAGGCGCGGAGGGGCTGGCAATGTTGGAAAACATCCGGCACGCTCGCGCGGTGCGCAACGGCAAACCGCTTCCTCGACACCGCTGCCGGCCCCTCAAACCCGCCACGGGGCAAAGTGAAACGATTCACCGAACATTCCTTCACTTTGCCGGGAGCCGCGCATGTTCCTGAGCTTCCTCGACCAGTTGCGTGCCGCGGGTATCCCGGCGAGCCTCAAGGAACATCTGACGCTGCTCGAGGCGCTCGATCGCGAGGTGATCGAGCGGCGGCCGGAGGACTTCTACTATCTCGCCCGCGCCACCTACGTGAAGGACGAGGGGCTGCTCGACCGCTTCGACCAGGTGTTCGCCAAGGCGTTCAAGGGGCTGGAGACGACTTACGGCACCGGCCGGACGGCAATCCCCGAGGAATGGCTGCGCGCCGTCGCCGAGAAATACCTGAGCCCCGAGGAGATGGCAGCGATCGAGTCGCTCGGCTCGTGGGACGAGATCATGGAGACGCTCAGGAAGCGGCTCGAGGAGCAGCAGGGCCGGCATCAGGGCGGCAGCAAGTGGATCGGCACCGGCGGCACCTCGCCCTATGGCAACTCGGGCTACAATCCCGAAGGCGTCCGCATTGGCGGTGAGAGCCGCCACAAGCGCGCGATCAAGGTGTGGGACCAGCGCGCCTTCCGCAACCTCGACAACACGCGCGAGCTCGGCACCCGCACCGTCAAGCTGGCGCTCCGCCGCCTGCGCCGCTTCGCCCGGGAGGGCGCCGCCGACGAGCTCGATCTCGACGCGACGGTCGCCGGCACCGCGCGCCAGGGCTGGCTCGATATCCGCCTCAGGCCCGAGCGGCACAATGCGGTCAAGCTGCTTCTGCTGCTCGACATCGGCGGCTCGATGGACCCGTTCGTCACATTATGCGAGGAGCTGTTCTCGGCGGCGACCGGCGAGTTCAAGAACGTCGAATTCTTCTATTTTCACAACTGCCCCTACGAGGGGCTGTGGAAGGACAATCGCCGTCGTTCGACCGAGCGCACGCCGACCTGGGACATCCTCCACAAATACGGCCACGACTACAAGCTGGTGCTGGTCGGCGATGCCTCGATGAGTCCCTATGAGATCACGCATCCCGGCGGCTCGGTGGAGCATATGAACGAGGAGGCCGGCGCCCTGTGGATGCAGCGGCTCACCGGCACCTATCCGGCCGCGGTGTGGCTCAACCCCTTGCCGGAGGCGCAATGGGATTATTCGTCATCGGTGCGGCTGATTCGCCAGCTGATGGCCGATCGTATGTATCCGCTGACGCTGGACGGGCTCGACTCGGCGATGCGCGAGCTCAGCCGAAAGACGTGAGCCCGCCGCTCGGGACGGGCTCACCATCATGCCCTCAGCGGCACTTCACATTGCCGCGGTCGACCGACCGGCCGAGCAGCGCACCGCCGCCGGCGCCGATCAGCGTCCCCAGCGTGTCGCCGCTGATCGCATTGCCGAGCAGCCCGCCGGCGATGCCGCCGATCACCAGGCCGGTGGTGCCGTCGTTGCGGCGGCAATAATAGCGTCCGTCACGGCCGCGGTAGATGCGATCGTTGCGGCCCAGCCGGCGCGCCTTGTAGCGGCCCGAGCGATAATGATCCGCCGGATCCCAATGGCTGTTTCGATTGCCCTGCCAGCGATAGTCGTGACCACGATGATGCTGGGCGAACGCGGCGGTCGGCGCGATCGTCGGAGCGGCCAGCGCGATCGCCAGCGCAGCGATAAAGGGGGTCTTCATGACGAACTCCTTGAGGTGGGAGCCCTTCAACACGCCAGAGCCGATTAGGTTTCATTGCGCCTTCGAATCGATCCTGAGCATCGCCACCGCGGCGATCCCCATCACCGCCGCGGCGATCAGCATCGTCCACACCGGCCGGCCGGGGAAATAGCTCTTGATAATGCCGCCCATGATCGTCGCGACGAGCAGTTGCGGCAGCACGATGAAGAAATTGAAGATGCCCATGTAGATGCCCAGTTTCTCCTGCGGCAGCGCATTGGCCAGCAGCACATAGGGCATGGTGAGGATCGACGCCCAGGCGATGCCGATGCCGATCATCGGCACGATCAGGCCGTATTCGCTATGCACGAAGAACAGCCCGACGAACGACAGGGCGCCGATCACCAGCCCCCACAGGTGAGTCCATTTCGCCCCGACCGCACGCGCCACCGACGGCAGCACGAAGGCGGCAAGCGTCGCAACCGCCGAATAGAAAGCGAACAATACGCCGACCCAGCTTCCCGCCTGGTTATAGGCGTCCGAGGCAGCATCGGTGGTGCCATAGACATGCTGCGCCACGACCGGCGTGGTATAGACCCACATGATGATCAGCGCACCCCAGGTGAAGAACTGCACCAGCGCCAGCCGCTTCATCGTCTCGGGCATGGTGACGAGGTCGCTGACGACATGGCTCAGCACGTTGTCGCCGCGCCCCGCCGCGATCAGCGCCCGCGAGGCGAGCTGCGCAACGCCGTAAGCGGCGACGCCGGCGGCGACGAGATACGCCTCCTGCGCCGAGGCGAGATAGTCGGACCGCTCGCCGAGCCAGATCAGCACCGCCAGTGCGATGCCGCCGACGACCCACGCCGGGCCGGTGCGCGGCACCGCCACCGCGGCGTGCGCGGCGGGTTGTCCCTCGCCGGCGCCGAACGCGCGCAGCTCCTCGGGTGCATATTCGCGCGTCGCCAGCACCGTCCACAGCACCGCGACGAGCAGCATCGCCCCGCCGAAATAGAAGCCGTAGCGCACCGCGTCGGGCACATGGCCGGCGGCGGCCGAATTGGACACGCCGAACCAATGCTCCAGCACCCAGGGCGCGAGGCTGGCGACCACCGCGCCGGCGCCGATGAAGCCGGTCTGGAAGGCGTAGCCCGCCGGCCGCTGCACCGGATCGAGCATGTCGCCGACGAAGGCGCGGAACGGCTCCATCGACACGTTGAGCGAGCCGTCGAGCAGCCACAAGGTGATCGCCGCCACCCAGATCGCCGGGGCATTGGGCATGACGAACAAGGCGAGCGTCGAGAGGATCGCACCGACCAGGAAATAGGGCCGCCGCCGCCCGAGCCGTCCCCAGGTGCGATCCGAATAATGGCCGATCAGCGGCTGGACGAGCAGCCCGGTCAGCGGCGCGGCGATCCACATCAGCCCGAGCTGGTCGAGCGGCGTACCTAGCGACTGGAAGATGCGGCTGGCGTTCGCGTTCTGCAGCGCGAAGCCGATCTGGATGCCGAAGAAGCCGAACGAGATGTTCCACAGCTGCGCGAAGCCGAGCCGGGGCCGTGCCGTCATTGTTCCTCCCCTCCCCCTCTGCGCCTCACCACCGTTCGCCCTGGGCGAAGTCAAAGGGCCGTTGTTCTTCTTGTCGAAGCGCAAAAGACCGTGCTTCGACTTCGCTCGGCACGAACGGTTCTGATGTCAGCCGTTCCGACGCAGCACCAGCCCCGAGGCCGGCGCCAGCATTTCGCCATCGGTCGGATCGGAGGCGATGGCAAGAGTCCAGTCGCCCGGCACGTCGGGGCGCCAGGCGCGCGGCGCAGTCGAGAAGTTGAAGGCGCAGAGCAGCGTCTCGTCATCGGCACGCCGCTCGAACACCAGCAGGTCGTCGTCGACTGTCACGACCCTGACGCTGCCCCGGCGCAGCGCCTCATGGCGGTTGCGCAAGGCCAGCACCGCCCGCGTCCAGGCGAGCAAGGAGGCTGGATCGGCGTCCTGCCGGTCGATTGCCAGCGCGGCATGACCCTTGCCGAACGGCAGCCACGGCTCGGTGGCGGAAAAGCCCAGCCCCGGCGCATCACCCCGCCACGGCAACGGCGTGCGAGCACCGTCACGCGACAGCGTCAGCGGCCAGTTGGCGATCGCCTCGGGATCGCGCAGCCGCTCGAACGGGATGTCGACCTGAGTCAGCCCCAGTTCCTCGCCGTTGTAGAGGAAGATGTTGCCGCGCAGCGAGGCGAGCAGCAGCATCTTCATCCGCGCGAATGTCGCCGGATCGCGGTTGCCGACCCAGCGCGAGATGGCGCGCGGCGCGTCATGGTTCTCGAACGCCCAGCTCGGCCAGCCGATGCCGGGCGCGTCGGGCCATATCGCCATCGCCGCCGCGACCAGCGCCGGCGTCAGCGCGTCGGCATAGAGGAAGGTGAAGCTGTAGGCGCTGTTGAGCCGCCGCTCCTCGGCGGTGAACAGCTTCATCTCACGCTCGGCATCGCCGCCGCCGATCTCGGCGACGGTGAAGCGGTCGCCACGCTCGTCCATCAGCCGCCGCAACCGCTCGAGGAACGGCACGATATCGGCATGGCTCTGGTTATAGACGTGGAGCTGATAGTCGAACGGACGGGTGCGCGGCGTGCCGTCGTCGGGCGCCGGCGGATTGTCGGTCAGCGCCGGGTCATGCATCGCAAAGTTGATCGCGTCGAGCCGGAAGCCGTCCACCCCCCGGTCGAGCCAGAAGCGGGCAATGTCGAACAGCGTGTCCTGCACGGCGGGATTGCGGACGTTGAGTTGCGGCTGCTGCTTGAGGAAATTGTGCATGTAATATTGGCCGCGCCGCGCATCCCAGGTCCAGGCCGGACCGCCGAACACCGACTGCCAGTTGTTGGGCGGGCTGCCGTCAGGCCTCGCGTCGGCCCAGACGTACCAATCGGCGTGATCACCCTTACGCCACGCACGGCTGGCGATGAACCACGGATGTCGATCGGAGGTATGCGACCATACCTGGTCGATGATCACCTTGAGGCCGAGCTGGTGGGCGCGCTCGATGAGCGCATCGAAATCGGCGAGCGTGCCGAAGCTCGGATCGACGTCGCGGTAATCGGCAACATCATAGCCGAAATCGGCCATCGGCGAGGTGAAGAAGGGCGACAGCCAGATGCCATCGACGCCGAGCGACGCGACATAATCGAGCCGTTCGGTGATCCCTGGCAGGTCGCCGACGCCGTCGCCGTTCGAATCGGCGAAGCTGCGCGGATAGATCTGGTAGATCGCCGCGCCGCGCCACCATTCGACGTCGGTCCGCTGAATCAATCTGGAGGATTGCTCGTTCACTCAAGGAGCCTTTGCGGCGCACACGGCATAGCCGAACGGCGCGAGGGTGAGGTGAAGGCTGCCCGGCGCGCTCGTCCGGGCAGCGCAGCCGGCGCCGGCCAGCGTCGCGAAGTCGGTCGAACGAGTCTCGACCAGCACGTTGGCGTCGAGCGGTGTCACCGCGGTGTTGAACGCGATCAGATACTCGCGCCCCGTCGCCGGATCGAACCGCGACACCGCGAACAGCCCTGGCTCCTCCCCGGCGTAGCGCACCACCTGCCGGCCACGGGTCAGTGCCGGGTGGCTGGTGCGCAGCCGAGCCAGCGCGGCGATCTCGCGGAACAGCGGATGGTGCTCGTCGAAGTTCGAATCCGCGGTCGTCGCCGTGGTGCCGATCAAGCGCTCGTCGTTGTATGAAGCGACCCGACTCGGGAACATATCCTCCCGCGCGTTCTGATCCACGCCACCGCCGGCAAAGCCCTGTTCCTGGCCGGCATAAATCACCGGCACGCCGCGGAGTGTCAGCAGCATCGCATTGGCGAGCTCGACGCGCTTCAGCATCTCGGCATCGCTTGCCTTGGGGAAATTCTTGTGCACCTGCCAGGCGAAGCGTCCCTGGTCGTGATTTCCGATGAAGATCGGGAGCTGCAAGGCAGCCGACGCACCGCCGCGATAGAGCGGGTCGGCAGCGAACAGCCGCGCCAGCTCGTCGGTCGGCGCATCGCCTGCCACCGTGTCGATCACTGCCCGCTTGAACGCGAAGTCGAGCATCGCCGGCATGGCGTCGGTATGGGTATGCTCGGCGATGTGCGCCGGATCCATCTCACCGGTAAATGCTTCGCCGAAAATGGCAAAATGGGGAATACCGTCGGCCTTCGCCCGCGCCAGCATCGCGGGCACGAACGCCCGCCAGAACGCCGAATCGACGTGTTGCTCCGTATCGATGCGGAAGCCATCGACGTGGAAATCGTCGATCCACTTGCCACAGATCTGAATGAAGCCCTGGATGACGCGCGGATTCTCGGTCATCAGGTCGTCGAGACCGAGAAAATCGCCCATTTGCGAACTCTCGCCCCTGAAGGTCGAGTTGCCCCGATTGTGGTAATAGATCGGATCATTGAGCCAGTCGGGCATCTTCTCGTGCACCTCGTCCTTGGGCACATAGACCTGATAGGCGTAGTCGGGATTGGTCAGGTGCGCGAAATTCGCCGCGGTGCCGATCCGGTCGCCGGCGAACCCCGCATTGATCGGCTTGCCGTCTATTCCGCCCTCGCGGGTGTAGGGATAATCGGCGATGCTGCGATAGGCGCACCCGCCCTTCGGACAATCGCGATACTGGATCACGTCGGCAGTGTGATTGACGACGATGTCCATATAGACCTTCATGCCGCGGGCATGGGCAGCCTCGACCAGCGTTCGGAAATCGGCGTTGGTGCCGAAATGCGGATCGACGCGGGTGAAGTCGGTGATCCAATAGCCGTGATAGCCGGCAGATTCGTGCCCCGGCGGCCCCTGAACCGCCTTGTTCTTGAAGATCGGTCCGACCCAGATCGCGGTGGCGCCGAGATCCTGGATATAGCCGAGCCGCTCGGTCAGCCCCTTGAGGTCGCCGCCATGATAGAAGCCCTTGTCGGTGGGGTCGAAGCCGGTGTGCAGGCGATCGCCGGTAAGGCCGCCGCGATCGTTCGACGGGTCGCCGTTCTCGAACCGGTCGGGCAGCAGGAAGTAGATTACCTCGTCCTGCGGCAGCCGGGCACGATAATCGGCCGCCGGCGCGGCGGCGGCACTGCTCGCCGGCACGAGCGCCAGCGCCGCCGCCAAAGCTAGAACCGAATGCCGCATCCATCCCTCCCCGATCGCCGCCATATTCCGGCAGCCGGTTGCGTCGCGTTTGTGAATTTGCCGCGGCGGAAAACCAAGCCCCCGACATACGTATTCAAGCCGCCGACCCTTCCGCCGCTTTACACGATAGCCGAGAGGGGTAGGGTTTCAGCGACAGGGGAAGGACTGGCCACCGGCATGTCGATCGACAAGCCCACTTCATTCGACATCGCCGCGCTCGCCGGCGTGTCGCAGCCGACCGTCTCGCGTGCGCTGCGCGGCGATCGCGCGGTCAACGAGGCGACTCGGCTCCGGATCGAGGCGATCGCGCGCCAGCTCAATTACACCGTCGACAAGAACGCCTCGTCGCTGCGCCGCGGCCAGAGCAACACGCTGGCGCTGTTGTTCTTCGAGGACACCGCCCCCGACGGTTCGGCGATCAATCCTTTCTTCCTGTCGATGCTCGAATCGATTCTGCGCACCTGCGCCGCACGCGGCTATGATCTGCTGACCTCGTTCCAGCAGCTCTCCGCCGACTGGCACGTCGATTACGAGGACAGCCGCAAAGCCGATGGCATCATCCTGCTCGGCTATGGCGATTATGAACTCTACCAGGCGCGGCTCGGGCAGCTCCGCAAGCAGGGCACTCATTTCGTCCGCTGGGGCGCCGTCGAGGAGGACAGCGACGGGGCGACGATCGGCTGCGACAATATCGCCGGTGGTGAGGCGGCGGCGCGCCACCTGATCGAGCGTGGCTGCCGGCGGATCGCGTTCCTCGGCGACGCCTCGGGCCATTACCCGGAATTCCGCGACCGTTATCGCGGCTTGGCGCAGACGCTCCGCGCGGCGCGCCTATCGGTCGAACCCGGCCTTCAGGTCGATGCGCTGACCGTCGAGGAGTCCGGCTATGACGCCGCCCGGCAATTGATCGCCCGCGGCCGACCGTTCGACGCGATCTTCGCGGCATCGGACATGATCGCGATCGGCGCGATGCGCGCGCTCGACGAGGCCGGTCGCCGCGTTCCCGGCGACGTCAAGCTGATCGGCTTCGATGACATCCCCGCGGCGGGCAGGACTCGCCCGTCGCTCACCACGATCGCGCAGGATTATCATCGCGCAGGCGAGATGCTGGTCGACACGCTGATCCAGCGCATCGCCGGCCGATCAACCGATGCCGCGCTGCTCGCGCCTCGCCTGATCGTGCGGGGATCGGCCTAGGCCAGGCCGTTGCACACATGATCGCCTTCCGGAGCAACCGCTCGGCCCCTGCTCGGCATGGACGGCAAATTGGCGCTCCGGGTGATCGACGGCGGCCTCAACCGTCACCCATCCGATCGTTCCAAATACGGTTTTCCTCCTCGCGCCGGGCGAGCCACGCCTCGCGGCGACGGCGATGGCGCAACGTCCGGCGCCGGCGGACAAGCACGTAGCTCGCCACCAGCAGCACGATCAAAATCAGCAGCAAGGTCACCAAGACTCGACCTCCATTTTTCGCGCTGAACACCCAATACCACTTCTCCGTTGCACGAAGTACGCGAGAAGTCGGCACGCGCTTATCATATCCGCGGCGGAACGATGCTGCGATGCGGCAAACGGCAGCCGGGGCCGATCCGAACGGCGGCGATTACCCCCTTCCGCCCCCGCACCGTTGCGCTTAGGGTCGCGGGATTGGCGTGGCGACGGCTCGATTTCGGCCTGTTCGAAACCGGCTTCAGGCGCGCCGCTCCCGGGAGGTAGTGGCGCGTGGCCGTCGTTTATCGAGTGCTGAGACCCGTCAACTGGCTGCGCCGTCGGCTGCGCTCGAGCGAGATCGCCTTCATCCTGCTCGCGGTCGTCGTCGGCGCCGGCGCCGGCCTGTTGTCGATCGTCCAGGGAGCGATCGCGCGGACGCTCCAGCACCTGCTCTATGCCCTGCCGCCCGGCGCGCGGCTCAGTTCGGCGGCGTCCCTGTCGACGGTGTCGCTGCTGGCGTTGCCGATCGGCGGTGCCTTTCTCGGCGGCTTCTCACTGCTCGTCGGTGCCCGGCGGCGACACATGGTCGACGCGGTCGAGGCGAACGCCCTGCACGGCGGTCGCATGGGGGTGAGCGACAGCCTGGTGGTTTCGGGCCAGACGGTGATCTCCAACGGCTTCGGCGCGTCGGTAGGGCTCGAGGCGGCTTATGCCCAGCTCGGCGCGGCCGTCGGCTCGATCCTTGGCGGATTCCTCAACCTGCGTCGCTCGGACCTGCGCAACCTCGTCGGCGCCGGCGCGGGGGCGGCGATCGGCGCCGCGTTCGGCGCACCGCTGGCGGGCGCCTTTTACGGCTTCGAGATCGTCATCGGCGCCTACACCCCCTCGGCGATCGCGCCGGTGTTCGCCGCCGCGCTGACCGCTTCGCTCGTCGTGCAGACGTTCAACGTCGAGCCCTATATCATCACCATCACCGCCAATCCGGTGACCGAGACGCATCATTACATCATTTACGCCGCGCTGGGGGCGGTCTGCGCCGGCGTCGGCATCCTGTTGATGCGGCTGGTGACGCTGGTCGAACAAGGCGTCCGGCGCACGCCGCTGCCCGATTGGGGGCGACCGATCGTCGGCGGTTTCCTGCTGATCCCGCTGGCGATGATCTCGCCGCAAGTGATGTCGTCGGGCCATGGCGCGCTTCACGCGGATCTCGCCGTCGGCTCGACGATCGGGTTCATCGCCATCATCTTTCTCGCCAAATGCAGCGCGTCGGTCGTCAGCCTCGGCTTCGGCTTCCGGGGCGGGCTGTTCTTTGCCTCGCTGTTCCTCGGCACCTTGCTGGGCCATCTGTTCGCCGACGGGCTCGCCTGGGTGGCCAACCGGGCGGTGATCGACGACCGCGATGCTGCGCTGGTCGGGATGGCGGCGCTCGCCGTCGCCGTGGTCGGCGGGCCGATGACGATGGCGATGCTGATCCTCGAGGCAACGCACGATTTCTCGCTGACCGGCGCGGTGCTCGCCGCGGCGCTGGTCGCCTCCACGCTGGTGCGCGAGCTGTTCGGCTATTCCTTCTCGACGTGGCGCTTCCATATCCGCGGCGAGGCGATCAAGAGCGCGCGCGACGTCGGCTGGATGAAATCGCTCACCGCCGGCCGAATGATGCGCCGCGACGTCCATGCGACGCCCGCGGCGATGACCATCGCCGAATTCCGCCGTCGCTTCCCGCTGGGTTCGGCAAGCCGCGTCGTGCTGACCGAAGAAGGCGACGGCTATGCCGGGATCGGCCTCCCCGCGCGAGCGTTCGCCGAGGGCGTCGATCCGGCCGAGCCGATCGGCTCGCTTGCGGTCCATCCTGAGGTCGCGCTGACGCCCGACATGGACATGAGCGCGACCATGCGGCTGTTCGACGCCACCGGCGCCGACGAACTCGCGGTGGTCGGCCACGACGGCGCGATCCTGGGGCTACTGTCGGAGAAATTCGTCCGGCGCCGCTATGCCGAGGAATTGGAGAAGGCGCAGCGGGAATTGTACGGGGAGAAGTGAAGGTGTTTTGAATTTCACCCTCACCCTTCCCTCTCCCATGGGAGAGGGAAGAAGGCGCGAAGCGCCGGAAGGGTGAGGGTGAAACTCAAAACACCGCCTTCGCCGTCTCGGGCCGCGCGCAAACGGAGGAAGCCATTGGTGAGGGTGAAACTCAAAACACCGCCTTCGCCGTCGGCTCGCCCATCATCGCCTGCCGCACCAGCGGGATCGGCGGGCCGCCGTAGCTCAGGAAAGTATCGTTGAACGCCTTCCACGCCTTTCGCCCGCCGCGCGTCGCGGTCCAGTCCTCGCGCAGCTTCATGATCATCAGCTTGCCCAGCGTGTAGTTGAGGTACGCCGGATCATAGGTCCCACGCGCGGCCTGTTGCTCGGCATTGCCCTTGTCCTGATAGCATTGCGTCTCGAACATCTGCTCCGATTGCGCCTGCGTCATGCCATGGGCGTGCATCCCGATCGCCGACAGGAAGCGGCAATCGCGCAGCAAGGCATTGGTGAGCTGGCCGATGTGCACCTCGGGATCGCCGTTCCCAAGCCCCGCATCCCACATCATCTGCTCGGCGTAATGCGCCCAGCCTTCGGCATAGGCGTAGCCGACGAATAGGCGGCCGAACAGCGACGGCACCCGGTTGGCATGGAGGAACTGGACGAAATGGCCGGGCATCACCTCGTGGACGGTGGTGAACAGCAGGTCCGCCTTGCCGGGGATGAAGCCGAGTTGCTCGGCCTTGGGCCAGGAGGGATCGGGCGGCGCGATATAATAGACCGAGGGGATGCCCTTATCGAACGGCCCCGGCGGATCGATGTACGCCGAGTTCTGCCGGTTGTAGGGGGGCGCCTCCTCGACCTTGGCTTCCTCGGTGCCGGGGATCGTCACCAGATCGTGGCTGATCACGAACTGCTTGAGCATCGGGATCTGCCGCCGCGCCGCCTCGACCGGGCCGCCCTCGGGCTTGTCGGCCTGCATCTTCTTGGCGCACGCCTCGATCGTTGCGCCGGGGGCGAAT
>Ga0164242_10006871_pt1 | contig 12487 bp, 10 predicted proteins | sample OricomgcompostMG_FD_108783 | JGI IMG/M metagenome (GOLD analysis project Ga0164242, IMG submission 108783) | Miracle-Growth compost microbial communities from Emeryville, California, USA - Original compost - Miracle growth compost (MG) ... | reverse complement strand
GGCCCGCAGCCACTGCCGGAACACGAGCAGCAGGAACGGCAGGTCGATCAGCTCGGCGATCACCCACAGCACCGAGCCGGCCGTCTGCTGGTCCTGCAGGTGCGTCCGCGACCATGGGTGCAGGACGCGGTGGTCGAAGTAGCCGGACACCAGCCCGCGGTGCAGGCGCAGCACGATGCCGGGGATCGCGTCGAGGACCAGTTCGAAGGACCCGATCGCGAGCGAGAGCGCAACGGCGAGCGTGCCGGTCCGCTCGTCGATGCCCAGCAGCGGCAGCAGGAGCACCGCGCCGAGAATCACCAGCACCGGCTGCAGGATCCAGCCGAACGCCGGCGTGAACGCGCCCCACTGCGGGACCGGCCCGAAGAACAGCACGCCGGACAGGATCGGGACGAGCGCGGGCCCGACGAGCGGGTTGCTCAGGATCCGTGCGGGCCGGGTGTGCAGCGCGCGGGCCAGCCAGGTGTCCGGGCCGTGCACCGCGACCGCGAGCTGCAGCGGCTGCCCGGCCAGCAGGATCGCGGGGACCAGCAGCCACAGTGTCAGCACCTGCGTCGTCCACACCCAGTACAGCGAGCGCACGTACACCTGCAGGAAGCCGCAGCTCGTCCACACCGCGAGCACCAGGCCGAGGCCGAACGTGACCGCGCGCCGCCGCGGCCAGTCGTGGCCGCGCCGGACGTGCTCCCGCGCCGCCCGCGCGTACCACCAGCCGAGCGCGATCACCGCGACGACGGCGACCGGCTGCCAGGTCCACTGCGCGAACACCGGCACGACCCCGGGCCGCGGCAGCGCGTTGCTCATGCCGCAATGGTCTCAGGCCGGGGTGGCGCGATCGCACCTGACATCATGGACGCCATGCGCGTCTACCTGGGCAGCGATCACGCCGGTTTCGAGCTCAAGGCGCGGCTGGTCGCGCACCTCACCGAACTCGGCCACGAGCCGATCGACTGCGGCGCCCACACCTTCGACCCGCAGGACGACTACCCGCCGCCGTGCATCGCCGCCGCGGCGCGCACCGTCGCGAACCCGGGCTCGCTGGGCATCGTGATCGGCGGCTCCGGCAACGGCGAGCAGATCGCGGCGAACAAGGTCACCGGCGTACGGGCGGCGCTCGTCTGGAGCGACGAGACGGCCCGCCTGGCGCGCGAGCACAACAACGCGAACATTCTCAGCATCGGCGCACGCAACCATCCCGAGGCGGACGCGCTGCGCTTCGTCGAGATCTTCCTGGACACCCCGTTCTCGCAGGACGCGCGGCACGTCCGGCGGATCGCGATGCTGCGCGAGTACGAGACGACCGGCGCGATCGCGGGCCACCAGACCAGCTAGCTGTTGGCCCCATTACCGCGCGACACGCCGCGGAAACGCCTGCTATGAGGCCAAGATCAGCTAGGCCGGCGGCTTCCAGTTCCGCCGCACGATCACGACGTCGCGCTCGGCCTCGGCCAGGTCCTCGTCGGTCGGACGGTTCACGTCCCTGCCCCGCAGCGCACCGCTGACCCCGAGCTGCGACGAACCGCCGCCGACCAGGTTGCGCAGCCCGCGCTCGGCCCGCGGCGGAGCGGCCGACGGCTCGCCCGCCTGTTCGCTCGGCAGCTCGGCCCGCTCGGACGGACGGTCGCGGCGGGCGGGCCGGGCAGCGCGGGTGCGCCGCCGGTGCCGCGCCGCGCGTCCGGCCGGATCGTCCGAGGAAGCCATGCCCCGATCCTGCCCCATCGCGCGTTCACATGGTGATCACATCGAGTGGCGGCGGCGGATCGTCCGCGCCACGGTGTGCGCATGTCGCAGCTTCGCACCCGTCGCCGCAAGTCCCAGCTGATCGTCACCGCCGCGTTGTCCGCGCTCGCACTGGCCGCCGCCGGCGCGCTGCCCGCCACCGCCAGTGCGTCCGGGCCACAGTCCACCTATCGCGTGGACGACTACGCCGACGGCCAGGCGATGAGCATCCTGCCGCCCGGCGAGAACGGTCTGGTGAACGTCTTCGACGCGCTGAAGTTCGAGCTGACCAAGAAGCGGCCGGCCGCGAGCGACGACCAGCTCGCCAGGTACGAGAACCTGCTCTACGGCTACCAGAACCTGACCGACGCCTCGCTGGGCGACTACTTCAACGACGAGTCGTTCGGCGTGCAGCCCGGGGACATCACCCGCACCGAGAAGCCGACGGCCGGCGTCACCATCTACCGCGACAAGCACGACGTCCCGCACATCTACGCCGACGACAACGCGTCGCTGGCGTTCGGCGCCGGCTACGCGCAGGCCGAGGACCGGCTGTTCCTGATGGACGTGCTGCGCCACTACGGCGAGGGCACCCTGGCCTCGTTCCTCGGCGCGAGCTGCGAGTTCGAGCAGATGGATCACGACCAGCTGCTGCTCGCGCCGTACACGAAGGCGCAGGCGGTCGCGCAGGTCAACGCGCTGCCCACCGAGTACGGCGAGCCGGGCGCGAAGGCCAAGGCGATGATCGAGAACTACGTGCGCGGTGTGAACGCGTACGTCGCCGCAGCCCGCACGCACCCGAAGCTGCTGCCGGCCGACTACGCCGCCGCGGCGCCGGACCTGATCCCGCGGAAGTGGGGCGTCCAGGACGTGGTCGCCATCGCCGGGCTGATCGGCGGCATCTTCGGACGCGGCGGCGGTGCCGAGGTCACCAACGCCGCACTGCTGCAGTACCTGCAGAAGACGCTCGGCACGCAGCAGGGCACGCAGGCCTTCCGCGACTTCCGCACCGCGAACGACCCGCTCGCGCCGACCACGGTCACGGATCAGTCGTTCCCGTACGAGATCCCGGGCACCGTCAATCCCGCCACGACCGCGATGCCCGACGACGCGGCCGCGCCGCTGACCGGCGGCCCGGTCGATACGGACCCGAACTGCGACCTGACCCACCCCAACCTGGCCGCGCTGAAGATCATCGACGACCTGGGCGTGCTGCCGAACCACATGAGCAACGCGCTCGTCGTCAACGCGGACAAGACCGTGGACGGCCACCCGATCGCGGTGTTCGGCCCGCAGGTCTCGTACTACGCGCCGCAGATCCTGTCCGAGCTGGACCTGCACTCGCCGGACTACTCGGCCGAGGGCGCGTCGTTCCCCGGCACCGGCCTGGTCGAGCTGGGCCGCGGCGAGGACTTCGCCTGGTCGGCGACGTCGGCCGGCAGCGACCTGATCGACCAGCGGCTCGAGCGGATCTGCAACCCCACCGGCGGCGCCTCGGCCGCGCACGGCAAGTACTACCTGATGGACGGCAAGTGCAAGCCGATGGTCGCGGAGTCGTTCCGTGAGCTCGCGCTGCCGAAGATCGGCGGGCTGGGCATGCCCACCTACCTGAACCACAAGATCTATCTGACCGACCACGGCGTGGTGCAGGGCTGGACGACGTCCGGGGGCAAACCGGTCGCCGTCGTGAACCAGCGGTCCACGTTCGGCCACGACATCGACTCGGTCGTCGGCTTCCTCGGCTGGGGCGAGCCGTCGAGCACGCACGACGTGCACTCGTTCATGGCGAATGCGGCCAAGATCGGCTTCACGTTCAACTGGTTCTACGTCGACGACCGCGACACCGGGTACTTCGTCAGCGGCCTGGACCCGATCCGTCCGTCCGACGTCGATCCGGACCTGCCGACGTGGGGGACGGGCAATGCCGAGTGGCAGGGCTTCCTGCCGGTGAGCCAGCACGTGCACGAGATCAACCCGCCGCAGGGCTTCTTCGTCAGCTGGAACAACAAGCCGGCGCCGGAGTTCGCGGCGGCGGACGACCAGTACGGCTACGGCCAGGTGTTCCGGTCCGCGCTGCTGGTGAACCAGCTACAGGGCCAGCTCGCCGCGCACGGCGGCAAGCTCACCCGCGCGAACGTGGTGCAGGCGATGGAGGCCGCGGCCAGCCAGGACCTCGACGGCGTCACGGTGCTGCCGCTGCTGCTGCAGTACCTGTCCGGGCGGACGGAGCCGGCGGGAGTGCAGGCGATGCTCGACCAGCTGTCGTCGTGGATCGCCGACGGCGCGCACCGCGTCAAGGCCCAGCCGGGCGACACGCAGTACCAGCACGCGGCCGCGGTCGCGATCGCCGACGAGCTGATGCCGAACCTCGCCAAGGCGTTCTACGACCCGATTCTCGGCGCGGACGGCGGCGCGGGCTACGCGCGCCTGCCGATGCCCTTCGTGCAGACGCCGAACGGGAACGGCTCGCACCACGGCAGCTCCTACGCGGGTGGTTACGAGAGCTACCTGATGACGTCGCTGGAGCAGCTGATGGGCCAGGACCCCGCGGACGGCTTCGGCCCGGAGATCACGTCGCGCGAGTGCAACGGCGGTCCGTCCACCTGCGCGGCCGCGATCGACACGGCGCTGCGGACGACGTACGACGCGCTGGTCAAGGCGAACGGTTCGGACGCCGTTGCGTCGTGGACCGCCAGCACCGCGTCCGCGGCCGCCAAGCAGGCGATGCCGCAATACGACGACATCGAGTTCCAGACCATGGGGCTCGTCGGGCAGCCCGCGATCGATTGGCAGAACCGCCCCACGTTCCAGCAGGTGATCCAGTTCCCGCGCCACCGCCCCCGCTAGACAAGCATCGAAATCGGTGATGCTCAGGCCCACTAGCATTCGCTTTCGTTTCGCCTGGTTCTGCGTGATCATCGACGGGTGAGTGCCGTTCGCGAACCCCTGGACCATCGCCTGTTGCCGCGAACGGCCGCCCTGGACGCTGGGCGGCTGACCGTGGGCGGGATCTCGGCGGAGACGCTCGCGGCGCGGCACGGCACGCCGCTGATCGTCTTCGACGAGGACGACCTGCGGTATCGGTGCCGCGCCGCGCTCGCCGCGTTCGGCCCCGATCAGGTGACCTACGCGAGCAAGGCGTTCCTGTGCCGCGCGATGGCCCGGCTGGTCAGCGACGAGGGACTGCTGCTGGACGTCGCCAGCGGCGGCGAGCTGCAGGTCGCGCTCGACGCGGGCGTGCCGGCGTCCCGCATCGTCGTGCACGGCAACAACAAGAGCAGCGCCGAGCTGGCCGAGGCCATGACCGCGGGCGTGCGGCACCTGGTGGTCGACAACTTCGACGAGATCGAACGCATCGAGAAGCTCGGCGCCGAGGGGCTGGGTCCGATCGCGGTCCAGCTGCGCATCGCGCCCGGCGTCGGCGTCGGGAGCCACGACGCGATCCGCACCGGTCAGCTCGACTCGAAGTTCGGGTTCCCGCTCGTCGACGGGATCGCGGAGGCGGCCGTCGCGGCGGTGCGCGAGTCGAGCACTATGCGCTGGCACGGTGTCCACGCGCACGCCGGCTCGCAGGTTCTCGACGTCTATCAGCTGGTCGAGTTCGCCCGTGCCAGTGCCGCCTTCGCGGTCGCGATGGATGCTCCGGCCCTCACCCTGGGCGGCGGCCTCGGCATCGCCTACCTGGGCGCCGACCGTCCCGCCGACTTCGCCGAGTGGCGGGCCGCGCTCGCGTCCGGAGCGAGCGCCGCGGGCTGGCACGGCCCGTTCGTGGTGGAGCCGGGCCGTGCCATCGCCGGGCCGGCCGCGCTCACCCTGTACACGGTCGGTGTCATCAAGGACATCCCCGGTGTGCGCCGCTATCTCGCGGTCGACGGCGGGATGAGCGATCACCCGCGCCCGGCGATGTACGGCTCGAAGTACGAGGCCTTCCTGCCGCGTGCCGCCGACGCGGTTCGTCCGGAGCCGTACCGCATCGTCGGCAAGCACTGCGAGAGCGGTGACCTCGTGGTGGACGAGGCGTGGCTGCCCGAGGGAGTGCGGGTGGGTGACGTCGTCGCCGTTCCGGTCACCGGCGCGTACGGCTACTCGATGGCTTCGAACTACAACCGGCTGCCCCGGCCCGAGGTGGTGTTCGTCAGCGGCGGCGTCTCGCGCACCGTGCTGCGCCGCGAGACGCCGGACGATCTGGCGCGTCTCGACGTGTTCGAGCCCGACGGCGCCCAGCTTCCGGGTTAGCGTGTCGTGTGCTCACGAGCAATCGGCTTGTCGTGCTGCTGGAGATCGCCCGAGCGGGGACGATCGTCGGCGCCGCGGAGAGCCTGCACCTGACGCCGTCCGCGGTGTCGCACCAGCTGTCGCGGCTGGAGCAGGAGATCGGCGTGGCGCTGGTCGAGCGTGGGCCGCGCAGCATTCGGCTCACCCACGCCGGCCGTCGCCTCGCCGACCACGCGCAGCGGGTGGCGGACGCGCTGCTCGCCGCCGAACAGGAACTCGGCGCGCACGCCGAGGGGCGCAAGGGCCTGGTCCGGGTCGCGTTCTTCGCCTCGTCCGGGCTGCGTCTGCTGCCGCGCGCCATGTCGCGGTTCGCCGCGAAGCATCCCGGTGCGGACATCGACCTCGTGATGGGGGAACCGCACGAGGTGGCCGGCCGTCTCGAGGCCGGTGAGCTCGACCTCGCGGTTGTCTTCCAGCACCCGCTGGAGCCGTGGGAGCCGCCGCCGAGCATCGACCTGGAGCCGCTGTTCACCGAACCCCAGCTGCTCGTCACGTCCCGCCGGCACCGCCTCAACGGCGAAGCCTCGGTGCAGCTGCGCGAGCTGCGCGCCGAGTCGTGGATCGCGACGTTCGGTATCAGCTCAGGCGTGTCGTCGCTGGAGCACGCGTGTGCCCGCGCCGGGTTCCAGCCGAAGGTCCGGTGCCGCAGCGACCACTACGAGGTGACGCTGCAGCTCGTGCGCGCCGGCCTCGGCATCGCGCTCGTGCCGTTCCTCGGCCTCAACCACGCGCACGGCGTGCACACCATGCGGTTGCGGGAGCCCGATCTGGATCGCCGCATCAGCGCGGCGCTGCGCGGAACGAACGCGAACCCGCTGGCGCTGCGCGTCCTCGACGAGATGCGGACGGCGGCCGCGGAGATCAGCCGCGAGATCGACCAGCTCCCGGCGCCGTGACGCCGGGGGACGCGGCCGCGCCGATCGCCGCACCGGCAACGCGAAGCGCCTCGGTCGCCTGCCATTCGCGTCCGGGCTCGCAGGTCGCGACGGCGGCGTAGGCGAGGCCCCGGTCGCCGACGGCCAGCCCGATGTCCGCGCGCACGCCGGTGTCGCGGCCGGTCTTGTTCCACACCTGCACCGGCTCGCTCGCGGGGGAGTGCGGGTCGTGGCGCACCGCGGCGCAGAGCAGCCCGTGGTCCTCGTTCGCCGCCATCCAGTTCAGCACGGTGGCCGAGGCCTTCTGATCGTGCAGCTGCCCGGTCGCCACCAGCTCCATGAACCGGGCCAGGTCGCGCGCCGTGCCGGTGGCGAACACCGGCGGGTCCTGCGCGAGCCGTTCGTCGCGCACCTTGTCGTGGATGCGCAGGTGTTCCAGCCCGGCGGCCCGCGCCGTCGCCGTGACGGCATCGATCCCGACGGAACGCAGCAGCGCGTTGGTCGCGGTGTTGTCGCTGACGGCGGCGACCAGCAGCGCGAGGTCACCGACGCTCCACGCGCCGTTGCCCGAGAGCTTCGAAAGCATGCCCGTGCCACCGACGCGATCATCCGCCTCGAGCGGCACGGGATCCGACAGCGACAGCTGCTCGTCGGCCGCGAGCCGCGCGACGGTCCCGAGCAGAAGGATCTTGGCCGCGCTGGCCACCGGCACGATCTCGTCGGCGCGCCACTGGGCGATCTCGCCGGTGTCCGCGTCGGCGACGACGAGCGCGAGCTGTGCCGCACCGGTCGACGCCTCGGCCACGGCCGGCTCGATCCACTCCCGCAGCGTGCCGCGCTCGGGACTGCCCGGACGCATCTCGATCACAGCCGGAGCACCTGCCCGGCGCGAACGCCGGTCGGGTTGCCGTCGCGCACCGCGACCGCTCCGGCGACCACGACGTGCCGGATGCCGCTCGGCGGCGCAAGCGGATCGTCGAAGTCGGCCCCGTCGCGCACAGTCGCCGGGTCGAACACGACCAGGTCGGCGTGGTTGCCGGCGGCGATGACGCCGCGTCCGGCCAAGCCGAACCGGGCGGCCGGCAGCCCGGTCATCTTGTGCACCGCCTCGGGCAGCCGGAGCACCTCGGTGTCGCGCGTGTACCGGCCGAGGACGCGGGTGAACGACCCGGCCCAGCGCGGGTGGGGGCGCCCGTCGCGGGGGACGCCGTCCGAGCCGATCATCGAGAACGGCGCCGCGAGCACCCGTCGGACGTCGTCCTCCTGCATGGAATGGCTGATGACGGTGACCGCCGACTGCTCGGCGATCAGCAGGTCGCAGACCACGTCGACCGGGTCAGCACCGCGCTCGGCGGCGATCTCGTCCACGCGGCGGCCCTGCAGATCGGGATGGCCGGCGGCGGTGGCGATGCTGATCCGATCCCACCCGCCGTTGCCGACCGTGTTCTCCCAGCCCGGCACGCCCGCCTCGATGTCGTGGCGGATGCGCTCGCGCGTCGCGGTGTCCGAGATGCGGCGCAGCAGGGCGCCGATGCCCCCGTCGCTGACCCACGGCGGGAGCATCGCGTGCAGGTGCGTGCTCGCCGCGTCGTACGGATAGACGTCGCAGGCGACGTCCATGCCGGCGTCGATGGCCTTCTGCAGCCGCGGCAGGGTGACCTCGGTCTTGCCCCAGGCGAAGCGGCCGGCCGTCTTGTGGTGCGAGACCTGCAGCCGGACGCCGGACGCCTCGGCCAGGTCGAGCGCCTCCTCGAGCGCCTCCTCGACGCCGGACATCTCGTCCCGCAGGTGCGTGACGTAGAGCTTGCCGTGGCGGGCGACGACGCCGGCCAGCGCGACCAGTTCCTCGCTGCCCGCGTAGCAGCCCGGCGGATAGATCAGCCCCGAGGACAGTCCGGCGGCCCCCTGCCGCAGGCACTCGTCCAGCAGCGCGCACATCCGCTCGAGCTCGGCGGCCGTCGGCTTGCGGTCGGCGAAGCCGAGGACCGCCGTCCGCAGCGTGCCGTGCCCGACCAGCGCGGCCAGGTGCGTGTACCGGCCGGACTGCGCTGCCGCGAAGGCGGTGAAGTCCGCGAAGGCGTCGCCGAAGTCGAACGTCGCCCGCACGGTCTCGGCCGCGGCGTCGGCGTGCTCGGCGGAGGCGGGGAACATGCTGCTCCCGCAGTTGCCGCAGATCTCCGTCGTCACGCCCTGCCGCAGCGACGCCAGGCGCAGCGCGTCCGCCTGCTCGGGCGCCCAGGCGAGCGCGTCCGAGTGGGTGTGGACGTCCACGAAGCCGGGTGTCACCACGGCGCCGTCGGCGTCGACCACCTCTCCCTGCCAGTCCGTTCCCGGATCCTCGACTGCCGCGATCAGACCGTCGCTGACGACCACGTCGGCCGGGCGCGCTGGCGCACCGGTGCCGTCCAGCACCAGCCCGCCGCGCACCAGGAAGCTCGGCGCGCTCACTTCAGCACTCGGGACAGGAACGTCCGGGTGCGGTCGTGCTGGGGATTCGACAACACGTCGGCAGGATGACCCTGCTCAAGGACGATGCCGTCGTCCATGAAGATCAGCTTGTCGCCGACCTCGCGCGCGAAGCCCATCTCGTGGGTCACGACGACCATCGTCATGCCGTCGCGGGCGAGGTCCTTCATGACGGCGAGGACGTCGCCCACCAGCTCCGGGTCGAGCGCGGACGTCGGCTCGTCGAACAACATCAGCCGCGGTGCCATCGCCAGCGCCCGGGCAATGGCGACGCGTTGCTGCTGGCCGCCGGAGAGCTGTCCGGGGTAGTGGTCGATCCGGTCGGCCATGCCGACCCGTTCGAGCATGGCGAGCGCCTCGGCCTTGGCACGGTTTCGGGCCATGCCCTTGACGACGATCGGGCCTTCCATGACGTTCTCGAGCGTCGTGCGGTGCGGGAACAGGTTGAAGTTCTGGAACACCATGCCGATGCGCTCGCGCTGGTGACGCACGCGCGAGGTCGGCAGCGGGCGGACGCGTCCGTTGCGCTCTTCCAGGCCCATCAGCTCGCCGTCGATCCAGATGCGTCCGGCGTCGATCGTCTCGAGCCGGTTCAGGCAGCGCAGCAGCGTCGACTTGCCGGACCCCGACGGGCCGATGATGCACACGACCTGTCCCGCGGTCACGTCCAGATCGATGCCGTTGAGCACCTGGACGCGACCGAAGGACTTGCGCACTCCCTCCACGCGCACCAGCGGCGCGCCGAGCTGCCCGGTCCGGGCGCTGTCGAGGGACGCGTTCGCGGACGGCACGGTCATGCCAGTTCCTCCATCCGGCCGAGCCCGGGACGCATGTTGCGGCGGATCCGCGCGCCGACCGAACGCCGGTCGGACCGCTCGGGCGAGTAGTGCCGCTCCACGTAGTACTGCCCGACGCTCGCGACGGTCGTGAGCACGAGGTACCAGATCGACGCCACGATCAGCAGGGCGATCACCTCGAAGTTGGCCAGGTAAAGATGCTGCGCCACCGTGAGCAGGTCGGCGCCGGCGATGACCGAGACCAGGGACGTGGTCTTCAGCATCGAGATGAACTGGTTGCTGGTCGGCGGGATGATCACCCGCATCGCCTGCGGCAGCACGACCCTGCTGAAGACCTGCCGTCCGGACATCCCGAGCGACTCCGCGGCCTCGCGCTGTCCCGGCGGCACCGCCTGTATGCCGGCCCGCACGATCTGCGACATGTAGGCGCCCTCGTTGATCGACAAGCCCAGCACGGCCGCCACGAACGACGTGACCACCTGGTTGGTCTGCCATCCGGTCAGCTCCGGCCCGCCGAACGGGACAGCGATCGAGACGCGCGGGAACAGCAGCGCCAGGTTGAACCAGAAGATGAGCTGCACCAGCAGCGGCGTGCCCCGGAAGAACCAGATGTACAGCGTCGCGGAGTAGCGCAGCACCACGTTCTCGGACAGCTGCATCACCGCGACCGCGATGCCGATCAGGATGCCGATCACCATCGAGATGATGGTGAGCTGGATGGTCACCCAGAGGCCGGAAAAGATGACGTGGGCGAACTGGTACTTGGCGATCACGTCCCAGTGGATGTTCGGGTTGACGATCACCGTGTAGCAAAGCCACACCAGGACGAAGAGCACCACCACCGCGGACGCCGCGCGGCCCGCGTGGAACCGGCGGCGATGGTCGATCGCGAGTCCCGGCTCCGGCGCGGCGGCCGCGGTGGTGTTGGGTGCCGACAAGCTCATGCGGTCAGCTGCCCCCGTTGACAGTGGCGCTCTTGACGGCGCTGCCCGTGACGCCCCACTTCTGCAGGATGCTGGTGTAGCCACCGTCGGTGATCAGCTCCTGCAGCGCCTTCTGGACGGCCTGCGTGAGCGCACCGTTCTTCTTGTCGATCGCGATGCCCCACGGCGCCGCGTCGTACTGCTGGGGCAGCACCGTGTACTTGCCCGGCGACTGCTTGGCGTACTGCTCCGCGACGGGGTAGTCGATGATCGTCGCGACCGCGCGTCCGCTGTCGAGCTGGAGCAGGCCGGTCGGAGCGTCCTCGCTCTGGATGATGTTCATCTTGGTCGAGCACTTCTGGTTCTGCTCCTGGCCGATGGCCAGGTTCGAGCTGCCCTTGGCCAGGACGACCGTCTTGCCGCAGAAGTCAGCGAGCGACTGGATGTGTCCCGGGTTGCTCTTCGGCACGACCACCGCACCGCCGGCGGTGAAGTAGTCGACGAAGTTCACGGCCTGGCGGCGCTCCGCCGTGTCACTCATGGACGACATGGCCAGGTCCCAGCGCTGCGCCTGCAGGCCCGGGATCAGCCCGTCGAAGGCCGCGTTGGTCATCTGCAGCTTCAGCCCCAGCTGCTTGGCGATCGCCGCGGCTAGGTCCGGGTCCACGCCGATGAGGTCCTGCGTCCCGCTCTTGAACATCTCCATCGGCGGGTAGCCCTCGGCCGTCGCGACGCGCAGCACGCCGCTGTCGCGCACGGACGCGGGCAGCAGATCGCGCGCGGTGGCGGCGGAGCCGGCCGTGTTCGCCGACGTGGCGTCCGAGCTGCCGTCGGCACGGCCGCAGCCGGTGACGCTGACGATGAGCGCGAGTGAAGCAAGGGCGGCGGCGACTGCGCCGCGACGACGTGCCATGTCCTGAATTCCTCCTTGATCGACCGTCGGCCGATGATGGCAGCCGTGGATCGATAGAACAATATGATGAATGCTCATACGGCTGAGCATCGATTCGATCTAGTCTCGTGTGCGCGCACGGCAGGGTCGACCGCGTCGTGGGGCAGGCGTCGGGATCGGGTCGGTCGGCATACCTGACCGGCTGTGGGACGGCTAGTGAGGCCGTCGGAATCGGCTGGGAGCGGGCGACGGGAATCGAACCCGCGTAATCAGTTTGGAAGACTGAGGCTCTACCATTGAGCTACGCCCGCACGGGTCCGCCGAGCACTTCGCGGGCGGACCGCTGCACAGATTACCGGCTCCCGCGTCGGGGCGGCACGCGACGTCCGTAGACTGGGCGCCGTCCAGCGCCCGGGGTGTGGCGCAGCTTGGTAGCGCACTCGCTTTGGGAGCGAGGGGCCGTGGGTTCGAATCCCGCCACCCCGACCGAGTCTCCTGCACCCCATCGCACGACACGAAATCCGATACGCCCGATCCGAG
>Ga0164242_10006870_pt1 | contig 12487 bp, 9 predicted proteins | sample OricomgcompostMG_FD_108783 | JGI IMG/M metagenome (GOLD analysis project Ga0164242, IMG submission 108783) | Miracle-Growth compost microbial communities from Emeryville, California, USA - Original compost - Miracle growth compost (MG) ... | reverse complement strand
TTGGCGCGGGCGACGCTGACGGTGCCGCTCTCCAGCGGCTGGCGCAGCGAATCGAGCACCGCGCGCTGGAACTCGGGCAGCTCGTCGAGGAACAGCACGCCCAAATGCGCGAGGCTGACCTCGCCCGGCTTGACACGCAGACCGCCGCCGGTCAGCGCCGCCATCGAGGCGGAATGGTGGGGGCTGCGGAACGGCCGCGTCCGCGTCAGGCGCCCGCCCGAAAGCGTGCCGGCGACCGACTGCACCATCGACACCTCCAGCGCCTCGGCGGCGTCGAGCGGCGGCAGGATGCCGGGCAGGCACGCGGCGAGCAGCGACTTGCCGGCGCCCGGCGGGCCGATCATCAACCTGTTGTAAAGGGTTGTATAGCGCTTGAAACCCGTAGATTTCTGCGATTTCAGCGCAATTGCCAAAGCCAGCGACCAATCGAAACGATAAGCTGAACAAAGCCAAGCAGCGTAAGTCCGCCCACAACACAAACTTCAATCCAAAACAGCGCTCGCCTCATAGCCCAACGCTATAGCCATCGTTCCAGCCTGCCCAATGCTAAATACGATATGCGCTTTTATGAATTCCAAACCCACAAGCCACGCAAGCCTAAGTTGCCGCGCAAGCCGCTAACACCTGAGCAATCTCTCGTCGCAGCCAAAAAACGTCAAGTGGACGTTGCCAAGCAAGCCCTTCAAAGCGTCAAAGACCACCAGAAGCAACGCAAAAAATTGGAACGCGCTCGCAAAGCCACCTAAGCCGCCGCCCTTCAAATTCCACGCACCTGCTAACCCAATCTGCTGCCACACCCCTACGTGCCGCCGCAATCTTACGTGCAACCAAGCGCCCTACCAAAAATTATCTACATAGTAAATTTCGTTGCCAGCAGCGCCACACCGCCCGCTCTCCGTTAATGCAAGCGAAGCTAATGCTCTAATGATTTCCAGGTGGCGAGCAAATTAACGAGCGAAGTTTTAAGCGAAGCTCGTTAATGCGAGTAATTTAACTTCATTAAGGAGTGATGATAAATTTAATGAAAATAGGTAATTAACTTATAACTCTCCGCAAGTCGCGCAAGCGCCGCTTGCTAATTAACAAAAAATCGGAAATAAATGGAGCGCAATTGCGCGACTATTATTATCTATTCTATCTATATTATTCTATATTATAGGCGTCGAAAACCACGCATTTCCAACGTTTTCAAGAGCAGTTCTACGGGTAACTGACTGGTTCGCTGCTGGTAGGAAACGGGTTCCTTGCGGGTAAAAACCGGGTTTGCTGCTGGTTTTCTGCTTGTTTGTTAACCCGTTGTGGATGCCTCACGTGCAAGCTTCACGATCATCGCATCCAAAGGCCAAGCTGCCACGCACGACACAGAATTCAAATCGACAGTGACTAAATAAATCGTGACGGGGTTTTGTTCAACCCATCGTTGCTGACCACGGTTTCTATGTTGCCCCGTCACATTGATCCCCAGCAACGCAATTGAGCAAGCGCGCTGACAGCAACCAGCGGAAAACGATAAAAAGAACAACAAACAGGACACACCATATGACAAAAGCAACACCGTGGCTTTCACTCGCAAGCAAGGTCATTCATCAACAGAACCAGCAAACCAAGCGTGGCAAGATGACCGCGAACGTTATGCAGCAATTCTTCGATATTCTCGTTTCAAAACGCTCGCTGACGCCTAAGCAGCAAATCCACTTTATCACCAACATCAATATGCATCTGCAAATGACCTTGCCCGTCAACCAGCCCCCAATCGTGCTAACACGCAACGCTTTGGAATATTGGCGCAGCAAGATAAAACCAAGTGCTGTAGATGCAAATTGGGCCGCGCTGGTTTCACACTATGGCACGCTTGAAGCCGTCGCCATTGAAGCTGCGAACCGCGCTGGTCTTGTAATCGCCACCAGTTCGCCAGCGCCAGCAATTCAGCCAAGCCACGTTCAATCGCCAGTCGTGCAGACCATCGTGCCACAAGCACTATCTCGTCAAGGCACTACCACGCTCAGCCTTTGGCAGAAAGGATCCGCGCTAAGTGGAAATTTGGATTATGGCGATAGCAGCGAAAAAGAGCGTGTCGTCTTTGAAAGTGACTGGTTCGCCGCGAAAGTAAAATTGGATAGAGCAACAGACCTAACTAACAATGCTGCTCTTCTCGCAAACGTGGAAAACATCAGGAAGCAGCTCAAGCCGCAAGATATGTCGCTTCGCTATGGCCTTCTGTACCACGAAAACGATCCCAAGGGATTAAAAGCGCCAACTCTTGGTGGAGTAATCGTGCTCACCGTGCATCAGAAGTCAGACGATAGCCTGTATCTCGCTATGCTCGTTTCCGCTGACTTTGATCCTCGCCCATTTGACCATCAAGAGCAAACGCCAAAAGGCAATCAGCCAAACATCAAAGCTACCCTTGGTTCAGCGTTTAATGACCTGCTGTCCGTTAGCAGCGCTGCAAAGAATCCTTCAAGCGATAAACCGTTTGACGATGACAACCAAGCTGTCGTGCGATCTCGCTGATCGTCGTTCCGCTCGCCATCAAATCTTTCACACGCTCCGCGCTCACCGCTGCTCTGCGTCCCTTGTAAACGCCATTGGACTTTGCTTTCGCAATGCCTTCGCGCTGTCGCTCGCGCCGCAGGTCATTTTCAAATTCCGCCACAGCGCCCAAGATCGCCAGCGTCAGCTTTCCCGTGCTACTGCTCGTGTCTATGTTTTGATGGATGCACTGAAACGCAACGCCTTTGGCCGCAAGCTGGTCTAGCAACTGGAATAGATCGCTCAGCGACCGTGCAAAACGATCAAGCCTGCTAACGATAATGGTATCGCCTTCGCGCACGAAGCCCATCATCTCTATCAGCCCAGCGCGTTCGCAATTCGTGCCTGTTGCCTTGTCCTCAAAGATGCGTTCGCATCCCTGTGCAGCAAGTTCGCCCAACTGCACATCCAAGCTTTGGCCTGTTGTGCTGACACGTGCATAACCAACGATCATATTCCCTCGTCACATTAGCCTCTAAAACCCAAACTGTCTGCTGTCGCAAAAACTGGAAATCGACCTAAATGTGACATTCGTTGCACGGTTTTTCCCCGTCACGTTAGCGTTTACCCAAATGCGCGCTGTCCGTCGTTCCCAGCGCCAACGCCTTCTTGCCGTTATGCAGCTTCGCCCTTCTTTTTGCGTGGTCTTGTCATATGTGGTTTGAGATCAGCAAATTTAATGCCGTGCTCTTTGCACTTCGCTACGATATCCTTGATCACACCTGCACGCTCTGCCGTCTGTGCAGCCGCAATCTGCTTATCCAAATCTTCCTTCTGCTTAAGCAGTTCCGCAAGGGTTGCCATATTATGCTCCTTCCTGTTTGCGCCCGTTAATCCGTCAATCAATTTCAAGCTTTGGCAGCGAACGAACGATTTTCATCGTCTCCAGGCTTACCGTGATGACCCGTTGAAACAATTCCAATGGATAAGCAGGATTGTGCATCGTCTCGTTCGCGTAATCGTTCGCGTCGTTCACGATGCCGCTCGCCTTGTCCTTTTTCACGCACTGCCGCTCCATCACCCAATCCAGCGCGCTCTTGCCGTTCACCACGTAATCGTAAGCTTCCAACGGAATGTTCGTCATCGTGATGTTGGAATTGTAGATGACCGTCGTTTTGTCCAGATTTGGCCGCTTGCCCGCAAACTTCATCTGCTCAACGCGGTAGAAAGCCACTGGGTCAGCAACATTTGCTAAGCGCAGATCGCCTTCCTTGTAGGTCACAGCGTATGGCTCAACGTTTTCGTAGTTCACGTGTAGATCGCCAAGCTTGCGGCCAGCCTCCACAAATGCCCAGAAATCCGCTTCCTGCTTAACCGCAGGAATGCGTGGTAGCTGCTTGCTCAGATTGTCCGCAAAGCGCTCACGATATTCCTCGCTGTGCAGCAACCCATAGACATAATAGAAAATGTCATCCTTCGTGATTGTCGCGTTGGGATATGCAGCTTGGAAATGCTGCAAACCGTAATCTGTTATGCCGTCTCTCTGCGTGAATTCTGTGGCCGCGCCATCGCCTGAAAAAAGATCGACATTAGAGCTATCTGTGCGCTCAAGAACTTTGAGTGGAAAAAACTGCCCTTTCTCCACACAATCCAAGCACGGGACGATGTCAACCATTAGCGCTGAAAAGCTACGCGCGCCTACGCCAGTCAGCGCTATCGCGGCATTCTGCACAGGAAAGATCTTTCCTGTGGCGCTCAATTCATCACTAAATGTTCTATCGAAATATAAATGCTGGTTGAAAAATGGCCTATACACGGAACGCCTGATTGCGTTTTCCTTAAGCTCAACAGGCCGCTTTTTCTCGAACGAATTTTTTAATCCTCTACTCCAACTGATGCTTGCATCCTCATCAGGTGCAAAATCCTCAAAACTGTCGCCACCTGATGCGATAAAACGCTCCAAGCATCCGTTGTAGAACTTCACAGAGCGCGAGATATTTTCTACAATCTTAGAAGCGCTGGAATTGTATGACCAAGCATCACGCTTTGTTTTCACACCTGTTGTAAAAGTGGAAAACAGAGTGCTTCTGCTGTCTGTTCCGCGTTCGCCAACAACGATATATTTTTCAAACGTGCTATCTCGTTGCGTGATCCAGTCATTGTGCTCATCAGGCACAATGGTTGACCATTTCCCAGCATCGCACATTCCAGAGACAGACTTAAATGCAGCTACCTTTTGCAGCTTTTGCTCGCGTGTAAGATAGTCGCCAATGTCGTGATATAAAATTTGCCCTGTAGCTGCTGCACTTGGATTTTTGACCAGGAACGAGATAGCCACTGGTGCCCTACTACCCTGCCCAAAAATCTTACCGCCTTCGCGTTTGGAAAGCTCGCCGCTTGTGCGCTGATTACCACGAAGATTGAACACGTAGATGCTGCTGAACTCGTCACGCAGACATTTGCGCAGACCGTTCATCGCATTGCCATCAAGCCAACCGCCATTCGTGACAAAACCAATTACGCCACTATCACCAATCCTGTCGCTCGCCCAACGAATAGCCCTTACATAGCTATCGTATAGCGAGTTCTTGTTCGTCGCAGTTGTTTCCTTTGCATATGTGTCTGCGATGCGCTTGTTGAAATGGGGATAGTCTGCGCCCGTGTCGCTCACATTATATGGTGGATTGCCAAGCACCACGCGAATGTCCAAGGCCTTCTGTCGCGTGCGTCGTGCGCTGTTGTCCTGCATCAGCGCCGCGACCATATCCTCGCTCTCATACATCTTGAACGTGTCTGTCAGGCAGATGCCCTCAAAAGGTTCGTATGGATTGCCAGAGAGCGTGTGATAGACCGCTTCAATGTTGATCGCCGCAATGTAGTAGGCCAGCAGCACGATTTCGTTAGCGTGTATCTCCTGCCTGTATTTCCGCTCAAGCTCGTCCGCTGAAATCAGCCCACTTTGCAGCAAGCGCGTGATGAACGTCCCCGTGCCTGTAAACGGATCGAGAATATGCACGCCTTCGCTGCCCAGCGTCTGCCCAAACTCCTGTTGCAGAATGTCGTTCACGGAATGAATGATGAAATCCACCACCTCAACAGGTGTGTAAACGATGCCCAACTTTTCAGTGAGTTTGGGGAAAGCCGTTTTGAAGAATTTATCGTAGAGTTCCACGATAATCTTCTGCTTGCCCTCTGCGTTATCAATCCCACTCGCGCGCCGCTTCACGCTATCGTAGAAGCTTTCAAGCGATGCCGCTTCTTTTTGGATGTTCTGGGGTTCCAGCACAGCAAGCACGTTCTGCATTGCCTGTGAAACTGGATTGTGCGCTGCGAAATCGTAGCCCTCAAACAGCGCGTCAAAAACAGGTTTCGTGACAAGATGCTGCGCCAGCATCTCAATTGCCTCCTCGCGCGTCACACTGCCATTCAGATCGTCGCGGATTTCAGCCAGGAATTCCTCAAAGACAGCGCGTTCGTTGTCACCTGTTTCCAACGCTGCTTTGATGCGCGCAATGTGCGCCTTTGCAATGTCGCCAATGTCCTTCGCCCACGTCTCCCAATATGTCCGTGAACCGCATTTCTGCACGATTTTTGCGCGTATAGCCGCTGGAAACTCATCAAGGATAAAGTTTAGCTGTTCCTCTGGCCGCGTTTGCGCGTCACGTTCGCGCTCGTCGCCTTCGCCGCCGTGCCCAATGCCAATGCCCTTGTTCTCGCCAGTCCGCTGTGCTGGCAAGTTCTCCGCAACCGCAATGACCTCAATGCGCCCGCCTGCGTCGTTGCTCAGTTCCAGCTTGTTGATCGTCGCATCAAAACGATCATCGTGCGCCCTAAGTGCGTTCAGGATTTGCCATACGACCTTGTAGCGTTCGTTTTCGTTCAGCGCTTCTTCTGGCGCTTTGCCTGCTGGAATGACCACAGGAAGAATGACGTAGCCAAGTTTCTTGCCCGCCGCCCTTCGCATCACGCGCCCAACGCTCTGCACCACGTCAATCTGCGATTTTCGTGGATGCAGAAACATAATCGCATCAAGAGCAGGAACGTCCACGCCCTCGCTCAAGCAACGTGCGTTGCTCAGGATTTTGCAGTGGTGATCGTCAACATCATCGCTTAGCCAGTTCAGCAGTTCGCCGCGCGTTTTCGCGTTGAACGTGCCGTCCACGTGCTGCACATCGCAGCGCACAGCATTGTCCCTGTCTGCCTCGTTCGCGCTTGCCTCGTTGAATTCGTCCACAACCGCGCCAAACTCGCGCGCTATCAGCTTGCTGGAACGAATGTCCTTACAAAATGCGATTGCACGCCGCATCGCCTGTGCGTCTGCACCAAAGCCGTCTGCATCGCCCTGTTTCAGCAGCGCCTTGTAGCAGCCCACGATCTTCGTCGCGTCGTCAAGCTGTAGCTCGTTGCCAGCATCTGCCAGCCTGCTCTGCACGCTCTTGCTGACGATCGCCTCGTCCATTGCCAGAACGATGACCTTGTAGTCCGTCAGCAGTCCGTTCTCCACTGCCCAGCTAAAGCCGCGCGTAAAGAAAGTTGGACCGTAAATCGCTTCGTCGTCCATATCGCAAAGCGACACGGCCGCATCTGCTGCTTTTGCCCTGGCACCCTCGCCAAAAATGCGCGGCGTCGCAGTCATATAGAGACGCTTCGCGCCCTGAACATATTGATTATCGTGGATTTTGACGAAGTTGCTCGCTTCTTCGCCGTCTATCGTCGCGCCTGTCGTCCTGTGTGCCTCGTCGCAGATGATAAGATCGAACTGTGGCAAGCCGTGCTGATGCGCCGCCGTAAGCACTGGAATGCTCTGATATGTGCTGAACACGACCGTCAGACGATCTTCGTCAACGCTGCCCGCCTTCTGTGCCAGCTTCGCTGGTTGCGTCGTCGCTGGAAATTCCAGCTCGTGCACCTCAATCTCTGCTACATCGTCAGCATCTTTGCGCCGCTTGCCCACCTGTGCGTCGCTGCACACCGCAAACGACCGCAATTCCGTGCCCGTGTCCTTCGTCCACTCGCGCACTGTCTGCGCTATCAAAGCAAGTGATGGGACAACAAACAGCACACGCTTGCCCTTGCCAGCGTAGTGCTCTGCAATCTTGAGTGCCGTAAATGTCTTGCCCGTGCCGCAAGCCATCAGCAGCTTGCCGCGATCATATTCCGCAAATCCGCGCTCTACCGCTTCCAGCGCCTGCTTTTGATGTTCCAGCAGCGACTTCTTGGCCTGCAATTTGACCTGTGCCGTTGCCTCAAACGCGCTCCAGTCAATCGCGCTTTCGCGTAGTGCGTCCAAACCCACACGCACCACTGGAATGTGCTGATCGCGTATCGTGTCCTCTGCGTTGCCGCTCCAATTGACCTCTGTTGTGTCAATGAATACCCGCCGCAAAAATGGTGGCTTCGCAGACGCAGACAAAAAGCTGTCTATGTCCTTCTTCTGTATCGCGTGCTTTGGGGAGTAAAATTTGCACTGGATAGCAGCAAAGCCGTCCTCGTCGCGCAGCTTCGCCACCAGATCAATGCCAGTGTCGCGCCCGTCTGCGCCGTGCGCCTTCGCCCAATCAGCATAATGCCAGACTTCGCTAAACTGCTGGGTTTGAACAGGGTCATTGCGTAGATAAGCAACCGCCAGCCGTTCAAAATATGTTCCCTTTTCTCGCTCTGTGACAGCCGCATCGCGATACGAAGCCAACAGACGATCAAGTGCTGACATAAATGCTGCTCATCCTGTAAGATTTTGATGAGCAGCCTAGATGCAAAAATCGTTGCAGACCAGCGTGAAAATTGGCCTGCTCGCTTATGTAAGCCTAGCGTTCCGTCACGATCAGCGCCGCCAGCATATCGCCTCTGCCAACAAGTTTGCCTGTTTGATCTCTCGTCTCGTTCGTCACGGTATCATACCAGCCAACCAGCGCGCCCGTTTGAATGCGCCCAAAGATGCGTCTGCCTGATTGATGTCGCCAACCACGCAGCTTGCCTTCTCTGTCTCTATATTCCTGCCGCACGTTCAATCTCCATCGTTGCCGCCATTCGTCGAATGCACGACGCGCAGACAGTCAATCAGAAGCCGTAATGCGTTCTGGTTTTCCATTTTTCTGATCGACAGAACGAACGACGAAAATAGGTCGTCGCTTAGTGCTAAAGATTGGAAAGAAAACATTATGGCCGTGAATTGGAAGACCGCTATCAAGCCTGCTGCTCAAAGTGTAGAATTCAAGTCTGCCGCTGTGCAGATGAAGCCCGCTGAACGCATCGCAAATGGAATGGATGTTGCGTTTGCCGCTTTCAAGAAAGGTGAGAGCGCAAAGAAGCGTCCTGCCATCGTTCAGAAAGGCAGCGAAGTTCGTTTCTGCGTTCGCTACGGCAATCGCGCTCTCACGCTTGTTGGCAGTGAAACGCAATTCGTCGTTGTCGCTGACCAGTTTGAAAGCGTGTATGCAGCTATCAAGGAAGCGCTGTTGAATGGAGAGTTCGACGCACAGATTGCTGAACTGGCCGCTAACGCGAAGAAGCGTGGTCAAGCTATGGCCGCTTCACGCAAAGCGAAAGCCGCTGCCAAGCAGTGACAGTGCAAGCCGCATTGCACGAAAAATGCCTGCCTGAATGGCAGGTATTTTTTTGAGCGTCAGACAGCGCCAGAAATGCGGCTATGCTGCCTGACTACGCCAAAGCGTGCTGCCAGCGCTCAGGCCGCGCGACAGCGCATTCTAGGTAGCATCCGCTATACTGCTTGTCCGCCTGCTATTTTTCCTTCAGCGTCAAACATCCAAACGGCTATACCTTCCGCGTAAACGTAAAATGTCCCATCAGCGCTCAGTCGCATTGTGGGTATAAGCCGCTTCAAGGCAACGTTCGTGGCCATACGTGCTCTCATTCTCGTATCGCTGTCTTGATCCTCAAGGCTATCTCGCAGCGCGCGAAGCATCTCAACATCGTCCTGAGATTTGGGTTTTGCGTATTCCTTATCATATTGTTTTGACGTTTTCCTTCTCTTGCGCTCGAGCATATCAGCTTCGCTTTCAAGCTCTCCCGCGCGCTTTGCCAGCGCCTTTGAAGGCGCTTCTGAGATTGAAAATACAATGTTTTCTATTTGCTTTTTTATGACCGAAATTTTTCTGTCCAGTTCAGCAATTTCGCCCTTCAGTCGCACTGCCTTGGCATTTTCAAAACCGTCTTCTATCGTTGCCCACAGTAGCTGATCTAGAATTGCTTTTTCGATGCGATCATAGCGAATAGCAGTCTTGTTTTTACAACGATGATGTCGTCTGGCATTGTCGCATTGCATATAAGATGTCGCAATGCTGTTAGGCCTACGTTTGTCTTTTCCCTTTGCCAGATATGCCATTGTGCCGCCGCACTCGTCGCACTTGGCAATTCCTGAGAACAGATTGCTCGCTGCGTTTTGTGTCGCACCGCCTGTCCGTTGTCGTGATGCGCGAACTAGCTGCGCCTTGTTGAACTTTTCTGCCGTTATCGCTTGTGGATAGAAGCTTGAATGCAAAACGTCGCCGCGACGTTCGATGTCGTGTCGCGGATGAATAATATATTCACCAAGCACCCTGCGATTTACCAAGCACTTGTGAATATAGCTTCTGTGCCACCCATTTCCTCGCCCCCAATTTTCCTCCTTTCTATCGTTGAGTTTTTTTGTGATATAATGCTCGCCCAATCCGCCTATGTAGTCGTCGTAAATTTCGTTCAGGATTTCTACACGACGCTCAACAAGCGCATATTTTCCTTCCTTAATGCAAATCCATTCAGGTGTTTTTCGTGAAATTGGAGTGCTTTCGCCGTTTATCACAGCGCGATGCTTTGCACTCCAAACTGCGGTAATTCGTTTGGACTTTTTCAGACTTTCTTCGTAAGCTAACTGCGCTTTCACGATTATCGAAAACAGGTCCATTAAATCTGCTTCATCGCCAGATTTATAAACGTGTCCGTCCTGAAATGTTGCAACGTCAACGCCGTTTTCGTTGAGCATCCATATCAAGCGTGCAGCAGCTTTCGCGCCTTGTCGTGATAGCCTATCAATGTTCTCGATGACCAAAACCGCGCCTTGCTTAAATTCTCCCTCACGCGCTCGCTTTTCAAAATCAAAAAGCGAAGAACCATCTTCTCGATTTGCGCCGTGAAACGCAGACTTGCCTTCGTCGCTAAACGTTTCGTCCAACCGCCAGCCGTTTTGCTCCACGAACGCCGTGGCCAACGAAATTTGCCGTTCTAGCGAATGCCCTTTCGCTTGCTCCATCGTGGAAAAGCGCGCGTAAATATATGCTGGCTTTACGTCTGCTGGAACTGTGATTGCTGTGTGAATGGTCATACGATAGGCCTTAATCGCAACAAGTTAATGTTGCGATACGACCTACTACAACGTTAGCAGGTTGTGCGCGCCAGCCGCGGCGATCTCCAGCGCGCGCTTGGCGGTTTCCTGGCCCTTGACCTGCGCGAGGTCAGGGCCGGCGGCGGCGAGCTCGACCTCGCCGGGCTGAGGCGCGGCGAGCAGGCCGTGGCCCTTGAAATGGTTGATCAGCGCGAGAAGGTCGGGCGCGGCGACGACCTCGACCGAGCCGGCCCAGGCCGCCTCGGCGCCTTGCGCGGCGGGGCAGATCAGCCCCTTCCCCTCTGCCGAGGCATGGATCGCCGCCAGCAGCACGCCGGGCGAGGCGGTGATCCGGCCGTCGAGCCCGAGCTCGCCGACGATGACGAAATCGGCCAGCGCCTCGGCATCGACGACGCCCATCGCGGCGAGCAAAGCGAGCGCGACCGGCAGGTCGAAGTGCGAGCCTTCCTTGGGCAGATCGGCGGGCGACAGGTTGACGGCGATCCGCTTGGGCGGCAGCGCCAGCCCCATCGCGGCGATCGCGCCGCGCACCCGCTCGCGGCTTTCCGCCACCGCCTTGTCGGCGAGCCCGACGATGTTGAACGCCGGCAGGCCGGGAATGAGCTGCACCTGCACCTCGACGGCGCGCGCCTCCAGCCCGAGATAGGCGACGGTCGAAACGATCGCGGTCATCGAATCCCCCCTGAGCGCCCGTCATAGCCGGTTTGACGGGGGTGGAAACCGGGGACGTTGATTCGGCGCGTTTTTTCGGCCGAAGTGGACAAAGTGGAGAGCCTGGGACGGTTTGTGGCATTCGGGCAAATCGGGCTGCGCGGCACTGTGACGAGAATCGCGCGGCCTGGCCCTTGCATCGCCCGATCGATGCACGCGATTTTCCAACATTCATAGGGGCATTGTCACGGTCGCGGCAGCGGTATCGGATCGCTGCACCGCCCCGCCGATCCGCCGCAATTCAACCAAATTTAATCTTACTGAGGCACAACGGCGGCGAGACTTGTCCAGCGAGACAAGCCCGTTGGAACAGCCAGCCATGCTCACCGTCCGCTATCCCAAGATCGATTTCTCGTCCTGCTTCCCGCATTGGACGCCGCATGTGGAATTTGCGCAATATTTCAACTCGGTGTCTATGCTGCCGTGCGGGCTGGAGCCGTTCGCGATCACCGTGTTCAGGAAGGTCAAGGACCGGCTGCACCCCGACAAGGACACCCAATTGATCCGCGAGATCGACTGGTTCATCGGGCAGGAGTCGCAGCATTATCGTCAGCACAAGAAATTCAACAAATGCTTCAACATCGATCGCTATCCGCGGATGGCCAGAATAGAACAGCAGTTCGTCGATGAATTGAATTCGTTCCTCGAAAACGAGTCGCTCGAATTCTGCCTCGGCTATGTCGAAGGCTTCGAGGCCTACGGCATCATATGGGCCCGATTGTGGTTCGAGGAGCTCGAAGATTACAAGTGCGGCTCGATGCCGGAGCCGCTGGAATTGTTCAGTTGGCATTACGGCGAAGAATTCGAGCACCGCGAAACCGCCTTCAAGATCTACATGGCGCTGGCAGCGCGCGGGAGCCTGTGGCGCCGCCTCTATTACGGCTATTTCTACCGCGTCTGGATCACCCGCTTCGCCGTCGCGCATATGGCGAAGCACGCCAGCCGGGCGCGCGGGCATCTTCTGGA
>Ga0164242_10006869_pt1 | contig 12489 bp, 13 predicted proteins | sample OricomgcompostMG_FD_108783 | JGI IMG/M metagenome (GOLD analysis project Ga0164242, IMG submission 108783) | Miracle-Growth compost microbial communities from Emeryville, California, USA - Original compost - Miracle growth compost (MG) ... | reverse complement strand
CGACGACCGACGAGCTCAGTCGTGCCTGGGTCAGATCGATCCGGGCGCTCGCGAGAGTGAGTCGCACGTCCAGCTTCGGCGGCACCTCCCAGTAGCCGCCGCGACGCAGCGACGACAGGGTCGAGTGCAGGTGCGCCGGAAGGTGCGGCTGACTCGACCTGGCCGCGGGGATATCGGCGGTCAGCGGCTGCAACTCGGCAACCGTCTTCGCGTTGAACGCGGTCTCGATACGTTGATCGAGTTCGTCGAGCGTCAGGCGGCCCTGCCCGGCTGCCTCCTGTAACGCCTCGATCGTGTTGTTGCGATCGGCGTCGGATGCGCGCAGCTGTGACTGCCGCTCGACGGGCACGTCCGGCCGTCGGTTCACGCGGTTCGAGGGATCCTGCACCCGAGCCACGATAGCCGGCCGGCGGCGGCGTGCAGCCGGACTGTCGCACGCGCGCCCCGGCGGCGTGGATGCGAAGATGAGCCGGTGAGCGAGCGATACGACCTGAACGACGCCGAAGAGGCCGAGAAGGGCATTGCGGCGGCGATCACCGCGCTGCGAGCCGGTGAACTGGTGGTCATGCCGACCGACACCGTGTACGGCATCGCCGCGGATGCGTTCGACCGCTCTGCGGTGAGCCGGCTGCAGGAGGCCAAAGGCCGCGGCCGCGAGTCGCCGCCGCCGGTGCTGGTCGGCAGTGTCGCGGCCCTGGACGGGCTCGCCGACGATATCGACCACAACACCCGCGACTTGGTCGAGCGCTTCTGGCCGGGCGGGTTGTCGCTGGTGTTGACTCAGCAGCCGAGCCTGTCCTGGGATCTGGGCGACACCAAGGGCACCGTGATGCTGCGGATGCCGAACCACGACATGGCCCTGCAACTGCTGCGGCGGGTGGGTCCGCTCGCGGTCAGCAGTGCGAACAAGCACGGCCGCCCGCCGGCCACCTCGGTGGACGTGGCCGAGGCCGAGCTGGGCGACGACGTGGCCGTCTACCTGGACGGCGGCGAGACGCCGGGCCCGTCGCCGTCGACGATGGTGGACATGACCAGGGTGGTACCGCAGCTGCTCCGACGCGGCGTGGTCAGCGAGAGTGAATTGCGCGAAGTGCTGTCCCTGCTCGAGGTCGACATCGACGGAGAGCCGGCGTTCCCGGACGAGGACGACGACACCGATGAGGCGGATGACCTGACCGGTGAGTCGGAGGAGGTCACCGACCCCTCGGATGAGGACGAGGCGGCGCCCGGGGACGAGCCAGACGAGGACGAGGCGCGCAGGGAAGCCTCGGATGAAGACGAGTCGCCGGGCGACGAGTCGGATGAGGATGAGGCGCAGGACGACGAGCCTGAAGACGACGAGCCCGCCGACGCCGAGCAGGCCGCCGAGCACGCAGACGAGGAGCCCGGCGACGACGAGCCCGCCGACGAGCGCGCCGAGCCGGACGAACCGGTGGAGTTCGGCGATTCGAGCGGCAGCTCGGACGAGAACCCGGATGAGCCGCAGGCCGAGCCGAGCCCAACCGAGCAGACCGGAGCCGACCAGCATCAGGCCGAGCAGGAGGAGTCCGACCGGCCGTCGGGTACCTGATGGTGGGCGGTTCGCGCACCCGAACCCTCGGACCGTAGGAGCGGCACGTGCGCGAATACCTGCTCGTGCTGGTGATGGCCGCGGTCGTGACCTACCTGTGCACCGGCGCGACCCGGCGGATCGCCCACCGGATCGGTGCGATGACGGCGATCCGCGACCGGGACGTCCACGTCATCCCGACTCCGCGGCTGGGCGGACTGGCGATCATGCTCGGCGTGGCCGTGGCCATCATGTTGGCCGGCAAGCTGCCGTTCCTCGGCCGGATACCCGAGGTCGGGCACGACTCCCGCGCCCTGCTGGCCGGCGCCGCGGTGATGTTCGTCCTCGGGGCGGTCGACGACGTGCACGAACTCGACCCGCTGACCAAACTGGCCGGTCAGGTCGTCGCAGCCGGCCTGACCGTCGTACTCGGCGTCCAGTTCCTTTGGTTCCCGTTGCCGGGCGGCACGTTCGCGTTGCCGCCGGTGCTGAGCGCGGTGCTGACCGCGCTGGTGATCATCGTGATGGCCAACGCCGTGAACTTCGTCGACGGGCTGGACGGACTGGCCACCGGCATCTGCATCATCGGCGCACTTGCGTTCTTCTCGTACTCCTACCTTCTCTCGTTCTCCCTCGGCCTCAATCGGGCACTGTCGGCCAGTCTGGTGATGGTGGCAGTCGCCGGCGCCTGCCTGGGATTCCTGCCGCACAACTTCTACCCGACGAAGATCTTCATGTCCGATTCCGGCGCACTGCCGCTGGGCGCATTGCTCGGTGGTGCCACCGTCAACCTGACCGGCTTCATCGACCCGAGCGTGATGCAGCAGTCCGGCCGGCCCACGTGGGTGCCGGTGATGCTGCCGCTCATCCTGGCGGTGGCGGTGCTGGCCCTGCCGTCCATCGAACTGGTCAGTACGGTCATCCGCCGCACGCGGGCGGGACGCCCGGTGTTCAGCGCCGACCGCCAGCACCTGCACCACCGGCTGATGTTCGACATCGGGCACACGCACCGGGGCACGGTGCTGCTGCTGTGGGCGTGGGCCGCGCTGATCGCGTTCGGGGTGGTGGCGATCGGACTCATCGGCGGCTTCGTTCCGGTCGCGGCCGTGGCCGGCGTCGGCATTCTGTTGCTGCTCGGCACGCTCGTGAGTCCGGCACGCATCCGCCGCCGCCGCGAGCGCCGGCCAAGCGACGGCTGAGCCGACGCTTCGCCGACCCGGGCCGGCGTGCGGGCCGGTGCGCGCGGGCACGAAGATGGGTCGATGCAGCATTGCCGGCCTCGCGGCGTCGCAACGCCGATTTCGGTCCGGGATATTGCTTGTGCTATTTTTCACAAGCATTCCGATGACGACCTACCAGAAGGCCGCCGAGCATGACGTCGAACCCGGTGAGACCGATGGCCAGCGCGGCCTTGATCGGCGCGCTGGCTGCTGGTGTGCCGGCGGTCGTGGTGGGCACGCTCGCGGTCGGCATGGCCGGGTTGCTCGGCGCGCTCACCGGCCTGACCGTGTCGGTGGCCTTCCTGTCCATCTCCCTGGTGATCGCGCGGTTCACGCTGACCGCGGACCCGAACGTGATGATGGCAGCGGCGATGGGCTCTTTCGTCGCCAAGCTGGTGCTGTTCTTTCTCGCCCTGCTGTTCGTACAGTCGCTCGGGTGGTTCGACCACATCGACCGGCTGACCTTCGGCATCACCGCCGGCGTCGTCGCTCTCGCGTTCACCACTGGCGAGGCGATCGGCCATTCACGCACCCGGCGGCTGGTGTGGGGCACACCGGAGGGATCCCGTCGATGACCGGCACACCGGCGCCGCGTCCGGCCGAGTCCGCGTGCGCTCCCGCGGGTGTGGCCGGGCCCACGTACACCGACATGACCAGGCGGCACCGCCGCTGCTACAGTCCCACCGGCGATGAGCGGTACGCCCGGCGCGTTCCTGGTGATGCGGGCGGGCAACACCTCGACGGTCGTTGGCCGGTCCTTCGCCGATTCCACCCCGTCCGTCGGAATCGGCAGGCACGCGCACCGTCGGCTCCGTCGGCGCTCGGTGTTCCTGATCGGGACCGGCGATCGCCGGGCGTTCACGCCGTGCCCGACCACCAGTTGCTCACACCGACGATTCGGACCTACCTGATGCCGACCGCCTGGCGCTGCCGAGTATCCGCCCACGACGAGGAGTCACGATGACCGGCTTGGTCCTGGCCGCGGGCTTCCCGACCCCCGGGCAACAGGATTTCGAGTTCCCACCCTTCATTCCGGGTGTGAGCTGGGCCACCAAACCGGTGCTGCTCGCGGCCGTCTCGATCGTGCTGATCGTCGGCTTCTTCACCTATGCGATGCGCAAGCCCAAGCTCGTACCGGGCAAGCTGCAGTTCGTCGCCGAGATGGGTTACGACTTCATCCGCAACTCCCTCGCCCGCGACTCGATCGGCGACGAGTACAAGAAGTACGTCCCTTGGCTGCTGTCGCTGTTCTTCTTCCTCCTGCTCAACAACCTGTTCGGGCTCTTCCCGCTCACGCTGTTCCCGACGATGTCGCGGGTGTCGTTCTGCTACGCGCTGGCGATCATCAGCTGGATCGGTTTCATCGCCATCGGCATCCGCAAGCACGGCTTCGTGGGCTACTTCAAAGCGATGCTGTTCCCGCCGGGTGTGCCCAAGTACGTGTACCCGCTGTTGACGCCGCTGGAGTTCATGTCCACGGTGTTGGTGCGGCCGATCACGCTCTCGCTGCGACTTTTCGCGAACATGTTCGCCGGGCACATGCTGATGCTGGTGTTCGTCACCGGCGGGGAATACCTGTTGTTCCACGAGTCCGGCATCATCCGGGCGGCCGGGCCGCTGTCGTGGGCCCTGGTGATCGCGTTGTCGTTCATCGAGGTGCTGATCCAGGTATTGCAGGCCTACATCTTCACCGTTCTGACCGCGCTCTACATCGGCGGTGCGCTCGCTGACGAACACTGAGCAAGCACCCATCCACCCGTTCTGATCCATCCACAGCCCCACGCAAGCCACACGAAAGGGTTCTCTCCCATGACCGGCACCCTGAACATGGTCGGCTACGGCCTCTCGGCCATCGGCCCGGGCATCGGCATCGGCCTCATCTGGGCCGCCCTGCTGAACGGCGTCGCCCGCCAGCCCGAGGCACGAGGCATGTTGCAGCCGATGGCGTTCATCGGCTTCGCCCTGACCGAGGCGCTCGCGATCCTCGGTCTGGTCTTCGCCCTCGTCCTCTGACCCCGCCCGCACCCAACCGATCGGAGCTGCCATGACCTGGTTGCTTGCCGCCAGCGAGGGGGGTAACAACCCCATCTTGCCGGCGCCGGCGGAGTTCATCGTCGCGCTGATCTTCTTCGGCATCCTGGTGGCGTTGGTCGCCAAGTTCGTCGTCCCGACGTTCGAGAAGACCTACGCCGCGCGTACGGCCGCCATCGAAGGCGGGATCCACCACGCCGAGGCGGCGCAGGCCGAGGCGAATGCGGCGCTGGAGAAGTACAACGCTCAGCTGGCCGACGCGCGCGGGGAGGCCAACCGCATCCGTGAGCAGGCGCGCGAGCAGGCTGCGGCGATCAAGGCCGACGCGCGCGAGTCGGCGCAGCAGGAGGCTGCCCGCATCGTCGCGTCCGCTCAGACGCACATCGAGGCCGAACGCGCTGCGGCCGAGGCGTCGCTGCGGCAGGAGGTCGGCTCGCTCGCGACCACGCTGGCCAGCCGGATCGTCGGAGAGGCGCTCGACGACGACGAGCGCTCGGCCCGGGTGATCGACCGGTTCCTGAGCGAACTGGAAGCAGACCAGGCGTCGACACAGCAGGGCCAGTCGGACGCGCCGGCGGGCGCGCCGGCAGGGGGCTGACCGGCATGACTGTCTCGTTGCGCGGCGTCTCCCGCGACTCGCAGGCACGAGTGCGCGAGCGGCTGGACGAGATCGTGCCGGTCGACCAGCCGGCCGACACCGTCGACCGGGTCAGCGACCAGCTGTTCGCGGTGGTGGACCTGCTGGACGGCTCTGCTGCCGTGCGGCGGGTGCTCACCGACCCGGCGCGCGGCGCCGCGGACCGCAACGGGTTCGCCGACGGGTTGCTGCACGGCCGTATCGACGACGAGACCGCACAACTGGTGCGCTGCGCCGTCGAACAGCAGTGGGCACGCACCCGCGACCTGGCCGACATGCTGGAGAACCTGGCCGTGCTCGTGGTCGTCCGGGAAGCCGAGCAGCGGGGGGCGCTGGATGCGGTCGAGGACGAGCTGTTCGCGTTCGGAGAGCTCATCGAGGAAAACCCGCAGGTCGCGGCGGCGCTGTCCGACCGTGCGGCCCCGGTGGACAGCCGGGTGCAGCTGGCCGGTGACCTGCTCGCCGAGCACGCCGATCGGGTCAGCCGCGCGCTCATCGCGCGGGCGGTCGTCGCGCCGCGGGCGGGCACGGTGCTCGACACGGTCGGCGACTTCGGCCTGGTCGCGGCAGACCTGCGCCGACGCCTGGTCGCCACCGTCCGCTCGGCCGTTCCGCTGTCCGATTCGCAGCGCGACCGGCTGCGTGCCACTCTGAGCAGACAACACGGTCGCGACGTGCACGTGAATGTCCTGGTCGACCCCGGGCTGATCGGCGGCGTGTCGATCACCCTCGGCGACGACCTGATCGACGGAAGTGTGCAGACCCGGTTGACCGACGCACGCCGCCGGCTCGCCGGCTGACCGCCGAGAACGGACCGCCGAACACAGACAGCCGAACCAAGACCAGCTCGAACCAAACCGCCGAACCAAAACCAGATACGTCGAGAGCTTCGAGAAAGTGGGAACGGACATGACGGACCTGTCGATCCGTCCGGAGGACATCCGGGAGGCGCTGGACCGATTCGTCGCCAGCTATGAGCCGAGGGCGGCGAGCCGGGACGAAGTCGGGCACGTGATCCAGGCCGGTGACGGCATCGCCCGAGTCGAGGGTTTGCCCTCGACGGTGGCGAACGAGCTGCTCGAGTTCGCCGACGGTACCCGCGGCATCGCCCAGAACCTCGACGTGCGCGAGATCGGTGTCGTCGTGCTCGGCGACTACGAAGGCATCGCCGAAGGCCAGGAGGTGCGCCGCACCGGCGAGGTGCTCTCGGTCCAGGTCGGCGACGGCTATCTCGGTCGAGCCGTGGACGCGATGGGCAAGCCCATCGACGGCCTCGGCGACATCGACGGCATCGACGGCACCCGGGAACTCGAGCTGCAGGCGCCTGGCGTGATGGACCGTCAAGAGGTGCGCGAACCCCTCGCCACCGGCCTGAAGGCGATCGACGGGCTGACGCCGATCGGCCGCGGCCAGCGGCAGCTGATCATCGGCGACCGCAAGACCGGCAAGACCGCCCTGGCCATCGACACGATCATCAACCAGAAGGACAACTGGGACTCCGGCGACCCCACCAAGCAGGTTCGCTGCGTGTACGTCGCGATCGGCCAGAAGGGGTCGACCGTGGCCGCGGTGCGCGCCGCACTGGAGGAGGCCGGTGCGCTGGAGTACACCACGATCGTCTCCGCGCCGGCCTCGGACGCTGCCGGGTTCAAATACATCGCCCCCTACACCGGGTCGGCGATCGCCCAGCACTGGATGTATGCCGGCAAGCACTGCCTGATCATCTTCGACGACCTGACCAAGCAGGCTGAGGCCTATCGGGCGATGTCGCTGCTGCTGCGCCGGCCGCCCGGTCGCGAGGCCTACCCCGGTGACGTCTTCTACCTGCACAGCCGGCTGCTCGAGCGGTGTGCCAAGCTCTCCGACGAGCTCGGCGCCGGCTCGATCACCGGGCTGCCGGTGATCGAGACCAAGGCGAACGACATCTCCGCCTACATCCCGACGAACGTCATCTCCATCACCGACGGTCAGATCTTCTTGCAGTCCGACTTGTTCAACGCCGACCAGCGGCCGGCGATCGACGTCGGCACGTCGGTGTCACGTGTCGGCACCGCCGCGATGACCAAGGCCATGAAGAAGGTCACCGGCTCGCTGAAGGTCGACCTGGCCCAGTACCGAGACATGCAGGCGTTCGCCATGTTCGCCTCCGACCTGGACGCCGCGTCCCGTCGACAGCTGGCCCGCGGCGAGCGGCTGATGGAGCTGCTCAAGCAGAAGCAGTACGCGCCCTATCCGGTGGAAGACCAGACGGTGTCGCTGTGGATGGGCACCGCCGGCGAACTCGACGAGGTTCCGGTCGAGGACATCCTGCGGTTCGAGCAGGAGTTCCTGGACACGCTGAAGCTGACCCAGGGCGGCCCGCTGCAGGTGATCCGCGAGTCGCTGGAGTTCTCCGAGGAGACCGAGGCGGCCGTGCGGGAGGCACTGAAGGAGTTCAAGGCCGGCTTCCAGACGTCCGAGGGCAAGTCGCTGGTGGGTCGCGAAGAGGTGGACGAGCTCGACCAGGACGAGGTCGGCCAGGAGCAGATCGTCCGGCAGAAGCGGGGCTGACCGCCGATGCCTGCAACCCTGCGCGAAACCAGGGACCGGATTCGCAGTACGTCTGCGATCGGCAAGATCACCCGCGCGATGGAGCTCATCGCCGCGTCTCGGGTGACGCGAGCCCAGGCCAACGCCCGGGCCGCCACCCCGTACGCCCGCGAGCTGACCCGGGCGGTGTCGGCGCTGGCCACGTTCAGCAACATCGACCACCCGCTGACCATCGAGCGCGAGGACCACAAGCGGGTCGCGATGCTGGTCATCAGCTCCGATCGCGGCCTGGCCGGCGCGTACTCCTCGACCGTGATCCGCGAAGCGGAGCGGCTGGCCGAGCTTCGTCGCAACCAGGGCCGGGACGTGCAGGCCTACCTCACCGGCCGCAAGGCGATCGCCTATTACACGTTCCGGCAGCGTGAGATCGCCGGTCAGTGGAGCGGATTCTCCGACGCGCCCACGTATGCGCACGCACGCGAGATCGCCGACACCCTGCTGGACGCCTTCCTGACCGACAGCGAGGACGGGGGAGTGGACGGCATCCACGTCGTCTACACCCGGTTCGTGTCGATGGTGCGCCAGGTGCCTGAGGTGATCCGGCTGGTGCCGCTCGAAGTGGTCGAGGGCACCGAGCCGCCGCCGGAGGACGCGGTGCTGCCGCTGTATGAGTTCGAGCCGTCGCCAGAAGTCGTGCTGGATGCGTTGTTGCCGCGCTACATTGCCAGCCGCATCTACTACTGCCTGCTGCAGGCGTCGGCGTCGGAGCTGGCCGCCCGGCAGCAGGCGATGAAGTCGGCAACCGACAACGCGAACGACCTGATCACCCGTCTGACCCGGGAAGCCAACCAGGCCCGGCAGGCCGAGATCACCCAGGAAATCAGTGAGATCGTCGGTGGCGCGTCCGCGCTGGCCGATCTGACCGCCGAAGGCGAGTGAGTGTGATGACAGCGACCACCGAACACCCGTCCGACACCGAGCAGGCCCGCCCGGTCGGCCGCGTCGCTCGCGTGATCGGCCCCGTGGTGGACGTCGAGTTCCCGGCCGGCGTGTTGCCCCCGATCTACCAGGCGCTGACCGTGCCGATGGAGCACGAGGGCAAGCAGACCAACATGGTGCTCGAGGTCGAGCTGCACGTGGGCGACAACGTCGTGCGGGCAATTGCCACCAAGCCGACCGACGGTCTGGCCCGGGGCACCGAGGTGACCGACACCGGCGCACCTATCAGCGTGCCGGTCGGCGACATCACCAAGGGCCGGGTCTGGAACATGACCGGTGAGTGCCTCAACGACGACGAGGTCGCCGAGTCCATCACCGAGCGCTGGCCGATCCACCGGCCGGCACCGGCGTTCGACCAGCTCGAGAGCCAGACCAAGATGCTCGAAACCGGCATCAAGGTGCTCGACCTGCTCACCCCGTACGTGCAGGGCGGCAAGATCGGCCTGATCGGCGGCGCCGGCGTCGGCAAGACCGTGCTGATCCAGGAGATGATCTACCGGATCGCGCACAACTTCGGCGGCACCTCCGTGTTCGCCGGGGTCGGCGAACGCACCCGTGAGGGCAACGACCTGATCAACGAGATGGAAGAGGCCGGCGTCTTCAAAGACACCGCCCTCGTGTTCGGCCAGATGGACGAGCCGCCCGGCACCCGGCTGCGGGTGGCGCTGTCGGCGCTGACGATGGCCGAGTACTTCCGGGACGAGCAGAACCAGGACGTGCTGCTGTTCATCGACAACATCTTCCGGTTCACCCAGGCCGGGTCGGAAGTGTCGACGCTGCTGGGCCGGATGCCGTCCGCGGTGGGCTACCAGCCGACGCTGGCCGACGAGATGGGCCAGCTGCAGGAGCGAATCACCTCGACCCGCGGTCACTCGATCACCTCGATGCAGGCGATCTACGTGCCGGCCGACGACTACACCGACCCGGCGCCGGCCACCACCTACTCCCACCTGGACGCGACGACCTTCCTGTCGCGCGACCTGGCCTCGCGTGGCCTGTACCCGGCGGTGGACCCGCTGATCTCCACCTCCACCATTCTCGACGCCCAGTACATCGGCCAGGATCACTACGACGTGGCCGTGCGGGTCAAGGGCATCCTGCAGCGGTACAAGGAGCTGCAGGACATCATCGCGATCCTCGGTGTGGACGAGCTGTCCGAAGAGGACAAGATCGTGGTCGGCCGGGCTCGACGCATCCAGCAGTTCCTGTCCCAGAACACCTACATGGCCGAGAAGTTCACGAACACGCCCGGCTCGAGCCTGCCGGTTGCCGAGACCGTCGAGGCGTTCAAGAAGATCTGCGACGGCGAGGTCGACCACATCGCCGAGCAGGCGTTCTTCAACGTCGGGGGTCTCGAAGACGTCGAGCGCAAGTGGGCTGACCTGCAGAAGGATCTGTGACCGATGGCCGACGACCTTCACGTCGAGCTGGTGCAGGCCGACCGGCTGCTGTGGTCGGGTGAGTCGCACCTGGTGATCACCCGCTCGGTCAGCGGCGACCTGGGCATCATGCCCGGGCACGAGCCGCTGATGACGGTGCTGGCCGACGGCGTGGTGCACGTGCGGCAGGCACTCGGCGACGGGATCGTCGCCGCGGTCCTCGGCGGGTTCTTGTCGGTGGCCGACAACCGGGTGTCGATCCTGGCCGAGCACGCCGAGCTGTCCACCGAGATCGACATCGAGGAAGCGCGCCGGGCGTTGGAGGCGGCGATGGCCGGCAACCAGCCCGACGGCGTCGACCAGGCCGAGGCGATCAACCGTGCACAGGCCAGGCTGAGCGCAGCCGAGCACGTCTAGCGGATCGAGATGGGCGCGGCGATGGACACTCGACTTCGAGCGGACACCGCCGCGCCTGCGCACTGGGTCGATCTCGCCGCGTCCGACACCGCGCTGGTGATCGCGATCCTGCTGGCCGTGGTGGTCCTCGCGGTGCTGGCGCTGGGCCTGCGACGGCGGGGGATCACTCGCCGTGCGGGCACGTTCGAATGCTGCCTGCGCGCGCCGGGCAGCCGCCGGTTCGCGCTGGCGATCGCCCGCTACACCGACGACCGGCTGGAGTGCTTCCGCTGGTTCTCCCTCAGCTACCGCCCGCGCTGCGTGCTCGACCGCAGCGAGGTGACCGTGACCCGGACGCGACGTGCCGTGGGCCGGGAGGCGTCGCTGCTGGGTGCAGCGGACGTGCTGGTTCTCGAGTTCACCACCGCGGACGGCACCGCCGCGATGGCGCTCGGCGCGAGCGCGCTGACCGGCTTCATGGCCTGGATCGAAGCGGCGCCACCACGCCCGTTCGTGTCCTGACTCTCAGCGATCTCGACCCGGCTGCCACGTGACGTCGCCGACCTCGGCATTGGCCACCCGGCAGGCGATGAACAGCAGGTCCGACAGGCGGTTCAGGTAGACGGCGGCCAGCGAGTGGACCCCGTCGCCGTAGGCGGCCACCGCCGCCCAGGCTGAGCGTTCGGCCCGCCGCGTCACCGTGCGCGCCACGTGCAGCAATGCGGCACCGGGGGCGCCGCCGGGCAGGATGAACGAGTGCAGCGCCGGCAGGTCGGCGTTGTAACGATCGCATTCGGCTTCCAGCCGATCGATCGCGGCCTGGGTGATCCGCAACGGTGGCGTGCGCGGGTCGGCCTCGACCGGTGTGCCCAGGTCCGCGCCGACGTCGAAGAGCTCGTTCTGCACCCGCAGCAGCAGCTCGGACAGGTGCTGCGGTAACTGCCCGAGCGCCAAGGCGACGCCGATCGCGGAGTTGGCCTCGTCCACGTCGGCGTAGGCCACCAGCCGCGGGTCGTTCTTGTCGACCTCGGTGTTGTCGACCAGCCGGCTGTGCCCGCCGTCGCCGGTGCGCGTGTAGATCTTGGTCAGATGCACGGCCATGCCGGTCAGCCTATGCCGGGCGGCCGGGCCCGGCGGCGCGTCGTTCGGCACGCCGAAGGGTCGGGTGCCGCACGCCGTCTCCGGTCGGGTGCATACGATGCCCAGGCGATGGAACGTATCCGAGTTCGTGGCGGTGCCCGGCTGGCCGGAGAGATCGGTGTCCCCGGCGCGAAGAACAGCGCGCTCAAGCTGATGGCGGCCGCCGTGCTGGCCACCGGCCGCACGACCCTGCACCGGGTGCCGCGCATCCGCGACGTGCACTTCATGCAGCTGCTGCTGCAGCAGCTGGGGGCGTCCACGCACGCCGAGCCCACCGACCGGGTCTGCGACACGCTGACCGTGGACGTGCCGGCAGACCTGACCTACGAAACCGACTACGACATCGTGCGCCGGCTGCGCGCGTCCATCTCGATTCTCGGGCCGCTGGTCGGGCGCTGCGGCCGGGCCCGGGTAGCCCTGCCCGGTGGCGACAACATCGGGTCCCGCGGGCTGGACATGCACGTCGCCGGCCTGCTGGCGCTGGGCGCGGCAGTACACGTCGAGCACGGGTTCGTGGTGGCCGACGCGCCGGACGGCCTGCGCGGCGCCGAGGTGGCGCTGGACTTCCCGTCCGTGGGGGCTACCGAGAACATCGTCATGGCGGCAGTG
>Ga0164242_10006868_pt1 | contig 12489 bp, 8 predicted proteins | sample OricomgcompostMG_FD_108783 | JGI IMG/M metagenome (GOLD analysis project Ga0164242, IMG submission 108783) | Miracle-Growth compost microbial communities from Emeryville, California, USA - Original compost - Miracle growth compost (MG) ... | reverse complement strand
TACCGTGATGTCGTCGTGCGCGCGGAAGACCTTGTGCGGGGTGACCGTCACCTTGAGGGTCCCCTTCGCGGGGTTCTTCGGGACCTTCGGCTCGGTGCCCGGGGCGTGGGGCTCGTTACTCGCGCCCGCATCACCACCGCCGCCCGGCGCGTGGCCCCCACCACCGTGGTTTCCACTCTGGCCGCCTCCGCCGTTAGGGTTGCCGCCTTGCCCGTTCCCGCCCTGATCGCTGCCCTGATCGCTGCCCTGGTCATCGCCGCCCTGGTCTCCGCCGTCTGCCGGCTGCGAGGGGGTGCTGCTGGGAGAGGGGCTGTTCGATCCGTTGCCAGGAATGGTGACGGTGATGGGGGCGGTCTGCGAGTCGTCATCGGCGATCGCTGCGCTGGCGAACACACCGCCCCCCACGAGGCCGCCGCCGATCAGCCCCAGCGCCAGCAGCACGCCCGCCGAGCGGACACGGTCGCGCGGGCTCACCGCTGCGACTCCGAGTCTCCGCCCTGGGCGACGAGCGCGTCATCGCGCGCCTCCGCGCGGGCATGCTGCACGTATTCGTGAAGCGCCGCAGCGAGCTGTTCGCGCGAGCGCCGTCGCCACCAGATCCCGCCAAAAACGCCGGCCCCGACGATGACGATGATGAGTACCCACACCCACGGAACGGCCCAGGTAATGGCAGTGACGTGCACCGCGGCGGGCAGCTTGTCCGTGTGGACGTTCCCCTCGGCAGACGCCGGTGTGACCGTGATGCCGCCGAACAGCAGCATCAGTCGGGGGACGCCTTTGACGGTTGTCTGCACGTGCGCGACTCCGTCTGGGATGAGTTCTCGGACCTCAGTGGCCTTGGCCGTTGCGATGGGAACGCCGAAGAGGCCCGTCACCTTGAACGTGGGCGTCCCCGAAAGGCGAGTGTTGCCGCTGTCTTTGAGGTCGAAACCGATCGTCGCGGCGCCGCCCTTGAACGGGTTCGCGTCGCCGTGGAAGCTGATGACCTGACCGCTTGCCGACAGCTGGGGTGCGAGCTTGCCCGCGACGCGAACGTAGACGCGCGCGCCGATGCGCTCCTCGACTCCGACCGCGGTCTGACCCGCACCATTCTGCGTGTAGGCGGCGACGATGCCGGCCGCGTGGTCGCCCGGCGATGCGTTCTTCGGGACGGTGATCGTGAACGGCACGATCACCGCCGTGTTCGGCTGGACCGTGACGCGGGTTCCGAGCCCCGAGAGACAGTCACTGAGTTTGTCAGATGGCTCGGACCGCGCGCACGAGCTCGGGCCGCCCTGCACGCTGATCCATGAGCCGAGGTCCTTGGAGGCCTTCGTGCCCGAGACGAGCGTGAACTGAGCGGTCTTGTAGTCGGTGGTGCCGTCGGCGGCGTAGACGTGGAACTCGACGGGCCGATCCGAGTAGTTGGTGACCGCGATGTGGTCACTGACAGCTGTACCCGGCTCAGCCGAATAGTCGAAGAAGGTGCGCTTGGTGTCGAAGTTGTCGGCCGTGGCGGGACCGACGCTCCAGGTGATTTTCGGGCCGCCGGCTGCGGCCGGCGGCGCAGGCTTCTTGTCGGCTTTCCCGGACTCGGACTTGGAATGCGATGCGGGAGTCGGCTTCGCTTCGGCCGCGTTGGCACTCATGCCTGTGCCGATCGGAGCAGCGAGGGCGAATGCAGCGATCACCGCGATGGCGGTGAGTTGCGCTGCTCCCCGGCCGCCGGTGACACGGCGCGGGGGACGGACAGGTCGGCTGTTCATGACGGGTGCTCGTTCCTGATGGGACCTGGGACGTGGTGACGGGATGACACACGGGGGCGCCCGGACGGGATCGGGCGGAACGGCTGGGGTGTCCGGGCGCTGCTCGGGCACCCCAGCCGTTTAGCGGGGCAGTTGTCAGCCGACCAGTGTGACGGTCAGCTTGCCCGAGTAGTCGCCCTTCGCCTGCGTCTCAGGGACGGTCAGGCCGAGGGTGGTGGTGACGGTGGTGTCCGCCTCGCCCTGGATCGTTGCGGCCGCGAACTTCGCGAGCGCGTGGTCGGTCGCGAGGCTCGAAGCGGCGGTGCCCGCCGTGGCGCCGGCGGTGCCGGCGACGGTCGGAGCGGTCCAGCTCAGGTGATCCGCCGTGATGGTGTTCGCCTTGTCAGCGGTCTGCAGGTCGCTTGACGAGCCGTTGAGCGTCCAGGCCTGCTTGGCGAAGCGAGTGTCCGCCACCGTGGTCGTCGGCAGAGCCGCCGTCGCAGTGAAGTTGCCCGTGGTGGCATCGGCCTTGGCCTGACCGAACGCGACGCTGCCCGACGCAACGCTCAACTTGATCGTGCCAGCGTCGGGAGCGGGGATGGTGACCGTCTCATCAACCGTCTTCTGGTCGAGGAACGGCTGCTCGGCGGCCGTGGTCACCGGAACCGCGGCCGAGGTCGAGCCCTTGAATGCGGTGTCACCCGAGTACACGCCCGTGAAGCTGAAGGCGGTGCTGTAGGGCAGGCTGCTGCTGTGAGCGATGGTGGCCAACGCCACGCCGTTGGTCACGGTCGCCGTGGCGCTGACGCTACCGGCGCTGAAGGTCACCGTGCCGCTCGCGGTCGTGTCGGTCTTGCCCGATGTGTCCTTGACGGTCGCGGTCAGGTCGACGCCGCCCGCCGCGTTCGCCACGGCCGTGATCACCGTGGTGGTGTCGGCGGCGGGGGTGCTGACGGGCGCGTTCGGCGTCGAGCCCACCGCACCGGTCTCGTAGACACCGGTGGCCGGGTTCAGACCGTTGTACTGCGCCGGGAGGGAGTAGTACTTCTCGGTCGGGGTGAGCACCGACGGGTCTCCGGCGCTGCCGTCAGCAGCGAAGGGCGTGGCGCCGATGATGACGTCGTACTCCGTGCCGGGCGCGAGCGACTCGAGGAAGGATGTCGCAACCGAGTGGTTGTAGAAGTTCGGGTCAGACAGCTCCGAGGTGTCGTTGTCCGTGGCACCGGGGGTGGCCTGGACCTGCAGCGGGTAGAGGCCCTCGCCCACGTCGACGAGCTGGTGGGTCGACGGCACGTAGTAGAAGACACCGGTGGGAACGAGGTCGCCGTTGATGTTGTTCGGGTCCGCCGGGAACACGACGTCGTGCGTCTGGTTGATCGGGATGAACCAGTTGGGGATCTGCACGGGCTTGCCGGCGTCGTCTGCGATCGTGAAGAGCGTCTGGCCCTGGTTGTAGATGATGCGCGGCGCACTCGCGGGGTAGAGCGCGTTCGCCGGGTCGAGCGTCTGCTGCGCGGCGTTGGCTGAAGTGGCCGAGAGGAGGGCACCGGTCAGCGCGACGAGCGCGCCGACCGACACTGCGGCGGCTCGACGCTTGCGCGTGAACGCCTTGGGAGCGTTGAACATGGAGTTGGTCCTAACTTCGTGGTGTTTGGTTGACGTGGGAAGAGAGGTTCGGTGCCGCATTAGTTGAAGCGGTAGTCGTCAGCGTCGCCCTGCTTGAAGGTGACGCCGGGGTACACGGGAGTGGTGAAACCGGCGGCCGGGATCTTCGCGAAGCCGAAGTCGGTGATCGTGTTGGTGCGACCGCTCGTGGCGACCGCGTCGTAGATCGACTTGTTCAGCGCGAAGTTCGCGTTGCTGACGAACGCCGCCTTGAGGTACGGGTTGATCTTCAGAGCGGCGTATTCGACGATCACGAAGACCGGGCGTGAAATCGGGAAAGCGGTGTTGAGCTTGCCGGAGGTCGTCGGAGACACGACTGCGCCCGTGCTGTCGGCGACGCTGTTGAGCACGGCGTTGTGGCGGCGGTCAGTGACGTTGGTGCCGTACTTGCCGTTGAGCGCCGCGACGGTGCTCTGCGCGTTCCACTGGGCGATCGAGAACGGCTCGATCGCGAGCGGGTCGCCGTCGAGGGCGGTGCCGTCGTGCTCTTCGTTGACCTTGCCGTTGAACTGATCGAGCACGCCGTTCGGAAGCGCGGTGTTCGTGCCGAGGTTGAGCGCCTGGTACCAGAAGTTGCGCGTGCCCGAGCCTGACTGCGGAACGAAGACGTCCAGCTTCGGCCAGTTGGTCTGGTCAGAGCTGGCGCCGGTGCCCGAGTAGAACTTGTAGGTCGTGCCGCCGACGGTGCCGCTCAGGTAGCCCTTGCCGCCGAAGATGTTGGCCAGCGTGAGCGCTGCAGGAGCAGCGGTCGTGCCGTCGGATGCGGCCGGGCTGCCACCCTCGGGGATACCCGAGGGAATCTTGGTGCCGTTCGTGCCGCCGTTGGTGGCGTAGGTGACCGCGTCAACCGCGATTGGGATCTGGGCGTACCGGCCAGAGTCCGACAGTGCCGAACCGTTGTTGAAGCTGGAGGAGCGGGCGAACTGAACGTCCGAACCGTGCAGAACGACGTTCGCGCCGTTGTCCTTCACAGTGCTGCCTGCGACCGCGGACTTGAGAGCGTCGCGGCCCGGGCCGGATCCGTTCGGGCGGTCGAACTCCTGGCCGAGGACGCGCGTCTTGATCTGGGCTGAGCCCGTCGCGTCGTAGGACGCGATCACCGGCGTGCCGGCCGTACCGTCGGTCACGACCCTGCTGAGACCCGTGAACAGATCCTGGATCGTGTCAGACCCGACGCCGACGAGCGCCAGCTCCTGCGATTCCTTCGTAGGGTTCGGGTTGGCAGGGTCGGCGTTCGCCGGGACGGCGACAGCGGTGGCGACACCGAACGCCGTGAGGAGGGCAGCACCGCTGACGAGCGTTGCCTTGAATCCATTGCGCATTGAGATCTCCTTCTGAGAAGCGCTGGCTAAACTGCCCCCTGTTGTTTGGTTGACAACCGTCCCCCTGGCGACTCGTCGTCGGGGGGATGTCTTCTTTCCGGGCCGGGGTACGTCCACCTGGAAAGCAAGCCGATACGTGTGGCGGGTCATGGCGCGATGACCTTCCGCCGCATGAGTAGGGGCGCAGCGACCATTCCGGCAACGCCGACGCCGAGAGAACCAGCAAGGGCGGCCTGACCGACGGCAGTGCGCGATGCGGACTGCTTCTGAGCCGAGACAGGGGTCACCACGTCGAGTGCGGTATTCGACGTTCCGACCGAACTGACGGGGATCGATGCCGAGGCGGAGGTCGCGACTGGCACATCGTCCGTTGACGGAACGAAGCCGGTGGAGGCGCCATCAGAGCTTGGCGAACCGCCATCGCTTGGTGCCGCGTCGGAGGACGACGTCGGGTTGGGATCGAGCTTCCCCGAAAGAATGTCGATCAGTTGCTTCGTCTCGGCCACCTGATCGGAGCCGAGAGGCGCATATCCTTCCGGCAGCTGCCCCGTGGCGGTGCCCGGCGTCTGCCCGTCGCCCACCGCGTAGTTCAGCAACGCCGTGTACTCGGCGCGCGTCCCGTCGTCGAGTGCCGTGTTGTCGATGTTGACCGCCGCATAGATCGTCATCGTCAACGGGTAGGCCGTCTTCGGCAGGCTCGAGAAGTCGATCGAAGTCGTCGTGCTGGCGGGCTTCCCGCCGGTGACCGGCTTTTGCGCCGCGATGGCCGCAGACATGCTGTCGAGGGTCGGGGCGACAAACGTGCTCGGCTCGTTGGGCAGTTGCAGTTCCGCCGTACCGAGGCCGTAGAGTGCCGCCGAGGCACCATCGGTGATGCCCATGATGTCCTTGTTGTCCGCACCGACGACTCGCGGCGGGTCCACCAGCAGAGTCGGTTGAAGCGCACCTGGAACAAGGTTGTCCTGCCCGTGCTGCGTGTCGCCGCGAGCGATCCGGCTCGCCGCGTCCGCAAAGTTGCGTGCGAACGGGCTCAGGGACGTGGAGTCGAGCTTGATGGCCGCGCCCGCGGCGTCGGGCGGCGTCAGCGCGGTCGGGTCGTTCCGGAAGATCTGGTCGACGGGCCCCGTTGACAGGTCGGTCCCTCCGAGACCACCCCCGATGGCCTTGGGGTTGGACGACGGCAGGTAGTACGGATTCACCACCATGCCGTACTCATCGGGGGTGCCGCTGAGCCACGTTCTGGCACTGTTGTCCGCCTCGATCCACGACCACAGAAGCTGCAGAGCGTCGTCGCCCTGGGGTCCCGTCTCGATGAAGCCGACGTCCTTGCTGACGAAGATGCCGAGCGGTACGACACCCGGGTTCAGTCGCTGGAACTCCTGATCAGAGCCGATGTTGCTGGGATTTTTGTCGAGCTGAGGGACCGTCGCCTGACCGGTGTGATCGTCCAGCGGCACCTGGCGCTGATAGCTCTGCGTCAGCAGTTTTGCGACGAGCCGAGGGGTCAGCTTGAGGTTCGTCACCTGGTTGCCGAGTCGGTCCTCCGCGATATAGCCGATCGTGAGCGCGGCATTGGCGACTGGGCCGTAGCGCACGTCTGCAGAGCTCCACAGTTCGCCCGAGTCGTCGTCCGCGGCAGTAACCGGCAGGCCCAGGAACCCCAGGCCGACCGATCCGTCGAGGATCTGCGCCCGGGTCAGCGCCCCGGAGTTGTTCGCGATCGTATAGGTCTCGCCGCCGACGGCGCAGAGCGACTGCTGCCACGAATGCATTGCCTGGTTCAGCAGCAACGAGCCATTCGTGTTCACCTCTGCGGCGCCCACCTTGCAGTGCGACGCAACCGGCAGGAAGTCCAGCGGAACGACCATGCGGTCGTCCCAGAAGCTGCAGTCGGTGCTCAACGGCGAGCCCACCTGAACCGCGGTCCGCGTGCCGAAGCCCGTGTCGCCCACGCTGGCGCTGGCGCACTTCGTGGCATCGCCGTTGATGCTTCCCGAATGCGTCCCGCGCGGCACGACGACGAGCCAGCACCGGTTCCCCGCACCGCCGGCCGATGTCGGCGAACCGCACCCCAGCCATGGAGCTGACGCCGCGGTCTCCGCGTTGAAAAGGGTGAATCCGATTCCCTGCGCGATCGTCGGGACGGTGACGAAATCCTGCTCGTTTCCCGACGTCGCATTGAAGTACTTGCGGACTCCGTTGTCGCTGTGGCTGGGGTCGGGCACGCTCCGCGAGCCGTCAGAGGCCACGTATGGAACATTGTCCGGACGCTCCGTCACCTTCGCACCGGCTCCGGCGGTGGTCAGTTGCTGCGCGGGCGCAGCATCGATGCCGCTCGACGCCCATGCGCCGAAAGCGCAGGTGTTCCGGAAATCCGCAGCGGACGGGTCGGGCCCCCAGCACTGCATGATCTGTAGGAAGTTGCTCGCGCTGGCCTGGCGCAACGTGCCGTCCGGGCCGGCCGTGCCCGCCATTCCCTCGTAACTGACGCGGATCGTCTGGTCGATGAGGTTGGTCGTCTGCCCGACGGTGATCTTCAGGTTCTTGAAGTCGTTGAGCGCGCCCGACGAGTTGTCGGCGGGCCGCTGAGGCTGGTACTGCGCCGCAGAGGAGTGGTCGTTCAACCACGAGACCGTGACCGAAGTGTCCTGAGCGGCCGCAGCCTTGGGTGTTCCCACCGTGAGCATGAGGAGTCCGATCAGCGAAAGCGCCGCGATCATCGCACCCACGAGCCGCGCGGTCCGAACGGCCGTGCGCCCCCTGGCCACTTTCCCAGCGCGCGCGGTCATCGCTGCCCCTCCGCAAGCCATGCCGGCACAGCCGACGTGCGGCGTCGGCGGACGACCGCGGGGATCATCGCCAGCGCCAAGAGCAGAAGACCGGTGACAATGACGATCAACGGCGTCCATGTCGGCGGTGGCTTCGCGATCGACTGTGGCGTTCCGTTGGCTACGACGGCCTTCGCGGCGGCGTTCACATAACCGGCGGGTGCCTCCGCACTCGGATCGGTAGGCCCAGCGTCGCCAACGGCATCAGAATCCGATGCGGTCGCGCCGCTGCTAACGCCTGTGCCACCTCCGGCCGCGGAGTTGGCGTGGCCGCTCGCCGTCGCACCCGAGGCTGCAGGCTGCTGCTTCGTCGGCTCCGTCACTGCGGGAGCGCCGCCGGTGCCCGTCGTGCATTGCGTGGGACCGGCTTTGTCGCACGCCAGCGGCTGGGGATCCGTGTTCGCCAGCTTGTTTGTACCGTCGGGCGAGAAGGTCGGGTTATTGCACTGCTGGATGCTCTTGACCGCGGGGTCGCCGCCGGGGATCTTCTTGATCTGCTCTTGACCTGCCTGGACCAGGTTGATCGGCAGGGCCGAATAGCCGAGTTGGTCCACCTGGCGTTGGCCCTCGCACAAGAGGTACGAGCCGAAGTCGGCGAGCGTCATGCCCTTCTCGTCCGTCCACTGGTATTGGGTCGTGGTCGGGAGGATCAGGTAGGAGTAAGACGAGAGCTCGTAGGTACGAGGGTCGGGGTCGACGTAGACCTTGGAGAGATCCTCAGTCAGATAGGTCGGGCTGTTCGGGTCGTTGTCGAGCTGAGCCGCGAGCAAGGACACCGCAACGTGGCCGGCGGTGGGCTCGGTGTAGTAGCCCGCCTGATTCAGAAGCTTCGCGACCGGAAAACGCATGTTGAGCGCATACGAATACTCGACGTAAGTGATCGCGCCGACGTTCTGCGGTTCCTTGGTGAAGGTGGCCGTCCCCGTGTCGAGAGCCTTCGCGATCATGGCCGTGCCCGGCTGTACCGGGAAGAGCGAGGTGACGCCGCAGTGCCCATTGATGGTCGGCCTGTTCACCTTGGCGCAGTACGCATCCCAGATCTGGGGATACATCTGGCGCATCCAGATCGTCACCTGCGCGGTCGCGCCCGACCCGTCAGACCGCACGACGGGCACGATGGGGATGTTCGGCAGCGCCAGTGCAGGGTTTTCCGCCTGGATCTCCGGATCGTTCCACCGAGTGATGACGTTCGTGAAGATTTTCGCGAAGGTCTCGCCCGTCAGACGAAGGTTGGTGACCCGCTTCCCGCCGATGAGCAGGTTGTACATGATCGCCGTGCCACCGGCCACGATCGGCATGTAGACGTAATCTCGCCCGGAGCACTTGTCGGCCTCGTTGCTGTTAGCGATGCCGTAGGGGATGTCGGTGACACCGAAGTCGTAGACGCCCTGGCAGTACTGCGTGCGCCCGGAGGTCGAGCCGGTACCGGCGTAGTTGATGGTCCATTGGTAGTTGGACTTGACGTTGCTGACCCACTGCGCGACCGCGGGCTCGGCCCAGGTCGATCCGCCGCCGCTGATCGTGCCGTGCCCGGTGGCGGCCGACGCGGACTGCCCGGCCGAGAAGCTCATGCTTCCCAGCAGCACGGCGATGATGCCGAGCGCAGCGAGAACTGCGCGGCCGAGCAGGGCCCTGCGCGAACGGGATTGGGTCATGACGCGAGATCTCCACTTGTCCACTCGTCGGCGTCGTCGAACTCGAATGCGCTCACGCGACGCCGCTCAAGGCGAGAAGCGACGCGCGCCGAACGAGCGCGCGCACGGCGAATACCGGCGTCCGACAGCTGCCCTGCGCCCTTCCCGCCGATGATGCGGGCGATCAGGAAGAGCACGAAGACGAGCACCATCAACACCGCCGCAGCCCCGAAACCGCGCGCGATCTGCGCGTCCGACGGCTGCTTCACGAGAGAGAACGTCGCAAGTGGAAGGCTGGTCATCGGCCCGCTGAAGGGGTTGAAGTTGAAGAACGTGGTGTAGCCGGCCGTCAGCAGCACCGGGCTCGTCTCGCCGATTCCGCGTGCAGTCCCCAGGATGATCGCCGTCATCAGCCCCGAGCGGCTCGTCGGCAGCATGACGTGCACGACCGTCTTCCAGTGCGAGGCGCCGAGGCCCATCGAGGCCTCTTTGAGATTGCCGGGCACGAGGCGGAAGACGACGTCGGCCGAGCGGATGATGATCGGCAGGATCATGATCGTGATCGCAAGGGCCGCCGCGAGACCCGAAGTCGGCATGCCGAGCAGCAGCACCCACGTCGCAAAGATGAACAGACCGCAGACGATCGAGGGCAGCGCAGTCATCGCTTCGACGACGGTGCGCACGACCCGGCTGAACGGCCCGGGGAACTCCGCGAGGAACACCGCGCAGACGAGCCCCAACGGAATCGAGATCACCAGGGCGATCGAGATCATGATCAGCGTGCCGATCATCGCGTGAAGCACGCCGCCGTCGCTCAGCGGGTCCAGCGGGCCGCCCTTCGAGAGGTCGTTGGTCCAGAAGTTGAGGTGGATGATACCGGCCACCGCGCGGACCATCGTGAACACCACGATCCCGACCAGCGCTATCAACAGCACCACCGCCACCGAGTGGAACAGCACGGTCGCGAGCTTGTCGACGACACCGACGCGCCCCTCGTCGAAGGCGACGAGCACCGCGTAGAACCCGACGAAGAACAGGTACGAGATCAGCACGAACGGCAGGAAGCCCGAGAACGGCGCGACCTGCGTGAACAGCCACGACGTCAGCGCGATGCCGGCCGCGGCCGCCCCGAGCAGGCGGAACACGTCTTCGCGGCGGACGCCGCCCAGGGACCGGACGGTCTCGGGCGGGGCGTCCTCCTCAAGCATCCGCTGAGGCAGGGTCGTGCGCCTCACGCCCTGTTCGATCACGTCGCTCATCGCGCTCACTCCGTTGCCGCGCCGGACCGGGACCGGCTCACGATGATCGAGGCGCCGAAATTGATCGCCATGGTGATCAGGAACAGCACGAGGCCGGCCGCCATGAGCGCCGACATCTCGAACGGGTTGGCTTCGCCGTAGCGCAGTGCGATGAGCGAGCTGATCGAGTTCGTGCCCGCGTGGAGGATGTGGAGGTTGATCGTGAAGACCTGGCTGATGACCAGGTAGACGCCGATGGTTTCGCCCAGGGCTCGACCGAGGCCGAGCATGATCCCCCCGATGATGCCACCCGTCCCGTACGGATAGACGACGGTCCGAATCATCCCCCACCGGGTGGAGCCGAGCGCGAGAGCACCCTCACGCTCGCCGATGGGGGCCTGAGCGAATACCTCGCGCATGATGCTCGCCGAGATCGGCGAAACCATCATTGCGACCACGAGGCCGGCGACGAGAGCGCTGGAGGTGAACACCGTGGTGGTGGCCAGCGGGTCGTTCGCGTTGAAATCGGGGACGGCGAAGATCGGAATCCAGCCGAAGTAGGTCGAGATCCACTGCGCGACGGGGACGATCGCCTGGTCGAGCCAGAAGGCGCCCCAGAGCCCGTACACGACGGACGGGATCGCGGCCATCAGGTCGACGATTCCGATGAGCAGGCGACGGATGCCCTCGGGCGCGTACTCCGAGATGAACGTCGCCGTGCCGAGCGCCAGCGGAACCGCCACGACGATGGCGATCGACGCGATGGTCACGGTGCCGACGAGCACCGCGGCGATGCCGAAGTCGTGCGCGTTCGGGTCCCAGTTCTGCGTCGTGACGAAGCCCCACCCAGCCACATGGATCGCATCCGCCCCGCGGATCACCAGGAACAGTCCGACGAGCCCCATCAGCGTGAGGACGAGGCCGCCGCCGCTACGCGCGAGCGCCCGGAACAGGTGATCTTGCCAGCCCCGGACGATCGTCGTCTTGCGGGGTACGACGCCGTCGCCGAGCGAGGGGGCGATCGTCGTGGTCGTCATGTCTTGGTGCTCCGGAGCGGGGTCACACGAGCGCTGGCGTCGGGGCGCGTCAGGGCGCGCCGACGTCGGCACTCGGGTGTGCGGGTGTGCGTGGGGGTGAGCCTCGAGGCAGCGGCGCGGCGAGACAGTGGACAGCCTGTACCGCCCTACAAGGCCGGTCAATCACCCCCGTTTCCGCGACGCGTAACGCGTTCGTGCCCGCTTGGTGAACGGAGGATTTCCGAAGTGTGAGCGCCGCTCAGCTTCCGCAATGGTGAGCCCGGGAGCCACTTGGCCGGCGACACCCACCCGCCCCCCGAATGGGGTTGCTTGCCGCGAGGTACAGGGGTGCAGAAAAAAACTTCTCGAAGCCGTCAATCGCTACGGTTCGAGACACCCAGCTCGAGCAGCAGCCGCACCGCCGCCCGCACGTCGCGCTCAGCCTCGACCCGCTGCCCGATCGGCCGCACGCGCGCTGACACGAGCACGACCTGGCCGTCGAGCGCGAGCCACCAGCCGCGATGCCGATCGTCGGCGTCCGCAACGTGCGTCGCCGCGAGCTCTCCCGCCCGCGCGGCGAGGGTACGCGCGTCCCGGCGCGCGTACTTCGCGAAGGGGAAGTCGCGTGCGCGCAGTGCGACGGTGAGGCCGGCCGCGTTGGCGACGGTCCAGAGATAGCCGGCGGGGCGCGGGGTGATGGCTTTTCTGAGCGATGGATGCCTCGCCGAGGCATCCTCTGGCTTCATTGCGAACTGCAACGAGCGCGCCGCAACGTGCCCCGAATAGCGGGTTCCGTCGATCGACGAGACGACGCGCAGTGGCTCGCGCGAGTCGATGACGAGGCTCACAGGCGCTTATACCAGCACGCACGAGCACTGCGGGGCAACCCCAGTACTGCGTCAAGAAGCGTAAGAAGCCGACACATGGTCGTTACACACCGGCTGCCGGGAATCCACTAGCGTCACAAGCATTCTGCGCCTTGCCCCCATTAGGGGTGAGGCGCGGCTCACACTCTGGATGAGGAGAAGTGCATGAATCCACGGTCCGTCCGCCGCTGGAGAG
>Ga0164242_10006867_pt1 | contig 12491 bp, 11 predicted proteins | sample OricomgcompostMG_FD_108783 | JGI IMG/M metagenome (GOLD analysis project Ga0164242, IMG submission 108783) | Miracle-Growth compost microbial communities from Emeryville, California, USA - Original compost - Miracle growth compost (MG) ... | reverse complement strand
GGACACGATGTACCTCTTCCTGCCGCTCGCCCACGCGGCCGGCCTGCTGATGCAGCTGCTCGCGCTGGAGACCGGGATGACGCTCGCCTACTGGGGTCGCGACCGCGACCGGATCCTCGACGAGCTGGCCGAGGCGCAGGCGACGACGTCGCTGCTGGTGACCGGTCCGGTCACGGTGAAGCAGAAGATGTCCGCCGGCGCAACGGTAGAGGCCGCGATGTCGCGGGCGCTGGTCACTTCTACCGGCGCGGTGATCCGGCATGTCCTGAACGGCGGCCGGGAGACGATCGCGGCGACCGTCCAGCGTGACCCACATGCGCAAGGCGTCGCTCGGGTCACAGATGGGGAGCCGTGCTACTTCTGCGCGATGCTCGCCGGCCGGGGCGCGGTCTACAAGTCCGAGGAGACCGCCTCGTTCAAGTGCCACGACAACTGTGGCTGCACATCTGAGCCGGTCTACAACTTGGACGCCTATCAACTTCCCGCGGCCTCCCAGAGGTTCGCGGATCTGTACGCCAACAACTCGAGCGGTACCGGGGCGGAGAAGCTTCGGAACTTCCGGCGCGCGTACGAAGCACAGAGCTAACCAATCGCCCCCATGTCAGGTACTAGGGGCCGTTCCCAGGAGGAGCACACATGGCGGACACCGCCGAGACTGTCGAAGGTACCGAAACCGCATCCGCGAAGCCGTGGGGCGATGACGCGAACTTCGACGCCGAGCGAGCCTGGAATCTGATCCAGGGCCTCCGCTCTGACAAGGCAGCCCTGACCCAGGAGCTCGCCTCTGTGAAGGCCGATAAGGCTGCCGCAGAGAAGGAGCGGGACGACGCGGTCAAGGCTGCCGACGACGCGAAGAAGGATCTCGCATCGGATCGGCGCGAAGCCATCCTGAAGGAGTTCGACATCGACCAGGACCTGGCGGAGGAGTTTCTCTCCGGTGACCTGACGCTCGACGAGCTCCGCCGAAAGGCCGAACGGTTGGCCGGGCGCAAGAAGCCTGAGCCGAAGCCGGAGGAGAAGGGCGAGGAGCCGAAGCCGGCGGAAGACACGAAGGACCAGGCGTCCGACAAGTCTGCCGCGGAGCCGAAGCTGCCGGCCCGCCCGAAGCTGGCGCCTACGCCGGGTGAGGGTGGCACCCCTGAGCCGAAGTTCGACCCGGACGCCATTGTCGCGGCTGTGCGTCAGCACTGAACCGCACCTCTTGTAAACTCTCTAACTGACAAGGATTGTTAGCATGGCTAACGACTTTTACACTGCCGACCAGGTTTCCCAGGTCGCGCTCCGCCTGGTCGAAGAGGATCAGTACCTCTCGGCCCTCGTCTCCCGTGACATCGTCGACCCGCTGAAGGGTGGCGGCGCTGGCCGGACCATCTCGCTGGCGATCCCGAACGCTCTCGTGGCGCGCGATCGTGACATCGACGATAAGGAAACCGAGCTGGTTTACGACGAGCTCGCCGAGGCGCGGATCACCACGACCGCCGGCTCGGCCGCCTACTCGGGTGTGAGCCTGAGCGACGGCGACCTGTCGCTGGATCTGTCCGACTTCTCCCGCCAGGTGCTGGCGAAGCAGGTCGACGCCGTTGTCGAGAAGATCGAGAACGCTGTCGCCACCTCGCTGCTCTCCATCCCGCTGAACACTGACGTGGCGTGGGATTCGGCGCACCCGGAGCGCACCTTCACCCAGATCCGGAAGATTCTCCGCAAGCGCGGCGTCCCGCAGACCGGCATCCGCTGTGTTGTCGGCGTGGACGTGTACGCGGCCCTGCTTGACGCTGACCTGCTGGTTGATGCCTCGAGCTCCGGCAGCACCGCCGCTCTGCGTGAGGGCAACATCGGCCGGATCCGCGGCTTCGACATCGTCGAGTCGACCCGGGTCAGCGATGGCGACATCGCCGTGTTCCACAAGGACGCGCTGTCCTTCTCCGTTCGGGCTCCGCTGGCGGCTGCCGGGCAGTTCGCGGCGACCGCGACCGGCAACGGCTACAGCCTGCGCTACACCCGTGGGTTCGACATGAGCAACGCGGAGACCAAGTCTCTGCTGGACACGATGTACGCCATCGTGAAGCTGCCCATGTACAAGATCACCCGGGACGAGTCGACCCACAAGGCGACCGCCACCCAGCTGGCTGCCGGCGAGGATGCCACCTTCCGGATGAGCATCTCCGACGCCGAGCCGGCCGCTGACGACGGCGGCGAGGTCTGATCCCGTAAACCGACTCCCGGAAGGAGCCTACCGTGAGTGATTCACTGGCTACGGTCTCCGACCTCGAGGTCAGGTTGAAGGTTGAGGTCGGCTCCCTTGAGGGGGTCGACCTGACCGCGGCGCAGACCTATCTCCAGGACGCGACTGTTCTGGTGTTGGCTGCCGGCGACCCTGAGTGGACGCCGGAGTCGGTCCCTGACGCTGTGAAGCGTGTCGTGATCGGCTGCGCGTTGCGGACGTACCGAAACCCGGACGGGTTCACCTCGGAAAACTACGGCGGCGCGTATTCGTACACGCTGCCGGAGGTTTCCGGGTATCTGACTGAGGACGAGCTGGCGATCATCACTAAGGCGGTTGCTGACGAGCAGGGGACAGGGTCGACCTTCACGGTCGGCACGGTCCGGACTCGGTCGGCGTACTCCGGGGAGGGCGGCTACTGGCCGCGCTCCGCTTGGTGGTGGTGACCGATGCAGTTTCCCGACAAGGTCGTGGTCGTTCACCCATCCGAGGTTGACGAGTACGGCAACCCGGGCGGTTCGTTCACCAACCCGACACGGACGGACGCGAAGGCGTTCCTGTTCGAGAAGACGGGCACTAACGGAGTCCAGTATGGGGCCTTGCTCCCGCCGGCGACTGTGATCTCGGCAGGGGACCGCCTGGAGGCGAACGGCGGCATCTATTCGGTGTCGTTTGTGGCGAAGGTCCGATCCCCGGCCCGGGACATCCTCTGGAACGTGGTTCTGGAGGTGTTCCGATGAAGATCCGGCTCCGGCAACAGTACATGCGGCCGTACCTGAACTCTTCGGAGATGCGGGACCGGCTGCATGACTACGCCGACAAGATCGCCGACAAGATCCGGGACGAGGCTGAGGCGCACGGCGCCGAGGTGACGGTCACGGATTGGGACTCTGATCGGGCGGTTGTCCAGGTCGCTATCGACGCACCGCACGGGACGCTGATCGAGGCGAAGTACGGGCTGCTCCGTAACGCTGCCGCAGAATCCGGGCTGGATGTGAACGTCGAATGACTTCCGTCGTATGGGCGGCGTCGCCTGACATCCCGGAGCAGCCAGGCCCGCAGATCGTCATCTTTCCGGATGCGATTCTGGCGGCGTTGCGGATCGTGCGGGAATCGTCGGTTTCGGAACTGTCCAGCGTGGAGTTCGGCACCCGTGAGCCTCATGAGCTCGGGGCCGAGTTCCGGGGCGTCCCGTATGTCGCGTTCCATCTCCTCTCCAGTGACGCCAGCGGTCACCCGTTCCGCGAGGTTGCCTCGCTGCTGATCAAAGCCTGGGGTGACACCGAGGCGCAATCTCTTCGACTCCTCCAGATCGTGCGAGGGGTCCTTACTGCCTACGAAGGCGATTCCGAGGTCGGTTCGATCTCTGCCGGCGTGGGCCCTCTAACTGTTCAGGACACCGAAAACGGTCACCCGTTGAGTTCCGCCGGCGTGCGGATCCGGCTACGGCCGATCGTCCTCTAACCACTAAGGACTAGCTGAATCATGGCTAATGACGTTACCAAGGTTCTCGCCGGTAAGCCGCTCGCATCGGGTGGCGTGCTGCGAGGAGACTCTTCGACGGCCGCCCCGACCGACGCGACTTCGGCGGTCACCGGCGCGACCGCACTTGGCTACATCGGGCCCGATGGCCTGACCGAGACCGTCGACCGGCAGACCAACAAGATCAAGGCCTGGGGCGGCGACGTCGTCAAGGTCGTGCAGACCGACTTCTCGGTCACCTATCAGTTCACCTTCTACGAGTCGGCGAACGCCGAGGTTCTGAAGGCCGTTCACGGCGACGACAACGTCTCCGTGACCGCTGCTGACGAGACGCACGGCAACCAGACCGCGATCACCATCAACTCCGAGGAACTGCCGAAGGTTCCGTGGGTGTTCGAGATCAAGGACGGCGACTCGAAGATTCGCATCTTCGTTCCACTGGGCCAGATCACCACCGTCGGCGACATCACCTACTCCGACGAGGACGTCGTCGGCTACCAGGTGACTGTCGAGGCGTTCCCGGATGCCGACGGCAACCAGGCGTACAAGTACCTCGACGACGGCAAGGTCACCGCCTGATCCCGTAAGTCGGGATCCGCAAGACATCAAGACGGGACCGAGGAACCTAGCGCGGCCTCCTCGGTCCCGTCTCTAAACATCTTTGGCCGCGCTGACTCACTGACACGAAAGGCCGCGCTATGGCTAACGAGAACTTCGTCTACACCACCCCGAAGGGTGACGAGATTGTCGCCCCGCACTTCGAGGACGCAATGTCCGCCGGGTTCGTCCGGAAGCACCGCAACGACAAGGTCGAGGAGCAGATGTTCGCCCTGGTCGAGGAGGCTCTGAACGAAGAGTCGCTGGAGGCGTTCGACAAGCTCCGCCCCTCCGAGATGGAGGACTTCTACACGAAGTGGCAGGAGCACGCCGGAATCACCGCGGGGGAATAGTCAGCCTCTGGGAGCTTCACGACGAGCTCCCGGAGGCCGTCGAGTACGAGCTGATACGGCTCGGTCTCCGTTGGCGGCAGGTCGGGACTGAGGTGCTGAGCTGGCGTGACCTGGCGGTCATTGTCGCTCAGGCCTCACCTGACGGCCCGTTGTTTCAGGCGAAATACCCGGAGGAGATACCGCAGATCCGGCTGGAGCGGCTGCTCGAGCTCGTCCATTACGAGCTGTCTGTGGCGAACACGCAGCGCGGGAATCAGTCCGGCGCGAAGCGTTCCGACTTCCCGGATGTGCCGGAGTGGGCGAAGCAGAAGGACACGGAGACGTACGGCTCGGAGCCGGTCCCGTTCGACGACATGGCCGCCTTCCTGGGTGGGGACTTCCTGACCCTTCTTCCCTGATGTTCTGAGAGGAGCGGTCCCTTATGGCCGTCGAAATTGGTACCGCCTATCTCTCGGTTTTGCCGTCAGCGAAGGGTTTCGGCAAGTCACTGGACAAGCAGGTCTCTGGCGAGGCCGGCAGCTCGGGCGACAAGGCCGGCAAGTCGTTCGGCGGCAAGTTCACTGCTGGTGCAACGGGCCTGGTCGGTAAGACGTTGAAGCGCACCTTCGTAGGTGCTGCTGCCGCTGTCGGCGTTGCCGGCGCAGCGGCCATCGGCAAGGGCTTCAAGCGGCTGGATTCGATCGACCAGGCCACTGCGAAGCTGAAGGGTCTGAAGATGTCCGGCAAGGACATCCAGACCACGATGGACTCGGCGCTGGGTGCTGTGAAGGGCACCGCGTTCGGGCTGGATGAGGCTGCGACCGCCGCGAGCGGTGCGCTCGGCGCCGGCATCAAGAACGGCAAGGAGCTGACCGGGTATCTGACCTTGGTCGGCGACGCCGCAACCCAGTCGGGCGCCGACTTCAACCACATGGCCCAGATCATGAACAAGGTTCAGGGTCAGGGCAAGCTGACTGGCGACACGCTGCAACAGATGGGCGACAACGGCCTTCAGGTCATGCCCATGCTGGTGAAGGCGTTCCACAAGCCTCAGGCCGAGATCCAGAAGATGGTCTCGCAGGGCAAGATCTCTTCCGAGCAGTTCCGCGAGATTCTGAAGAAGAACATCGGCGGCGCGGCACTGGAGTCCGGGAACACGTTCCAGGGCGCGATGAAGAACATCGGCGCCTCCCTGGGCCGTATCGGCGCCGGGCTGCTTGGCGGGGTGTTCCCGCAGCTGGCTCCGCTGATCACGAAGCTGACCAAGGCGATGGGTCCTCTTGAGGATGCGTCGAAGAAGGTCGGCGAGGTCATCGGGAAGAAGTTCGCCAAGGCCATCAACGTGGCGATCGACGCCGCGGGCAAGTTGAAGACGAAGCTGAGCCCGGCTGTTGAGGCGGTGAAGCTGTTCTTCGGGACGCTGTCCGGTAAGGGCGGCGGGGATGGCACCCCCGAGAAGTGGATGAATCCCATCATCGACGCGGCGTCGACGGTGAGCAACATCTTCGACTCGCTCAAGGGTTCGTTGAAGGGCTTCGACCTGTCGTCGCTGCTTCAGGCGTCCCCCATGTTTTCGATCCTCAAGGGTCTTGCGCCGGTGCTTCCGCAGTTGGCGCAGTCGTTCATGCAGATCGGGCAGGCGCTTGGTGGGGCACTGTCGAAGGTGTTGCCGGCGCTGGTACCTGCATTCGTTCAGATCGGCGAAGTTCTCGGTTCGACGCTGGCGAAGGTTCTTCCGAGTGTCGTCACACTGATCGGCTCGCTGGCCTCGTCGCTGGGCGGCACGCTGGCGAAGGTTCTGCCCGGTGTGGCGAAGGCTCTCGGGCAGGTTGCGGTGGCTCTGGCCGGCGCGCTGGCGAAAGCCCTGCCCGCGATCGTCCCACTGTTGGGTCAGGTTGCAACGCTGCTGGCGGGAACGCTGGCGAAGGTTCTGCCGGCGATCGTCCCGCTGTTCGGCACGCTGGCGAACCTGTTCGGGACAGTTCTGGCCGCGGTGCTGCCTGTGGTGGCGTCGCTGCTGAAGGCCCTGATCCCCGTCCTGAATCCGATCTTGAAGCTGATCGCTCAGCTGGTTGTCACCCTGCTGCCACCGCTGAACAGCCTGTTCAAGGCGCTGACCCCGGTCCTCACCGTGGTGGTGAAGGTTCTCGGTGCTGTGCTCGGCGTGCTGGCGAAGGTTGTCGCCGCGATCCTGACCGGGCTCGTGAAGGCGATCACCTGGCTGGTGAAGAACTGGAAGAAGGTCGGATCGACCCTTCTGTCCCCGGTGACCGCCGCAAAGAAGGGCATCGAGAAGGCAGTCGACGGCGTTAAGAAGGCCTTCAAGGCGGTCTCCTCCTGGGTCAGCGGCACCTGGAAGAAGGGCTGGTCCGGCGTCAAGGGCTGGATGTCTGACTCCGTGTCGAAGGGCAAGGAGAGCATCGGTAAAGCCTGGGACGGCACCAAGAAGGCTTTCAGCAAGGCGAAAGACTGGGTCGGCGGCACCTGGAAGAAGGGCTGGTCGGCGGCTAAGGGCTGGATCGGCGACGCCGTCGGCAAAGGCAAGGACGCCGCGAAGGGCGCCCTGGACAAGACCCAGACAGCATTCTCGAAGCTGAAGGACTGGGGCGGCTCGAAGTTCAAGACCGCCTGGTCCAACATGAAGTACAACCTGTCCCACCCGATCGAGGCTGCCAAGACTCTGATCGGGGACAACAAGGACAAGATCACCTCCGTCTTCAACACCCTGGACAACTTCGGTCGGAAGACCTTCGGGGACAAATGGGACGGGATGAAGAAGGTCCTGACCGACCCGATCGAGAAGGTTGTCGACTACTTCAAGCAGGTATTCGGCAAGGGTGGCGGCGGACTGGTCCAGGTGTTCCAGGACTTCACGAAGGCCGCCGGCACCGCGTTCGACAAGATCAAGAGTGCCATCGGCGCACCGGTGAAGTTCGTCATCAACACGATCCTGGAGAACGGGATCTTGGCGGCGTTCCGGTCGATTGCCGGGAAGGTCGGCCTGAAGGATCTTGCCGACAAGATGCACGTGACCAGCCCGAAGGGTTTCTCCGAGGGCGGCTACACCGGTGCCGGCGGCAAGTACACCCCGGCAGGCATCGTCCACGCCGGTGAGGTCGTGTGGGATCAGGACGCGGTCGCTAAGGCCGGCGGTCCCGGTGTTGTCGACGGCTGGCGTCAAGGCATCAAGTCCGGCGTGCTCCGTGGGCTGCAAGGGTTCGCTAACGGCGGCATCGTCAAGCCGACCCGGTCCGGGCGGACCAACCCGTCGTACCCGGGCCACTCCGGCATCGACTTCTACGGAGCTGTCGGCGACCCGATCTTCGCCACCACTGCCGGCCGGATCTCCTACACAGGGTCAGGCCGCGGCTACGGCAACGCGATCTTCGAGACCGCCGCTAACGGCTTGCAGATGGTGTACGGACACACCTCGGCGATCCTGACGAAGGTCGGCGCCCTGGTGAAGGCCGGGCAGCAGATCGGCCGTGTCGGCTACTCCGGCAACGTCCGGCCTCCGGGCCCGGCGGGTGCGCACCTGCACTTCGAGGTCGCCGAGGGCGGTCGCTTCGCTCAGGCGTCCAACCGTGACGCCACGTTCAAGTATCTGGGCGGGGCTGCGGTCGCTCCTGGCGCCTCGAGTGGTGACGGTTTCGACATCATCGGCGCGCTGAAGGACAAGATGTCCAAGGCGCTCGGGAAGGTCAAGGACATTGGCGGCGGCATCGCCGGCCAGATTGTCGGGGCCTTACCGGGGAAGCTGAAGGACGGCCTGATCGACAAGGTCTCCGACTTCGGCGCCATCGCGTCCGGGGTGCTGGATAAGGCGAAACTCGCCGCTGTCCTGACCACGGCGTTGACGATGAACGGCTTGCCGCTGTCGCAGCTGGACAACTGGATGCGGCAGGTACAGACCGAATCTGGTGGCAACGCCGGCATCACCCAGCAAATCTCTGACGTCAACTCGGCGTCCGGGAACAGGGCGCAAGGCCTGTTGCAGGTGATCCCGCCGACGTTCGCGGCATACCGATCGAAGATTCTGCCGAACGACCCGTTCAACCCGCTGGCAAACGCCTACGCGGCGATGAACTATGCGAAGCACCGTTACCCGAACATCGAGGCCGTCATCGGCCACGGGCACGGGTATGCAAACGGGACGGACAACGCGACCCGCGGCCTTCATCTGGTCGGGGAGAACGGTCCCGAGTTCCGCTGGTTCAACGGTGGGGAAAGCGTCCTACCGGCAGGGCCGACGAAGATTCTCGCCTCGCTCTTGTCGAGCGGCAAGGACCTCGTCGCCGGTTTCGTGAAGGGCATTGTCTCCGGTTCGCCGGCGGCGTTGAAGGCGATCGCCAACCTGGCACAGGGGACCGTCGACACCGCTAACGATGTGCTCGACATCCACTCCCCGTCGAAGGTGTTCGTCACTGTCGGACGCTGGGTCACGGAGGGCTTGAAGGTCGGCATCTCGAGCACGGCATCGAAGGTCACGTCCACGCTGAAGACGCTCCGAACCAACATGGAGAAGGTCTTCACCGACAGGAATGCGACCCACAAGAGCGATCTGATCGATAAGTATTCGGCGCAGGTGAAGAAGCTTCGGCCTCTCGCTGTGTCGGCGTCGTCGGCCGCGAAGAAGCTCGCCGAGGTTCGGAAGAAGCTGGCAGCTGCCCAAAAGGTCGAAGTGTCGAAGGCGTCGATCAAGTCGCTGCAAGCTCAGGCTAACTCGAAGTCGTCTTCGGCGGCTCAGGTCAGTTCGTTGAGTGACCAGCTGACGAAGCTTCGCCGGCAGTTGCGGGACACCCCGTCCACGAAGGCGAACGCCTCGAAGCGGTCGGGTCTTCAGAAGCAGATCGACAGTCTGTCCGACAGCCTGTCGAAGGCGCGGAAGAACGCTACCGGGGCGAGCTCGCTGCTCTCGAAGATCGAGTCGGCGAAAAAGTCCCGGCAGACCGTCAAGGATCTGCAAGCGCAGGTCAAGGCGCTGAAGAAGGTTGCCAAGGGCAACGCGAGCTACACGAAGCAGCTAGCAACTGCGGAGAAGAAGCTGGCGGCAGCCCGGAAGATCAACACCTACGACGGTGTCGCCGGAAACGTGACCGCGTTTCTGAAGAAGTATCAGGGCGTCACCAAGCAGCTGACTCAACTGGCTAAGGCCCGGGAGACGTCGGCGGCGAAGATCAAGGCAGCGCAGGACAAGCTGTCGGATGCGACGAAGACCCGCAACGACTATTCGGCGCAGATCCGCCAGCAGGTCAACGACGCCGGGTCTATCGGCGGCCTGTCGAATGTCATCCAGTCCTCGCAGATCACCGACACGTTGAAGCAGAACCTGGCGACGTGGAAGAAGTTCGCGTCCAACATGGCGAAGCTGAAGAAGCTCGGCCTGTCGAACACTGCCTACCAGCAGCTACTGGAGGCGGGCCCGGAGGGCGCCGGTAACACGGTGACCGCACTCCTGGCCGGCGGCAAGTCGGCTGTTTCGTCGGTCAACTCGTTGCAGAAGAAGATCGACACGGTCGGCAAGAATCTGGGCTCGACAGCGTCGAAGAACCTGTATCAGGTGGGCGTCGATTCGGCGACCGGCTACCTGAAGGGTCTCGAGTCGAAGGACAAGGCGCTGAAGAAGGCGGCCGACTCGCTAGCCAGCAAGCTGACCAAGGCTGTGAAGAAGAAGCTGGGGATCCATTCCCCGAGCCGCGTCTTCCGGGACGAGGTCGGCGGCATGGCTGTGGCCGGGCTCGTGAAGGGCCTGACCAGCGGCGAGGCCGAGGTGGCTCGGGCCGGCCGGTCTCTGGCGGATGCTTCGGTGTCCACCGCGGGATCGGTTGCGGCGCGCGGGCGGGCTGTGTCCCGTACGGCGCCGGAGAACTACCGGGCGGCGCCGCAGGTTGTCGAGCAGGTGACTGTGAACGGCGGTCTGCACACCGACGAGTTCTTCCGTGAGGCCGACAAGCGGCAGGCGAAACGTCAGCGGCGAACGAACCTGCGGAACAACCTCGTCCGCGTGTACTAACTAGGAGGCTCTGTGTCCGCAGTCGTTTTCGCGGCTCCGGTGGTCCGGACCCCGCCACCCGTCAAGACACGGTGGCGGGGCCTGTCCCTGGAGTGGACTGGGCCTGATGGGGTCTCCTGGGATCTGACCGACTGGCAGAGTGGGATCGTTGCGGTTACCGAAGGTATCCGCGGGTTCCACCTGCCGTCGGTGCAGGTGCAGGCAACCCAATATGCCGGGCAGGACGGGCAGCGCCGGAAAGGTGCAACCGTCGACCCGCGGGAGATCGAGCTTCCGCTTCTGGTGTACGGCGACTCCTCCGACGAGTGGCTGGGCCGCGACCAGGCGTTCTGGGGGTCGTTCAGCTTCCTGAACGCCGGAACGTTGAAGGCGACCACGCCAGCCGGCTCGTCCCGCACCTTGAAATGCTTCCTGTCCGCTGATGGCGGGCAGTCTTTCGACTCCGACCCCATCCGGGGTGGCTGGAGTCTCTACACACTTACCTTGCTGGCCGATGACCCGTACTGGGTGTCTGAGCTGCCGGCGAAGTCCTGGGGGACCGAGGATCCGCTCCCGTTCTTCCCGGCGACCGGCTGGCCGCCGTTGCAGATCAACAGTGCCTCCTCACTGTCCGGCGCGACCCTCAACAACCCGGGCGACGTGGACGCTTGGCCGATCTGGACTATCACGGCCGGCTCCGCACCGGTGACCGCGACGATCACTGTCGACGGCGGCGTGCTGGTCACTCCGGCGATTGCTGCGGGCCGCACGTTGACGATCAACACGGACCCGTGGGTTCAGACCGCAACGTTGAGCACTGGCGCAGACGTGTACGCGCAGATGAAGTGGGATCCGCGCCCCATCCCGGCAGGCAACAGTGTGCCGGTGTCGCTGGTGCTGGATCAGACCGGCACGGTGACCTGTCAGATCTTCCCGAAGCACTTCAGGGCGTGGTGATCTGATGCAGGCACCGCAGCTACAGTTCACCCTCTACTCGAAGGCGTTCGGGCTGATCGGGAACGTGTCGTCGCCGATGGAGGCACACGTCACGATCGCAGCGAACGCGGCCGGCACCGCCTCACTGACTGTCGACAACAACGACCCGCGGATCGCGGCGCTGGCAACCCCAGGCTGCCGCTGTGTGGTCTCGTATCGGCAGCGTAACTCGTACACGTGGACGCCGATCTTCTCCGGACCGGTCGACGAGGACAGCGGCCACGGCAACGCCGGCGATGGAACGACGTTCACCGTCTCCGACGACTGGGCCGAGATCTTCAACGGCCTGATCGGCTACCCGAAGCCTGCGAACAGCATCGACAACCAGGGCGCCGAGGGCGTGTTCTACACCCAGACTGGTGCTGCGGAGACGGTGTTGAAGAACGTTGTCACGGCGATGGCCGCCCGTCAGGGTGTGCCGATCACCGTCCCGGCGACCACGGGGCTGGGTTCGTCGGTGACTGTGTCGTTCCGGTTCGATACGTTGGTGGACAAGCTGTTCCCGGCGGTCGACAAGGCCGGTGTGCTGGCGCGGGTCATCCAGGTCGGCAACGCGCGAACACTGCTGTGTTCCGCCCCTGGCACGGTGCAGACCATTACCGAAGGGTCGAAGGTTGTCGCTGATTACGAGTACTCACGGAAACGTCCGGAGTTGACTCGTTGCATTGTGGCGACCGGCTCAGCGACGGATGCAACGCAGCGCGCGTTCCGTGAATACGTGCTCCTCGAGGATGGCGTCACGGTGAAGCGGGTCACGGATCTGGCAGCCGGTGATGTGACGCTGGAATCGGCTCTGAATGTGTCGAAGACGACGCTGGTCGAGGTCAGCGGCGATTCGGGCACCCTGGATCAGCTGATGCTTCAGACGGCG
>Ga0164242_10006866_pt1 | contig 12491 bp, 10 predicted proteins | sample OricomgcompostMG_FD_108783 | JGI IMG/M metagenome (GOLD analysis project Ga0164242, IMG submission 108783) | Miracle-Growth compost microbial communities from Emeryville, California, USA - Original compost - Miracle growth compost (MG) ... | reverse complement strand
GGCGAGTGTCAGGTGTTGCGACCGCCGTTGACGCCCAGGATCTGCCCGGTGATGTAGCCGGCCTCCTCTGACGCCAGGAACGCACACGCGGCGGCGATGTCTTCGGGCCGTCCCATCCGGCGCACCGGGGTCTTGGCGATGTTGTCCTCGATGTCGCCGAGGAACCCGTGGTCCGCGGCGTTGCGCAGCATGGGGGTGTCGATGAAGCCGGGCGGCACGGCGTTGACGGTGATTCCGCTGGGGCCGTACTCCAGTGCCAGGGTCTTGGTGAGTCCGTTCACGGCGGATTTGGCCGCCACGTAGTGCGCCATATAAGGAGTGCCGGAGTGCGTGCTCGACGAGGAGATGTTGATGATGCGTCCCCAGCCGGCCTCGACCATGTCGGGCAGCACCGCCTGAATGGTGTGGAAGACGCCGTTGAGGTTGATGTCGATGATCTGCTGCCAGTCCTCGAAACTGATGTGGCTGAACTTCTTGAAGCCGTCTTTGCCGGCGGCGTTGACGAGGATGGTGACCGGCCCCAGCTGCTGTCGGATCTGGGTCAACGCGGCGTCGATCTGGCCGCGATCGGTGACGTCGGCGGCGAAGGCGAGATCCTGCTCGCCGTGCCCGTGCGGCGCTCCCAGCTTCGCCTCTCCTCCGTCGAGGCTCGCTGAACCGCCGGGCTTCAGATCGATGACCGCCACCCGGTGGCCGTCGGCCCGCAAACGGTTCACCACGGCCGCACCGATGCCCGAGGCGCCCCCGGTCACAACAGCCGTTCTCACGAGGCCCGTCTCGGTCACAAAGAATCCCCTTTCCAAGGTGTGAGAATCGTACTCTCGTACAACTGTTTCTGGCAAGGTTCGGCCGAACCGGCTCCCAGCAGGGGCGATGCCGAATCGCCGCGCAGGGGCGTTGCCCAGCGGTCGGGCCGACGGGCGGCCAACCCCGCTTGAGTTCTCCCTGTCGAGATGTATGATTCGCCGCACATGAGAATGTAGTTACCCGGCGGGAGGCTTGCATGGGTTCGCAGGAAACGGCAGCGATCGTCGCCGGCGGTTCAGCGAGGCTCGACGGAGGAGAGCCGAAGCTGGGACCGCCGAATGATGCAGATGGTTCCGGCGGTGCGAAGGCCACCGAGCAGGTTGCCGCCCGGCAGCTGCTCATCGACGGCAAGCTGGTGGGCGCGGACCGTACCTACGCATCACTCAATCCGGCCACCGGAGAGGTCCTGGGCTATGCGCCGGACGCCGGCGTGGAGCAGGCTGCCGCCGCCGTCGCGGCCGCACGGCGCGCCTTCGACGCCGGCGATTGGGCGACCGACACCGCGCTGCGGATCCGCTGCCTCGATCAACTGCACCGCGCGCTCGTCGAGCACCGTGACGAACTCGCCGACCTCACCATCGCCGAAGTCGGGGCCACGGCGGCGCTGACCCAGGGCGCCCAGCTGGACCAGCCGATCGCGATCGTGCGCTACTACGCCGATCTGCTCCGCGACTATCCGATGACCGAAGACCTCGGCAACGCCGAGAGCCGCGGGATGCTGCACCACCGTTGGGTGGAGAAAGAAGCCGCCGGAGTCGTCGCCGCGATCATCGCGTACAACTACCCCAACCAGCTGGCCCTGGCGAAGCTGGCCCCGGCGCTGGCGGCCGGCTGCACCCTGGTGCTCAAGGCCGCGCCCGACACCCCGCTGGTGACGCTGGCGCTCGGGGAGATCATCGCCAACCACACCGACATCCCGGCCGGTGTGGTCAACGTGCTCAGCTCGTCGGACGCGGAGGTCGGCGCGGTGCTGACCACCGACCCGGACGTGGACATGGTCACCTTCACCGGATCCACCCCGACCGGGCGGGCGATCATGGCCGCCGCGAGCGGCACGCTCAAGCGGGTCTTCTTAGAACTCGGTGGCAAGTCGGCGGCGATCGTGCTCGACGATGCCGACTTCAACATGGCCGCGGTCTTCGCCGCGTTCTCGATGGTCACGCACGCCGGCCAGGGCTGTGCGCTGACGTCGCGGTTGCTGGTGCCCAACAGTCATCACGACGAGATCGTCGAGTTGATCAAGACCAACTTCTCGCATGTGCGCTACGGCGACCCGACGGACCCGAAGACCTACATGGGCCCGCTGATCAGTGCCAAGCAGCGCGACAAGGTCGACGGCATGGTGCAACGGGCGGTGGCAGCGGGGGCCACCCTGGTGACCGGCGGGGAAAAGGTCGATCCCGGCTTCTTCTACACCCCGACGCTGCTCACAGGAGTCGATCCGGACAGTGAGATCGCCCAGGAAGAGGTCTTCGGGCCGGTGCTGACGGTGATCGGCTACGACGATGACGACGACGCGGTACGGATCGCCAACAACTCGATCTACGGACTGTCGGGTGCGATCTTCGGCGGCCAAGACCGGGCGCTGGCACTGGCCCGCCGGATCCGAACCGGAACGTTCTCGATCAACGGCGGCAACTACTTTCATCCGGACGCCCCGTTCGGGGGATACAAGCAGTCCGGGATCGGACGGGAGATGGGCGTCGCCGGGCTGGAGGAGTTCCTGGAGCGCAAGACGTTTGCCGCACCCGTTGGAGCGGCCGGATGAGGCCGCTGGAGGGCATCCGGGTGCTCGAGGTCGCGATGTACGGCTTCGTTCCGTCGGCCGGTGCGGTGTTGGCCGAGTGGGGCGCCGAGGTCATCAAGGTCGAGCACGCGGTCACCGGAGACCCACAGCGCGGGTTGCGCCAAACCGGCCAGCTGAAGGTGGAGGGTGACCCGAATCCCAACATCGAACACGCCAACCGCGGCAAACGCAGCATCGGCCTGGACATGGCGGTGCCCGAAGGGCGGGAGGTGCTCTATGAACTGGCCCGCCGCGCCGATGTGTTCCTGACCAGCTTCTTGCCGGCGCACCGGCGCAAGTTCGGCATCGACGTCGACGACATCCGGGCGATCAACCCGAAGGTCATCTATGCCCGCGGCAGCGCACTGGGCCCGCGCGGGGCCGAGGCCGAAAAGGGCGGCTACGACATGACCGCCTTCTGGTGCCGGGCGGGGACCGCGGCGACCATCACCCCGCCCGGGACCGAGGGCATGATCGCGCCGCCGGGGCCCGCCTACGGCGACACCATCTCCGGCACCAACCTGGCCGGCGGGATCGCGGCGGCGCTGCTGAAAAGGGAACGCACCGGTGAGCCGTCGGTCGTCGACGTGTCGCTGCTGGGCAGCGGACTGTGGGCGATGGGCCACACGGTGGCCCTCACCAAACACCTCGGTCAGCGGCTGGAAGCGCCGGTGCCCGGCGTGCACGGCTCGCCGGTCAATCCGTTGACCGGTCTGTACGCCACCGCCGACGGGCGCTACATCTCGTTCGTGATGATGCAGCCGACCAAGTTCTGGGCCGACGTCTGCCGGCACATCGACCGCCCCGAGCTCATCGACGACCCGCGGTTCGCCACCGCCGAGCAGATCGCCGCCAACACCGCGGAAGCGGTCAAGATCCTCACCGAGGCGATCGCCGCCCGCTCCTTGGCCGAGTGGAGCGAACGCTTCGCGACGCTGGCCGGGCCGTGGGCGCCGGTCCAGGACACCCTGCAGGCGGCCGAGGACGCCCAGATCCGCGCCAACGACTATGTCATCCGGGCGGGTGAGCTCGAATTGGTCGCCAGTCCGGTGCAGTTCGACGTCACCGCCGCCGAAACCGGCCCGGCCCCCGGCTTCGCCGAGCAGACCGACGAGATCCTGACCGACCTCGGCCTGGACTGGGACCGGATCATCGAACTGAAGACCGTCGGCGCGGTCACCTGAAAGCCTGGGATCGAGATGCCGCACGTAGCTTCGATTGGCACCTACTTGCCGTGCTGGGGAACCGCCCTGCGGCGGCTGGCCGGTGACGACGAGGACGCCATCACCCTGGCGGTTGAGGCCGGCCGTGCCGCGCTGGCCGAAGGCGGGGCGGTGGAGCGGCTGGTGATCGTGAGCCGCGACCTTCCGTTGACCGAGAGCAGCAACGCCGCGGTGCTGCTGGCCGGGTTGGGCTTGGATCCCGAACTGGAAGTGGTCGAGCGGCTCGGCGGTGCGCCCGCCGCGCTGGACGCCCTGAGTTCGGCGCGGCCGAGGACCCTGATCATCGGCGTCGATGTCGTCCCGGCCGACGGATCAGCAAGGCTCGACGGAGGAGAGGCGAAGCTGGGACCGCCGTATGGGAGCGGCGCCGTGGCGGTCCTCACCGCCGAGAACGGGCTGCGGGTGCGCACCGCGGCCCGCATCGCACGCAGCCTGCCGGTGCGTACCCGCAATGACGGGGTGGTGCACGACTACGGCGACCCGCGGTTGCTGCACGAGCGGGGAGTGGTGGCATCGCTGGCCCAGGCCTGGGCCGACACCCCGGTGATGCTGGCCGGGGTCGAGCACGAGCGCGCCGTCGCCTTGTGCAGCGGCGAGCCGGCGCCGCTGCCGACCAACGGCGCCAGCTCGGGGCTGTTCGCACTGGCGGTGCTGGCCGAGACGCAGACCGAGGGACCGCTGATCGCGGTCGAGCAGGCCAACCTGTCCGGCATCAACGTGTCCGGCGGTGAGGTCACGGTGCACCGCCGCGAACCGGTCGCCCGGCCGGTACCGCCGAGCGTGCTGACGCCGGGCGCGGACCTGCCGATCTCGCTGGCGGCCTACGAGCGTGCCTTCGAGGCCAAGGTGCGCTGGGAGGCGGGCAAGCACCCCGACAGCGACGAACTCGACTTCCCGCCGCGCTACCGGGTCGGCGCGGACAGCACGCTGAGCACCGACTACGAGCTGGTGGAACTCCCTCGCACCGGCACCGTCTACACCGAGGTCAGCGTGCACCTGCCGGTCCCGGGTCTGCGGACGCCCTACTCGCTGGTGATCGTCGAGCTCGATGACGTCGCGGTCCGGGCCCTGGTGAAGGTGACCGGAGCCCCGGCCGGCAGCGCCTGGATCGGCGACCGCGGCCGGCTGGTGCTGCGCCGGATCGCGGTGCGCTCCGGGGTGCCCGACTACGGCTACGCCTTCGAGCCGTTCGACCCGGCGGATCAACCGGAGGCGGTCGCATGAGGCGCGTGGCGATTGTCGGCGCCGGGATGACGCCGTTCCGGGAGCATTTCGCGCTGGGCATCAAGGATCTGCTGCCGATGGCCTTCGCCGAGTGCGCCGCCACGGTCGACAAGGGACTGGCCAAGGCCGACGTGCAGGCGGCCTGGTTCGGGGCGCTGGGCACCACCGACGGCTTTCCGTCCGGGATCCTGGCCGACACCCTGGGGCTGCCGGACCTGCCGGTCACCCGGGTGGAGAACTCCTGCGCCACCGGCAACGACGCGGTCCGCAACGCACTGTTCGCGGTAGCCTCCGGCGCGCTCGACGTCGCCCTGGTCATCGGCGCGGACAAACTCCGTGAGATCGCCACCAAGGACATGCTGTGGGCCTGGGAGGGGGCGGTGGGCAACATGGCGTGGGACTATCCGCTCGGCTTGGTGGCCCCCGCCGGTTTCGCCTTGCATCTGCAGCGCTATCTGCACGAATCGCCCGCCACCCGGGAACATCTGGCGATGGTGGCGGTGAAGAACCACCGGCACGGAGTGGCCAACCCCAAGGCTCGGCTGCGCTTCGAGATCACCCTGGAACAAGCCCTCGATGCGCCCACGGTGGTGTCGCCGTTCGGCGTCTATGACTGCGCGCCGCAGAGCGACGGCGCGGCCGCTTTGGTGCTCGCCGCCGAAGACGTGGTCGACCGCTTCACCGATCGACCGGTGTGGATTCGCGGGGTCGGGCTGGGCCTGGACTCGGTGATGCACCAGCACAAGCGCGACATGACGACGTTTCCGGCGACGGTGCGCGCCGCCAAGCAGGCGTTCGCCATGGCCGGATTGACGCCGGCCGACATCGACGTCGCCGAAGTGCACGACTATTTCACCGGGGTGGAACTGATCAGCTACGAAGATCTCGGGTTCGCGGAACGGTTCGAGGCTTACAAACTGCTGGAAACCGGGGTGACCAGCGTCGGGGGCGCGCTGCCGGTGAACCCCAGTGGCGGTTTGAAATGCAAAGGCCACCCCCCGGGTGCCACCGGTGTGGCACAGTGCGTAGAACTCTTCGAGCAGTTGCGCGGTACGGCGGTCAATCAGGTCGATGGCGCCCGGATCGGCTTGGCGCACAACATCGGCGGTCCGACTGCGGTATCGGCGGTCACCATCGTGGAAGGGGGCGGCGATGGATCACGCTGACGGCAGGGTGACGGCGGGGTAATGGTTCTCGGGGCGACCGCAGATCCACCGTTGGGACGACAAGTCGACGACTCGGACCAGCGGGGTTCCACCGCGCGGAGACGTCGGGCCGTCGGTCAGCGCCGGGAGCAGCCGGCCTACCTGCGGCCCCTGGTCGGGCTGGTGACGATCGTGACGATCGCGGTGGTCGTCGGGCTGGCGGTCGGCTTGTTCCGCGGCAGCTTCACCGGCACGGTGCCGGTCACGGTGGTCTCGCAGCGGGCCGGTCTGGTGATGTATCCCGACGCCAAGGTCAAACTGCGCGGGGTTCAGGTGGGCAAGGTCGGGGCCATCGATCCTCAACCGGACGGCACCGCGGTCCTGCGGCTGGAGATGCAACCGGAGCAACTGCGGTTGATTCCGGCGAACGTCACCGCCCGGATCGCCTCCTCGACCGTGTTCGGCGCTAAGTCGGTCGAGTTGGTGGCGCCGCCGGATCCGGATGCAACCAGGCTGCATGCCGGCCAGGTGCTGGCGGGCGAGCATGTCACCGTCGAGATCAACACGGTGTTCCAGCAACTGGTGCGGGTGTTGGACAAGATCGATCCGAAGAAGCTGAACGAGACCCTGAGTGCGGTCTCGACCGCGTTCAACGGACGCGGGCAGAAGTTGGGGCAGGCGCTCACCGACTTCGACAAGCTGCTGGCCGAGATCGAGCCCAGCCTGGGCACCCTGGAACACGAGGCCGCCACCATGGCACCGGTGTTCCGGTCTTACGCCGACGCGGCGCCCGATCTCACCGCCGCGCTGGGCGCCACCAACACCATGAGTGAGAGCATCGTGGCCGAGCAGAACAGCCTGGACACCTTCCTGATGGCCGCGATCGGTCTTGCCGATACCGGCAACGAGGTGCTGGGCGAGAACCGGCAGGCCCTGACCGACCTGACGCACGTGCTGGAGCCGACCGCGCAACTGTTGGATAAATACCACGAGGAACTCGGCTGCTCGATCGGCGGCTTGGTGCCGTTCGCCAAGTCCGTGCCGTTCCATGTGCCCGGCATCATCATCACGGCCAGCTTCACCTTGGCCAAGGAACGCTACCGCTACCCCGATCATCTGCCGAAGGTGGCGGCCCGCTCCGACCGTTCCTACTGCACCGAACTGGGCCTGCCCGACGTACCGCCGGAATACCGGGTGCCCGCGTTGATCGCCGACACCGGAGCCAACCCGTACGAATACGGCAACCAGGGCATCCTGCTCAACTCCGATGGCCTCAAGCAGGCGCTGTTCGGACCGATCGGTGGGCCGCCTCGCAACAGCGCCCAGGTGGGGATGCCGGGATGAGAAGAGAACTGGGACCCCTGGTCAAGTTCGGCATCTACGCCGCGGTGATGGTGCTGGCCACGATATTTCTGTTCGCGATCTTCGCCGAGGTCCGGACCGGACCGACGGCGGGCTACCAGGCGGTCTTCTCCGACGCCTCCCGGCTCAAGGCCGGCGACAGCGTGCGGGTGGCCGGAGTCCGGGTCGGCACGGTCGGTCGCGTCTCCCTGCGTCCGGACGGCACGGTGCTGGTCAAATTCCGGGCCGACCGGAACATTCCGCTCACCACCGGCACACAGGCCTCGGTGCGTTACCTGAACCTGGTCGGTGACCGCTATCTGGAACTGACGGACGGGCCGGGCTCGACCCGGCTGTTGCCGGTGGGTTCGGAGATCCCGCTGGAGCGGACTGCGCCCGCACTGGATCTGGACCTGTTGCTCAACGGCCTCAAGCCGGTGATCCGTGGACTCAATCCCACCGACGTCAACTCGCTCACGGCCTCGTTGATCCAGATCATGCAGGGCCAAGGCGGCACCATCGACTCACTGATGTCGCGGACGTCGTCGTTCTCGACCTCCCTGGCCGACAACAACCAGGTGATCGAGTCCCTGATCGACCAACTGCGCACGACGCTGGCCACTTTGTCCAACGGCGACAAGCGGTTCTCCGGGGCGATCGACCGGCTCGGCAAGCTGGTCGCCGGGCTGGCGGCCGACCGCGACCCGATCGGGACCGCGGTGACGGCACTGGACCGCGGCACGGCGTCGCTGGCCGATCTGCTCGGCAACGCGCGGGATCCGTTGACCCACACCATCACTCAGGTCGATCGGTTGACCACCGCGATCAACGCCGACCTGGCCGGCCTGGACATGTCGTTGCAGAAGGCGCCGGAGAACTACCGCAAGGCCATCCGGCTCGGCGCTTACGGCGGTTTCATCCAGTACTACCTCTGCGCGGTCCAGATCCGGGTCAGCGACACCCAGGGACGCACCGCGGTGTTCCCGTGGATCAAAGCGGAGGAGGGCCGATGCAGCGACACCGAGTGAGCAGCACGCTGCCCGGTCCCGCGCCGGCACGGCGGGGGGCCCGCTGATGCTGAAGTATCGCGGCGGCCATCTGAGCAGGATGGGCTTGATCGGCATTGTGGTCGTGGCCTTCGTGGTCGCGATCGGGCTGCAGCCCGAGCAGTTGATCCAGTGGGCCACCTGCGTGCGCTACCAGGCCCGGTTCGCCGAAGCCGGTGGCCTGAGCACCGGTGCCGACGTCACGCTGTCGGGGATCAAGGTCGGCTCGGTCACCGATGTCGCCCTCGACAACGGCGACGCATTGGTGACGTTCACCTTGGCCGGCAAGTACCCGCTGGGATCGCAGACCACCGCGCACATCCGCACCGGGTCGCTGCTCGGCGAGCGAGTGCTGACCGTGGAGCCGGCCGGCAGCGGCAAGATGCGTCCGCTCGAGGCCATCCCGCTCACGCGTACGTCGTCGCCGTACTCATTGGTCGACGTCGTCGGCGAACTGACCTCCAATACCGCCGGCACCGACACCGAGTCGCTGAACCGGTCGCTGGACACCCTCTCGGACACCATCGACCAGATTGCTCCGCAGTTGGGGCCGACGTTCGACGGACTGAGCCGGCTGTCCCGGGCGGTGAACAGCCGCAACGAAGGCCTTGCCGACCTGCTGAAGTCGGCCGCGGATCTCACCGGTGTGCTCTCCGAACGCAGCAAGCAGATCAATTCGCTGATCCTGGACGCCGACAGCCTTGTCGAAGTGCTCAACACCCGACGGCAAGCAATCGTCAACCTACTGGTGAGCACGTCGGCGGTGTCGCGGCAGCTGTCCGAACTGGTCGCCCAGAACAACGAACAGCTCAAACCGACGCTCGACAAGATCATCGAGCTGAACAAGATCCTGGAGAAGAACCGGGACAACCTCGCCAAGGCGCTGCCCGGCCTGGCGAAATACGAACTCACCCAAGGCGAGACGGTGTCCAACGGGGCCTACTACAGCGCTTACGTGCCGAACATCTTCCTGCCGCAGCTGCTTCAGCCGTTCATGGACTACATCTTTGGCTTCCGGCGCGGCGTCGATGCTGGGCAACCGCCGGACAATGCCGGGCCGCGTGCCGAACTGCCGTTCCCGATCAACGGGATTCCGCAACCAGGAGACTTGCCGCCCCGATGAAGACTCGTAAACCTCTGCAGATGGCGGCGGCCGCCCTCGTGGCACTGCTGCTGCTGGCGGGTGCGGGCATCCTGGTCCGCCAAACCATCTTGAAACCGACCCGGATCACCGCGTACTTCTCCTCGGCGACCGCGATCTATCCCGGTGACGAGGTCCGGGTCGCCGGGGTGAAGGTCGGCACCATCGACCGCATCGAACCGCAGGGTACGCAGGCGAAATTCACCCTGCGGGTCGACCGCAAGGTGCCGGTCCCGGCCGACGCGAAAGCTGTCATCGTCGCGCCCAACCTGGTGGCGGCGCGGTTCGTTCAGTTGACGCCCGCCTACCATCGCGGTGACGGACCGACCTTGCCTGATGGCGCAGTGATCCCGCGAGAGCACACCGCGGTCCCGGTCGAGTGGGACGAGGTCAAGACCCAGTTGAATCGGCTTGCCGCCGAATTGGGGCCGCGCAGCGGCGTCTCGGGAACATCGGCGTCGCGCTTCATCGACAGTGCGGCCAACGCGATGGACGGCAACGGCGCCAAGCTGCGTGAGACGTTGGCGCAGCTGTCCGGCGTGGCCCGGATCTTCGCCGAGGGCAGCGGCAACATCGTCGACATCATCTCGGGTCTGCAGACCTTCGTGACCGCGCTGCGCGACAGCGATCAGCAGATCGTGGTGTTCGAGTCCCGGCTCGCCACCTTGACCAGTGTGGTCAACGACAGCCGATCCAACTTGGATGCAGCCCTCACCGATTTCGCCGCCGCGATCGACACGGTGCGGGATTTCGTGGCGGGCAGCCGCGCCGAAACCGCCGAGGCGCTGAAGGGTGTGGCCAATGTCAGCCAGACGCTGGTTGATTCGAAGAACGCGATCCGCAACATCTTGCATATCACCCCGAACGCGATCGCCAATACGCTCAACATGTACAACGTGTCCAGCGGGACCCCGGTGGGTTCGTTCGCGTTTGCCAACTTCAGCAACCCGGTTCAGGCGATCTGCACGATGACCGGCGCGATCGGCAACGCGACGTCGACCGAGACCGGCAAGTTGTGCGAGCAATACCTCGGGCCGGCCCTGCGGCTGCTGAATTTCAACGGGCTCCCGTTGCCGATATCCCCATATCTGACCAAGGCGGCCAGCCCGGAGAAGTTGATCTACACCGACCCGGCGTTGATGCCGCACGCGGAGCACCCGGGCAACCTGCCCGAACAGGAGCCGTCGATCTCGGCCTACACCGGATTGCACGGTGACGTCCCCCCGCCCCCGGGCTGGACGGATCCGCTACAACCACGCGGCTCCTTGGCACCGGACGGACTGCCCGCCGCAGCGACACCGCCGCTGATCCCCGGGGCGCCGCTGCCGAGCCCGACCACGTTCGACGGAATGCTGCTGCCGGGCGGCCCGCCGCTACCCGGCCCGCCGCCCGGACCGCCGGGACCGCTGCCCGCAGAAGGGGGACCCACGCCATGATCGGTCTGCACTCACTGCGGCGTGGCGCGGCGGTCGCCTTCCTGGTCTGCTGCACTGCGACCGGCTGCGCCTTCGGTGGGCTCAACTCGATGGCTCTGCCGGGTGTTCAGGGCCGCGGAGCCGGGGCGCAGCATTTCACGGTCCAGCTGGCCAATGTCGGGACACTGGAATCCAATTCGCCGGTGATGCTCTCCGACGTGGTGATCGGCAGCGTCGGCAAGATGACCGTCAGCAACTGGCATGCCAACGTCGACATCGCAGTCAACCCCGGCGTCGAAGTCCCGGCGAATGCGGTGGCGACCGTCGGGCAGACCAGCCTGCTCGGTTCGATGCACCTAGCGCTCAATCCGCCGATCGGGCAGGCGCCGACGGGGCGGCTGATGTCGGGGGCCACCATCGGTTTGAGCGACTCGTCGACCTATCCGTCCACCGAGCAGACCCTCTCGTCGCTGGCGGTGCTGGTCAACGGGGGCGGGCTCGGTCAGATCGGTGACATCATCCACAACTTCAGCGCCACCATGGCGGGACGCGAAGCCGACATTCGCGATCTGATCGTCCGGCTGGACAACTTCACCGGCGCGCTGGACCGGCAGCGGGACAATATCGTCGAGGCCATCGGCGAGATGAACCGGGCGGCCACGACTTTTGCCGGGCAGCGCGACACCATCAACCGTGCGCTGAACAAGATCCCCCCAGCCATCGACGTCTTGATCAGGGAGCGCCCCAAGTTCGTCACGGCGATGACCAAGCTGGGGCAGTTCAGCGACCTATCGGCCGGTCTGGTCAACGACTCCGGGCATCAACTGGTCTCCGACCTCATCCACATCGAACCGGCGTTGCGTTCGCTGGCCGACATCGGACCGGAGCTCAACTCGGCAGTGGCTTACGCCTCGGCCTTCCCCTACGGCCCCAACGCGATCGAGCGCGCCGTGCGGGGCGATTTCTTGAACCTGTTCGCCGTCTTCGACCTCACCAAACCCCGACTCAAGCGGGCCATGTTCGCCGGCACGCAGTGGGGCGACGAGGACGCAAAACTGGTTCCGGCGCCGGGTGATCCCTGGTACCTGAACTATTCCTACGATCCGCTGCAAGAGCCGATTCTGCGGTCATCGGGTCAGGCCCCGCCGGGAGCGGTGGCCTCGGGAGGCGGTGGCTAGATGCTGACACGCTTTGTCCGGATTCAGCTGATCCTGTTCCTGGTGGCGTCGGTGATCGGCGTGGCAGCCATGCTTTTCGGCTACATGCAGGTGCCGACCATGCTCGGGATCGGCCGGGTGGTGGTCAAGCTGGACCTGCCCGAGACCGGGGGGCTTTACCGATTCTCCAACGTCACCTACAACGG
>Ga0164242_10006865_pt1 | contig 12492 bp, 9 predicted proteins | sample OricomgcompostMG_FD_108783 | JGI IMG/M metagenome (GOLD analysis project Ga0164242, IMG submission 108783) | Miracle-Growth compost microbial communities from Emeryville, California, USA - Original compost - Miracle growth compost (MG) ... | reverse complement strand
GACGACGTAGACGTCGCCGATCTCGAGGATGCCGGCCTTCGCCGCCTGGATGCCGTCGCCCATCCCCGGGGCCAGGAGCACCACGGTCGAGTCGGCGAGGGACGCGATCTCGACCTCCGACTGGCCGACGCCGACGGTCTCGACCAGCACCACGTCGAAGCCGGCCGCGTCGAGGACGCGGAGTGCCTGCGGCGTGCTCCAGGAGAGACCGCCGAGGTGGCCACGGGACGCCATGGACCGGATGAAGACGCCACGGTCCGTGGCGTGGTCGGTCATCCGGATCCGGTCGCCGAGCAGCGCCCCACCGGAGAACGGCGAGGACGGGTCGACCGCGAGCACGGCGACGCGACGCCCGGCGGCGCGCAGCTCCCGGACCAGCGCGTTGGTCGTCGTCGACTTCCCGACGCCGGGGGCGCCGGTCAGCCCCACGACGTGGGCGCGCCCGCCGTACGGCGCGAGCGCGGCCATGACGTGCCGCAGGAGCTCGCTGCCACCGACGGGCGCATCCTCGACGAGGGAGACCAGCCGCGCGACGGCCCGGGGCTCCCCGTCCCGGGCCTGGGCGACGAGATCGGCGATCCCGGAAGCGTCGGTACGCCGCAAGCTCAGCCCCGCGAGATCAGCGCCGCGGGACGCGGACGATGAGCGCGTCACCCTGGCCGCCACCACCGCAGAGGGCCGCGGCGCCGACGCCGCCTCCGCGGCGCTTGAGCTCGTTGGCCAGGTGGAGGACGACCCGGGTGCCGGACATGCCCACCGGGTGGCCGAGGGCGATCGCGCCACCGTTGACGTTGACGATCGACGGGTCGAGCCCGAGCGCGCGCGTCGACTCGATCCCGACGGCGGCGAAGGCCTCGTTGAACTCGACGAGGTCGAGGTCGGCAGCGGTCAGGCCCTCCTTGTCGAGCGCCTTCTGGGTGGCGTTGGCGGGCTGCATCTGGAGCGAGGAGTCGGGGCCGGCCACCATGCCGTGGGCACCGATCTCGGCGAGCCACTCGAGGCCGAGCTCCTCGGCCTTGGCCTTGCTCATCACGACGACCGCCGCGGCGCCGTCGGAGATCTGGGAGGCCGAGCCGGCGGTGATGGTGCCGTCCTTGGAGAAGGCCGGGCGCAGCTTGCTCAGCGACTCGACGGTCGTGTCGCCGCGCACGCCCTCGTCGGCGGAGACCACGATCGGGTCGCCCTTGCGCTGCGGGATGCTCACCGGGACGATCTCGTCGTCGAAGAGGCCGTTCTTCTGCGCCTCGGCGGCCCGCTGGTGGGAGGTCGCGGCGAAGGAGTCCTGCTCCTCGCGGGACAGCTTGGTGCCCTCCGCGTTGATCTGCTCGGTGAGGCCACCCATCGCCTGCTGGGTGAGCTGGTCGTAGAGCGCGTCGTAGGCCATCGAGTCGACGAGCGCGGTGTCGCCGTACTTGAAGCCCTCGCGCGACTTCGGCAGCAGGTGGGGCGCGTTGGTCATCGACTCCATGCCGCCGGCCACGACCACCTCGACCTCGCCCGCGCGGATCAGCTGGTCGGCCATGGCGATCGCGTTGAGCCCGGAGAGGCACACCTTGTTGATGGTGATGCTCGGGAGGTTCATCGGCAGGCCGGCCGCGATGCCCGCCGTACGCGCGGGGTTCTGGCCGGCGCCGGCCTGGATGACCTGGCCCATGATGAGGTAGTCGACCTGCTCGGGCTTGACGCCGGCCTTCTCGAGCGCGCCCTTGATGGCGACGCCGCCGAGCTCGGCGGCCGACAGGCTCTTCAGGCCACCCAGCAGGCGACCGATCGGGGTGCGCGCCCCCGCGACGATGACGGATCCGGACTGGGTGGACATGGGGTGCCTCCATGGGTTGCTCTGGCAGTACGGCCGAGGGTAACGATCGTTAACCAGGAGCGGGAGGGGGTCCACGTCCGGCCGACTGTGCCCATCGTCACACAGTCTCGCGCGCCGACGACGCGGCCACCAGAGTGGGCACCATGACGTCCCTCGAGATCCCCGAGCACCTGTTCACCCAGATCGACCACGTCGGCGTGGCCGTCCCCGACCTCGACGAGGCGATCGCGTTCTACGAGAAGACCTTCGGCATGCGGCTCGCTCACCGCGAGACCAACGAGGAGCAGGGCGTCGAGGAGGCGATGATCGCCGTCGGCGACTCCGACAACAAGATCCAGCTGCTCGCGCCGCTCGACGAGAGCTCGACGATCGCGAAGTTCCTCGACCGCAACGGCCCGGGCCTCCAGCAGCTCGCCTACCGCGTCGTCGACGTGGAGCAGGTCAGCGCGATCCTGCGCGAGCGCGGCGTACGCCTGCTGTACGACGCCCCGCGCCGCGGCACCGCCGACTCGCGCATCAACTTCGTCCACCCCAAGGACGCCGGCGGGGTCCTCGTCGAGCTCGTCGAGCCGGCGACGACGACCCACTGAGCGAACTCACCGCCTGACGCCGAGCATGCGCAGCCCCAGCTCGGCGTACTCCGCCGCGATCTGCTCCGGGGTCCTCGGCCCGTCAGGGTGGAACCACTGAGCGAGCGAGGTGCACATCGTCGAGATCGCCCTGCCGGCGTCAGGCGGACACGGCGACTCGATCACACCGACGGCTTCCGCGGCCGCGACCTCGTCGCCGAGCATCCCCTGGACACGGTTGCGGAGTGCGGCGATGCGGCGGTACGACGCCGGCTCGAGACTGCGCATCTCGCTGGCGCCGATGAACGCGAGGTCGTTGCGGCGCGCGTGGAAGAGCGCGAGCGCCTCGATGAGGAGCGCCAACCGCTCGCCGGCGTCGCGGCCTTCGTCGCGCGCCTGCACGAGCCTCCAGATCAGGTCGTCCATCGTCAGGTCGAGCACACGGACGAGGAGCTCCTGCTTGCTCGGGACGTGGTGATAGACCCCCGGCACGCTCATGTCCGCGGCCTGCGCGATCAGCCGCATGCTCGCCCCGTGATAACCGACCGCGACGAAGGCCCGGATCGCTCCTTGAAGGACGGCAGGGACCGCTAACGGAGCGAAGTCCCGCCAATGGCCCGTCGGCGACGCGACGGTCGGCGCGGCTGGAGGGATCGCGCGCTGACGTCCGCCGAGCAGCTCCTCCGGTGGGGTGCCGAGCAGCTCGGCGATCCGGCGAAGCCGGTCGACGGTGACCTGCGTCCGCCCCCGCTCGATCGCACTCAGCGTCGCCGGGCTGACACCGAGCCTGGCCGCAAGCTGCCGCAGGGACACGCCTGCCGCCTCACGACGGCTCCTGACAAGCCGGCCGGTGGCGTCGCCGCTCATCCGAGAGTGGTCCATAGCGTTCAGTTTAACTAAACACATGAGCCGAGCGAAGTTCCGGCCCTGCTGTCGCAAGGCCGGCGTGATCGCCCGTTGACAGCACCATGCCAGCATGTGACGCTAATCACCACCAGGCCGAAAAGCCGAGCGATCGCTCCGTTTTCGGCGGAATTCCACCGACGCTGTCTCGCTACCTGGAGGATCGACGATGACCGAAGCACCGGCGATGCACGAGCTGCTCAAGGACGCCCCGACCAACTGGGGCAAGTGGGGCCCGGACGACGAGGTCGGGGCACTGAACTACCTGGACAACACCGAGGTGCTGCGTGGCGTCCAGAACATCAGGAGCGGCTCCGTCTTCACCCTCCAAAGACTGATCGGGGACCCGGCCGGCGACCCGGTGTGGCCCGGTCGCTCCCCCGCGACGCGCACGATGGTCCTCGACGAGTCCTCCTGGGACGGGGACGACGCCCCCGCCTTCCCTGGCGGTCTCCACTACGCCGACGACAAGATCGACGCATTCCTCCAAGGCTCGACGCAGTACGACGCTCTCGGCCACGTCTGGTACGGCGGTCAGATCTGGAACGGCTATGACGCTCGGACGACGGTCGGCGGGCTGGACAAGGCCAGCGTCGAGCCCATCGCCCAGCGCGGCGTCGTGGGCCGGGGCATCCTGCTCGACATGGCCCGCCACCGCGGCAAGGAGGCGCTCGACAAGGCCGAGACCTTCACACACGAGGACCTGATGGCCTGCGCGGAGGCCCAGGGCACCAAGATCGAGAAGCACGACATCCTGGTCATCCGCACCAACTTCCTCCAGCTCTTCTACGAGCTCGGGGACGCCTTCTACGAGGGCTTCTGCGAGCCTGGCCTCGTCTACAGCCCGGAGCTGGTGGCGTGGTTCCAGGACATGGAGATCCCCAACCTGGTGACCGACACGATCGCCAACGAGGTGACGACCGATCCCAACAACGGCACCGCCCTCCCGCTCCACTGCGCCTTGATGCGCAACCTCGGGGTGACGCTCACCGAGATCTGCGACCTGGAGAAGTTGGCCGCCCACTGCGCCGAGGACGGGCAGTACACCTTCCTCTACGCCGCGGCACCGCTCAAGGTCCACCGCGCCAGCGGCTCGCCGGTCAACCCGATCGCGATCAAGTGAGAGGCGATCCAGCCGTGACGACCTACACCGGGCGCCCCTGGCTGGCGCTGTACCCCGCCGGTCAGCCGAGCGATATCACCCCGGAGTTCACCTCCATGCTCGACCTGTTCGCAGCGACGGTGGCGCGGTCACCGGAGACGCCGGCCATCCACTACTTCGACGGCACGCTGACCTACGCCGAGCTGGACGCTCGGTCGGACGCGCTCGCGGTGGCGCTGGCGGACCACGGGTTCGAGCCCGGCGACCGACTCGCGCTCTACGCCCAGAACGACCCGGCGTTCGTGATCGGGCTGCTCGGGGCGTGGAAGGCCGGTGGTGCGGCGGTGGCGGTCAACCCGATGAACAAGGCGCGCGAGCTGACCTACCTGCTCGCCGACTCCGGGGCGACCGCGATGCTCTGCCTCGAGGAGCTGTACGCCGACGTCGCGCGCGACGTCGTCGCCGGAGCCGACACCCGGGTGAGGACCGTCATCACCTACTCCGCGCTCGACGACCAGACCCGCGACGACGAGCGGCTCTTCGCCGGCGTCGCCCGTTCGCCCCAAGCCGGCACCCTCAACCTGTCCACGATCGTCGAGGAGTACGCCGGCCGGCGGCCCGAGCCTGTCACGAAGGTGGGCGACGACGTCGCAGTCCTCACCTACACCTCGGGCACGACCGGAGTGCCCAAGGGCGCGATGAACACCCACGCCAACCTCGCATTCAACGCCCAGACCTACCGCGACTGGATCCAGCTCGGTCCTGACGACCGCGTACTCGGCGTCGCGCCGCTGTTCCACATCACCGGACTCGTCGGCCACGTCTGCGTCGCGATGCTCGTCGGCTGCCCGCTGGTGCTCGCCCACCGCTTCGAGTCGAACGTCGTGCTCGACGCGATCCGCGAGCACCGGCCCACCTTCACCGTCGGCTCGATCACCGTCTTCATCGCGCTCTCGGGGATCTCCGCGAAGGAGGACTGGTCGTCGTTCCGGAAGATCTACTCGGGCGGCGCCCCGATCGCGCCCGCCGTCAACGACCAGTTCGAGGAGAAGACGGGGCTCTACATCCACAACATCTACGGACTCACCGAGACCAACAGCCCGTCCCACGCCGTCCCGCTCGGCGTACGCGCGCCCGTCGATCCCAACTCCGGCGCGCTGTCCGTCGGGGTGCCGGTGTTCAACACCGTCGTCCGGATCCTCGACGACGAGGGCAAGGAGGCGCCGGTCGGCGAGGTCGGCGAGATCGTGACGTCCGGGCCGCAGGTCGTGCCCGGCTACTGGCAGAAGCCGGAGGCGACGGCCACCTCGCTCCCCGGCGGGGAGCTGCACACCGGCGACGTCGGTTTCATGGACGAGCAGGGCTGGTTCTACCTCGTCGACCGCAAGAAGGACATGATCAACGCGGCCGGCTACAAGGTCTGGCCTCGTGAGGTCGAGGACGTGCTGTACGGCCACCCGGCGGTCCGCGAGGTCGCCGTTGTCGGCGTCCCCGACGAGTACCGCGGGGAGACCGTCAAGGCGTACGTCTCGCTCAAACCGGGTGCCGAGGTCACCTCCGAGGAGCTGATCGCGTTCGCGAAGGAGCGGATGGCGGCGTACAAGTACCCGCGGTCCGTCGAGCTCCTCGACGAGCTCCCCAAGACCACGACCGGCAAGATCCTCCGACGCGAGCTCCGCGGCTGATCCTGCCGGGACCCCGACGCCGAGTCGGCGCTTGTGCACACGCAGCATGCGCGCAAGCGCCGACTCGACGCTCGTACGGCGATCGCAAGCGCCGACTCGACGTCTCAGGCTCACGCCTTCCCGGCGGTCTCCAGGTCCGCAGCCTCGAGCTCGGCGCACTCCGCCGCGGACTCCGGCGTTCCGGGGATCTCGGTACCGCGGATCGGCTTGCCGGCCGTCTCGATGACGAAGAAGAGCGCCACGAGCCCGACGACGGACCCGAACATCATGTAGAACGCCGGCATCAGGTTGTTGCCGGTCGCGCCGATGAGCGCGTCGTTGACGTAGAGGGCCGTGCCGCCGAAGAGCGCGGTCGAGATGTTGTAGCCGATCGCCATGCCGCCGTACCGCACGGGCGCGGGGAACATCGCGGGGAAGGTCGCGCTGATGGTGGCGAGCTGCGCGACGTACACGATCCCCATGACCGCGAAGCCCACGACCGCCGCCCAGAACCCCTGGGCGATGAGGAGGAACATCGGCACCGCGAGGACCGCGAGGCCGACGAACGAGGCACCCCACATCGGCTTGCGCCCGATCCGGTCGGAGAGCCCGCCGGCGAACGGGATGAAGAGCAGCATGCAGACCTGGCCCAGGATCACCAGCAGGTCGGCGTCGCCGGACGAGAAGCCGGCCTCGTCGGTGAGGTAGGTCGGCATGTAGGTCAGCAGCGTGTAGTTCGCGATGTTGAGCGCCGCGACCAGCCCCATGAGCACGAGGATCGGCTTCCAGAAGCTGCCGACCAGGTCCTTGAGCGCGCTGCTCGCGCCCTCCTCGACGCTGTCGACCTCCTCGAGCTCGGTGAAGACCGGGCTCTCCTCGAGCCTGGTCCGGACATACATCCCGACCAGGCCGATCGGCCCGCCGATGAGGAACGGCACCCGCCAGCCCCACTCGGTCATGCCGTCGTCGCCGATGAGGAGCCGGGTCAGCGAGACCACCGCGATGGCGGCGGTGAAGCCGCTGATGGTCCCGAACTCCAGGAAGCTGCCGAAGAAGCCGCGGCGCTTGTCGGGGGCGTACTCGGCCATGTAGGTCGCCGCGCCGCCGTACTCGCCACCGGTCGAGAAGCCCTGCACGACGCGGAGCAGGACGAGCAGCACCACGGCCCAGAACCCGACGGTGTCGTACGTCGGCAGGCAGCCGACCAGGAAGGTCGACCCCGCCATCAGCACGATCGTCGTCGCGAGCACGCGCTGGCGGCCGATCCGGTCGCCGAGCGGTCCCCAGAACATCCCGCCGAGCGGCCGCAGGATGAAGGAGACGGCGAAGACGAGCGCCGTACCGACGAAGCCGGCGTGCGGGAAGAAGTTGTCGGTGATCTCGTTGGCGACGTAGCCGTAGGCGCCGTAGTCGAACCACTCGGTCGCGTTCCCGATGGCCGCGCCGGCGGTGGCGCGCTTGAGCAAGGGCCGCCGTGTCGCGTCTCCGGGATCTGCCCCACTGGTCATCGGGGTCGGGTCGGCCGGGGGCACGTTCTGCATCTGGTCACCTGCTCGAGATCTCTCGTCGGTACGCCGGCCGGCTCGAGCACCCGGCCGACGTCGTTCGTCACTCCCGCCTCCGGGCGGGAAACCGGCGGGCGGTACCCCACGTCGGCCGACCTCATGCGTCGAAGGACGGGATTTCCTGGCGCCTCCGATTGGACGAGACTCCACCCGGGGAGTGCCCTCCGTCACACCCCCTGTCGAGGATGGTTACCGATCAGTAATCTCCGACACAGCAAATCGCCGCCCCCTCAGTGACGCAGGAGCAGACGTGCAGCACATCCTCGACGCGATCCAGTCCGGTGACGCCACCAGCGACGACTTCGCGAACCTCGAGATCCCCGACCACTACCGCGCCGCGACCGTCCACAAGGACGAGGTCGACATGTTCGAGGGCATCGCCTCCAAGGAGAAGGACCCGCGCAAGTCCCTCCACGTCGAGGACGTCGCGCTGCCCGAGCTCGGGCCGGGCGAGGCCTATGTCGCGGTGATGGCCAGCGCCATCAACTACAACACCGTGTGGACCTCGATCTTCGAGCCGGTCTCGACCTTCGGCTTCCTCGAGCGCTACGGCCGGCTCTCCGACCTCACCAAGCGCCACGACCTGCCCTACCACGTGGTGGGCTCCGATCTGTCCGGCGTCGTGCTCAAGACCGGCCCTGGCGTGACCAAGTGGAAGGCCGGCGACCGGGTCGTCGCCCACTGCCTCTCGGTGGAGCTGGAGAGCCCCGACGGCCACAACGACACGATGCTCGACACGGAGCAGCGGATCTGGGGCTTCGAGACCAACTTCGGTGGCCTCGCCGACATCGCGCTGGTCAAGTCCAACCAGCTCATGCCCAAGCCCGAGCATCTCACCTGGGAGGAGGCCGCCTCCCCCGGGCTGGTCAACTGCACCGCCTACCGCCAGCTGGTCTCCAAGAACGGCGGCGCGATGAAGCAGGGCGACAACGTCTTGATCTGGGGCGCCTCCGGCGGCCTCGGCGGCTTCGCGACGCAGTACGCCCTCAACGGCGGCGCCACCCCGGTCTGCGTGGTCTCCAACGAGGAGAAGGCCAACATCGTCCGATCGATGGGCGCCGAGCTGGTCATCAACCGCTCCGAGGAGAACTACCAGTTCTGGAACGAGGACGGCACCCAGCAGAACCCGAAGGAGTGGCTGCGCTTCGGGAAGAGGATCCGCGAGCTGACCGGCGGCGAGGACATCGACATCGTCTTCGAGCACCCCGGCCGCGAGACCTTCGGCGCCTCGGTCTTCGTCACCCGCAAGGGCGGCACCATCACCACCTGCGCCTCGACGACCGGCTACATGCACGAGTACGACAACCGCTACCTGTGGATGAACCTCAAGCGGATCGTCTCCAGCCACTTCGCCAACTACCGCGAGTCGTGGGAGGCCAACCGCCTCATCGCCAAGGGCAAGATCCACCCCACCCTGTCGAAGAGCTACCCCCTCGAGGAGGTCGGCCAGGCCGCCCTCGACGTCCACCACAACCTCCACCAGGGCAAGGTCGGCGTCCTCTGCCTCGCCCCCCAGGAGGGTCTCGGCGTCCTCGACGAGGAGCTGCGCGACCAGCACCTCGACAAGATCAACCGCTTCCGCGGGGTCTGACCCGCCTCGGGGAGACGCTCGCCTACGCCGCCCGCGGCGGGCGGCGTACGCCCGATCGGGAGCCGGCCGCGGGGTCACCCGGGCCGGCTCCCGTCGTTGATCTCACAACCAACGATCCAGTCCTGCGAGTCCGGCGCAGTGGGGGGCTGGGTTGTGACACGCTTTGCCGTCAGGATGGGTGGAGCGCGTGCCGTCCCGACGGCCGCGACAGCATGGACCACGAACACGGAAGAGGGAACCGCCGACCATGAGCAACCAGGGTCTGTCGATCTTCGATGACGAGCCGAAGAAGCCGGGGTCGTCGGCCGACGACGATCGGACGCAGGTGCTCCCCCGCGTCTCGGCGCCGCTCCCGACCCAGTCCCCACTCCCGGTGGTGCGCCGCGGCGGCTATGACACCGCGGCCGTCGACGCCCGGATCCAGGAGCTGACGGCCCAGGCCACCTCCGCCGGCGCGGCGCTCAAGAGCGCCCAGCAGCGGGTCGGCGAGCTCGAGAAGCAGGTCGGCCAGCTCAAGGCCGAGCTCGCGGAGAACAAGGCCCCGACGTACGCCAGCCTCGGCGGCCGCGCCAGCGCCATGCTCCGCCTCGCGGAGGAGGAGGCGGCCGAGGTGAAGGAGGCCGCCGAGAAGGAGGCCGCCGTCATCCGCGAGCAGGCCCAGCGCGAGGCCGCGGCCATCAAGGCGGCGGCCCAGCGCGAGGTCGAGGCCCTGCGCGAGACCCACTACCGCGAGATGGACGAGCACCGCACCAAGGTCACCGCCGAGGCCGAGCAGACCCGGTCGCTCGCGCGCAGCGAGGCCGAGGACCACGTCGCCTCGGCCAAGCGCGAGGCCGACCAGCTCCGCCTGGCCGCCAACCAGGAGGCCACCGAGCTGCGGACCGCGGCCCAGCGCGACGTCGAGAAGGCCCGGGCCGGCGCCGACCGCGAGGTCCAGGAGGCCCGGCGGATGCTCGCCGTCGAGAAGGAGCGGCTCGCGCGTGAGGCGGCCGACCACCACGAGGCGGCGATGTCCGAGACGCGCCGGCTGGTCCAGGAGGCGGAGAGCCGTGCGGCCTCCGCCGAGGAGCGCGCCCGGGTCGCCGCCCAGCAGATCGCCGACCAGCGCGCCGCCGCCGAGCAGGAGGCCGACGGCCTGCTCACCCGCGCCAAGCGGGACGCCGAGGCGCTGCTCGCCAAGGCGCGCGCCGAGGCCGACCACATCGCCTCCACCGCCACGGTCGAGGCGGAGCGCGCGCGGGCCGTCATCAACGCCGAGGTCCAGCGGCTCACCAAGCGCCGCGACGCGATCGCCGTACAGCTCTCCTCGCTCACCGACCTGGTGGCCGGCTTCGGCAAGGACGAGCCCGAGGACGACGCCAAGGGACAGACCAACGCCGAGGACAGCGCCGACAACAGCGCCGAGGACGAGGCGGAGGACGCCGCCGAGGAGAAGACGGAGTGAGCGACGCGGCTCCGGCCGAGCCGCCGGCGGACGCCGGGAGCGGTGCGGAGGGCGAGGAGGCCCTCGGCACCGAGACCGACGAGCAGCTGCTCGGCCGGCCGGGGCCGCCGTTCTCCCGGCGGGCGCCCTACGTCATGGGCCTCCTGGGCGGGCTCGGCCTGCTCACCGCCTGGGCGCTCGGCAACATCGTCGTCGCGATCGGCGGCGTCATCATCGAGGTCGTCGTCGCGCTCTTCATCGCCGCCGGGATCAACCCGATGGTGGTCTTCCTCGAGCGCCGCGGCATGCGTCGCCCGTACGCCGTCCTGGTGGTCATCCTCGTGGTGCTCGCCGCCCTGGCGCTCTTCGTGGTCGCTCTGGTCCCGGTGATCAGCGACCAGATCGGCAAGATCAGCGACAACGTCCCGGACTGGCTCGACCGCCTCGAGCACAACCAGAAGATCCAGGACCTCGACGACGAGTACCACGTGCTCGACAAGATCAAGGACTTCGTCACCGGCGGCGACTTCGTGAGCTCGCTCTTCGGCGGTGTCCTCGGCGTCGGCCTCGCCGTCCTGGGCTTCCTCCTCAACGCGTTCGTCATCACCGTCCTCACGCTCTACTTCATCGCCTCCTACGAGAAGACGAAGAAGGCGATCTACAGCCTCGCGCCCGCGTCCCGTCGCGACCGGGTCACCAAGCTCGGCGACCGGATCTTCGAGGGCATCGGCGGCTACGTCTCGGGGGCGTTCATCGTCGCCTGCTGCGCCGGGATCTCCTCGCTCGTCTTCCTGTTCGTGGTCGGGATGGGGCAGTACGCCGTCGCGCTCGCCTTCGTGGTGATGCTCACCGACGTCATCCCCATGATCGGCGCGACGATCGGCGCGGTGATCGTCTGCGCGATCTGCTTCGCCACCGACGTGAAGACCGGCATCATCGCGGTGATCTTCTACATCGCCTACCAGCAGATCGAGAACTACGTGATCTATCCGCGGGTGATGTCGAAGTCGGTCGACGTCCCGGGCGTGGTCACCGTCATCGCCGCCCTCGTCGGTGCGTCGCTCCTCGGTGTCATCGGCGCGCTGCTCGCCATCCCGACCGCGGCGGCGATCCTGATGCTGGTCCGCGAGGTCTTCGTCAGGGCGCAGGACGAGCGTTAGCGCACCCCTCTCAGACGACCGCGTCCCTCCCCCGCCTTGACGGTCACGACGCCGGTGAGGACGAGCAGCCCGCCGAGCAGCTGGATCGCGTGGGGCAGCTGGTCGAGCAGGAGCCAGGCGAAGAGCACACCGGCCAACACCTCCGACAGCGCCACGAACGACGCCAGCCGCGCACCCAGCAGGCGGCCGGCCACGACCCCGGAGCCATAGGCCAGGGCCGCCGTCACGACGCCGAGCGCGAGGACGGGCACCCACCACGGCGTACGCGCGCCAGCGAGGAGGACGTCGCTGCCGTCGGCGTCCAGCGGCATGATCCCGACGAGCCCGAGCAGGGCCAGCAGCACCGTGCCGACCAGCAGGCCGAGCCAGGCGAGGGCGAGCGGCGGAAGCCCGGTGGAGGCGTCGGCGTTCCCGAGGAAGTAGCACGCCCCGCCGACCATCGCGGCGAGGGCCCACAGGACGCCGACCGCGTCCGGGGAGACGCCGCCGACCAGGTCGAGGACGAGCACGAGACCCGTCACCGAGAGCGCCGTGCCGAGGAGGGTCAGGCGCCCCGGCCGGTGGCCATGACGCAGCCAGAGCCAGGTGAGGATCGCGACCGGCGAGGTGTACTCGATCAGCAGGGCGAGGCCGACGTCGAGTCGCTGCACCGCGGAGAAGTAGCAGAACTGGCAGGCCGCCACCGCGAGCACGCCG
>Ga0164242_10006864_pt1 | contig 12494 bp, 11 predicted proteins | sample OricomgcompostMG_FD_108783 | JGI IMG/M metagenome (GOLD analysis project Ga0164242, IMG submission 108783) | Miracle-Growth compost microbial communities from Emeryville, California, USA - Original compost - Miracle growth compost (MG) ... | reverse complement strand
CCGGCGCGGACCGCCGAGAGCACATCTTCGGCAGCATGGCTCAATCGCGCGAGCCGCGGTAAATCGAGAAAGCCGCAGCTCCCCTTGACCGTGTGCACGAAGCGAAAAATCGCATCGAGCCGCGCGCGATCCGAAGGATCGGCCTCCCAAGCGATGATCTCGCCGGATAGAGCCTCCATCGTTTCGCGCGTTTCGGCGATGAATTCCTGCAAGAGGTCGTCCATGGTTCCCCGAACGCTGGTTCGCGCGGGACTGTGGACGAAGGACGGTTAAAGAGGCGTTTACCCGGCCGGATGGCGGGCGGCAGCCAGGTCGGCTTCGGAAGGACGCGGGGGGCCGATCGGAAAGCCGATTTGCCCCCCGCGGGGCGGCTTACCAAAAGAAGCCGTTGTAGACCGTGATCACGCGCCCGGTGCGCGTGTTCACTAGGATCACGTCATTGCCGTAGCGGATCCAGCGCTGCCACGCGCCAGGCCGCGGCAGGCGGTAGGTCGCCCAGTCGTTTACCCAGTAATTGCGCCCATAATAAACCGGCGCGAAGCGGTAGCCGACGCTCACCGGACGATAGCGCCAACCGCGTGGGCCAACATAGGCCGGGCGGCGGAACGCTTCGCGATGGGTTCGCCGATAGTCGCGCCAGTCTTCATTGCGTTCGCGGCGATCTTCGCGCATCTCCCGACGATCCTGACGGGCCTCGTGATAACGACCCTGATTCAGATCGCGGCGGACTTCGCGCCGGTCATGATTGACCTCACGCTGGTCACGTCGAACTTCGCGCGCGCTCTGTGCGTTGGCAGCACCAGGAACCAGGGCAATGGCGGCAACGGCCGCGAACAACATGGTACGCATCGGTACTTCTCCTTCTGTTATGTCGCCAGGTCGTCTGGGCCCCGCGACAGGGGAGTGTTTGTGGACCGTTCTGCCTGAACGGCTCGCGACTCCGGCGGTCAGCAACAAGCAAGGTGATGCCGGGCCGGTCGACGGCGAGACAATACGCGGGCGGGCTGCCCATGGTTCCCGCCGTCACGACTGCGGCATCACGGCAACGCCCGCCGCGCAACGGCTCAGGCGAGCGCGAATCCGCTGTCCTATACGCTTCGTCTCTGCCAAACTCTGCAGCGGATGAGTCTCGTCGCTCCCCTCGCCGGCCATTGTGCCCGCCTCGCCCGCCGCTACCGCTCGACGACCATGCTCGACGTGCGCGGCACCGTCAGCTTCTTCAACCGCCCCGGATTCGAAAGGACTGCATGAGCCGTAAACCTGTGGCTGCCCGTTCCGGCGAACGCTCGCGCCTCGAAGTAACGTTCGACAAGCCGCAGCTGCTGAGCGCGCTGTTCGGCCAATACGACCAGAACCTCGTCGCGCTAGAGAATCGGCTTGATGTCTACATTACCGCGCGCGGTAATCGCGTCGGGTTGGAAGGCACTGCCGAGCAGGTCGCGCTGGCCCGTGATGTCCTCGGCGATCTCTACAAGCGTATCCAGCGCGGCGAAGAGATCGACGCCGGCCTTGTCGACGCCGCGATCGCCATGGCCTCCGAGCCCGAGCTCGACGGGATCGTCCGCGCCGAGGCGGGCGACCGCGCACCGGCCATCATGATCCGCACGCGCAAGAAGACGATCGTCCCGCGGACGCCGATGCAGGCCGTCTACATGCGCGAGCTCGTCAACAATGACATGATTTTCGCGCTCGGGCCGGCCGGAACCGGCAAAACCTATCTCGCGGTCGCGCAAGCAGTGGCGCAACTTATCACGGGCAGCGTGCAACGGCTGATCCTGTCGCGCCCGGCAGTGGAGGCCGGGGAGCGGCTGGGTTTCCTCCCTGGTGACATGAAGGAGAAGGTCGACCCTTACCTGCGCCCGCTCTACGATGCGCTCTATGACTGTATGCCGCCCGAACAAGTTGAGCGTCGCATCGCAAGCGGTGAAATCGAGATTGCCCCGATCGCGTTCATGCGCGGCCGCACGCTCGCAGATGCCTTTGTCATCCTGGATGAGGCGCAGAACACCACGCCGGCGCAAATGAAGATGTTTCTCACCCGCTTCGGCCAGAACAGCCGCATGGTGATATGCGGTGACCCACGCCAGGTCGACCTGCCCGGTGGCGTCACCGGCTCCGGGCTTGCAGACGCGGTAGCAAGGCTAGACGGCATCGAAGGTATCGCCATGGTGCGCTTTACCGCCGCCGACGTTGTCCGCCATCCAATCGTCGGTCGCATCGTCGAAGCGTATGAGGGAGGCGAAGGATGACGGTCGGATCTGGGTTCAAGGCAGACAAGCAATTGCACGACGAAGTGGCGGGCGAGCTTTCGCGCTCTTCGCAAGTGCGTCGGCGCGAGCGTCGATCATCGCCGATGACCGAGTTGGCGAATGGCTTCGCCCCGCGAATAAATGCCGATCCGATTCGGTCGGCGCTATCCTCTCGCCAAACGATCAGCAGGTTGGCTTTTTCTCGCGGTTGCGATCTGCCTCGCGTGGTCACCCTAGGTGAAAGAGATTGTTCGTTGATTGTGCCCACAATTCCGGCGTTTGTTTCGCCCACGATTGCGCCGAGGCGAATGACGCCGAGTTGCGCTACAAGGCTGACGATTTCATCCGAACGGACCTCGCATGATTGCCATTGAAGTCACCCGTGAAGATCCTTGGCCCAAAACCGTCGACTGGCCTGCAATCTCCCGCAGGGCCGTGCTCGCGGCGATTGCCCGAACACCGCATGGGCCGCTCGCCGATGCGGCCTCGACCATCGAGGTGTCGCTCCGGCTTACCGCAGACGACGAGGTGCGGGTCCTAAACCGCGATTATCGTCACAAGGACTCGGCGACCAACGTCCTCTCCTTTCCCATGGTGCAGCCCGACTTGCTTGAAACCGTGAGCGAGAATAGCGACGACGGCGAGGTGCTGCTCGGAGACATCGTGCTGGCCTATGGCGTGTGCGCGCGCGAGGCATCGGACAAAGGTATTTCGACCGAGGACCATGCCGCGCACCTCATCATCCACGGCGCGCTGCATCTGCTTGGCTATGATCACGTCGACGATCGCGAGGCAGATCACATGGAGACGATCGAGCGCGATGCGATGGCCGATCTTGGTCTTGCCGACCCCTATCTAGTGCGCGAGGATTGAGCCCGCCCCCTCGCCCACCTTATATGGTGCTGTTCAACAGGGACCATTTGGAACGAGATGCCGGAAGATTCGAGTACCACGCCCGCCGATAGCGGCGGGATTTGGCGGGGGCTGCGCGCCCTGCTTTTCGGCGAGGAAGGCGACGAAACGCTGCGTGCCCGGCTCGAGGAGGTAATCGATGAGCATGAGGGCGAGCCCGGCCCCGATTCAAAGGGTGACCTGACGCCGCTCGAGCGGCAGATGGTTCGAAACCTGCTTCATTTCGGCGAGCGCGATGCCGGCGACGTAGGAGTGCCGCGCGCCGACATCGTCGCAGTCGAGGAAGGCATATCGTTCGACGATCTGGTCACGACCTTTGCCGAAGCGGGGCACAGCCGGCTGCCAGTTTATCGCGATAATCTCGATGCAATCGTCGGCATGGTCCACATCAAGGACGTGTTCAACATCCTCGCGACCGGCGCGCCACCGCCCAAAAGAATCGACCGGTTGATCCGTGAGCCGCTGTACGTGCCGATGTCGCGCGGAGCGCTCGATTTGCTCGCCGACATGCGGCAGAAGCGAGTTCATCTTGCGGTGGTGCTCGACGAATATTCCGGCACCGAAGGTCTCGTCACGATCGAGGATCTGATCGAGGAGATTGTCGGCGACATCGAGGATGAACACGACGAGGCGCCAACTGCCCTGATCGTGCCGATCGAAGGCGGCAGCTGGGAAGCCGATGCACGTGCGGAGCTGGAAGATATCGGCGAGACAATCGACCCGCGCCTTGCCGAGACCGAGGACGATATCGACACGATCGGCGGCCTCGCTGCGACGCTGGCTGGCCATGTGCCCGAAGCGGGCGAATGCATCGGTCATGAGTCGGGCTGGACGATCGAGGTGGTCGATGCAGATCTACGCCGGGTGTTGCGCGTCCGGCTTCATCCGCCTGCGCAAGGAGTCGATCAGGAAGAGGACTGAATCCAGCCCCGTTCGTCTTGAGCGAAGTCGAAGAGCCAAGGGTACATGCTTCGACTTCGCTTGGCACGAACGGTTCTGCTATCGATCCCGATGCTTTAGGACAGCCCGATGCGCAAACATACCGTCCGTCTCCTCATCCTCCTCGTCGTGATCGCGGCGATTGTGCTGTTCTGGCTGACTCGACCGGATCGCGCGCGGCTGTCGGTCGCCGAGGTCAGCGGCCGGCTACCCAAGATCACCCCCGCGCGCACTCACTTATTGCCCACCGTTCAAATCGCCGACGCGGTCGGCTGGCCCGCCGGCAAGACGCCGGTCGCCGTGCAGGGACTAAAGGTGCAAGCCTTCGCCAAGGGTCTCGATCATCCGCGCTGGCTCTATGCGCTGTCCAATGGCGACGTGCTGGTCGCCGAGACCAACGGTCCGCCGGACGAAGGCGGCGGGGTTGCCGGCTGGTTCGAACGTCGCCTGGCAAAGAATGCAGGTGAATCAGGTGCTTCCGCCAACCGCATCACGCTGCTGCGCGACACGAACCACGACGGTGTCACCGATCAGCGCAGCGTGCTGATAGGCGGGCTCAACTCGCCGCTCGGCATGGCGTTGATGGGCGGCTATCTTTACATCGCCGACACCGACGCGCTGCTCCGCGTGCGCTTTACGCCGGGCGAGACGAAGATTACCGACAAGCCAGAGAAGGTGATCGAGCTGCCGCACAACGGCGGCCATTGGACACGCAATGTCGTCGCCGCGCCTGGCGGCAAAACCCTGTTCGTTACCGTGGGGTCGAAGACCAACATTGGCGAGGACGGCATGGATGCCGAATCATACCGAGCCGACATTTTGCAGGTCGATCCGACGACCAGGACGGCGCGCATCTACGCGGCCGGGATGCGCAACCCCAACGGCATGGCTTACGAGCCGAGGAGCGGCCGCTTCTGGGCCGTGGTCAATGAGCGCGATGGCATGGGTTCCGATTTGCCACCCGATTACATGTCAGCGGTCGAGCTCGGCGACAATTTCGGCTGGCCCTGGTATTATTGGGGCGGATATCCCGACAAGCGGGTCTCCCCCGAAAATCCCGAGCTGCAACAATATTCTAAGCGCCCGGATTTCGCGCTCGGTCCCCATGTCGGCGCTTTGGGCCTGGCCTTCGCGCAAGACGGCGCGCTGGGTGCGAATTTCTCGGCTGGCGCATTTGTCGGCGAGCACGGCTCTTGGGATCGCCATCCGCCATCAGGCTACAAGGTGGTCTATATTCCATTTCAGCCCAATGGCTTCCCGCTGCCCGACGCCAAGCCGGTCGACGTCCTGACCGGATTTCTCGCCCCCAATGGCGACGCTTACGGTCGCCCGGTTGGCGTCGCTACCGCTGCCGATGGCGCTCTGCTGGTGGCCGATGATGTCGGCAACGCAGTTTGGCGGGTCAGCGCCAGGTAAAACGAAGGGGGGGAGCTTTTCGGAACGAGCACGGTCTTAGGCAAAGCGGGCGAGCTTTTTTGTTCAAAAACCGGCGACGGTTCCACATCTGGCAGGCTCCATTCCTGGGCCCACGTTGTCGGCAGCAATCCAAGCCGGGCAGCCGAGCGCCGTTAACAAAGAAGGCCATGATCATTTCAGTCGCGCCCATCGAACCGGGCGCGACTACATGGCAAGTGACAGGGCGGAAGGGCGCAGGCTATCCAGTTTCGACATGCTAATCGGCGGGTCGGCTGGCTCCCTACTCCAGCAGCTTTGGCGCGTCCTTCTGCAGCATCGCTTTGATCTGGTTTGCAAACAGCGCCATCATCGGCGGCAAGTCTACCACCGCGTGAACCTTGTCGTCGAATGTCTCCAGCCGGCTGGCGATCGTCTGACCCATCGCCTGAACGGTGAAGTGCATCGTGTCGCCAACCCAGTGATGGTTGACCATCGCCCCACCGGGGATAACGCCTGCAATCTTTCCGATGCCCTTGTCGAGCCGCTCATGCACGCCCGCCTTGCCGAGCTTGTGCGGAATGTCCATTTCAATGGGTTCGCCCATCAACCTCATCCTGTCGCAAAAAGCATCGCGTCGTCGCCGAATGCCTTGAATTCCAGCGCGTTGCCGCTGGGATCGAGAAAGAACATCGTCGCCTGCTCGCCGACTTCGCCCTGGAAGCGAATATGTGGTTCGATGACGAAGTCGGTTCCCGCTGCGGTCAGGCGATCACTGAGCGCCTGCCAGTCGGGCATCGTCAGAACGACGCCGAAATGCGGCACCGGCACTTGCTTACCGTCTACCTGGTTGTGAAGCGCTGACCGGCGCCCGGGATCGAGATGTGCCACGATCTGGTGGCCGAACAGGTCGAAATCCACCCACTCGCTCGAGCTGCGACCTTCGGCGCAGCCCAGCACACCGCCATAGAAGGCACGCGCAGCGGCCAGATCATGAACCGGAAAGGCAAGATGGAACGGGCGAAGCGAGGTTATCATAAGAAGCATATAGCTGCCTTATCGGGGAAACACACCTGCCTTGCGCGATGCTGCCGTTGCAACGCGGAAAAAATAACGCGATAGCGCATGCCAATGCGGCGCCTCGCCCTTCCTGTCCTGCTATTGGCGCTGGGCGCAATCGCTGCGCTCGGCTTCGCGCCTCTCCAATTATGGTGGCTGACGCTAGCCGCCTTTGCCGGCTGGCTCTGGCTGATCCATGATGCGCCTTCGCTCAAAATGGCATTGTGGCGTGGGTGGCTGTTCGGCGTCGGCCATTTCACAATAAACAACAATTGGATCGCGCACGCCTTTGATTTCCAGGACAATATGCCGCATTGGCTAGGCTATATAGCGATTGTCCTGCTGGCATTGTATCTCGCGGTTTACCCAGCGATCGCCGCGGCGCTCGCTTGGCGTCTTGCCAGCCCCCGGTCGGCCGGCGACACCGCGACGCCGCCGGGGCCTGCTTTCGTACTGGTCGCGGGCGCCACTTGGACCGTTGGCGAATGGCTGCGCTCAGTGCTCTTCACCGGCTATGCCTGGGATTCGCTCAGCGTGATCTGGGTGGCGGTACTCCCGGTCGCCCGCGCGGCTACGTGGATCGGTACCTATGCCCTTTCAGGCCTGACGATCGTGGTCGCCGGCGCGATCATGCTGCTGGCGCTACGCCGCTGGGGGCTGGCACTGGCAACGGCCATCTCGCTGGCTGTTACGGTGGCGGTCAATTTTGATATCAAGGCGCCATCCTCTGCGACCGGCCCGACAAGCCCGATGGTCCACGTCGTCCAGCCCAATCTCGGCCTCAAGGACCAGGATGCCTCAAATTATACCGAGACCAGCTTCGAGAGGCTGCTCGCGCTGAGCGGCCGGAGCAAGGGCCATCCGCGGCTGGTCGTCTGGCCAGAAGGCGCGGTGCGCTACTTGCTCGAGTACGGCTATCCGTGGCAATATTATTACGAAGGGTGGCCCGAGGCGACCCGCGCGCGGATCGCCGCGCGGCTCGGCCCCAGCGACATCTTGCTGACCGGCGGCGACGGTCTGCTGTTCAACACGGCCGGGCATCTTACTTACGGCACCAACTCGATTTTCGCGATCGATTCAAAAGGACGGTTGCTCGGGCGCTACGACAAGGCGCATCTGGTGCCTTATGGCGAGTATTTGCCGATGCGTTCGCTGCTCGCCCCGCTTGGGCTTTCGCGGCTGGTACCGGGCGATGTCGATTTCAAGCCCGGCCCGGGCCCTCGCGATTTCACTCTGCCCGGCTTTGGCCTGGTCGGTGGCCAGGTCTGCTATGAGATCGTCTTTTCGGGTCAAGTCGTTGACGAGGAGCACCGGCCGCGGTTGATCTTCAATCCCTCGAACGATGCCTGGTTTGGCAAATGGGGCCCGCCGCAGCACCTGGCGCAGGCGCGGATGCGCGCGATCGAGGAAGGGCTTCCTATCCTACGCTCGACACCAACTGGCATTTCCGCGGTGATCGCTGCTGACGGCCGGCTGCTCGGGGCGCTGCCGCTCGGCCGGGCGGGCGCGATCGACCTGCCGATGCCGCAGCCGCTGCCGCCGACCTTGTTCTCACATGTAGGAAATTGGGCCGCGGCGATCGTCGCCGGGTTGCTGCTGCTCGGAGCCGTTGCCATTCGACGGCGCGCTCGCTAGATGCTCATATAACGAAAGCTTTATATCGCGGTGCCGAGCCGCCAACCCTCGTAACGTCAAGGGAAATTCATGCGCTCCTCGTACATCTTCACCTCCGAGTCGGTTTCCGAAGGCCACCCCGACAAGGTTGCGGACCAGATTTCCGACGCGGTGGTCGATTTGCTGCTGTCGACCGATCCGGAGGCGCGCGTCGCCTGCGAGACGATGGTGACGACGCAGAAGATCATCCTCTCGGGCGAGATCCGCTCGTCGGACCGCTCGCTGATCGACGAGCAGGGCGTGCTTACCGAGGAAGGCAAGGCCAAGATCGAGAAAACGGCGCGCGACGTGGTTCGCAAGATTGGCTACGAGCAGGACGGGTTCCACTGGGAAACCGCGAGCTTCCAAAACAATCTTCATGCCCAGTCGAAGCATATCGCACAGGGTGTCGACGCCAGTGGCAACAAGGATGAGGGCGCCGGCGACCAGGGTATCATGTTCGGCTTCGCGACGAACGAGACGCCCGACCTGCTGCCCGCGACGCTTTATTATTCGCACCGAATCCTCGAGCGCATGGCGGCGGATCGCCACGGCAAGAAAGTCGATTTCCTCGAGCCGGATGCCAAGAGCCAGGTGACGCTGCAGTACGAGAACGGCATCCCGGTCAAGGCGACCGCGCTGGTCGTTTCTACGCAGCATTCCGCCGATCTGTCGAATGATGAGGGGCAGAAGAAGCTGCGCGATTACGTCAAGCAGGTGATGGCCGAGACGCTTCCCGAGGGCTGGATGCCCGATGACAAGGCGATTTACGTCAACCCGACCGGCTTGTTCGAGATCGGCGGCCCCGACGGCGACGCGGGTTTAACCGGGCGCAAGATCATCGTCGACACTTATGGCGGCGCAGCTCCGCACGGCGGCGGCGCGTTCTCGGGCAAGGATCCGACTAAGGTCGACCGCTCGGCGGCTTACGTCGCGCGTTATCTTGCCAAAAACGTCGTCGCCGCGGGTCTGGCGAAGCGCTGCACGATCCAGCTCGCATACGCGATCGGCGTATCGGAGCCGCTGTCGGTCTATGTCGATACTCATGGTACGGGAACTGTCGACGAGGCCAAGCTCGAGGAAGTGTTGCCCAAGCTCGTCCGCTTGACTCCCAAGGGAATCCGCGAACATCTAAAGCTTAACGCGCCGATCTATCAGCCGACGGCCTCATACGGTCATTTCGGACGCGCGGCAAACGGCAGCCTGTTCACCTGGGAGCGAACTGACCTCGTTGATCAGCTCAAGGCAGCGGTGGCCTGATAGCGATAACCCTCCATTGGGGCCGGCTCGACGCCGGCGACGGCGAGGTCGACCGCCTGTCGGCGTGGTTGGCCAATGACGAACATGATCGTGCCGGTCGCTTTCGTTTCGACCGCGACCGTCACCGCTTTATCGTCCGGCGCGGTCGGCTGCGCGAGGTGTTGGCGGCGGCTTGCGAGTGCCGGCCCGGCGAGATCAACTTTTCCGCCGGCTCATTCGGCAAGCCCCGACTGGCGGCAAATGGCCTCTGTTTCAGTGCATCCCACAGCGGGGATTTCTGGGCAGTCGCCCTCGGTGAGCGCGAGCTCGGCCTCGACATCGAACTGATCGATCCGACGTTCGATCGTGCTGCGACGATTGGGCTATTTCATCCCGGCGAGCAGCAGGCGCTGGCTGCGTTAGCGGACCCGGCTGCACTCGATGCCTTTTTCGCTTGCTGGACCCGAAAGGAGGCATTTGTGAAGGCGATCGGGTTCGGTCTTTCCCACCCATTGGAAGCCTTCGAGGTTTCTGTGGGCCCGAAGCCTACATTGCTCCGTGGGGGTGAAGGCTGGTGCCTTCTGGCGCCGCAACTAGCAGCTGGGCTCGCGGCGGCGCTCGCCGTCGCGGATGATGGCGGTCCGGTTGAGTTGAAGATGGTCCGGCACCCAAGCATCTGATCGCCCCCGGTCCGCGTCCCGGTCGACAGTTAAGTAAAATCTCACCTTTTTCTGGAAGTAGCGAAAGCGAAAACAGGAGAAGATCATGGCGATTAACAACGGCGCTACCGCGATCGACGCGATCGCGGGGCTCGCCGAACTGGCCCCTGCTGCTTGTGCAATCGAGCAGGATGGTCGGACTATCGACTATGCGACATTGCTGGCCAAGGCCGACACGCTCGCGGCGCAACTCATTGCGGCTGGGGTAAGTTCGGGAGCGGTCGTCGCGGTCTGTTTGCCGCGCTCGATCGAACAGGTGACGGCGCTGCTTGCCGCATGGCGCGCTGGCGCCGCTTATTGCCCGCTCGATCCGGCGTGGCCCGAAGCGCGGCTGGCAGAGCTCGTTGCTGAACTCGGCGCCGCCGCGGTCGTGAGCGACATGAGGGAGATCGCCGGTAGCGTGCCGGTTGTTACTGCGGGCGAGGCCGTGGCCGGATTTACTCCCGCCAGAATTTCGAAGGAAGATATTGCCTACGTCATCTTTACTTCGGGTTCGACCGGCAAACCCAAGGCGGTTGAGGTCAGCCACGACAACCTTGCCGCACTGATAGCTTGGCACAATGAAGCGTTCGCGGTTCGTGCCGGCACACGCACCAGCCATCTCGCCGGTCTAGGCTTCGACGCTTCGGCGTGGGAAGTGTGGCCGACGCTCACCGCCGGCGGCACGCTCGCGTTGGTCGACGACGCAACGCGGCTCGAGGCGGCTGCACTCAAGGACTGGCTCACAGAGCAGCGAATCGAAATCGCCTTTGCGCCTACCGCGCTTGCCGAACCAATGGTGGCGATGGACTGGCCTGCCGACACCGCGTTGCGCGTCCTGCTGACCGGGGCGGACAAGCTCACCGTTCGGCCGAAGCCGGGCCAGCCGTTCGTCTTCGTCAACAATTATGGACCCACCGAGTCGACCGTCGTCGCCACATCGGGCGTAGTATCGCCGCATGGCAACGGGCTACCACCGATCGGCCGGGTGATTACCGGAACGACGATTTACCTGCTCGACAACGAAGGTCACGACACTGCCGAAGGTGAAATCTGGATCGGCGGCGCGCAGGTCGCCCGCGGCTATCGCGGCGATCCGGCGCTCACCGCGGAGCGCTTCGTAACTCACCCCGAGCACGGTCGCCTGTATCGTACCGGCGACCTCGGTGCTTTGTTACCTTCGGGTGAAATCGCGTTTCGCGGCCGTGTCGATCAACAGGTCAAGGTCCGCGGGCATCGTATCGAGCCAGCCGAAATCGCCGCGCAGCTCAACAAGCTTTCTGTGGTCGAAGCAAGCGCCGTCGTTCTGCGTGACGGCGAGCTGGTCGCCTACGTCGTCCCTGCCGCAGCCGTCACCGCGAGCGACCTGCGGCGCGCGCTCGGCGCAGTGTTGCCGGATTACATGATGCCCGCGCGCTTCGCGAAGCTTCCGGCACTTCCGCTAAACGCCAGCGGCAAACTCGATGCTGCCTCGCTCCCCAACCCGCTCGCCTGCGCGCTCGAAGATGGTGCGGCCCCACGGCGTGCCCCCGCCAGCCCGACGGAAGCGCGGCTGCTCGATATCGTTCGCTCGGTGATCGGTCGTGATGACATCGGGACCGATGACGATTTCTTTCAGATGGGCGGTCATTCGCTCCTGGGTACGCAAGTCGTAGTCCGCGCCCGCGATGCCTTCGGCGTTGAGCTTACGCTATTCCACCTCTTCGAGGGCCGCACCGTCGCAACGCTTGCCGCCACGATCGAGACTCTCGTCATGGAAAGGCTCGCCAGCCTGTCCGACGAAGAACTGCGCAGGATGGCCGGCTGATGGCTACCAAGCCCGCTTCCGATCCGTCACTGAGCCTCTACCGCCTGCTCGATCCGACCGTGCTCGCGGACCCCTTCCCGCTCTATGCGCGCCTGCGCGAAGAGGATCCGGTCCATTGGGATCCGTTCCTCCATTGCTGGGTAGTGACCCGTTACGATGACGTCCACACGGTGCTCAAGGAGTTCTCGGCCGACCGCACCCCGTCGCCGGACCAGCTTCGCGCACTCGGTATCACCGGGATCGAGCCGATCGCCGAACTAATGGTTCGGCAAATGTTGTTTCTCGATGCGCCAAAGCACACACATTTGCGCAAACTGTGCTCGACCGCCTTCACGCCGCGTCGCGTCGAACTGCTCGAATTACGCATCGAAGCGATCGCTGACCGTCTGATCGACCGCGTCGCCAGGACTGGCCGGATGGACATCATTAACGACTTCGCGGCGCCGTTCCCCTCGATCGTGTTTGCAGCTTTGCTGGGAGTCCCCGAAGCGGATCACGCGCAACTCAAGCGCTGGTCGGCCGACTTCGCCGAGATGCTCGGCAATT
>Ga0164242_10006863_pt1 | contig 12496 bp, 8 predicted proteins | sample OricomgcompostMG_FD_108783 | JGI IMG/M metagenome (GOLD analysis project Ga0164242, IMG submission 108783) | Miracle-Growth compost microbial communities from Emeryville, California, USA - Original compost - Miracle growth compost (MG) ... | reverse complement strand
TCGACCAGCTGTGCCTTGTGCTTCTTGGCCGAGCCGGTCGCCGGTGAGGCAGATGCCGGGCGGGACACCACACGCAGCGCACGCTTTTCGCCATGTGCCTCGAGCCGCTCGGGCAGGTTCAGCGCCATGAAGGGCCAGGCACCCTGGTTCTTCGGCTCGTCCTGCACCCAGACGACCTCGGCGTGGGGATACTTCGCCAGCTCTGCGGCGATCTCCTCGTCGGGGATCGGTGCCAGCTGCTCGACTCGCACGATGGCGATCTTGTCGTCTCCCCGCTTCTCGCGCTCGGCCTCGAGGTCGTAGACGATCCGGCTGGATGCCAGCAGCACCCGGTCGACCTTCTGCGGGTCGGGCTGGGCGTGGTCGGACATCACCGGGCGGAACGCGCCTTGGGTGAAGTCGTCCGGCTGCGACGTCGCGGCCTTGACGCGCAGCAGCTGCTTCGGTGTGAAGACGATCAGGGGGCGCCGCGGCCGGGCGTAGGCCTGCCGGCGCAGCAGGTGGAAGTACGACGCCGGGGTCGACGGGTACGCCACCGTCATGTTGTTCTCGGCAAAGAGCTGCAGGTAGCGCTCGATGCGCGCGGACGAGTGGTCCGGACCCTGGCCCTCGTAGCCGTGGGGGAGCAGCAGCACGACGGACGAGCGCTGAGCCCACTTCTGCTCGGACGACGAGATGAACTCGTCGACGATCGACTGCGCACCGTTGGCGAAGTCACCGAACTGGGCCTCCCACAGCACCAATGCATCCGGGCGCTCGACCGAGTAGCCGTACTCGAAGCCCATCGCGGCGTACTCCGACAGCAGCGAGTCATAGACCCAGAACCAAGCCTGGTCGTCCGACAGGTAGCGCAGCGGAGTCCACTCGTTGCCGTTGACGTGGTCGATGAGCACCGAGTGCCGCTGCACGAACGTGCCGCGGCGGCTGTCCTGACCGGACAGACGCACCGGCGTGCCCTCCATCAGCAGCGAGCCGAACGCGGCGAGCTCGCCCAGCGCCCAGTCGATTCCGCCCTGGCTGATCATGGCGGAGCGACGCTCCATGAGCTTCTTCAGCTTCGGGTGGACGGTGAATCCCTCGGGCGGGTTGACCCAGGTGTCGCCAATGCGCTTGAGCGCCTCGAGCGAGATCGCGGTCGAGCGTCCGCCGAGGTCGGGGCGCGCGTCGTCCTGCTCCTGGGCGGAGGGGCGCTCCAGGCCGCCGTGGCCCTCGGCGTCGGTGCCGACCGAGCCCGCGGTGCCACCGGGCTCACCGGCCGCCTCCGCGCCTCCGTCGGCACCGGTCTTGGCGTCCTTGGTCTCGGTGAAGACCCGCTCCAGCTGCTTCTGGTAGTCGCGCAGCGCGGCCTCGGCGTCGTCGATGCTGATGTCACCACGGCCGACTAACGCCTCGGTGTAGAGCTTGCGAACGCTGCGCTTCGCCTCGATCAGGCGGTACATCGTCGGCTGCGTCATCGAGGGGTCGTCACCTTCGTTGTGGCCGCGGCGGCGGTAGCACACCATGTCGACGACGACGTCCTTGTGGAACTTCTGGCGGTACTCGAAGACCAGCTCGGCGACGCCGACACAGGCCTCCGGGTCATCTCCGTTCACGTGGAAGATCGGAGCCTGCACCATCCGCGCGACGTCCGTGGAGTAGGTCGACGACCGGGACTGGGACGGCGCCGTGGTGAAGCCCACCTGGTTGTTGACGACCAGGTGGATCGTGCCGCCGGTGCGGTAGCCACGCAGCTGGGACAGGTTCAGCGTCTCGGCGACCACGCCCTGGCCGGCGAAGGCCGCGTCACCGTGCATCAGGATCGGCAGGACCGTGAATGCGGTGCCGGCCAGGTTGATGCGGTCCTGCTTCGCCCGCGCGATGCCCTCGAGCACCGAGTCGACGGCCTCCAGGTGCGACGGGTTGGCGGCGAGGTAGACCTTCGTGGACTTGCCGTTGTCGGAGGTGAACTCGCCCTCCGTGCCGAGGTGGTACTTCACGTCGCCGGAGCCCTGCACGGACTTCGGATCGGACTTGCCCTCGAACTCGCGGAAGATCTGTCCGTAGGACTTGCCCGCCAGGTTGGCGAGCACATTGAGTCGCCCGCGGTGCGGCATACCGATGCAGACCTCGTCCATGCCGTTGTCCGCGGCCTCGCACAGGATGCGGTCGAGCATGGCGATGGCCGACTCGCCGCCCTCCAGGCTGAACCGCTTCTGCCCGACGAACTTGGTCTGCAGGAAGGTCTCGAACGCCTCGGCGGCGTTCAGTTTGCGCAGGATGCGCAGCTGCTCCTCCGAGGTCTGCTTCTGGTAGCCGACCTCGACCTTGCTCTGGATCCAGGCGCGCTCCTCGGGGTCCTGGATGTGCATGTACTCGATGCCGACGCTGCGGCAGTAGGAGTCACGCAGGATGCCGAGGATCTTGCGCAGCTTGAGGAACGGCGCACCGCCGAAGCCACCTGTCGGGAAGGTGCGGTCGAGGTCCCACAGGGTCAGGCCGTGGGTCGTCACGTCCAGGTCCGTGTGCCGACGCTGCTTGTACTCCAGCGGGTCGGTGTCGGCCATCAGGTGGCCGCGCACGCGATACGCGTGGATCAGCTCCTGCACCCGGGCGACCTTGTTGATGTCGTCGTCGTGGCTGGTGTCGATGTCGCGGACCCAGCGGATCGGCTCGTAGGGGACCTTCAGAGCCTCGAAGATCTCGTCATAGAAGCCGTCCTCGCCCAGCAGCAGCTGGTGAACGACGCGCAGGAACTCACCGGACACCGCGCCCTGGATGATGCGGTGGTCGTAGGTGGAGGTGAGGGTCAGGATCTTGCTGACGGCGTTCTTGTTGAGCGTGTCGAGGCTCGCGCCCTGCCACTCGGCGGGGTAGTCGAGGGCACCGACACCGATGATGGCGCCCGCGCCCTTCATGAGACGGGGGATGGAGTGCACGGTCCCGATGCCGCCCGGGTTGGTGAGCGAGATCGTGGTGCCGGCGTAGTCGTCGACCGTCAGCTTGTTGTTCCGCGCCTTGCGGACCATGTCCTCGTAGGCGGCCCAGAACTGGGCGAAGTTCATCCGCTCGGCGCCCTTGATGCTGGGCACGACCAGGGTGCGGCTGCCGTCGTCCTTCTGCAGGTCGATGGCCAGACCGAAGTTGATGTGGCCCGGTGTGACCATGATCGGCTTGCCCTTGTCGTCCGTGCCGAGCGAGTTGTTCATCGCCGGGACGACACCGAGCGCCTTGACGATCGCGTAACCGATGAGGTGTGTGAAGCTGACCTTGCCGCCGCGGCTGCGGGACAGATGATTGTTGAGCACGATGCGGTTGTCGATCAGCAGCTTGGCCGGGACGGAGCGCACGCTCGTGGCGGTCGGCACCTCGAGGCTCTGCTCCATGTTGGAGACGATCCGCGCCGCGACGCCGCGCAGCGGCGTCTCCTCGTTCTTGGCCGGCTCGGGCTCGGGCGCGGGGCCGGCGATGCCCTCGCGGGCGATCGGGCGCTTGCTGGACAGCTCGGCCTTCTTCGGGTCGAGGTGCTGCTTGGGCTGCTTGCTCGTGCTCGCCGGGGCACTCGCCGACCGCTGCGGTGTCGTCGGTGGAGTCGGGGACGTGGCGCCGGCCTTCTTGTCCTCCGCCGCGGCGGGCTGCGGCGGTCTCTTGTCGGTGGATGCCTCAGACGCCGTGGTACTCGAGGCGCCGTTGCCCGACGCGGTCGTCGTCGACGGCTTGTAGTCGGCGAAGAAGCCCCACCAGGCCTTGTCGACGGAGTTCTTGTCCTTGAGATATTGCTGGTACAGATCGTCAACCAGCCACTCGTTCGGCCCGAAGACGGCGAGTGGGTCAGGAGACTGGGATGACACGCGAATGCGCCTCTTTCATCAGGGTCGGCATGGGTCCGCCTCATCAATAACGACGCGTCCAAGCGTAACGCGTGCGCCTTCGCCGATTGGGGAGGTGTCCACTAGTCGATGGAGGTGTGTGATCGGCCCTTCCCGGCGTGATTCAGAGCACATCCTTGCGCTGGTTGAGGATCGCACCCGCACCCGACAGCACGAGCCCGTAGATCGTGAGGACGACCGCCGCCGTGCCCCACGCGAAGGTGTGCTGGGAGGGGTCCGAGGCCACCGTCGGATTGAGCATCGACGACGTCAGGCTGGACGGCAGGTACTTCGGTGCCCAGCCCCAGTGCAGCAGGCTGAAGAGAATCCCGAAGAGGATGTTGCCGATGAAGGCCAGGCCGACGCCGATGAAGACGGCGACCACCTGGTTGCGCAGCAGCAGACCGAAGCCGAAGCCGAGCAGTGTCCACACGATGAAGGCCAGCACGATCAGCCCGAGGGTCTGCCACACCTCGGCCGAGCCCAGGTAGAGGCCACTGTCGCGCCATACCGTCATGGTGATGCCGCCACCGATGACGGCCGCGATGTCATAGGCCACCGCGTAGACGAATCCGACGACACAGATCGCGACGACCTTGGCGACCGAGATCGGCCAGCGCAGGGGAGTGGACAGCACCGTCGAGGTCCACGTCTTGTGCCGGAACTCGGCGGTGATCAGGATGATGCCCAGTGCGAGCGGGAAGAGCTCGGCGAGCGTGACGATGAAGCCCGCCGAGTAGATCGCCTGCGCCGCACCGGCGCTGGGGTGCACGAAGAGTGCGTCCGTCGTGGCGTCGCCCGTGCCGCCGGGTTGGCCGAGCTGGAACGCGAACGCAAAGCTCAGCAGCCCGCCGATGAGCACGTCGGCGATGAGCAGACCCCACCACAGCCGGGTCGTGAAGATCTTGAGGATCTCCGCCTTGACAGCAGCGCCGATCATGCGAGGCCACCTCCCTGCCCTTGCTCCGGTGCCTGACCCTGGCTCGCCGGCATGTGCGGCTCGTTCTCGATGGACTCCGGTATGCCGGGTGGTGGCGGTGCGCCGTCACCGAGGTTGCGGTTCTGGTTCTGTGGCTGACTCGTCAGCTCGAAGAAGAGCGCCTCGAGGTTCTGCTGCTGCGCTTGCAGCTCGTAGATCGGCAGGCCGGCCGCGAGGGCCACGTCGCCGATCTGGCGCAGGTCACCGGTGTGCACCTGCAGTGCATCATCCTCGATGCGGTTGCTCGTCAGGCTCGCACGTCCGAGTGCCTCGCCCAGGGCGGCCGCGTCCGTCGTGCGGACGATGGCGCTCGCCTGGCCCTGCAGCGACTCGATCGGGCCGTGCTTGACCAGGCGGCCGTTGGAGATGATGACGACGTCGTCCACGGTGGCCTGGACCTCGTTGAGCAGATGGCTGGACACCAGGATCGTCTTCTTCTGAGCGGCCAGGTGTCGAAGGAAGCCCCGCAGCCACCGGATGCCCTCGGGGTCGAGGCCGTTGGTGGGCTCGTCGAGCACCAGCACACTGGGGTCGCCGAGCATCGCGGCGGCGAGGCCGAGGCGCTGCCGCATACCCATGGAGTAGTTGCCGGCGCGGCGCTTGGCGGCGGCGGGTATGCCGACCAGCTCGAGCATCTCGTCGACGCGGCTCTGGGGTATGCCGCCCGCCGCAGCCAGGACGCGCAGGTGGTCACGTCCGCTGCGGCCGGGGTGGAAGTTGGTGGCCTCGAGTGCCGCCCCGACCATGCGGGTCGGGTGCGGCAGGTGCGCGTAGGGCACGCCGCCGATGGTCGAGTGCCCGGAGGTCGGTGTGATCAGACCGAGCACCATGCGCAGCGTCGTGGTCTTGCCGGCGCCGTTGGGGCCGAGGAAGCCGGTGATGCGGCCGGGCTCGACCGTGAACGTGAGGTTGTCGACCGCCTTGAAGCTGCCGAAGGACTTGGTGAGGCCCACGATCTCGATGCGGGCGTGGTCGGCGGACTGCTCCTGTGGTGGTGCGGTCACAAGCTCCCCTTACCGTGGTGACGTCGGCCGACCGAGTGGCCGACTGCCTGCAGGATAACTGCCGCTCTTGTCGCCATCGAACACATATCCATATCGCGCGGGCGCCACGGCGAATTCATGGCACGATGTCCGCACGATGTTGCAGTGGCTGCTGATCCTTGTCGGAGTCGTCCTCACGCTGGGCACGGCGCTGTTCGTTGCCGCGGAGTTCTCGCTCGTCGCTCTCGACCGACCCATGGTGCAGCGGGCCATCGACGACGGGGACCACGGTGCGGGCCGCGTGCTCGCCTCCCTCCGTGGCCTGTCGACCCAGCTGTCGGCGGCCCAGGTCGGCATCACGGTCACCACCTTGATCCTCGGCTATCTGGTGCAGCCGTCTCTCGGTGTGCTGCTGAGTGACTCCCTGGAGTCGGCGGGAATGCCGACCGGCAGCGCGTCCGCCGTCGCGACCACGGCGGCCCTGGTGATCGCCTCACTCTTCTCCATGATCTTCGGTGAGCTCGTGCCGCAGTTCCTCGGCATCTCCGCGCCGTTGCCGGTGGCCAAGGTGGTCGCGGGCCCGGTGCGGGTCGTCTCGGTGATCACCCGTCCGCTGATCGCGGTGCTCAACGGATCGGCGAACCGCCTGCTGCGCACGGCCGGCATCGAGCCGCAGGAGGAGCTGAGCGCGGCGCGGACCCCACAGGAGCTGTCGTCACTGGTGCGGCGCTCGGCCGAGGCGGGTGTGCTCGAGGAGCGCACGGCCACCCTCCTCACGCGGTCGCTCAACTTCGGGGAGCGCACGGCGGCGGACGTGATGAGCCCACGGGTGCGATGCACGGCCGTCGATCGCACGGACACGGCGGCGCAGGTCGTCGACCTCGCGCGCAGCACCGGACACTCGCGGTTCCCGGTGCTCGACGACGACTGGGACGACGTCGTCGGGGTGATTCACGTCAAGAAGGCGATTGCGGTCCCGCAGGAACGACGTGAGCAGGTGCCCGTGACGGCGCTGATGGTGCCACCGGTCATGGTCCCGGAGACGATCCGGCTCGACCCGTTGCTCCTGCTGCTGCGGGCCAGCGGTCTGCAGCTGGCCATCGTCATCGACGAGTATGCGGGGACCAGCGGGGTCGTGACCCTCGAGGACGTCATCGAGGAGATCGTCGGTGAGGTCAGCGACGAGCACGACCGGATTCAGGACCCCAGCCGGCTGCTGCCGGACGGTTCGTGGACGGTGTCCGGGCTGTGGCGCCCGGACGAGGTGCGAGACCGTATCGGGGCGGACATTCCCGACGGGAATGCCTACGAGACGGTGGGTGGCTACGTGATGGCTGCGGTCGGACGGGTCCCCGAGGCCGGTGACCTGATCGATCTGGGCGGCTGGACCCTGCGCGTGGTGTCGATGGATGGACGTCGCGTCGACCGCGTGCGCCTGACCCCGGTGCTTCCCCCGGCGGACGGGGGCATGGCATGAACTTCCTTCTCGCTGTGCTTTTCCTGCTCGGCAACGCCTTCTTCGTCGGCTCGGAGTTCGCCGTGATGGCGAGTCGCCGATCACAGCTCGAGCCTCTGGCGCTGCAGGGCAGCAAGCGTGCGAAGGCGAGCCTGGAGGCGCTGGAGAACGTCTCGTCGCTCCTGGCCTGCGCCCAGCTGGGCATCACCGTGTGCTCAGTGCTGCTGGGCGCGGTCGCCGAGGGGGCGCTGCATCACGTGATCGCCAAGCCCCTGTCACATATCGGGATTCACGGTGACGCATCCGAGGCGATCGCGCTGATCCTGGCGCTGCTGGTGGTCGCCTACTTCCATGTCACGTTGGGTGAGATGGTCCCGAAGAACCTCGCCATCGCCGGTCCCGAGCGGGCCGCGCTGCTGCTCGCGCCGCCGCTGCTGTGGATCACACGCGGCCTGCGCCCGTTGATCCGGCTGGTGGAGGCGATCTCCAAGTTCGTGGTGCGTCGCATCGGTGTCGAGCCGAAGGACGAGGTGGCGTCGACCTTCTCGGTCGAAGAGGTCGAGGCCATCGTCGAGGAGTCACATCGCGAGGGCCTGCTCGCACAGGAGCAGCAGGAGCGGATGCAGGGCGCGCTGCACTTCAGCGACAAGTGGGCCGCGGACGTGGCGGTCCCGGTCGACGACCTGGTCACGCTCCCGATCGGCGCGACCCCGGAGGATGTCGAGCGGCTGGTCGCCAAGCACGGATTCTCCCGCTTTCCCGTCACCGACAGGGAGGGTGTCATCGCCGGTTACCTGCACCTGAAGGACGTGCTCTACGCCCGTGACGAGGCGTATGTCGAGCCGGTGCCGCCGAAGCGAATCCGGCGCCTGGCCACCGTGCGCCCGGCCGACGAGGTTGAGGACGTCTTGGTCACGATGCAGCGCAGCGGCTCGCATCTGGCCCGCGTGGTCGACGCCGCCGGCGACGTGATCGGTGTGATCTTCCTCGAGGACGTTCTCGAGGAGCTCGTCGGTGAAGTCTCCGACTCGACCCAGCGCTGAACCTTCGCAGGCGTAGGTAGTCCGTCGCCAGCACATCCCGAGGCAGCAGGCTCCGGTGGGCTGCGACTAGCCCATATTTAATGAATATTGACCAAACCATGACGAACTCATGACTACTTATTGGACGATTCACCAAGTCGCCGCACACCCGTGCGGGGACTCGAATCGGCCGACGATCTCGGCTCCTGATGAAAGAACGGTTCATGACTTCTGACAGCACGCAGATCTCCCGGCGCACGGTGGCCAAGGGGGTGGCCTGGTCGCTTCCGGTGATCGCAACTGCCGCCGCAGCCCCGGCAGCCGTCGCCTCGGATGGAGGCACCGGCGACGTGGTCATCAGCGCCCTGTGCCACAAGATGGACGCTCTCGGCCTGGTCTCGGTCCCGAAGTTCACCATCACCGCTGTCGGTCAGCCGATCGGCGCGGGCTCCACGTTCACGCTTGCGGGCAGCGAGTTGCTGAACGTCAGGCTCGGCGGGGTGAGCGGACCGATCGAGGTCGGGCTGCTCGACGGGTCTTCGCGGACGATCGAGCTCAGCAAGGATCTCGCGCCCGGTCAGACCGCCTCGTTTCGTGTCACCGGGGCCATCGCCGTCCTGGTCCTTGCCGAGTTCACGTTGTCCGTCGGCACCGTCATCGGCAACGCGGACACCGACAAGACGAACAACTCCGCGACCCAGGAGCTCACCGGAGTGGGACTTGGGAAGGACTTCGTCGGATTCTGCGGCGCAGACGCGAGCAAGAAGGCGAGTGTCGCCCGGGTCAAGGCGCATGCGAAGAGCCTGGGCCTCCCCGCCACGAAGTAGCGACCGGCGGGGTATGGGCGCATCTGGTGCCCATACCCCGCAGTTCTGCGCGGTCCGAGGGCGGGGTCGTCACGAGATGGATAGGCTCATCCGGTGAGCATCATCTGTGCGCTGTGTGCGCTCCTGGTGGGGGCGGTGCTGCTGACCAGTGGGATCGCCAAGATCGGCGAGTCACGCGTGACTCGCCGCGCCATGGACGACCTCGGCGTCCCCGCACGCCTGCGCAACGAGGTGGTGGCGCAGGCGCTGCCCGTGGTCGAGATCCTCCTCGCGGCCGGCATTCTTCTCGCACCGTCGGGCTGGCATCGCGTGCCGGCCGCGCTCTCGGTCGTGCTCATGGCGTTGTTCGCCGTGCTGCTGGCCAGAGTCGTCCGTCAGCGCAGAGTTGTCACCTGCAACTGCTTCGGCACCCTCGGTGGGGGAGCAGTGGACCGGACGGCGGTGGCTCGCAACGGTGCGCTCGCGCTCGCCGCCCTGATCTGTGCCGTGGGTGCGCGCTCGTTCTTCGCATCGGTGGACGGTGCCACGACGCTCTCCTGGCTCGGCCCGGTCCTCGCCGTGCTGGCGCTGGCCGCAGCGGTGCTGCTCCGGTTGCGTGCGGCGCATGCCCGGCGTGGGGTCGTGCGAACCCTGCAGCTCACGGACTACGAGGGCCGCACCCTCGCCTTCGAGGAGCTCGTCGACCCGCCGACCTTTCTTGTCTTCATGACCCCGACCTGCGGAGCCTGCTCGTCGCTGGTCCCCTACCTGCGAACCTGGCCCACGGCATACGGCGAGTTCATCGACATCCAGCCCGTGCTCATCGGCACCCCGGAGGACTTCGCCGGACGGGAACCCTTCGAGCCGCTGGTCGAGTACGTGCTCTACGACCGCGACAAGGTGGTGAGTGAGACGCTCGAGGTGCGCTCCTATCCGAGCGGGGTGCTGCTGACTCCGCAGGAGCCGCTTGGGGGAGAACCGATGCCGGGCTACGGCCCGATGTATGTCGCGCTGGAGCGTCTGGCGAAGGAGCATGCGTCGAGCTGACGAGCCTTGTTGTCAGGTCTCTCGGTCGGGCATGGCGATGCGCAGCACCTCGTGCTGCAGCGCGCGCCGCCCACGACCGGTGACACCGAGCTTGCGGCCGAGGTTGGCGAGATGCACCTTGGCCGTCGCGTCGGTCACGCCGAGTCGTTGCGCCAGCTTCTTGCGCGAGACGTAGGGCTCCGCGCGCATGATATGCACCAGATCCCACTCGCGCGAGGTGAGATCACTCGGCGCGGGTCGCCCGGACGTCGTGCCCGACTGCACTGTCGGTGTGGCCAGCACTCCGGTGTTGACCGCTGCCACCAGTCGCGACACCTGGTTCTTCGAGATCAGGGGTATGCCGTGTGCATCCAGCCGGCGCTGCTCACGTTTGGGCAGCGGCTGGCCGAGCACGACCACGGCCAGGCCGCGTTCGGCGGCATACACCGCATCGACGGCCGCGTTCGGGTGTCGAGGCGAGGTGAGCGCCACGACCAGCGTGCCCTCCGTATCGACCTCGTCGAGGGCCGACCGTTCGGTGAGCGGGATCAAGGACGGAGATGACGCCGTTCGTCGGGAGAGCGTGAGCGCGAGTGAGTCGGCGTCGATGCCGCGCGGCCCGAGAAAGTAGACCCGGTGCACCGGCCACCACGTGGGAACAACGGGGGTGGCGTTCATGTCGGGCCGGCCTGGCGGGGTGATCATTGCGACGCCAGCCCGGGCTCGAACCATCCGTCGTCGAGAAGAGCCTCCCGCAGCCCGGCACGGTCGGACACCGCGCGGCCGGCATCCCGGTAGATGCGGCGGCCGGCCGCGATGTGCGACCGGACGGTGTGATCGCTGAGTCCGAGGAGCCGGGCGATGCTCGCCGTCGTGAAGTCGAGGCGGGCGGCGTACAGGCAGCAGATCTGCAGGCGGCGGTCCGACAGGTGCGGTGCGGGGTGACGGGCGACGAGGGCGAGTTGGGCGTCGTCCCACCCCGATCGCCCCCGTGCGGCCTGCTCGACGCTGTCCGCCAGCTCGGCCAGAGACGACTCCGGGTGAATCACTCGCACGGCGCCCGACTCGATCGCGCGAGCGACCATCGCCTCGTGCGCGGTGTCCCCGATGACCAGCGTCCGGCAGCCCAGCCGTGCGAGCGCTCGCAGCTTGACGGCGAGCGGCCAGACGTCGTGCAGATGCGCCTGGACCAGCACCAGGTCGCGGCCGAAGTCCCATCGCTCCGCCAGGGTCTCCCAGCGCAGACCGGCCAGTCCCGGCATGATGGGGGCGCCCCGCTCGCTGAGCAGCTCGTGCAGGGCGAAGGAGATGAAGGGGTTGGTGTCGACGATGTCCAGACGGTGCAGCGGCCGACCCGTGCGTGCTGCATGCCCCGACACCAATGCCATGGCCCCAGATTCTCGCATGGGGTGCGGGCGCAGGATCGGACGCCAGAGAGTGCCCTCGTCGTCTACTGTTGACTTAACGGTTTAAGTTGGAGTCGACCAGATGGAGCGGGAAAGTGAGGCCACGATGGCGGGCAGTGACGCGCGCAGTCCCCGGAAGCGGGCCACGATGGCCGACATCGCCGAGCAGCTCGGCATCTCCAAGGCGGCCGTTTCCTACGCGCTCAACGACCAGCCCGGAGTCGCGGCGGAGACCCGTGACCGGGTGCTGGCCCTCGCCCACGAGCTCGGGTGGCATGCGAGCTCCAGCGCCCGCGCCCTGAGTGGAGCGCAGACCAGCGTGGTCGGACTCGTGCTGTCCCGGCCCACGGATCTGCTGACGGTCGAGACATTCTTCATCCGCTTCCTGGCGGGACTCGAGCAGGTGCTCAGCGAGCGTGGTTTCAGTCTGCTGCTGCGTGTGATCGGCGATCATCCGGAGGAGGAGATCTCGACCTACGAGCGGTGGTGGGGGGAGCGCCGCATCGACGGTGTCATCCTCATGGACGAGCGTGTGCACGATCCCCGAGTGAACGCACTCACCGAGCTCGGGCTGCCGGCGGTTCTGTGCGGAGGGCCGGTCTCAGGACTCGAATTCCCCTGTGTCTGGACGGATCAGGCGGGTGACGCGGCAATCGCCGTGCAGCACCTCGCCGATCTTGGGCACCGGTCCATCGGGCACGTGTGCGGTCCGACGGTCTTCGCCCATGAGCGGGCCAGGCGGCGGGGAGTGCGCCGCGCGGCCAAGGCACGTGGCCTGGACGTCGAGACGATCGAGGCGTCATACACCGGCCCCGAGGCGGGAAAGGCGACCCGTCGGATGCTTGAGCTTCAGGAGCGGCCGACGGCGCTGATCTTCGGCAGCGACACGATGGCCGTCGCAGGCCTCGGCGCCGCCTCCGAGCTGGGGCTTCGGGTGCCCCGGGACGTCTCGGCGCTGAGCTGGGACGACTCC
>Ga0164242_10006862_pt1 | contig 12496 bp, 12 predicted proteins | sample OricomgcompostMG_FD_108783 | JGI IMG/M metagenome (GOLD analysis project Ga0164242, IMG submission 108783) | Miracle-Growth compost microbial communities from Emeryville, California, USA - Original compost - Miracle growth compost (MG) ... | reverse complement strand
TACCGCGGCCTCGGCGTCGTCGATCATCGCGTAGCGGCGTGCGACGTCGAGATCTGCCACCAGGACCGCAAATGGTTTCCCACCGCGCGCCTTGCGGGCGCGCAAGGTGCGGACCGCCCCGTCATCGTCGACGACACAGGCCAGGTGATAGCCGCCGATGCCTTTGATTGCCACCACCGCACCGTCGGCCAACGCCCGCTGCACTGCGGCCAGCGCAGCGTCCGACCCGGTGATCCGGTCCATACCGGCCGAAAACCACAGTGTCGGACCACAATCCGGGCATGCCACCGGCTGCGCATGAAAACGACGGTCCGAAGCGTCATGATATTCGGCCGCACACCGCGGGCACATGTCGAACCGGGCCATGGTCGTCGCCGGGCGGTCGTACGGCAGACCGCGGATGATGGTGAACCGCGGCCCGCAGTTGGTACATGTCACGAAGGGATGGCGATAGCGCCGGTCGGCGGGATCGAACAGCTCGGCGACACAGTCGTCGCACACCGCGATATCCGGCGGAATCGGTGTTGCGGCACCCTCGACGGTGCGACTCGCCACGATGTGAAAGTCACCCGGATCGGCGCTGTCGGTGTCGATCCGGGTGGCCGACAGGCTGCTGATCCGCGCCAGCGGCGGAGCCTGCGCCTCCAGCCGGCGACTGAACTCCGTCACATCGGTGTCCGGCCCTTGCACTTCGGCGAACACCGCGGCCGAATCATTGCCGACGAACCCCGCCAAGCCGAGTTCGGTGGCGATGCGATGCACGAACGGACGGAAGCCCACACCCTGAACAACGCCGGTCACGGTGAACCGGTAGCGCACCTCGGCGGATCGCAGGGCCGGCGTGGCGTCCGCAGTGTCCATGGTCATGTCCGCCGCCAGATCACGACCCGGTTGTTGCCCGAGTCCGCGACCGCCAACCGATCCCCCGCCAGTGCGATGCCGTACGGCCAACACAGCGTGTCCCGCTGCACCGAGCTCCATCGGTTCTCGCCGTTGGCCGCGAATGTCGGCTGCGCCAGTACGTGATCGGCGGCTCGACCATCGCGAGGAACACCGTCCCACAACAAGATCCGGTTGTTGGCGGTATCAGCGACGGCCAGTCGCTCACCATGTCCGCTGCCAGAGTCCAGTCGTGCGGCATACGGAAAGCGGAACCGGTCACCGGTGTGCGGGCCGTAGGGCCACTCGTCGGCGGAGGTGAAATCCGGTTGTCCCAGCACGATGTCGGCGTACCGGTCCTGCGTCGGATGCGGTGACCAGCCGAGCAATCGATGATCCCCGGCGTCGGCGATAAGCAGCAAATCGTCATTTCCGGTGATGTCATGGGGCCAGCGAAAGCTGGCCGGACCGACTGCACCACCACGGTTTTCGTCCCGCTCGGTGGCATTCGGTTGCCCCAGAACGATATCGGCCGGCCGGCCGGGATCAGGGATCCCGTTGTCCCAGCCCAAGACACGTCGATTACCGGTGTCGGCCACCCAGAATCGTGAACCCACCATCGCGATGCCGAACGGCCAGTAGAACGTCGACGCCGAGCAGTCGACGCCGCCGTTGGGCTCCACCGAAGAGGCATCGGGTTGTCCGAGAATCGCATCCGGTGGCGTATCGCTGATCCGCGGGACACTGTCCCAGATCAGGATCCGGTGGTGCCAGGCGTCGGCAACGATCAGCCGCCCGTCATGGACCAGAACCCCGGTCGGCAGGTTCATTCCACATTCGGGTCCACGGCCCCCGGCGCCGTGCCCCTCGGTCACGCCATCGGGCTGGCCGAGCACCACGTCGGCAGGCTGCTCGTCGGTCTCGGGGACCCCGTGCCACACCAACACCCGATGATTGCCCGAGTCGGCAACCACCAGGTGGGCGTGGTCGAGAAACACCCCCCGCGGTGAGTACATCCACGCCATCGACGGACTCGCCGGGGGCAACGCCAGGCCGCCCGGCGCCGGTGCACCGAGCCAGACCTGGGGTAACCATCGATCGCTGAGATCGACGTCCGGCGTGGAAACCGCCCGAACCGACGTCCGGCCGATGTTGTGACGCACGGTGAACTGAGTCATCTGCCGACCCGGACCCACACTTCGCCCGCATCGACCCGTACCGGCAGCTGCTCGAGCTGAGCGCCTGGTGCACTCAGGCACTCGCCCGAAGTCGCGTCGTAACAAAAGCCGTGCCATGGACATGTCAGTGTGCCGTTGTCGAGATCCAGGACAGCGTTATCCAATGGCAGCCCTTCGTGGGCACATTCATTACGGTACGCCGAAAGCCGGTCGTCCACATTCACCACGATGATCTCGACGCACTCGTCGGACGGGGTGGCCAGGCTCAACACGGTGAGGGCGTCGGTGGTCAGGTCGGTGGCGGGGCCGGCTTTGACCCAGCCTTCGGCCGCAGGGTCCGGTCCGATGCGCAGCGCTTCCAGTGGGATCAATGTCGGGGACGGCTCGTTGGGTAGTACCTCGACACCGGTGATCGACGGAACCCCTTCCACCAGAGCACTTTCCACCAGATTACGTAACGTCACCGAGGACATCGAGCAGCCGTTGCAGGCACCGTCGAGCCGGACGAACGCGATGCCGTCATCGATCCGCACCAGGGTGACATCACCGCCGTGGCTCTGCAGTTGGGGCCGCACCGTCACCAGCACCCGGTTGGCGTGGGTCATCGGATCGGGCCGGACGATCTCGTGCAGCGACAACAGCATGTGCACGATCGGGTCGTCGACGAGGTCGAACAACACCGCGCGGGCGGCGGCATCGGCCCGCATCCGCTGCACGATCGTCACCAGCCCGGCGCGGTGCACAGCCTCCAACGCGTCCTTGACTTCCTGCGCGACGGCACGTGCTGCGTCGTCCAGACCCGACAGCGCCGCAATGGCGTCGTCGACACGTTTGGCCAGGGTTTCGAAGTCGGCATCGGTGGTCGACGACCGTTCGATGGTGGTTGACACGTGCGTCCTCCTCAGTCCGGTTCGGTTCGTGCCAAGGCACGCTGGCGAGCCACTTCGTCGAGCACGCCGCGTACCGCGCGAACAGATTCCTCGTCCCCAAGGTCCTCAAACAAGAATCGCGCCTCGTACAGCTTTGCCTTGGCCTGATCGAACATCCCGAGATGTGCCAGCACATTGCCCTGATTCGCCAGCACCCTGGCCCGACCGTGTGGATCGGTCTCACGGTCCCTGGCTTCGAGCACGGCCTCGTAGAGCTCGACAGCTTCGACGAGGTTGTCCGCCTGGTGTTTTGACGGCGTGTAAACGAGCGAATTGGCCAGATTCAATTGCACGCTGGCCCACTGCTCGGGGTGGGTCTCGCGGGTGTACACCTTGAGCGCCGATCGCAGCGACTGGGCCGCCACGCCGAGGCGCAACTGCCCAGACGCCTCGGTCATCGGCATCGTCAGATATGCGGTGGCCAGATTGGCGTGAGTGGCGGCCCACAGCAGCGGCGCCTCGTCCCGCAACACCAGCTGCAGAGTCGAGTGGTAATGCGGAATCGCCTGTGCCAGCAGTTCGGGGTGATCCTCGGCCTGCTCATGCAGCAATCCGGCAAGGTTCAGATGCAATTCGGCACGGCCGATCCGCAACGCGTCCGCCCCCTCGAGCAGGCGAAGCGCCCGCTCGAACCGCTGCGCGGCGCTCGGGTCCCCGAGATCGCGACACACCGACGCGGCGGCACCGGTCAGAACACCTTGCAACCGAGGAGATTCCGAGCCGGCGGCCGCCACGGCATCCTCGAGCAGTTCGACGGCACGGTCGAGCCGGCCGTCGTCGAGTGCATGACTTGCCTGCGCCGCCAGGGCCACGGCCGCCAGCTCACCGTCGGCCACTGCGTCTTCCGGTGGCACATCGGAGCGGCCGAGCACGAACAGCACAAGATCCACCAGCACACCGAATTCGCCGAGGTCGGCACGCAAGATCTCCGGATCTTCGCTGTCCGGGTCGAGCAGAAAACGGTTGTAACGCGACACCGGATCGACGCCGGACAACGCCGCGAGCGCTCCCTCCCGGTCACCGGCAAAGGCCAGTTCGTGGGCGCGCAGCCCGCTCGGCCACTGCTGCGGCGTGTTGCCGCTGAGCAACGCCACGCGCGCCTCTTCGAATCCGGTCTCGGCAGTTGAGGTGGCTGGTATCAGCATGTAGCCCAACGGAAGTGGAAATGTGCCCAGTGGCTGCGGGCGCACCGCCAGGGTTGGCCCGCTGAACTCTGTATCGACATACGTTGTGGTCATGTCCTCAACCGTTCCGTGGTCCTTGGATGTCGCGTTCGGCCGCGCGTTTGATCAGGTTGGCCGAGAGTTCGGCCCGGGCTTTGGTCGCATGGGTCTCGATGCGGGAGCGCACCACCCCGTCGGCGAACACCACGACGATTTCCACAATCCACCGGCCGTGTTCCTCGACAACGGCTGTCTGTACGTCCAACGCGTCATCGGTGGAACTGTCCGGGTGCGAGGTTGTCCTCGGTCTGGTCGGCGGGTCATCGCACATGACTGTCATCCGTCCGACCCCAGTGGGATCCGCAAGGCTGCTTGGTCATCGTCCCAGAATGCCCGGCGCGCCCCGATCGGAACGTGATCTTCGAGTACTTCGCGCACCAGCGCGGTGCGGTCGCCCGCCGGGTTACGTTGTTTGAGCAGCAGGCCACCGCTACGGGGTCCCCGCAGCGGAATCAGCCACAGCGCGTCGTCCCGTTTGACCGCGGCCACGGCATCCGACGGAAATCGGCTGGCGGCCAACGTCGAATCCAGCCGAACGTAGCCGTCGGTGGTGAACTCGACGTGCAGTTCCTCCGGAGCCGCCGGCCGCAATGGGGTGAGGTAGTCGCGCTCGATGAGCGCGATCACCTGTTCCATGGCAGCCTCGACCGGCTTGGTCAGATCGGCGTCGAGTTCGATCCCACCGGCCTCGATGAGAAAAACGGCGATGTCGCTGGGGCAGGCCTCACCAAGTGCCCAGCGCGCAAACGCTATCGCGTGGTCCCAGCGAAACGAGTGGGTGTGCAGGCCCTGCAATGGCGGGAGCTCGGCCAGCTCCGCACCCGGCACCCGGTACACCGTGCCTGCCGCGACCCCGGTGGCAGCTGCGTCGATGATGACAACCCGCTGCGCACCCCGCATCTGGAATGCGACATCCATCCCGGCAGTACCACCGTCGACGAGGCGGGCACCATCAGGGACTCCGCGCTCCCAGAGGTGACGTACCAGGATCGGGCCGACGCCGTCGTCGCCGCGGAGCAGGTTTCCGCACCCGATGATGAGCACATCACAACCTGGCGGCTCGATATCGACACCAGGTCCACCATCATCGGCGCACGAATCGGTCGACGTGGGAATCACACCATTCCGTTGATCACGAACTGGGACAGTTCTCGGCCGGTCTTGCCGTCGTAAGCGTGCACCGTGCACACCAGGCAGGAATCGAAGCTACGGGCGACATGGCCCAATTCCACCGGATCCTCCGCATCGACGATCGGGGAGCCGATCAACGCCTGCTCGATCGGACCGACGATGCCCTGACTGTCCCGTGGACCGATGTTCCACGCGGTCGGCGTAATCACTTGGTAGTTCTTGATTTTGCTGTCTTCGATCACAATCCAGTCGGCCAGCGCACCGCGGGCTGCCTCGGTGGCCCCGAAGCCCTTGCCCTCGGCGTGTTCGGTCGGCTTGGTATAGAAGCTCTCCTTCAGATCGAGCTGATCCAGCCAGGTCCGAACCCAGTTGTAGTACTTGGGCGCCTCGTGCATCCGAGCTAGCTGGCGCACAAAGACACTCGGGCCGATCTTGTTCAGGATGTCCGAGAACAACGGGTCGTTGTCCTGATGTGCCGCCGCATTCGGGCCGGCGGCTGCCATCCGACGGGCCAGCGGACCGGCTTCGAGCGGAATGTTGCCCAGGTTGCCCACTTCGTAACGAGGCGCCTTGGCCCAGCTGTATTTGCCCTTGCTCCTTCCGATTTCGGGATCGATGGGGACAGTTTCGCCCTCGAATGGATGCAGCGGTCGGTCACCCTCGTAGAAGGAATGCGTGACGTCTTCACGGACCAGCGACTGATCGAAGTTGTACCACTGCCCCTGTGCGTAGATGCCCTGCCGGCCGATGAGCGCATCATTGCGCCCCTCGATGGTGGGGTTCTCATACAGCGAGGGCTCGAAGTAGGTTCCCGTGGCGATGTAGTTGCCGACCCCCTGGCCGTACTTGTCCAGGCCGACGTCAAGGCTGTAGCGAATGAAAAACCCGCAGTCACTGTTGTATTGGGCCTCGTTCTCGTCCACCCAGGCCAGCACATCTTCCCAGGTCTTGTTCTCCAACCAGCGGTCGACAGAACAGCCCAGCCACTGCTTTTCCAGCCAATTGTCCTTCCAGTGCTCAAAGATCGCGATCGACCGGGTGACATCGGCCAGCGACGGAGCACACATGACGCCGCCGGGCACCATGAAGCTGGAGTGCGGCCATTGACCACCGAAAATCGCGTATACCTCCACCGGCTTGGCCGAAAGCACCACGCCCGGCTGGTAACTGGTGCCCACGTACGGCGCGAAGCGACGAACGGCTTCGGCGTAGAGCTTGGATTTCGCGTAATTCTTGTTGGTCAAGTCGATGGCGAATAGTGCATAGAAGTAACGCGGAATCGACTGCAGAGTCTCGGCCGCCTGGCAGATATTGCGCACCAGCGTTGCGTTCGGCGGCATGTGGGTCCGCCAGGCCGTATCCAGTGCGTAGGCAGACTTGTACAGGTGGCTGCCACCACAGATCCCGCAGATACGTGGACATACCACGAGGCCGGCCTGCGGGTCTTTACCCTGCAAGATGATTTCGAAGCCGCGGAACATCGCCGCTTCGGTCCACGCCGACGTGACGACGCCGTCGTCGATGGTGACGCGGACATCGAGGTCTCCCTCGACGCGCCCCAGGGGGCTCACGAACAGATCAAGAGAAGTCATACTGGGTCCTTTCAGAACACCTGGGGCTGCTGATGGTTTGGCTGCGCGATGTTTGGCCACCGCTAAACCACGAACATGTCTTCCTTGGACCACTGCGGGGCCGCGATTCGGGCCGCGGCCGCGTGCGCCATGTAGGTGAGGTGATCGGATCCCTCCGGAACCTCTTTGGGGATCATGCCGCTGACCTTCTGCGTCTTGAACACCGTGCCGGGGGCCAGATCGAAGTGGGGGAACTCCGGCTCGGTGCAACCCAGGCAGGGCATCCCGGCGCGAGTCTTCGATGACTGCCGGTTCCACAGGATTCGGTTACACGGTGAGTGGGTCATCGGCCCGCGGCAGCCGAACTCATAAAACAGGCAGCCGGTGCGAGTCCCCTCGCCGAACGACAGAGTGGACTGCTTGTACTCGAAGAACTGCACACGCGTGCAACCGGTTTGGGTGAAGGTCTTGAAGAACGTCTCGGGCCGGTGCAGTTCGTCGAGCGCGATGTCACCGGCGCGCCCGGTGGCCAGTGCGACGAGAATCTGGGTGATCCAGTCCGGATGTGCCGGGCAGCCCGGGATGTTGATGACCGGCAGGCCCATCTTGGAGCGAAAGTCGGGGCCCAGGAAGCCGCCCTTGTTGCGCTTGTGGAATTGCAGGCCGGTCGACGCCGAGGGGTTGGGTTCCATGGCCGGGATGCCACCCCAACACGCGCAGTCGCCGATCGCGACGACGATCTGTGCGGCGCCCGCCAAGTCGGTGACCCAGTCCTTCATCGCGCGATCGGCGAACATGTCCATCCGGCCGGTGCCGTTCGGCGCCTCGATGACGCTGCCCTCGAACACGAAGATATCGAGGGCCCGCTCCCCTTTGGCGCAATCCCAGAACACTTTCTGGGCATTTTTTCCGAGCTCCAGTCCCAATGAAGGATGCCAGAGAAGGTCAAGCCCGAAATCGACGATCAAATCGACGACATTTGGCTCTTCGGCATTGAGGAATGACATTGTGTTTCCACTACATGCACCTCCCTGGAACCATAGAACTGAAGCCATTGGAACTCCTCTCGGATAGCGACCTAGGGCGAGGTCGCAATTTCGGATTACCGGGCTGAAAATTTGGGGCGGGTAATTGCGCGGGTCATTCTTGGGGCAGCCGGCGGCCGAATGCGCGGGCGACCTGAACGATGAATCCGAGGCCGCGGACGATGTCCTTGTCCTTGGTCACCCGCCACAGGCCGAACAGACCCTTGGGGCCACCGGGATCGGCCTCGGCGGCAGCCTTGCCTTCCACCAGGGCCTCGCCGAGCAGCGCAATGACCTGGGCGGCCTGCGGATCGGTCAACCGGGACGTCAGCAGCGTGTTGAGGGCGGGGGTGGCGTCGACCAGCGCTCCGGACAGGGACGCGAGGCTGGCGGCCAGGCCCGGCAAGTCGACGCTGCGGAGCGATTCGATCCCCGGAATCGACCCGACCGAAGATGAACCCTTGAGCTCGTCGAGAGCCGACACCAGAGAATTGCTGATCTCGTCGCCGCGGCGAACCAGTCCGTCCAGCCCATCGACCAGGATTGCCAGCAAATCGGCATGATCGAGCAGGTTGTTCAAGGAGCTCGCCACCTCGGGATCGTTCAATCGATCACGCAGCGCATCGGCCGGCGAAACTGCGATGACCTGTCCATTTGCCGTCATGCAAGCCTCCTCTGGATGTCGCCGAACCGGTGTGGTTCCCATCACACAAGTTAATGCTCGGATCCCACCTTGCCTATCGTTATCACGCAACATATGTCAGAATTACGCAGACATTAGCGCGTTGGCGCGTGCATAATTTTCTGGAGGCTTGCGTGATTGCCGCGAACAATTTAGGCAACGCTTCATTGTCATCGGCCAGACCACTTCTTTGCGCGGCTGACCACACGTGACGTCCCGACTGACCCGACTCGGTTACATCGATGTCCGACGTACCAGCAACCCGGTTCGCCGTAAGGTTCGATCGCGCGGTGTGCCGCCAGCCCTGGCGAACAACGAGATCTTCTACACCGAGGACACCGCCACGGCGTCCAGACTCATCACGCAGGCCCTGGCGCCGCTGAAGTTGGATGTCGCGGCCGGACAGCGAGACGCCTTTGCCGCCACCATGCACGGCGTCCGTCTGCGGAATGTCAGCATGCTCTACCTCGACCTACATGTCGCCGCCACACTCGATATCCCGGTACTCGGCCAGTATTTCGCGGTGCACATGCCGATGAACGGCCGCGCCGTGGTCAACCACCGCCATCGGATATTCGAGGCCAACACGATCCGCGCACTGGTCACCACACCCGGAATGCCGCTCCGAATCGATTTCGACGACGACTCCCCACAGCTGATAATCCGCATCGAAGCTCGCGCGATCGCCGCGCACCTCACCCGACTGCTCAGCCGCAGCCTGTCCAAACCCCTCGAATTCGAGCCCGAATTCGATCTCGCAACCGAGGCGGCAATGCGGTGGCATACCGCGGTTCAGTTGATCCACACCGAGGTCTTCCATCCCGGCTCGCTGATTCAGCGCGGCCAAGGCATCGGTGCGGTGGAAGAGTTGGTGATGAGCAGCCTGTTGCACCTACAGCCGTCGAACTACCACCAGGAGTTCATGCAACCACCGCAGCCCGACCAACGCCGGACAGTCGTTCGGGAGGCCATGAACTACATCGACGATCACCTGGCCGAGCGCATCACGATGGAATCGGTAGCCAGGTCCGTGCATATGAGTGTCAGGTCGATACAACAGGGCTTCCGCGAGGAACTCGGGATGACGCCGATGACCTATCTGCGCGAGCGCCGGCTGGAACGGGTGCACGAGGATCTGACCGATGCCATACCGGCGGACGGTGTGACGGTGACGGCGGTCGCCGAGCGTTGGGGCTTTCACCACTTGGGCAGTTTCGCTGTCGAGTATCGCAAGCGCTGGGGGGAAGCCCCGTCCGAGACCTTGCGGCGTTAGCCACCGTCCAGATGACGTTGGCCACCAACCAGATTCAGCTGGCGCGCGGACGCACCCGGCTGATCGCGCGCCAACCCAATTCCTGATGCGACACCAGGTGGTTGACCAGTAGTTCGGTCGACATCGTGGGCGTCGCCTGGCTGACCACATGCCATGGCCGGTTCAGCGGTGTACCCAGTACCGGCAGTTGCACCAGCGACCCCGCGGTCAGTTCCCGCTCTACTGCCTGCCGTGATACCAGCGTGACGCCGAGGCCGGCGACTGCCGCGGCAACCACGGCGCCATGCGATCCCAGCACCAGTTGTGGCGGTGCGATGGCAAGGTCATCGATCAACGCCGTCATGGTCGACCGGGTGCCCGATCCTGGTTCGCGCAGCAGCCACGTCGCCGTGGCGGGCTCGAAATCCCGAGCGACTTCCGGTGCGCCGACCATGACCAGGGTGTTCGGACTGATCGCCCGGACGGGCAGCGTTCCCCGCAGATCTTCGGGTGGCCGGCCGGCCACCACCAGGTCGACCTCGTGACGAGACAGCATCGGCCAGACGGCATTTCGGGCCGCAACCTCCAGGTGCAGCACCACCCCTGGATGCTCGGCCCGAAACGACGTCAGCGCGGCGGGGATCAGGAGTTCGCCGGCAGAGGTGACGGCGGCGAGGCGGATCGACCCGTTCTCGGGATCGGCCTCGCCGCGCGCCGCCCTGATCGCTTCCTCGTGCAGGCCGAGGATCCGGCGGGCGTATTCGACGTAGCGCACCCCGGCGGGCGTCAGCTTGACGCCACGACCGTGCCGGTCGACCAGGACGATACCGATGTCGTTGCTCAGCGCCCGCACCGCCGAGGAGATCGACGATTCGGTGACCACCAGCCGCTCCGCGGCACCGCGCACCGAACCGGTATCGGCAAGCTCGACCAGGGCGCGCAATCGGGCGTTGGTGGTCATGTCAGTTGAATCCGCCGGCGGTCACATCCACAGTCTGCCCCGATGTGTTTTCGGCGGCCGCCGAAAACACGCGACTTGCCAGCAGATCCGGTGCCTCGATCGTGGTGAGTGCGGCCAGATCGACGGTGCCCTCGGTGGCCAGCAGTCGCCGTGCATGTCGTAACCGGGCCCGCTCCAGGGCATTACGCACGCTGCGCGCATTGGCGAACCACGGCTGGTCAACCCGCAGACTGAGGTATCGGCGCAGCACATTACGGGCTTCGTCGGAAAACGTGTAGCCCAGTCCGTCGGTCATCAGCACCGCGATGTCCTCGAGTTCGTCGACGGTGTAGTCGGGAAAGGTGATGTGGTGGGCGATTCGGCTCTGCATACCGGGATTGGCTGAGAAGAACTGGTCCATTTTGTCGGCGTAGCCGGCCAGAATCACCACCAGATCGTCGCGATTGTTCTCCATCACCTGCAACAAGATCTCGATTGCCTCGGACCCGTAGTCACGTTCGTTCTCCACCTTGTAGAGGTAGTAGGCCTCGTCGATGAACAGCACGCCGCCCATTGCCCGTTTGATGACGTCTTTGGTCTTGGGTGCAGTGTGCCCGACGTACTCCCCGACCAGGTCGTCGCGCGTCACGCTGACGAGATGCCCACGTCTCAGATAGCCGAGTCGGTGCAGCAGATCGGCCATCCGCATGGCCACCGTGGTCTTGCCGGTACCCGGGTTGCCGGTGAAGGACATGTGCAGCGTGGGCTGCGGCGCTGTCACGCCGAAGCGCGCCCGCATCGTGTCCACCAGCAGCAATGCGGCGATCTCGGCGATACGGGTCTTGACCGGCTTCAACCCCACGAGCTCGGTATCGAGTGCCCGCAACACGTCGTCGGTGCCGGACTCGCGGCGCAGCGCATCCAGGTCGACCACCGCGTCGGACGGCAACAGTTGAACATCATCGGACTCGTCCGGCCGGCACAGCTCTGGGCCGGCCGGACGAGGCCGATACCCGAACGAGCTGCGCGGGTTCTCGGCATTGGTGATGGTCATGGGTTAGCCGGGCCGTACCGCTCCCCCTCGGGACGCTCGGTGGCGTAGGAGTGCGTGGTGTAGCCGATCTGCCGGTTGGCCTTCTCGGCGCGGTCGAGCCGGAAGCCCGGCTCCTCGGCCGGCCGATTGACGATGAATGACAGCGCGGTCGTCTGCCGGCCCAGGCTCGCGTCATAGGCGTTGAGCCGGATGTAGCTGTTCGGATTCGCCGTCCGGCAGGCGTTGACCTCGAGCAGGACACCGGCCGGATCCTTGAGATCGAACATCGGCAGCCCCCACATCTCCCAGTAGGTATTGCGTGGATGCGGATCGTCGGTGAATTCGACCGACAGCGGCCACTCGTTGCTCAGCGCGTAGTTGATCTGCGCCGTGATCTCCTCGTCGGTGAAATCCGGCAGGTAGGAGAAGGCGCCCTGGGTGATTCGCACAGCTGATCTCCCTTTCGGTCAGACTGTCGTCGGCGTGGCGACGACGTCGGGGGTATCGGTGGACTCGTAGTTGAAGGTGATGTCTCCCCAGGTCGCCAGGGCGGTATCCAGCGCGCGGTTGCGCGAGGCGGCCTTCTTGAGGATGTCCGGCCCCTCCTTGTAGTAATCCCGGCCCTCGTTGCGGGCCTTGATCATGGCTTCCAG
>Ga0164242_10006861_pt1 | contig 12496 bp, 2 predicted proteins | sample OricomgcompostMG_FD_108783 | JGI IMG/M metagenome (GOLD analysis project Ga0164242, IMG submission 108783) | Miracle-Growth compost microbial communities from Emeryville, California, USA - Original compost - Miracle growth compost (MG) ... | reverse complement strand
CGCTGCGCGGCCGGTTGTTCGCCGTCCTGGGCTCATCACTGGCCCTCGGGGATCACCTTGTGGCGCATCCCTTTTCGTGGCGATTGTTGCGGGGCCGGGTGGTGTTGCCGAGTCGCGAGGAACTGATCGCTGATTTCGAAGCGGTGGCCCGCGAGGACGCCGGCCGGCTGCAGGTGCATTATCGGGACCGGGTCTTGGTGTTGGCCGCGCTGGACACCGCGCCCACCGTGGAGAACGAGCCGGTACTGCCGTTCGTCGCGGTCGGCGAGCACCTGTCGGATCTGGCCGATGCCGCGCTGAGTGCGTCGCTGCAGGTCGCTGTGCGCAGCGTGTGTGGTCCGGATGCCCCGGCGCCGCGGCTGGCAGTGATCGCGATGGGCAAATGCGGTGCGCGCGAACTGAATTACGTCAGTGACGTCGACATCATCTTCGTGGCCGAGGCGGCCGATTCGGTATCCACCCGGGTGGCCGGGGAGCTCATGCGGTTCGCCGGGGAGACCTTCTTCGAGGTGGACGCGGCGCTGCGACCGGAGGGCAAAGCCGGCCAGCTGGTGCGCACGCTGGAGTCGCACATTGCCTACTACGAGCGCTGGGCCAAAACCTGGGAGTTCCAGGCGCTCCTCAAGGCCCGCGCGGCCGTCGGTGACGCCGAACTGGGGGCGCAGTACATCGCGGCGCTGATGCCGATGGTCTGGACCGCTTGTGACCGTGAGGATTTCGTGCCCGACGTGCAGGCCATGCGGCGGCGGGTCGAGGAGCTGGTGCCCGCCGGGGTGCGCACCCGCGAACTGAAGCTGGGCACCGGCGGGCTGCGCGATGTGGAGTTCGCGGTGCAACTGCTGCAGCTGGTGCACGGCCGCAACGACGATGCGCTGCACGTGGCGTCCACCGTCGACGCACTGTCCGCCCTGGGCAACGGCGGCTACATCGGGCGCGACGATTCGGCGAATCTGACCGCGTCCTATGAGTTCCTGCGGCTGCTGGAGCATCGGCTGCAACTGCAGCGGCTCAAGCGCACCCACATGCTGCCCGAGGACGGTGACGACGAGGCCTGGCGCTGGCTGGCCCGGGCCGCGCACGTGCGGCCCGACGGTCAGCGCGATGCGCTCGGGGTGCTGCGTGAGGAGCTCAAGCGACAGCACGTGCGGGTGTCCCGGCTACACGCCAAACTGTTCTACCAACCGCTGCTGGAATCTGTTGAGGCACAATTCGATTCGGGCTTGACCTCGGCCGCCGCCGAGCGGCAGCTGGCTGCCCTGGGCTATGAGGGCCCGCAGAGTGCGCTGACCCATCTGGCCGCCCTGACCAGTCAGAGCGGACGGCGCGGCACCGTGCAGCAGGTGCTGCTGCCGACGCTGCTGGACTGGCTCTCCGATACCCCCGACCCCGACGCCGGGCTGTTGGCCTACCGCCGGATCAGCGACGAATTGGCCGACCAGCGTTGGTATCTGGCGACGCTGCGCGACGAGGGTGCGGTGGCCAAGCGGCTGATGCGGATCCTGGGCACCTCGGCGTATGTGCCGGATCTGCTGATCCGCGCCCCCGAGGTGATCAAGCTATACGCGGACGGGCCGCAGGGACCGAAATTGCTTGAGGGCGACCCGGATACCATCTGCCGCGCGCTGGTGGCCTCGGCCGGCCGACATCCCGACCCGGTTCGGGCGATCGCGGCGGCGCGCACCCTGCGGCGCCGGGAACTGGCCCGGGTGGCCTCGGCCGACCTGCTGGGCCTGCTGCCGGTGGTCGATGTGTGCAAGGCGCTGACCTCGGTGTGGGTCGCGGTGCTGCAGGCGGCACTGGATGCGGTGATGCGGGCCCGGGCCGGCGCCGACGGGCCGCTGGCCCGGATCGCGGTGATCGGCATGGGCCGGTTGGGTGGCGGCGAGCTGGGTTACGGCTCGGATGCCGACGTCATGTTCGTCTGTGAACCGGTTGACGGAGTGGAGGATTCGGCTGCCGTGCGGTGGGCGATCGGGGTGGCTGAGCAGATGCGTACGCTGCTGGGCCAGCCCAGCGTGGACCCGCCGCTGGAGGTGGACACCGGGTTGCGGCCCGAAGGACGCAATGGCCCGATGGTTCGGACGCTGACGTCCTACGCGGCGTATTACGCACAGTGGGCCCAGCCGTGGGAGATCCAGGCGCTGCTGCGGGCGCATCGGGTGGCCGGCGACATGGATCTGGGCGAGCGCTTCCTGCTGATGGTCGACGCCACTCGTTACCCGTCCGGCGGGGTGTCTGCCGACGCGGTCCGCGAAATCCGGCGGATCAAGGCCCGGGTGGACGCCGAGCGGTTGCCCCGTGGTGCGGACCCGAACACCCACACCAAGCTTGGTCGTGGCGGGCTGGCGGATGTCGAATGGACCGTGCAGTTGCTGCAATTGCGTTATGCCCATGACCTTCCCGCGCTGCACAACACTTCGACGCTGCAGACCCTCGATGCGATCGAGGAGGCCCAGCTGATCGAGGGCGACGAGGCCGACATCCTGCGGCAGGCCTGGCTGACCGCCACCCGGGCCCGCAACGCGCTGGTGCTGGTGCGGGGCAAGCCCACCGATCAGCTGCCCGGACCGGGACGTCAGCTCAATGCCGTTGCGGCAGCAGCAGGTTGGCCGGGCGGTGACGGTGGGGAGTTCCTGGACAACTATCTACGCGTCACCCGGCGGGCAAAGACCGTGGTACGTAAGGTGTTTGGCGAGTAAGCGAGCCGTGCGGCCTAACTACTGCTACTGCAATTGGTCATCTTGGCCGCCTCGATGGCAGCTTGCATCACGCTGGGACCCACCTGCTTTGCCGCGGCATCAACAGAAACTTCGATGACGTCCTTGATGGCGGATCCAGTGCTTCCGGTTGTTGGGACATAGCTGGTTATGTACGCACCAGTCACGGCAGTGGCGCCGGCAATGCATTTGACTATGAGCTGCACCGTCATGATGTCCTTGATCCCCTGTTCCGCTTCAGGCAGATAACCGTCGTACGGCACAGGCAGCGGAACCGTGATCGGAGGAGGCTCGACCGGCCATAGATCACCGGGGAAGTACCCAGGTGCGAACGCGACGACTTGCAGCTGCTTCAACGTGACGAAGCATCCGGTACCACCGCAGGTGCCGGTCACCCCGAAGTCACGCTCCACGACTTCTTCGCCAGTAATCGAGGTTCCCGGCGGCAATTTGGCATAGCCGGTTACAACGCCGTGATCGAGTTGGAGCACATAGATGTCACCGTAGCCAAGGGGGGAATTGGACGACGGGTTCGTCACGGTCACCGAGTAATGCGTTTCGATGGCAGAAACTGTCGGGTCGGGAAGTAGGTCCCCTGTTTTGTATATCTGCGTTTTGGTCGTCTGCAAGCCTGGAATCGGCGCTGTGAGTCGGTGCGGATCGTTCAGGACGTCGTCCTGCTTCGGCCCGGCGGGTGCGGGGTTGCTGCTGGGGCCACCCGGTTGTGGTGGATAGTTCGGTGTCACCGGGGCGTTGGGAATGCCGGGACCGCTGACACTCATGATCGGCGGGACCGTGATCGTCACGGGAACGTATGTCTTTTGCCCCTGCGCTTCGGTGACGGTGATGACGAAATAGTCCACCGTCCCGGGGTGTTCAGTGGCATAGGTTCGCATGGCGGGCCCGGCCGAATAGGTGAACGAACCGGAACTGAATGTAATGGGTTGCCCGAGTCGGCTTGTGGCGGGCGCACTGAACGTGTAGGTGTCACCATCGGGATCAATGGCTGTGATGGTGCCCTTGACGTCACCGTTCTCGTCTGGTGGCTGAATGGTGACTTGTGTTGTCGGGCGGCGGTTCAACGGGCTTATCGGGACGTTGATCGGGATGACCTTGACAACATTCCCCAGTTCGTCGGTGACCGTTTCGGTGAAGCTGTCGGTCAGTGTCGACGTCGGCGCACCGTTGGCCGCAGCATTCTGCCGGGCAGTCTCATCGGGAGTGAATGTGTATGCGCCCGTGGTGGAGTCGACGACAATCGCACCCTTGGTGACGCCCGTCGCCGAGTACGTCAGGGTGTGCCCGGGCGCGCTCGGTGGGGTGACGGTGCCGCTGACAGCACCTGTCGTCGGGTCGGCGGAGCTATCGGAGCTATTTCCCTTCAGACCGGTGAACACCGGATTGTCGGTGGTTGCGGTGGCCCCCGACCAGACGCCGGTCAAGGAGTATCCGTTGCCGCCGTGGCCGTCATTCCAGGTGATGGTGAAGCTGGGTGCGTTGTTGAGGTTGCTCGCTGGCGGAGTGTAGATCCATTGATAGGTGGTACCACCCAGCCACTGCGTTGTCAGGGTACCGCCGCCGGAGACCGAGGCGGGTCCGTTGAGCGTGATGGTGTCGCCGTCGCTGTCGGACATCGAGTACGTGCCGGTGACGATGCCGGTGGTGGCATTACGGGTCTGGCCCACGTTGGCGACGGTCGGGACATGATTGATCGGGACTATCGGAACCGCGACTTCACCGGTCACGGTGCTGCCACGGGCATCGGTTGCGGTCCAACGGAACGCGTAATTGTCGGGCCTGCCGCCCACCTCTTGCGACGCTTCGTGGAGACGCTCGACCGTAGGGATGAATGTCCACGCTCCGGTGGCTCCGTCGATGGTGACATCTCCACTCATGACCGAGAAAATTCCGTCTGCACTGGTACTGCCGGCGATCGGCACGATGGTGTACGTGATGTTGTCGCGGTCCAAGTCAAGGAGATTGAAGTTGCCGGTGACCGCGCCCGTGGTGGGGTCGGGGCTGCCGATGGTGGTCGGAGTCGTCTGTGCCAGTGGGGTGTTGACCGACGATGGACTGATCGCCACGGTGACGGTGCTTTGCGCATACGAGCCGTGGTTGTCGTAGGCGGTGATGGTGAAGGTATCCACGAGATCCGCAGCGGTGGCGGTGGTCAATGCGGCAAACGCTCGGGCCGCGTTGGCCGGGGTGTACGTGAATGCGCCGGTGGCTGAATCCACGGTGACAGAACCCTTGTCGGTGATCCCCGGGCCCACATAGGTGATGGTGTCACCATCGGGATCGGTTGCGCTGATCTGGCCGGTGACGACACCGGTCGTGGTGTTCGGTGTGCCGACCGTTGAATTGATAAGTTCCGGAGCGGTGTTGGCCATACCGATCGGCACCGTGATCGCCCACGAACCAGTGGTGCCCTGGGCCGTGACGCCGGTGATGGTGAAGGTGTCGTGTGGATCGGTGCCTACTGTGGCCGCGTCATGGCGTGCCTGGGCGTTGGGGGTGTAGACGAATACCCCGCTGGTCGGGTCGACGGTGATGGTGCCTTTGGCCGGCTGCCCCGTGACAATGAAGGTGGCTGCCGTGCCAAAGTACAAGCGGGCTGTTCCGGTGGTGGTACCAGTGGCGGGATCTCGATCGGTAATGGTGTATGTGAGGTTGTTGGATGAGTAGCCTGGCGTGGCGCCGGTCGGTAGCACCGCAACAGTGAGCGTGGTGGTCGCGATGCCACCGTGTGCGTCGTTGGCGGTAACGGTGAAAGAATCCGACAGGTCGGCGAGCGTCGCGCCGGGGGCGGCCGCCTGCTGCCGTGCCGCGGCGGTTGGCGTGTAGGTGAAATACCCTGTACTGGAGATGGTTACGGTGCCCTTGCTCGGGCCCACTGTGCTGTAGGTGAGGGTGTCGCCATTGCTGTCGCTGAACAGGCTCGTGTAGCCGGTTACCGTTCCATCCGCTGCGGCCTTGGTGTACCGCTGAATGTTGGCTGTCGGCACCGAGTTGCTCGGGGTGACGGTGACGGTGACCGTCACCTCGGAGGTCTGACCGCGGAAATCGGCGGCGAAGATCTTGAACGTGTCGGTCTTGTCGGCGACTGTGGCGTTGTCGGCCGCCGCCTTGTGCCGGTTTTGCACGTAGGCGTTGTCGACGGGTGTGTAGGTGAAGGCGCCAGTGGCAGAGTTCACCGTGATGGAACCCTTGGCCGGCGAACCGGACACCGAGTATGTGAGGGCATCGCCGTCGGGATCGGTGAATGCGACGGAACCGGTTATGGCCCCAGTCGTGGGGTCGGGCGTGCCCAGTGTGGTGGTACCGGCGACGGGTGCGTGGTCGCCTGCGGTGCCGGCGACGGGCTGCACGGTCACCGTGACGACGGTGGCGGTGCTGCCGCCACGGCTGTCGACGGCATCGACGACGAACATATCCTGCTTGTCGAAAGCCGTTGCGCCGTACTGTGATGCGGCCAGACGTGCGGAAGCCGTTGGGGTGTAGGTGAATTGGCCCGTCGCCCCGTCGATGGTGACGGTGCCCTTCGCGCTGGGCCACGCCGTGTAGGTGATGGTCTCCCCGTCGGGATCGGTCGCGGTAACCGAACCGGTGACCACACCCGTCGTCGTGTTCGGCGCGCCGATGGTCGTGTTGGTGATGGCCGGCAGGTAATCGGGTGCGATGGTGACCGAGACGTTCTGGCTGTCGGTGCCGCCGTGGCCGTCGTCGGCGGTGAAGGTGATGGTGTCGAGATCGATGCCAGGGGTGCCGGCGGCCGTGTTACGCGCGTCGTCGGTGGGTGTGTAGGTGAACGTGCCATCCGTGCGCACTGTCACCAACCCATTGGCCGCTGTTGCGGTATAGGTGATGTTGTCGTTGTCGGGATCGGTGGCCGAAATGGTGCCGGTGACGGTCCCGTCGTTGACCGGAGAACCGGCTGTGGCATTGGTGATGTGGGGCGCGCTGTTGGTCGGGGTGATGGTGATCGTAACGGGTACGGCGACCGTTCCGCCGTGACCATCGTTGATGGTGACAGTGAATGAATCGGTCTTGTCCGACAATGGCGCATCGTCCGTGGCGGCGTCATGTCGAGCCGCAGCGGTGGGCGTGTAGGTGAAGGTACCGTTGCTGCCCAAGGACAGCGATCCCTTTGTGGGAGTGGTCGCGGTGTAGGTGAGGGCGTCGCCGTCGGCGTCGGTAGCGGTGACGCTGCCGGTGACAACACCATTGGCGGTGGGGGGATTCGTTGTTGCGGTGGCATTTCCGGGAAAGGCATTGGATGGGGCCACGGTGACGGTCACCGGGATGGAGACGGAACCGCCGTACCCGTCGCTGGCCGTGATCGTGAAACTGTCAGTCGTCGGGTTGGCTGCAGCGTCGTGACGGGCCTGAGCGGTCGGGGTATAGGTGAAGGATCCAGCAGTGGTGACTACCACTGATCCCATTGTGGGGATGGATGTTTGGCTATAGGTGACGTTGTCGCCATCAGCGTCACTGGCGTATACGGTTCCGGTGATGACGCCGTTGGCTGCGGGCTGGTTGATCGAGGGACTGGAGGCCGTGGGTGCATGATTGGGCAGCGGAGCGACGGTGACCGTGACGGTCTGATAGGTGGCGCCATTGAGGTGGGAGTCCACGGCGCCGATCGTGAAGGAGTCGGTTTGCGCGGCGGGATCGCCTGTGGCCGCTAGTCGGCGGGCGCTGCTGGTTGGTGTGTAGGTAAAAGCGCCGTCGACGAAACTCACCGAGCCCTTGGTCGGATAGGTCTCGACGTACACCTCGGTCGTATCACCGTCAGCATCACTTGCGATGGCAGTTCCGGTGACCTTCCCGGTGGCCGGGTCAGGTTGGCCGCTGGTGATGCTGAGGACTGGCGCCGTATTTTGGGGCGACACGGGCACGGACACCGTGGTGATGGCGGTGCCGCCGCGACCATCGGAGGCCTCGACGGTGAAGCTGTCGGTCAACCCGTAGTAGTTGCCCGCGGAGGCGTGACGCGCTTCCGCGGTTGGGGTATACGTGAACGTGCCATCCGGGTTGATAACAGCAGAACCCATTGTGGGAACGTTGGTTTGATTGAAAGTCAGGGGGTCGTTATCGGCGTCGGTGACCTTGAGGTTGCCGGTCACGACGCCATCGGCACCGGTGGTGAAGGTGGGCGTGCCGAACACCGGGGCGGAGTTCGGATGGTACGGCGGGTTCGGGGCGATGGTGACCTTGACGGTGACGGTTCCGGTGCCGCCGTGACCGTCGGTGTAGGCCACCTTGAAGGAGTCGGCTTTGGTGGTGCTACTGGCTTTTGGTGCGCTGGCGGCATCCCGGGCGGCCTGGGTCGGGGTGTAGGTGACCAGGCCGGTGGCCGAGACGGTGAAACTACCCTTGGAGGTGCTGCCGCCGATGTAGCTGACGGTGTCGCCGTTGGTGTCGGTGGCGGTCAACTGGGTGCTGACAATCCCGGTGACGGCGTCTGTGGTGTTCGTGCCGACCTTCACCGTGGGCTTGGTATTGCTGGGTGAGATCTTGACGGTGATCGGAGCGGTGGTGACGGTGCCACCATGGCCGTCGCTGATATCGACGGTGAAGGTGAGTTGCCCGGCGGCGGGGTCACCGGTCGCGGCGGCGTGCCGCGCATCGGCAGTGGGGGTGAAGGTGTACTGGCCCTTGGTGTTCACCACCACGGTGCCCTGGTCGGTGACGATCGTGCCGGGGAAGGTCAATTTGTCTTTGTCGGCGTCTTTGACCGTGATGGTGCCGGTGACTTTGCCGGTGGAACTGGGTTTGCCCACAGTGACTTTCGATACCACCGGTGCGATGTTGGCCGGATCGATGTCGACCGTGACCGGGACCGTGACGATTCCGCGTAGTCCGTCGCTGATGGTCACGGTGAAGCCATCGGTGGTGAGGCCGGCGTCGGCGCCGTCGGCCGACGCGGCGTGCCGTGCGACGGCGGTGGGGGTGTAGGTGAAAGTGCCGTCGCCGTTGACGGTCACGGTGCCCTTGCTGGGCTTGCTGGCGGTGTAGCTCAGGGCGTTGCCGTCCGGGTCGCTCGCGTGCAGATCGCCGGCGACGACGCCCGTGGAGGTGGGGGCGTTGAGTGTCACCGGTCCCGCGGTCGGTGCCTGGTTCGGGCCGACCAGTGAAATTACCTGCACCATACTGTGATAGCTGCTGTCGTCCAGCGAATAGCTGTTGCCCAATGCGTAGACCTGCATGCCGTCCGGTGAGGTCACCATCCGGCTGAATTGTGTTCCGGAGCCGTCATTTTCGACCGCACCGATGGGGGTGAACGTGTTGGTGTCGAATACCGTGATCGCACCGCTGGAATCGGCAGCGAGGAGCAGTGAGCCGTCTCGACTGGTGCTCAGGGTGGTCGGCGTGATGCCCAGGTCGGCCGTACCGATCTCGGTGTAATGGGTGGTCTCGACCACGTGCACGGTTGAATCCGCCGCGGTGACGTAGAGCTGGCTGCCGTTTCCGTTGAGTGCCAGCAGGATCGGTGTGGTTCCGAGACTTCCGATGAGCTTGCCGGTGGTGGCAGAGCTGCTGAACACATACGCATTGGAGCTGGCAACGCCGGTGGTCACGTTGACCTCTTGGGCGGTTACGTAGATCTTCTTGCCGTCCGGGCTGATCACCATATTCATCGGGACGGCACCGACTTTGGTGATGGTGCCGGCAACCGAGTTGGATGAGACGGCGATCTTCACGACTGCGCCGGGCTTGTAGTTGCCGTTGCTGTCCAGGCTGGGTTGACCGGTCTTGTCGACGCTGACGGTGCCGACATAGAGGTACGCCCCGGTGGGCGACATGGCCATCGTTGTCGGCAGTTTGCCGGTGAAGTTGATGGTCTTCTTCAGCGTCGAGGTGGCGGTGTCGTAGACCGCGATTCCGTTCACTCCGGAGCTGGCCACGTAGAGCTTCTTGCCGTCGGGGGTGACCGCGAGCCCTGTCGGGGCGCCGCCGGTGGCGATCGTGCCGATCACCGCGCCTTGTATGGAGTCGATCACCGAGATGGTATTGGTGAGTGGATTGCTCACGTACACACGGTCATTGGTGGATGTGATCGCGACACCCAGGGAACCGGTGCTGATGGTCTGTAGGCCGACCACGGTGGTCGGGGCGATCGGCACCGAGACAACGGTGGGGGTCTTGAGCTTTCCATCGGACACGGTGAAACCGACGTCGACGGTGACCTGATCACTGCTGAGCCCGGCCTCGATACGTTGCGCTGGGGTCGGGGTGTAGGTGAATGCGCCGGTCTTCTTATTGAAGGTCAGGGTGCCGGTGGCCGGAGCACTGGTCAGCGTGTAGGTCAGGGCCTTGCCCTCGGGATCGGTCGCGACCACCTGCCCGGAGACGGCGCCGGTGGCCGCATTGGGTGCACCGAAGACGGGGACGCCGATCACCGGCGCCTGATTGGGTGTGGTGGCGGCGGGTACCGCCGCGGTCGGTGCGACAGCGGCCACGGCGGCCACGGCGTTGGCGGTGGTGTCCACGCCGACTTCGCGGCGCGCGGCGGCCAGCATCACCCAGTTGGCCGGCGAGTCCGCGGGTACCCCGGTGCCGGTGTTCAGCGATGACGACACCGCGGTCAATACCGCACTTGCCGCACTGGACGAGGACGTCGAATCCGACTGGGATGCAACCGCTGTCGTCGCGACCGCGCGGGCCGTGACGGTGCCGGCGGTGGAGACGGCGTTGGTGGCGGCGACAGCGACCGGTGAGCTGGCCGGCGCGGCGGTTGGTGCGGCGGTCGCGGCCACCGGCTCGGCCCGCTTGACCACGGCTTGGACTGCCGGCGTGTCGATGGCCGTCGGCTTGGGGGAGACTTCGGCGCGGTTGTGCTGCCTGGTCGGCGAGGCCTTGTGCTTGGATTTCGCCGGCACGGCAACGGTCACGGGTTCGGCGGGTGCCGCGCTCTGTGTGCGCTGGGCGTGGCGGTGGGTATGTGGGTCGTGTGAGGTGCGTGCCGAGGATGGCGAGTCGGTCGACGAGCTTGTCGAGGAGTTCGAATCGGCCGGTGCCGCGCCGGCCGTGGGGATGGTTATCGCGGTGCCGATGCCGAGGGCCACCGCCAGCGCGCCGACTCGCCCGATGTACTTTGCAGACCCCATGTCGCTACCGCCCTCAGTTTTGCCAGAATGTCATGACTGGGCAGCGTGTGCCTGCTTGATGTCGGTCGGGCGACCGGCTGGGACATCAGGTAAGGCACAGGCTAACTTCAGAATATATACAGCTACATAGGGTTTTCATAGGATTTTGCTAGATTTGGCCGAGTGTGTTCGCAGGGGTTGCCACCGAGCGGTTAATTGGTTGGCAGACTTTATATTTCGTTGCAGATGAGCGACGTGGTACCGCGTTGGTGGGTGACTGTCGTCGGCTCGTGGGGGCCTCGACGGCACTTGATTGATCACGGAGTTGGCTGTGTGTCAGCCTTCGTGTCGACCCTCGGTCTCGAAATGGGCCCCAGGGGGATGGGTTGACGTCATCGGGCCTCTTCTTTCATGAGCTGATCTAATTGTTTGCTGAAATGTCTCCTGGTGGGGCCGCTTGCCGCAGTGCTGACCCGGCCTGATAAACCGGAACGAAGATGACGATCTTTGGGTGGAGGCTTCGTGGGTGACTTCCCGTTCGATGTGATCAGTGACGAGGAGTACGCCCGCGAGCGGGCGATATATGAGCCGTTCACCGATGCGGTGCGCCGATTGATCGACGCCGGCATCCGCACCGGAGTCGACGCGGCCACTGTCGCCGAGGCGCGGGCGGCGATCGACGCGGTCACCGAAAAGCTGCAGGCGGTGAAGCACACGAGCACAACGACGCTGCGCCATGAGGGGACCGGTCGCCCGCTGGCGTATGCGAATCCGGCGGTGGGGATGCGCAATGCGATTGCGCCGCCGATGAATATCGTGCACGAGGGTGCCGATGGACGGTGCTGGGCCGAGTTCGATCTGGGCTTGGCTTACGAGGGTCCCCCGGGGTGGGTGCACGGCGGAATCTGTGCGCTGATGCTCGACCACATCCTGGGTGAGGCGGCCAGCGACGGGCTGACCAAGCCGCACTTCACCGGCACCATCACGCTGCGGTATCTGCGTGGGACGCCGCTGGGCCGGGTCCGCACCGAGGCCTGGATCGACCGGGTCGATGGGGTGAAAACCTTTGCCCGCGGAACGATCTCGGATGCCCAGGGGGTGACCGTGGAGGCCGACGGTATCTTCATCCGGCCGTCGTGGGCGCGGCCACAGTGAGATTCTACGTCAGCCTGGCGTTCTTGGATGTCGGTGAATTGGTCGAGATCGCCAGGGCAGCAGACGAACTCGGCTATGACGGCATCGCCATTCCGGACCACGTGGTGAACCTGGAGACCCTGTCGACACCGTATCCGTACACCCCAGATGGTCAGCGGCGCTGGCAACCGTTCACCCACTGGCCGGACCCGTGGGTGTTGATCGGTGCGCTGGCGCAGGTGACCAGTCGGGTGAAATTCGTGACCACGGTGTACATCCCGGGTATGCGGGACCCGTTTTCGGTGGCCAAATCGGTGGGGACCGCCGCCGGCTTGTCCGGCGGCCGCGTCGAGTTCGGTGTCGGCGTGGGCTGGTGCCGTGATGAATTCGACTTGATGGGCCAGGCCTTCGATCGCCGGGGTAAGCGCACCGACGAGATGCTGGAGCTGATCCGGCAACTGTGGCAGCCAGGGTGGACGTCGTTCTCCGGCGACTTCTACCACGTGCCACGGCTGGAAATGGAGCCGACGCCGCCGCCGGTGCCGATCTACGTCG
>Ga0164242_10006859_pt1 | contig 12497 bp, 9 predicted proteins | sample OricomgcompostMG_FD_108783 | JGI IMG/M metagenome (GOLD analysis project Ga0164242, IMG submission 108783) | Miracle-Growth compost microbial communities from Emeryville, California, USA - Original compost - Miracle growth compost (MG) ... | reverse complement strand
TGTCTGTGCGCCATCGCCGTCGGGGTCAGGGCCGCAGGCGGTATCGAGCACTCCGTCGGCGGTATAGGCGTATGTTGCGAGTCGGCTTGTGGCCGTAGACGTAACCAGATCGACGTGATCTACTCGGGTGCCCGTACCGGTGCCGGTGTAGTACAGGCGAAGGCCTCGGCAGCCGGGCTCTTGATCGGTCGCGGTGCATGCCGCAGTGTTGCCCGGCTGGGTCTGGGCGACCCAGGTGGGATAGCCGTTGGTGTCGTAGTTGACCGATGCGGTCGTTCCCGACTGTGTCGAGGAGCTGTCGGTGCTCGTGAGAGTCCAGTTGCCGTCGGTGTCCTTGCTCCAGACCGTGCTATCCCCCGCGGGGCGAGTGAGTGTCACGGTCACGGCGTCCGCAGAAAGGGTGAGACGGCTGCCGTCGTCGGTGCCTGCCGGTTTGAAGATGATCGGTGCCGTTGGCGCGGTGGGATCGACAGATCGATCGACCGGGGTGAAAATCTGGCTGGAGTCCCCGGCTGTGACCAGAACGAACGTGTGGTCCTTGCTTCGGTCGTCGACGAGGTCGGCAGCGCTGTCGCTGGAGGCTTCCAGAGTGGTGGACCAGCCAGGGCCGAAGGGGCCCGAGTGCGTGGTGGCGGGGTCGAAGCTTGTGAAGCTGCGGCCGATGCCAACTCTCATATCGACCGCGTCGGCTTCCTCGTAATTCGCCTCGCCGGTCAGCAGCGCGACAGTTGTCGGCCCAAGCGTGCTGACGGGGAAGTTGTCGCCGAAGGCAGAAGGTACAAGCTGCAGCTGCTGCGTAACCGAGCAGACCTGCGCGGTTCCCGTGTTGTAGTGGAAGCACGCTCGTAGTTGGAGAAGCGCTGGTGCAGTGATGGTGCCGCCTTCGGTCGAGGCGGGATCGTCCTGCTGCGTAGCGTCCCACAGCAGATGAGGCGTTGCGCTCGCGCCAGTGTCGGCGTCGGGTGCCACGTCCGTGGAGGCCCAAGTATCGCCGCTGGCTGTCGTGACGCCTGTGAGCGGGTTCCAGGCGGAGGTGTCATGGCCGGCGTAACGCCAGGTGAGGTCGGCGCTTGTGGCGCCGGGAGGTCCTTCGATGTGGATAGGGAAGGTCCCCGTGGACTGCGGTGCCTCACCAAGGTCGTCGAATTTCGCGTCACCAACCCCGAAGGAGAATGTGGCGGCCGGGCCGGTGTTTCCGGCCTTGTCGGTTGCGGTGACGTAGATCTGGTGGGCGCCGTTCTTGGGCAGCCAGGTGAGGCTGGCGTCACCATTGGAGTCGGCGCTCAGTGTGGGCTTCACGACTCCATCGAGGCTGTAGGAGAACGACTTCGTGTCGGCCGGGCTATTGAAGGTGAAGGTATTCGTGGACGGTGCGTTCTCAGTCCACTGGCCGTTTGCGAACCCAGACGCGGTCAGCGCGACACTGGGCTTGCTGGTGTCAACGGTGATGGTGGTCGAGGAGGATGCGGCGGAGTAGTCGGCGCCGTCATAGCCGGTGGCCTTGATGGTGTAGGTGCCGTCGGCCAGAGCGCCGCTCTTTGCGGTAGAAGTGCCACCGGAGGTGACGTAGCCGTTGGTCCCGTTCGTGCCCCAGACGGTTCCGACCAGGGTGGTGCCCTTGTAGATGTCGAACTTGACTCGGACATTGCCCTTGTCTGGGTCGCTGACAGTCGCGCTGAGCGTCGGGGTCGCGGAGGTCGAGTAGCCGGCGTTGCTCGCCGGGCTGGTCGTCACGGTCGGGGTGCCGGGCTTGTTGGGAGCGGTGTTGTAGTTGACGATCATCTTCGGCACGTAAGAGGCGCCGACGGTGGTCTCCAGGGAGCGGTACTGGCGCCAGCTGGCCGTGTTGGCCTCGTTGTTCGCGACGAGGCGGATGCCGTGGTTGGAGTCGGCGTGGGCCGCCCAATAGGCCACGATGTCGGTCACGTTCCACGTCGCCCAGTCCGCTGCGCACCCCGAGGCGCCGTAGGCCGGGGAGAACCCGGCCTGCCCGGTGGTGGTGAAGCTGGGCGGGTTGTTCCATGTCACCGAGGCCGCCGACCAGGATGAGGTGAGACGTTGGGCAAGGATGGTGGCTGCGGTGCAGGAGTTGGAGAAGTAGTTCCGCAGCTGCATCGAGGCCGAGACGACGTGCTTGCCGGTCAGGTTGAGTACCTGGTTGGAGCCGAAGTGGAGGAACGAGCGGGCGACGTGGCTTCCGCCATCGCCCACATCGAGCCATCCGTCGTTGGGATGAGAAGCGTTCGGCGTGCCGTTATCGATCCAGGAGTCGCTGCCGGTCTGGGTAGTGAAGGTGGGATCGATCGTGACCGGGTAGGTCGTGTCGGGGTCGGTCAGGAAGCTGGAATCAGCTGAGAGCGTCATCGTCGGTGTGCCGGCGGTGTTGACTCCGACCGTGACGTCGACCGGGGCGGTTCCTCCGGCTTCGCCGGCGGGTGCCTCCAGGCCCTCAGTAGGGTCGGCTGTCGCGTCGTAGGCCACCGGAGCGGGCGCGCTCACTAGCGTGGTGCCATCCGGCTTGCTGATCTCCAACCCGCCACCAGTGGTGGTGTCCAGGTCCGCACCGTGAGTGGCGACAGGTACCGTCCAGGAAACTTGACCGTCTGGGTTCTGGACGGCGGCGGCGGGTGGAGCCTCGAGCACGATGTCGTGAGTGAATCCCGTCGCCGTGGCCGTCACCACGAGGTCACCGCCACCGGGCACGGCATCCGCGTAGGTTGCCGTGTTGCCATCCACCACCGGGGCAGGCAGTGCGCTCGGCCAGCGCCAGTCCAGCTCCTTACCGCCCTGGTGCAGCATCGCGAACGAGGAACCCGACGGTGTGGCCGCGGACGGCAGAGTCAGGTCGGTAAGGGCGTACTTCGGCTCAAGACGGCCGTTGCGCTCGACCAGAGTCGTGTCGATGTCGTGCCAGGTGCCGGCCTCGTCCTGGACGAACTCGGGCTGCGTCGCCGCCTCGGTCGACCAGGTCCCATCGGGATTGGCGAAGGTCTGCGTTGACTCGGTGCGCTGGGAGAGATCCTCAACACGGTGACCTGTGACACGTGCTGTCACCGCCGCCGAAACCGAGTCCGGTCGCGTCGAATCGTGCCCCGAATCGGCCGAGGGGCTGGTGTCTGCGGCAACAGCCGGCGAGAGCAGCTGGAGTGCCGGGACTTCTGAGATGACCAGCGCTCCGCTCACAGCAGCAATCAGCGGCATCAGGGCGCGAACAGCCAGGGACGGACGATGGGGGCGCATTGAAACTCCCGAGACTCGGGCGACCAGCCATGGGCTGGCAGGGATCCGACAAGACAGCCGAACCGTAGCGTCTCTGAGAGTTTCCTGAGAGCAAAATGAAAAAGTTGGGCGAGAACCGAACGCCGGGGGTCGAGCCCGGCCGCTCAGGGACAGAATCGGCGCGCTTGACGACCTCGGTGCCGAGCGTCGCCAGTCGCCACATGTTCTCGAGCGGCCGCAACGAGCGCCGTGGCTCGCGCGGGCTTGACCGGCAGGCCAAGGAGGACCGACGAGAACCATCCGAGACCCGTCTGTGGGTTATCGTTCAACCTATGGACCTCCGCCCCGGCCTCCGCGACGATCTCGTGCACGCGGTGTACGCACATCCGTGGACGGCATTGCTCCGGATGGTCTTAGTCGGCGTGCTCAGCGCGGTCGCCCTGCTGGTGCTGATCGGCCTTGCGTTCTTCGACAGTTGGCTGACGCGCATCTTGCACTGAACCCGTGGTCCGAGATCGCTGCCGCCACGAATCTCTTCGAAGGAAGAGTCGCTCGTACTTCAGCGTGCCAATGCCCACGTTCGCGTGACCCGTTCTGTCTCGGTGCCCGTACCAAACGTCTCTTGACAAGTCACGGCATGAACCACTGCGGGATCGTCCCGGTCAGCGCCAGGGTGACGAGGGCGGCGCCGAAGATCAACATCGCTGGCGCCCAGCGCAGGGCGCCGGGCTCGTAGTCGCGATGCTCCTTGAGTGCCTCGCGTCGCAGCGCACGACTCGCGGCGGACGCTAGCACCGACATGGCGGCGGTGAAGATCCCGAAGATGAGGAACAGCATCTCCATCGGCGTCATCGGTCACGCCGCCTTGACCAGCGGCACCGCAGCGGCCACCACGGGTGCCGCGGGCGTGCTCGCCGGCACCATCGCCGATGCGCTCACGGTTCCTCCCCCGGCTGCGGGAACATCCCCGCAGGCGGCGTCGTGTAGGGCAGCGGGTCGCCGTCGTCGTTGCGATCATCGGAGCGGCGGAAGGGACCGAACTTGGACAGCAGGATCGGCATGTGGTGGTCAGCGTGGTCACGCAGCCACACACTCATCCCGAGCCCCGGGTCGGTGCGCAGCGCCTCGAAGGCGCGCCACAGCGCCTCCAAGCGCACCAGCGCCTCCGGGTGGCGCCACCACTCGGCGTCCCACCGGAACGTGTCATCGAAGTTCGGCCGTACGCCGTCGATGCGCCGGCGATAGGTCGGGACGAGGAACTCGCGCACGAACTCATCGACCGAGGAGTAGTACAGCTGGGACTCCTCGCCCGGCGCGTCCGCGACGTCGTGGACCTCCTCGTCTGCGGGCTCCGGCTCGGTCGCGGCCGCCAGGCCGGCCTCGAGACGGGCACGTGCCCGGGCGAGAGCGGCACGGGTCTCGGCGGCCTCGGTGCGGGCCACACGGGCGAGCCGGTCGGCGCGGTCACGTGCCCGGCGGGCCTTCGCAACGGCCTCAGTGGCAGCGATGCGCTGCCACTGTTTGGCCTTCTCGTCAGCGGTGACGTCGTCCTTCTTCGCCTCGGCGACCAGGACGTCACCGTCGGCGTTCTCGAGCGCCTCAGAGGCCGACCAGAGCCGCTCCTGGGCCTGCTGGTCGGCCCTGCGGGCGCTCAGGTAGGCCTCGCGCGCGGCGACCACGTACTCCGGTTCGTCTGGGTCGCCGGGCAGGCTGAGCGGGTCGAGCTCGACGACGTCCTCGTCACCGTCGTCGACCTGCTCCACGACCTCGACCTGGTCCTGGTCGACCGGTTCGCCGCACCGGTCATCCCCGGTCTCGGGCTCCAGGCCCCACTCGCTGAGCCCGGTCATCGCAGCTCCTCGTGGGTCAGGCTGCTCAGGTCGGCCTCGACCTGCGCCATCTCGGCCGCGGCTTCGTACAGGGTCCGCTCGGCCTCGGGGTCGTGGGCCTTGACCGAGGCGGCGATCTCGTCCGCGCGCGGGCCCTTCATCCACGGCTGTGTCTCGACGATCGTCGGGCGACTGCCCGAGGACAGGAGCACCGCACGCCCCTTCGGGAACGCGTGCAGGTCCGCGGGGGTGAAGATGCTGGCCTTGTCGTCAATGTTCGTGCTGACAGAGCCGCCCATCCACCCCTCCCCCGCACGGGTCGAGCTGGACCGGTTGAGCTTGTCGTAGGGGCCGATCAGCTCGGAGAGCATCCGCAGGAACGGCAACTCGGAGTTGTTGCCGAGGTAGACCTTGTGGTTGGCCGAGGACCAGAGCTTGCTCATGCCCTGCTCGCCCCAGACCAGCACTCCTTGGGCCCAGGACTGGAAGAACGACCACAGGTTGATCCCGCGCGAGCCGTAGTGGCTGTAGAGGTCGGGCAGGGTGCGCCACCGGCAGATGTTGGCGACCTCGTCGAGCACGCCGACCATCGGCGTCCCGAGGCGGCCGCCGCGCTGGTGCTTGGCCTGCTCCTCGGCCTCGTCGAGGACCGCGTTGGTCAACGCGGTCACCAGGGCTCCGGTGCTGCCCACGCCCTCCTTGGAGAGGCTGTGCAGTGTGCCGCCCTGGCGGACGAACTCGGCGGCGTCGAAGTGCCTTCGACGTGCATCACCGTAGGGTCCGTGGTTGGTGATCCACGGGTGGAGGCTGGTGAAGGTGAGCGGCTCGGCCATCTGCTGAGCCGTGCCGTAGATGCCGTCGCGCTGCTTGTCGGTGCGCGCCATCATCGCGGCGACGTTGTCGGCCTGGATCGCCTTGTCGTGGCGCTCGAGGATCTTGACCGGCTCGTCGTCATCGGGCCGGGTCAGCCAGCGGTAGACCTCGGTGATGGGCCGCTCCCCCAGCGCCGCGGCCAGGAACAGGCCGGCCAGGAGGTTCTTGCCGGCGCCGTCGAAGTAGGCGTCGCCCTTGGCGCCGGCGGCCCGGGTGTCGGTGGCGAAGTGGTCGGCCAGGGTGGCCGCCTTCACCTCGTCGGTGACGAAGGTGAGCGGGTTCCACCACCACCGGGGCGGCTCGTCGACGAGCCGCTGGGGGTCGAAGACCCATACCTCGCTGCCGTCTTTGGCGCGTACGTCGCGGGTGGCGTCGACCAGGTCGCGCTTGTTCGAGGTCGCAAGCACCGCCCCCGGGGCGTCGATGATCGCGGGGACTGCGTAGCAGGTCGACTTCCCCACGCGCGGGCCGGCGACCACGATGCCGACGTCCTCCCAGGTCGAGCGCAGCGGCTCACGCGGTGCCGCGACTGTGCGCCCTAGCAGGATGCCGGGCGTGCCGGTGACGCCGAAGGCCTTGGCCGAGGCGGTGACGTGCCGGGTGCGCAGCGACTCGATCTCGCGGCCGGCGCCGAGCACCCTCGCGGCCCAGTCGACCCGCGTGCTGCGCCGGCGGCGCTTCACCACGGCGAGGAGGATCGCGACGGCGATCGCGAGCACCACGGCGACCATCGCCGCGAGGACGATGGTCGACTCCACCGGCCAGACGGCGCGGCCGTGGATCAGCCGCTGCAGCGTCTTGGTGAGTCCCCCGCGCACGGGCGGGAGCCCGGCCATCTTGTGGCCCAGCACGAGCGCGACGTAGGAGCCGAACACCGCGGCCGCGACCAGCAGGAGGACCGCGACCAGGAGCCAGGGCCCCGCGGTCGCGGTGCCCGGCTGAGTGACTCGGTTGCGTCCCCGGTCGCTCATGAGCGCGCCTCTGCCTCGTCGGCCGCCCGGTGGCTGGGCCGCCGGTGGCTGCGCTCATCGGTGACGTGGAGTCGCTTCTCGGTCTCGGTGAGCGTCATCTTGATCGGGATGCCGACCCGGCCGGGCAGCTTGATGAGGATCTTGCCGGCGCCCGGCGGCGGCTCCGGCGTGCCATCGGCCCGAAGCCGTGGCTTCCAGCCCGGCGGCTGGTTGAAGCCGGCCACGGCGTCGACCTCGCGGCCGTTGAGCGCGATGACCTTGTCCGAGAGCTCGTAGAGGTCATCCCGGGAGAGCGCCATCAGGCCGAGCACGCCGGAGCGCTGCGCGAACCCGCGCGCCTTCTCGCGGTCCTCAGGGTTGGGCAGCGAGAGGAAGTCCTTGGGCGTGTGGGTGATCTTCAGCTCGCTGACACCCAGACCACGGTTGGTGCGGCCGACGCGGTCGGCCAGGTCGACGATGCCCGGCACCGCCCGCATCGGGAACCAGAACTCGTCCTGGATCGCGAGGTATCCGCCCCACGGCACCTCGGGGTCGTACTGCGAGAGCTCCCAATGGGCGTCGATGGTCGAGAAGCCGATGTGCCAGGTGGCCAGCATCGCCGCGGACAGGAGCCTGGTCTGCGACTGGCGGATCGAGGAGGTGTCGAAGCAGAAGCCGCCCGGATTCCCCACCGGCAGGCGGACGCTCTCCTTGCCTCCGACCAGGTAGCCCATCTCCCCGATCGCGACCGAGCGGACCGCGTCGCTCAGGCTGCGGAAGTCGTGCGTGAACTCCTCCGGGGTGCGCCGGTTGACGCCGGCGACCACCTCGGGCGGCGGGGAGTCGAACGCGGCGATCAGGTCGGCGTAGATCGGTGTGTCGAAGCGCCGGAGCACCGACTCGGTCATCAGCCGCAGGGTCGCGGCCTCGATGTCGGTCAGTGCGCCGCCGCGGTTGACGCGCACGAGCAGCTCGATCAGGTCGAGCACGCGCTCGGTCGCGTCGCGGCGAATGTCCTCACCCAGGAGCCCGCCGACGCGCTCGGCCGCCTCCCCGAGCGCTCCGCGGTCCATCGGGTTGAGGCGGAAGGCCGAGCGGGGGCCGATCGAGACGACGGTGCCGCCGAGCGCGTCGACCATCGCGGCGTGCTCGTTCTTGATCGGGTCGAAGACGGCCGGCGCGATGCCACGGCTGTTCATGCCGTACGCGAGGCGCTGGGCGAAGCTCGATTTGCCGTTGCCGTTGAGCCCGAACAGCATCATCGACGGCGAGGAGATGAGGCCCTGGTGGTACCAGGTCTCCATGTCGCCGGCGACCGCGGTCCCGACCTCGAGGTCGCGGCCGAGCGGCGTTCCGATGTCGGGCCGGAAGCTGCCCGCGCCGAACGGGTAGATCCCGCACAGCTGCGTGCTGGAGGCGTACCAGCCCGGAGGCTGCGGGATCGCACCCCACCGGCCGCCACCGCGGCCGGTCAGCCCGCGCGAGGTCCGGCGATGCAGCACCGGCTCGCGGGCCGCCCGCACGGCCGGCTGTCCGGAGCGGTGGGCACCGAAGAGCGCCGATCGCAGCCCCATCAGACCGCCCCCTCCATCCACAGCGGCTTGAGGGAGTACTTCCACGGCAGCACCCCGTAGGGGAGCGTGAGGTGGAACGCGGCCGCGCCGGCGTGCTCGACGAAGCGGTACTCCATCAGCAGCGTGTTCATCAGCTGCTTGACCTGGTTGAGCGCGTCTCGGTAGGCCTTCTGTGTCGGCTCGAAGGTCACCGTCACCATGATCGAGAACATCGAGAGGCGGGCGCCCTCGGCCAGCTCGTTCTCGGTCTTCTCCGCCACGGCCTTCGCCTTGCGGTCGAACGAGGTCGGCCGAGAGCGACGGGTGTCCATCCGCCACTGCGCGTTCTTCACCTGGCGGTCCACCGTCTTCGCCCCCGTGCCCGGGTCGACCGGGCGGTAGAAGATCGCGACCCGCTTGCGGAGGAACTTCGCGTTCGGACCCAGCAGCCGGTCGAAGGAGCGGGCGGTGATCTGCGCGTTGGGCGGCACGGTCATCATCACGCTCATCGACGCCACACCGTCGTGGAAGACCACGCGGTTGTCGGTGTCGTCGAAGAATCCCGGGCCGGCCTTCGCCAAGGACCGGGTCGGCTTCATCCCCGCGAGCGCGTCGAGAGCCATCTCCTGGTCGCGGGTGGGCCGGTAGGCCAACGCTGCGACGTCGGCCAGCTCCGACTCCACCATCGGGGCCACCGCTCCCCCGCCGGCGGCCGCGAGCGCGGCCGTCTGCGCCGGCATCCGCGCGGCAATCTCCGCGACAGCGGGGCCCAGGTCGTCCCGGGTGCCGCCCAACGCGGCGACGTCGTAGACCAGGGTCGAGTAGACGTTGACCGCCGAGGTGCGCGCCGGCAGCGTGGCGGTCGCCGCGCGCAGCACCTCCTTGGCGAACGCCGGCGCGGCCGGCGACGTCGAGTCGTGGATGGCCTGCACCATCCCCGCCGAGGACGCCGAGGCCGAGTCGACCACGACCACCGCGCCGGTCAGCCCGTCCTCGACCGAGAGAGAGGCGATCCAGGCGCCGTAGTTCGCGACCTGCGCATTCACCACCGACTGGTCCTGCATCGCAGACCCGTCCGGCGCGCAGCCGAACACCGCGGCGAGCTGCCCCACCGCCTTGTGGTGCAGCAGCGAGTAGGGCCGGTCCAAGCCATCGGTGCCCGAGACCGGCTCCATGTCCAGCAGCACCCCGGGGAGCCGCTCGGCGTACTCCGGCGGCAGCGTGGAGAGCATCCCGGTCACGTACTGCGTCGAGCCCGCCGCACGACGTGCCGCGTGAGAGCGGGCGTCGCCCATCCGCCCGATGAGCGTCTGCCCGCCGAAGCGGATAAAGCCGAACACGACCACCAGCGCGGTCAGCAGCAGCACGACCAGCATGCCGCCGACCGACTGCGCCATCATGAAGATGATCGCGAACATGAGACCGATGCCGGTCACCACCAGGGCCCCCAGGCTCAGCCCGAACAGGCCGGGCGAGGACGGCTGGAGCCAGTTGCCGAACTTGTCGGGGTTCTGATCGCTCACTTGCTCTCTCCGATACACTCGTCACCCTCGTCACTGCCGCTCGAACCGCCCGCGGCGAGAGAGCCGCCCAGTGACTGCCCCGCGGCTTGGAGGCCATCGGACTTCGTGCCCTCCGCTGCGCCGCTGCTCCCGGCCGCACCAGCCGACCCGGCCGAGCCGTTCGCGCCCGAGGCGCCGTCGCTGCCCGGGGCTCCAGGAGCACCGGGCGAGGTCCCGCCACCGGACCCGCCGGCCGGAGCGTCAGGGACTCCCCCGCCACCGCTGCCACCGGTCGGGCCAGGCGTGGTTCCCGCGGCAACACCGCTAGCTCCCGCCGAGGAGCCGCCAGCACTCGCGCCCGTTCCCGCGCCGGCGGAGGCGCCGCCGGTCACGACCGCGGCGCCCGCGGCGACACCCGCGCCGACGGCGGCGCCGGTGATCGAGAGCGCCATCGAGCCGCCGGCCATCGCGCCGAAGGCGCTCGCGGCCGGGGCGATCATTCGTACGAGCGCCGGGAGCGCGATCACCGCGAGGATCACCAGCAGCAGGCCGTTGATCACGCTCGCGACGTCGTCGCTGCTCTTCATCTTCCACGCGAACGCGTACACGATGGCCGCGGCGGGCTTGTACAGCAGCGCCGCGATCAGCCACCGCGTGATCACGCCTCCGCCGGGCTCGCCGCCCTTCAAGATGCCGGCCGCGGCCGAGGTCGGCCACACCGCTATGAACAGCGGCATCACGACCATTCGGGCCACCAGCAGGGCCCAGTTGATGATCGTCGAGATGATGCCGATGGCGCCTGCGATGATCGCCAGGCCCGGCATCGTCGAGATGATGTGCGCCGTAGCGGTGGTCTGCCAGCCGTTCGTTGTGACCCCGGCGCTCTCCAGGATCCACTTCCCGAACTGGTCTCCGGCAGGGATGAGCACCTGGACCAGAGCGGTCCCCACGGTGGTCACCAAGAAGACCTTGAAGAGCGCCTCGGCGGCCTGCTTCATCCGGTCGCCGCGCATGTTGAACATCGTCCACACGCAGGCGAACATCACCCCGATGATCGCCAGCGCGACGCTGATCCCGTGCAGCGAGTCGGTCAACCAGGTGACCGAGGCGCCGTCGAGGGGCACCAACAGCCCCTGGTTCAGCCACGCGGTCAGCAGCTTCTTCATGATGCTGTCCCAGCCACCCGCCATCGCGCTGGCCAGCTTCTGCACACCCGAATCGACGACGCCGCTGACGGCCGCCCCGCCGGCTTTGCTAGCGAGATCCTTTGCCTTATTCGCAACCGCACACGCCGCAGGGTTCACGGCGCACAAGGGGTTCAGTGTCGACGCCGCAGTCGGGACCGAGACATTCGCCGATGCTGCTGCCGGATCGCCGATCGCGGCAGCTCGCGTATTGACGCTGAGGCCGATCGCAAGCACCGGTGCAATCACCAGCGAAAGGAGCAACCACTGGAGACGTCGGGGGCTCATAGGAGACCGCCGGACCAGTCTGAATTCCGAACGATCTGCCAGCCGGCGGCGACGAATCCGTCGGTACCTGGCTCCTGGTAGGCCTCTTCGACACCTGAAGTTTGAGCTGATCCATCGAGCCACCAGCGGCCTTGCTTCCAGACAAACGTTCCGATCGGTGCGGCCACCTTCGCCTCGCGTACCGTCCCGTCGGGCTTCGTCCAGGTCGGATGCACCTCGGCGAGGACGACCACGCGACCATCGGCATTTGTCGTCCACTTCACGCCGTCGATCGCGACGTCAGTCGTGATTCCGGCGACAGGCGAGCCGTTCAGCGGGATCTTCGCCGACGATCGACTTAGCGAGACGATGGAGTCGCCGGCCTTCTCATAGCTGAACGGCAGATTCGTCATGTACGCCTTCGCGACGTTCGTTGCGGTGTCGTAGTCGAGGGCCGATTCCATCGCCGTGAAGTAGGCCAGTGCCGTGGCCGCAGCACCGGTTGCGGTGTGTGGGTACTGCGTCGGGTAGCCGAACGTCTGGCCGGTGGGCCTGGGGAGGGTGACGTACTGGCCAGCGAGGGGGTCGGCTGGCGCGGAGGCGCTCGTCGACGGACTGGTGCTCGTCGACGGTTCGGCGGTGCTGCTGTGGGAGTCGCTGTGGTCGCGGGTGACGTAGATGGCGATCGCCATCCCCACCAGCGCCACAACCACGACGGCGGCAGCCCAGAACGCCCCGGGAGACTCCCAGGCTCGCTTGATCCGACCGGGCGACGAGTCGCTCATGAAGGGTGCCTCCTAAGGCTCAGAGAAAGATCGGGGCGATGACGCCGGCGAGGCCGAAGATCAGGGCTCCAGCGAGCCACCAGCCGGCCTTGGAGAGGAACTCTTCGCCGGCGCTGTGCTTGCGGGCGAACCACATGCCGGCGCCCAGGAGCATCAGCGCGATCACGGCGATGGAGCCGCCGATGATCTGGACCCAGAGCTGGATCGTGTCGAGGCCATCCTTGACCTGCGGAGGCAGAGGCTTCGCCTTCGCCTGGATGGACGTCGCGGCTGCGACGATCTTGGTGGTGATCACTGCGGTTCTCCTTCGGTGGTTGGGAGATCGGCGCGCAGCC